>Ga0155880_113_pt1 | contig 8613 bp, 10 predicted proteins | sample RifCSPlowO2_01_FD_107534 | JGI IMG/M metagenome (GOLD analysis project Ga0155880, IMG submission 107534) | Candidatus Giovannonibacteria bacterium RIFCSPLOWO2_01_FULL_46_32 | reverse complement strand
CCCGCACAATGCGGGGCTGTTTACAATAGACTAGGAAAGAACGTGAGAAAGAACCATTCAACGAATACTCCGAATATCATCCAACGCGGGAAGTAGTCGAGTCGAACATACCCATTCAAGTGCCATCCGTCCGTATACTGCCATGGGCGCACCCCTATATATCGGTGGAGAACATAACCCGCGCAATACTCGAATATCATAATACCAGCGGCGTAAAAACATGCACGAATAGGCAGAAACCATTCAGAAACAATCCGGTATCCAAGCGGAAAGAAAATGGCAAGGCTTCCGTAAATCGGGAACATCCAAAGAGAAGAATGCCCCTGAAATGTCCAGTCAATAATACCCACGGCTCGCTTTTTACAATGATCTCCTACGGCAGTATGGATAATTTCCACTCCTACACCGAGAAATCCGAGCACAAAAAACGAGACAACGAACGCGCGCACGCGCCTACCTCCGCGCTTCCAGAAGCTTCACAAGATTCTCAAAAAGGATTGCAATAGTCATGGGTCCGACCCCTCCCTTCTCGGGCGTCGCATACGACGCCTTTTCTTTGATTGAGTCAACGTCAACGTCGCCGACAAGCGCGCCTCCCACATCCGAAACGCCTACATCGACGACAACCGCGCCCTCCTGTATGAGCTCGCCAGTTACGAGCTTCGGCTTTCCTGCGCCGGAGATGACAATATCAGCGTGTTTGAGAAGTTCAGCATCAAAATATTCTTCCGCTCCGATGATAGAAAGCTTGGCGCCAAAGCGCGCGAGCCAGATAGAGAGCGGCTGACCAACGAGTCTACCGTAGCCTATGAGCGCCGTTTTCTTTCCGGAAATTGATATGCCGTATTCCCGAAAAAGCTCTTCGATGGCGCCGACTACCGGCGGACGGATTTTGGATTTCCCAACCTGGTAATTTCCTGCCGCGCGCGCTGACAAAAGATCAACGTCTTTTTCTGGAACAATCGCATTGAGAATCGACTGCGTATCAATCTCTCGCGGCAGTGAAAGCTGGACAATCACGCCGTCATTGTGAACTTCGTGCACAATATCCTTCATGTGCGCGCGAAGCTGATTAGTGCTGATTGTTGCCGGAAACTTGTATCTCCGCGTCTCGATGCCTACGTCGCGCGCAAACGTCTCTTTGAGCGAAACATATTTCTGTGATATTTTGTTTTCGCCAACAATGACAATCGCGAGCCGCGGTGCGCGGCCGAAACCGCGCACCGTATCTGCAATGCGAGATTGGATCTTCCCGGCCAGCGATTTTCCGTCAAGGACAATCACGGCACTGGAAATTTTCTTGTAAACGCCGCCACCTCCTTTTTTACCGTTGCCGGTTGCTGTTTTTGCGCTAGAACACGCCCAATAAATTCCGCAATGCGGCTCATGTCGCTTTCGCACATGCCTCGCGTGGTAATTGCAGGTGTCCCGATGCGAATGCCTGATGGGTCGAAAGGCTTTCGTTCGTCATACGGAATAGCGTTTTTGTTTACAATGATATCCGCGCGCTCGAGAAGCTCACTCGCCTCTTTCCCCGATACCGCACATGTAGCATAGGTGTTGAGAAGAAAGAGGTGCGTATCCGTGCCGCCAGAAATAACAGGCAAGCCCCACGATTGAGAAAGACCCCAGGCAAGCGCTTTTGCATTTTTCACGATCTGGGCGGCGTACTTCCGAAACTGCGGAGTTGACGCTTCAGCAAACGTAACGGCGGCGGCCGCAATCTGATTTACATGCGGACCGCCCTGAAGCCCGGGAAACACAGCGCGGTCGATATCTCGCGTGTGTTTCGCTCGCGAGAAAATCACGGCGCCCCGCGGGCCGCGGAGAGTCTTATGCGTCGTCGTCGTTACAATATCCGCGTACTCAAACGGACTCGGGTAAACTTTGCCCGCGACAAGCCCCGCAAAGTGAGACATATCAACCATGAATATCGCGCCTAAAGCATCTGCAATGTGGCGGAACTTCTTAAAATCGATAATCCGCGAATACGCGGTGTATCCCGCAACGATGAGTTTCGGCCGCTCGCGGCGAGCAAGAACTTCAAGCACATCGTAATCAAGCAAGCCCGTCTTTTGATCAACGCCGTAGCCAACCTGTTTCCAAAATTTACCGGTAGCGCTCACCGAGTGGCCGTGCGTGAGATGCCCGCCCATGTTGAGCTCGAGCCCCATGATTTTCTCGCCAGCGGGGACGAGAGCTGTATACACCGCAAGATTTGCAGGTGAGCCGGAGTACGGCTGTACATTGACGCTCCATTCTTTTATATCGAGCTCGAAAAGCTCAAGAGCGCGCATTTGCGCAAGCTGTTCGACAGCATCAACAACGCTATTCCCCCCATAATACCGCGCTTTCGGATATCCCTCGGCGTATTTATTGGTGAACACGCTTCCAAGCGCATTTCGCACTTCGGGAGAAACATAGTTTTCGGACGCGATAAGATTAATAACACGCGCTTGACGCTTAGTCTCATCTTGAATCAGACATCTGACAATTTTGTCTTGCTTCATATTTCTTTCCTCTTCAAGGTTATCTCACCCATTCATAGCAGACTCGAACTTTGTTTGAAAGACCTCTTCCAGCTCCTCTTTTGTAAACTGCCCGCTCCGCAAAATCCGCGGCGGCGCGACAGTAAAATCAACCGCACTAGACTGTATCGTATCAATCGGCTCACTGGCGGCAATAATATACTGAAGACTATTTTGCATATCAAATACACGTGCGATATCTGCGGCAGTTGTGAGTACGGGCTCATCAGAAACATTTGCAGATGTCTGAACAAGCGGTCTCCCAATCCGCCGTATAACTTCGAGCAACAATGTGTTGTCGGGGATGCGTACTCCGATATTCGGCGTCTTTTGATGAAGTATTGCCGGCAAGATGTTTTTTGATTTAAGAATCGCGGTTATAGGCCCGGGCCACAGCTTCGAAAGCCCGTCATAATATTCAAGCGGCATCTGGGCATACTCCTCGAGCATGGGGATGCTTGAGACAAAAATACCAAGCGCCTTTTCGGGACCTCGTTTCTTTAACTCAAAAATTTTCTGCACCGCATCTTTGTTAGTTGCATCAGCAACAAGCCCGTAGACAGTATCCGTAGGAATTGCGACAACATTCCCCGCTTCAAGCGCAGAAACTACTTTTTCAAAAATATCATCCTCCCCAAGCGGAATGATTTCCACGTTAGATAATTTCTATTCGCTTTTTGCGAGACGCATACCCAGAGACAATCTCGACCCGCGAGGAAACAACGCCGAAATAACGGGCAATGATTTTTATAGCCGCTTTATTCGCCTTCCCTTCCTCCGCCCGAGCCCTCGTCGAAATAATAAATTCTCCTCCGCGCTTCTCAATTTTTTCTTCTCGCGCGCCCGGCTTCACGCTCACTGCAATTTTCATTTACGCTCGTAAAACCAATGCCGATTCTCGACATACACTATCTGCCACCAGCGCTTACCAACCGCATAACCGCCGACAACGCCGAGAAGCGCCAAAATAACCGAGGCAACATCGTGAACAAAAAACCACGCGGACCACGACAAACCAAAGCTATAGATTTCAAAATTATCAACGAGGCGCCCGATGTACCAGATTTCAACGACCGCATGCACAAGAAACGAAAGCAAAAAGCCGAGCACTATCGAGAAGAAAAGATACGCGTCTCGCTTGATATTTTCCATATCTTTATTATATTTCTTTCTCGAATTCTGGGAAATATGTAGAAATGTCCACGATATCAAAGGACTCGAGGATATTCTCTTTAGGCTCGCGCGTAAGGAGAAAACGGAATGCATCCTGGATAAACACCGCCCTTGAACGCCCTTTTGCGAGACGACTATAATCGCTGTCTTTGAGCGTTACGCGAAAAGACCGCGCCGACACGAATTCATCCACGACAACATCAAAGATTCCCGGTTCGATCTCACTGACATCAATTTGCGCTGAGCGACTCATCCACCCGCCAAAATTTTATACATAAAGATTATTTTGTCTGAAATATCCATAACACTTTTTTACATCAATAATGATATAGTAGCAACTATAAAAAATTTAGGCGGGTAAATTATCGAAATCGAATTGGCACTTCAAATGATTTTGCGTTTTCGGGAAGTCCGCTTGGGTTGTCATTCTCAAAAAGCACAAAACCGGTCGGTGTCGTTGATTTTGTAAATGGAATCTGCCCATCAAACTCAACGAAGTCTTCGGTCATCCATTCTCCTTTTGCCTGTACGGGTATTTTTGCAAGAACTTTTTTGTCGGCATCAAGAACCGAAACAGGCATACTTGCTTCAAAAAACCAAAAACCCCGCACTTTCCCTTTTACGGCGAGGGGGCTGGAAATAACGTCATCTGCCTTTGGCAATTCGACTTGAATTTCGTCGGCAAAAGCTTGGTTATCAGCATTATCATACCAAAGATTCATATACTCACTGCTGATACTGGCACCGGCATTATTGAAAACTTTCACCCACACGTCTCCCAGAAGATTTTTTCTGTCAATTTTAAAACGTATCTCTCCTGATTGTATCGAGCCAGAGAATAATTGTGTCGACGGGACAGCTTCAGGAGCTATTGGCATAAACCATACTTCTACGCGATCGGCATACTCTGCTCGCACAATAAATTCCGCGCCACTTTTATAAAAATGCGTGTTGTTCTCAACTCGATCGGGTTCTACCCCAAACGAAAGAATCCGCGGTTCCGGAGAAGGCGGCTCGACGCGCGCGGGAAGGAAATAGAGTATCGCCGCAAAAATAATCAAAGCAATAAATAAACCGAGATATATTTTTTCCTTCATAGATGGTGTATGCCAATAGTAAACTGTATCGGCAAAAATGTGAACTTGCGTGAAACTAGCGGCCAAATAGACCAACCGTGCGTGCTTCGGCAATCACCTTGCCAGCCATCGCTTTTTCAACATCTTTTTTCGTTGATTCGACGGGAATATCGAGAACAGTATCAAGCGCGTATAGCTTGAAAACATATCGATGCGGCTTTACCCCTGGCGGCGGGCAGGGACCGCCATATTTTTGATCCCCAAAACTCGTTGTTCCTTGTTTTATATCTGCGGGCGCGCTCCAACCCTCAGGAATCTCACGTGTTTCTGGGGGAATATTCCATACTACCCAATGATCCCAAGTCTCGCCGCGCGTCGCATCTGGATCATCCATAATAAGAACAAGCGAACGCGCCCCATCTGGTACGCCATCGATCGAGAGCAAAGGATTGATATTGTCGCCTTCACAGGTAAACCGCCCGGGGATTTGCTCGCTTTCGCAAAATGAAAGCGCGCGGATAATCATCCCTCTATAATGAGATTGATAAGACGCCCGGGGACAAAAATAACTTTCACGGGATCTTTGCCTGCGAGATACGGTTTAATTTTTTCTTGAGCAAGCGCAAGCGCGAGCGCATCAGCTTCGGAAATCTCTGCGGGTGCCGAAACGACATCCCTCATCTTCCCATTTATTTGAATAACAAGCTCGATTGTTTCGTCATGTATAGCTCCCGGAACGTATGTCGGCCACTCTGATGTATGAATCGAGCCCCTCCCCTCAAAAAATTCATAGAGCTCTTCGGTAATATGAGGAGCGAATGGCGCGAGAAGTTTGAGAAATACAACATACGACTTCCGGTCATAGGCTTCGGGATTCTTTTCAAATTCGCTTAACAATATCATGAGCGCGGAGATCGCGGTGTTGTACTGGAGCAATTCGATATCTTCCATAACTTTTTTAATCGTCTTGTGAAGCATTTTTGAAACAACATCGCTTGGGAGCGAGCGGTTCTGTATCCCGTGCCCCATATCCCATACACGAGAGAGAAACCGCGTAATGCCGCGGATACCCGTATCACGAAAGTCGCCCCCCTGTTCGTATGGCCCCAAAAACATGAGATACATGCGGAACGCATCAGCGCCGTATACGCGCACATATTCATCGGGATTTATGACGTTGCCGCGGGACTTCGACATTTTTGCTCCGTCTTTGACAAGAAGGCCATGCGCGCGAAAACGCGTAATCGGCTCCCCTCCCGTATTTTTTGCAAAATCAATAACATCAAGATCGTGGAGCGCCATCGAGATAAACCTAATATACAAGAGATGGAGTACAGCATGTTCTGCGCCGCCAATATACATGTGGACTGGGAGCCACGTGCGTGTGCGTTTTTTTTCAAACGGTTCTTTATCGTTTTTCGGATCGAGATAACGGAGATAATACCACGCGGAATCAAGAAACGTATCGGATACATCTGTCTCGCGCCGCGCTTCTCCTCCGCATTCGGGACACTTCGCCGTATAAAACTCGGGGAAGTTTGCGAGCGGAGATTTATCGGTGCCTGTCGGGCGAAAATCTTTTATATACGGCAAAAGCACAGGCAGACGGTCTTCACGCTCCGGGACCCACCCGGGATTTTCTAACTCTCCTTTGCTTTTCGCTTTTCGCTTTCCACCTTTCACTTCCTTTGCGCAATGCTCGCAAAAAATAAGCGGGATGGGCGGCCCCCAATAGCGCTGGCGGCTGATTAGCCAATCGCGGAGGCGGTACTGCGTCTTTTTCTCACCGCCCACTTTTTTCGTTATCTGCCATTTTGCGCGCTCCGACTCCATGCCGTCGAATTCTCCGGAATTCATTATTACACCATTGCCGGCAAAAGCCGTTCCTTTTGTTTTAAGAAATAATTGAAGAACTTCTTTTGTAAAATCGGTGACGCGCTTGTCTTGTATGGCTTCCTCAATGCTTATTTCAATAATTTTTTTACCTTCTTGTAAATGTAATTTCTCAAGTGAAACGCCGCGGGCATAAAACATCTCGACCCACTTGCCTCTTTCAAAATGACTTTCAAAAAATCCGAGGGGATGAAGATCCTTCTCTTGGACAGAATAGCCAATCTCTTCCTGCAGCTCTCGTATTGCAGACGCGACCGATGTCTCGCCTTCTTCAATCGCACCACCAAAAGGAGCAATCATTCCTGGATAACGAGTCGTCTCTTGATCGCGCTCTTGTAGTAGTAACTTTCCAGTACTAGATTCAATAATAATGCCGACCCCACTGATTGTATCGCGCGGGGGAGTAATAACCTGCGTTATTGGTAACCCAAATTTTTTCGCAAACTCAAAATCTCGCTCGTCATGCGCAGGAACCGCCATAATCGCGCCCGTACCGTACCCGAAAAGCACATAATCCGCAACCCAAATCGGGATTTCTTTTTTTGTCGCCGGATTTATCGCGCGAACACCCCGTATCTCAACGCCGGTCTTCTCTTTTTCTTCCGCCATACGTTCATCTTCACGCTCTGCGATAGCGGTTTTTACATACGAATCAACGTCTGCTAAATTCGTTATTTTATCCCGGAGCTTTGCTACAAGTTCATGCTCGGGCGCCAATACAACATAGGTCGCGCCAAACAGCGTGTCTGGCCGAGTAGTAAACACGTCGATCGAAAATTGAGAATTGGCAATAAGAAATTTCAGTAAAGCTCCTTCTGATCTTCCTACCCAATTTTTTTGCGCAATTTTGATTTTTTCGGCCCAGTCAATTTTTTCAAGACCGCTCAAAAGCCGCTCCGCATAATCCGTAATTTTGAAAAACCATTGCTCAAGCTCTTTTTTTATCACAACAGTGCCGCACCGTTCACACTCGCCATCCCCGCCTTCGCCAAGGCTACGGCGGGCAAGAACCACCTGCTCGTCCGCAAGCACCGTAAGGCACTGCGGGCACCAATTCACCGATGCGACTCGCTTATAGGCAAGCCCAGCTTTGAAAAGTTGTATAAATATCCATTGGGTCCACCGGTAGTATTCCGGGTCCGATGTAAAAAGTTTTTCACGCCACGCATAGGCAATGCCAAGGCTTTTCAATTGCTCTTCGTAATGCTTTGTTGTTTTTGCCGTAAGTTCTCTGGGGTGCTCATTTATTTTTATCGCATAATTTTCCGAGTGAATCCCGAATGAATCATATCCGATTGGCTGGAAAACATCATGCCCCTGCATGCGTTTCATCCGGCCGAAAATATCCGCGCCGCTAAAGGCAAATGCATGCCCCACATGAAGCCCTTCGCCCGACGGATATGGGAACATCATCAAGTTATAAAACGGCTTTTTTGGCTGCTCGAGATTCGGCTCGTATACATTCAACCCAACCCACCGCTCCTGCCATTTTTTTTCAATTTTCGAATGGTTGTATTCCTGCATTTTGTCATTATATGATAACGGATTTTTACACTTCTATCAATAGTGTGCCGGTTTTGCCAATCCCACCTTTCACCATTTTTAAGTATAGCCTCTGACACTTTGCTGTAACTTTCGTGTATTTCCATGGCTTATCCAACCAAGGTAAGACCGCGCAATCTCAATTTTGCCTTTTTGTTGCTTAATACGGCGCAACATTCTCCTTTTTGTAACCACTCTCAATACTTGGTGGTCGGGAAAATGTACCCAACCAAGGAGATCGATGCCAGAAGCAAAAGTTGCTACCGACACCTTATTTGGATGTAATCGCAGGCGCAGTCTCTGCCACAAAAAGTCTCTGATTCGCGGGAGTACAGTTTCAAGCCATTTTTTATCTTGCGACAAAATCACAAAGTCATCGGCATAGCGAAGATAGTATTTCG
>Ga0155880_112_pt1 | contig 22559 bp, 26 predicted proteins | sample RifCSPlowO2_01_FD_107534 | JGI IMG/M metagenome (GOLD analysis project Ga0155880, IMG submission 107534) | Candidatus Giovannonibacteria bacterium RIFCSPLOWO2_01_FULL_46_32 | reverse complement strand
CTTTTTTGTGGGGTGGCGAGTGGTAGCGAGCGGCGGCGGGGCGGCTTCCTTAGTTCCGTTCAAAGAAAGTTCGCGCAAAGTGTATAATTACAGCGTAAAAACGATTTATGAACTTCACTATTCCAAAAGAAATAAGGGCGGCGCTTGCTATTTTGGAAGGAGCGGGTTTTGAGGCGTATCTTGTCGGCGGATGCGTTCGCGACCTTCTTATAGGCGCCGCCCGTGGTGAGCGTGTTGAACCACAGGACTGGGATATTACAACCAACGCCCGGCCGGAAAAAATTCAGGAGCTTTTTCCAAAAAGTTTTTACGAAAACAAATTCGGGACGGTTAGCGTCGTCACCGGCTCGGAAAACCCGAAATTGCGCGCCATAGAAATCACTCCTTACCGCCTGGAAGGGAAATATTTCGACAAAAGGCATCCCGACGAGATAAAATTCGCGGACAAGCTGGAGGACGACTTAAAGCGCCGCGATTTTACGATAAACGCGATGGTTCTGGGGAAGTCCGACTTCCCGGGGAAGTCGGACTTCCAAATCATCGACCCATTTTCCGGCCAAAAAGACTTGGAAGCGAAAATTATCCGCGCCGTGGGCGATCCGGATGAGCGCTTTTCGGAAGACGCCCTTCGCATAATGAGGGCGGCGCGGCTGGCCGCGGAGTTGGAATTCAGGATTGAGCCAAAAACCGAAAAAGCGTTGAAAAATAAGGCGAATTTGCTCAAAATGATAGCAAAAGAACGCATTCGCGATGAATTTTCCAAAATAATCATGAGCCAAAAGCCGTCATTGGGCCTTGAGATGCTCCGCGAATTTGGCATTTTAAAGCTCTTTTTGCCGGAAATAGAAGAAGGTTGGGGCGTCGGACAGAACAAGCACCATATCTATACCGTCTGGGAGCATAATCTGCGCTCTTTGGACCATGCTGCCAAGGAAAAATGGCCGCTGGTTGTCAGAATGTCCGCACTTTTTCACGATATCGGCAAGCCGCGCGCCAAGGAAGGTGACGGGCCGGATTCCACTTTTTACAACCATGAAGTCATCGGCGCCAAAATGTCCTTTGTTGCTCTTTCGCGGCTTAAATATGGAAACGATTTCGTTGAAAAAGTCGCCAAGCTTGTCCGCTACCATCTTTTTTATTACAACGTTGACGAAGTTTCTGAATCATCCGTCCGGCGCCTTATCTCCCGCGTGGGGCCGGAAGATATGGAAGATTTGATACGCGTGCGCATCTGCGACCGCATCGGCTCCGGCGTTCCCAAAGCGGAGCCCTATAAACTCCGCCATTTCCGGTTTTTGGTTGAAAAACTGCAAAGGGACCCGATTACGGTTAAAATGCTCAAGATAAACGGGGACAAAATAATGGAGGTTGCCGGTATCCCACCAGGCCCCAAGGTCGGCATGATTTTAAACGCCCTAATGGACGAAGTTTTGGATTCGCCGGAGAAAAACACTGATGAATATATGGAGAGTCGCGCCAAAGAGCTTTCGGGGCTTGCCGAAAGCAAACTCACAAAACTAGCAGAGGCGGGTAAAACCAAGCGCCTCGGCTTGGAGGAGGAAGAAGTTTCAAAAATCAAGAAAAAACACTACGTCAAATAACGCCGCTTTTTATCTTTTGCCACCAATCCGCCTGATTTTCGGCGACTTTTTTATATTCTTTATCGTAAATCTCCTTAAAAAATTCGTTTCCCGCCGCAATCTCCTCCCGGCATTTGGCCAAAAGCGACATGCGGTCAGCCGTTTTTACCACTTGCGCTTCGGTGGATTTTTGTTCGCCCTCCTCATTCCATAAGGAAATATAATGATTTTTAATATTTTCCGGAAGCTCGTTAAAAACCTCCGCTATCAGCCCCTGATTTACCTTGCGGATGGCTTCATTTACTTCTTTGGAATGATGCTTAAACGGGCTTAAAATATCGCCGGAGAAGCGCTCCTCCATATCATGAATAAGCGCCATGGTTATGGCTTTTTCATAATCAACGGCAATATTTTTTTCGCGGAGCAGCAGACAAATCAGCGATGTGATGTAAGCGACAAAAAACGAATGGTCGGCAACGCTTTCCTCAAAATGCTGGGGACTTGCGCTGAAACGGGTTATGTGCGCCAGCGAGCGGTCTTCAATATGTTTGAGAATACCCATGCTTTATACTATGATATTTTGGCGGGGTGTAGTATACCGGCAGTACGCACGCTTCGGGTGCGTGAAGACGGAGTTCAATTCTCCGCACCCCGAAAGGGCCGTTAGTAAAGTGGCATTACGCGGCATTCGCATTGCCGAGTCGCGAGTTCGATTCTCGCACGGTCCAAATCAATCGGACATTCTATTGGTCATTTATGATGTCCTATAGAATTTAAGCAGTTGCTTTGTTTAACAGAACGTTTCACATGAAACTAAAAATTAACAATAGACTCGTGAAACTTTTAGTTCATATTAAATATATGTTTCACGCGTAGAAAACCAGTTTTGTTTCATGTGAAACCTGATATGAAAACTCAAAAGCAAGTAATAGGGAATATTGGCGAGGAGTTGGTATCAATGTTTCTCATGAAACGCGGTTTTAAGATTATTGAGCGCAATTACCGCAAAAAGTGGGGGGAGATTGATATTATTGTGGAGAAAGATGGAGTTCTGCATTTTGTGGAGGTTAAGGCGATTTCTAACCCGAACTTTCGCCCAGAAGATGCTGTCCGGGCATGGAAAAAGAAAAGGATGTCTCGCGCGATCCGCACCTATCTTTTGGACCGCAAAATACCTGATGAAACAGACTTCCGGATAGACATAGCCGCCGTTTTCCTTGATTTTACGCATAAAAAAGCTAGGATTAGGATACTGGAGAATATAATACTCGCTTAGCAATTGGATTGCTAAAAACTATATATGTTTCCTTATTTTTGACAAACTATATATAGTTTGTTAACATGGCATCGTGACCATAAAGGAGAAACTACAAATACTGCTAAAGCTTTCCGGGCTTACTCAAGAAGAACTGGCTCGTCGTTTAGGCGTTACATTTGCGGCTCTCAACCGCTGGATAAATAAAAAGGCCGTGCCAAGACAAAAAGCTCAAGAAAAAATTGATGAATTATATAAAGAATATTCTGGCGAGAAACGCATACCCGAATCAGTTCTTGGGGCGAAAAAGGCCTTAGTAATTCAAAAAAGTAATGCTCATAAAAACTTGCTTAAAGAAATTTTAGACAATCCTGATATTCGCGATCGATTTTATTTATCTTTAACTTATAACACAAACCGCATCGAGGGCAGTACTCTTTCAGAAAACGAAACTGCCGCAATTTTATTCGAAAACGCGGCTTTGCCCGAGAAAAGTTTGATCGAACAATTGGAAGCGAAAAATCATCAAGCTGCGCTTGAATATTTATTCCGATATTTATCCGAAAAAAAACCTTTAAATGAAGCGCTTATTTTAAAGTTGCACGCAATTTTAATGAACGCAATCCGTTCGGATGCCGGGAGTTACCGCAACCACGGAGTAAGGATTATGGGCGCCAACGTACCAACTGCAAACTATCTGAAAATCCCCGATTTGATGGCTAGTTTCGCGGATAAGATAGGCAGGAACGTACCGGATGCGGTTGCGCATATTTCCGCCATGCACAGCGAGTTTGAAAAAATCCACCCCTTTTCTGACGGAAATGGCCGTATCGGCAGGCTTTTGATGCACGCGATGGCAATCAAGAACAACCTCGCGCCCGTTGTGGTGCTACAGGAAAAACGCCGACTATACGCAACTTATCTTAATAAAGCGCAAACACAGGGCGACACAAGCTTGCTTGAAGATTTTCTCTGCGACGCAATTCTGGAAGGTTATAAGATATTAGAGCGTAAAAATTAGACCGCTTGAGAATGTGAATTTGTGAAAAAGAAAAAAGCCCATTGAGGTTATCGCAGAGCTTTTTATTTCTCGACCCACTTAAAATTTAAGAAGATTTTGCATCTTGAATTATAACAAAGAGCGCACCAACAAAAATAGCAAAAGTAACTGTCCAACCCATAAAATCGTGAAATCCATTAATATCTCCATGATATGTTAGCGCGCTGATTGTTACTATATAGAAAATCGAAACCAGAATCTTGGCGACTATTTTATCAATGGCATCCGGGTTATACATGAAACTTGGATATTGCCATTTTCCGTTTCTATAAATTTGTAGATGTTTCATCTTATGATCATCGCCCCAGTGTCTTATCCCACCACAATTTTCGCATACATATAAAGATTCGGAGAAGGAAGAGGTAAAATCCGCAGAGCAAGCGTCTGCCAACCAATACGCTTTAATCTCCTTGCATTTCAGACATCTTTCTGGCTGCTTATTTTTTTTGCTCTCTTCCAATGTTCTTGCCGGTTTTTTTTCAAGCTTTTTCAACTGAGAATCGAAATCAGAGTTCATCTTCTCGGCGTTGTTGGCGATCTCGTCCAACCTGCTATTAAAATCGCTTATCATTTTTTTTCGGTCGCGGCCGGATAGTTTTTTGGGATCCAGTGGATATTCAAGTTTCATATTTTCCTCCTTTTGATTTTAAGTTGATTGAATTACTCTCTGCTCGCATTATAGCGCAATATTAGATAGATGTCAATATCTACAGACAATATCTGGTAATTTTATGGCTCTATATCTAAAACTTGCTTTATTTTAGAGCTTTTTGATATAATAAAAGTATGTCTAAAATAGTAGACATATTATGAAAGATTCTAAATCTTCGCTTGAATATCTCGGCTTTAAACCCAAAGAAGCACAGATTTATTTGGCTTTGCTCGAACTGGGCGAGGCCTCGGTAGTTCAAATTGCCAAAAAAACTGGCATTAAGCGCACCACGGTTTACAATATCCTTCCTGATTTCATTAACCGCGGCATCATTACTTCGGCAGTTCGAAAAAAGCGCAAGGTTTATTTTATTGAAGATCCCAGGTCTTTGAAGAACGATTTGAAAGAGAAAGAAAGCGTTATTGATAAACTTATGCCGGAACTGCTCGCGATTCAAAATATCTTGCCCTCAAAACCGAGAATCACTTTTTATGAAGGCGTGGGCGGCATGAAAGATTTATATCAAGACACTTTTGACAGCTGTAAAGAAGGAGACGTAATTTTGAGCTTCACCGGATTAGCGGATTTTTTGAAGCTGATGCCGCAGGAATATAACGATTATTACATCAAAGAACGCGTGCGTAGAAAAATCCGCATTCGCATTATTGCTTCCAACTCGCCGACCGCTCGAGCTTGGAAAAATTCGGCAGTTCAAGAATTACGAGAAATTAAAATTATTGATAATCCTGAATTTAATTTTGATGGCGATATGGAGATTTATGCGAACAAAGTTGCCCTTATCTCATATCGGGAAAATTTTATGGGCGTGATTATTGAAAGCAAGGAGATTAACCAGATGCAAATAGCGGCTTTTGAACTGATGTGGAATAGCGTCAAATAACTATTTTCCTTGATTTTACGCGCAAAAAAGCTAGGATTAGGATGATGGAGAGTGTGAATTTATAGCAGAAGCGGACTTGTCCGCCGAAGCTTTAGCGAAGGCGGGCTGGCGTATGATGGTGGTACGTCTGCTTTGGGAGCAGATAGACTGGGTTCGATTCCCAGCAGCCCGAAACTAAATTTTACGACCTGTAGCTTGCCCAGAGCGCCCACGCGCCGACGATAATATGAAGCGCCGTATCAGCCGGGTTTTGCAATGTCGCGCCCAAGAGCATAGTTTCGCCCAAGACGCTGTAAAGCCCGACCAAAACGCCGAGTATCCCTACTACCAAAACCAGCCCCCGCTGCAGCGAGTCGCCCAAAACGAAGCTGGCCAAAATTGCCACAACGCCCAAGGCCAAATGAGCCCAGTTTTCGGCGTTGTCAAACCACCATGCCGAGCCGAATATACTGCTTTCCGCTGTCGGGCCGATTACGCCGAAAAAGCCCAGGAGGCCAATAATTACCAATACCCCTCCTCCTATTTGAAGAAATCCTTTTGGATTCATATAAATTTGACTTATTTTTCGCAGATTTTTGCTCGACCTTTGCCTATTCATTATAACATCTGTGATAAAATTAGGTCATGCACGAATTTAAGGTATTCAGGCTGGAGGCGTATTATCTTGCAAAGGGGATTAATCTGGCCAGAGTTGCCGATAAGCTGGATAAAAATCTAATAGGGCGGAGACGCGAGTTTTTGACTTATCTTTTGGGGCCGCATGAATTTATGTTCGTTTTTTCTTTTGGGGCGGTGGTTTTCGCCAATGTGCCAAAAGACACGCAATCGGCAATTAAAAAATCCCTTTCCAAATTTTTGCTCAACCCGGCGCGCAGCTCCTACGACGAATCTTACGAATTGAGAGAGGTTGAAAGGAAATTCAACGTGGGAGAAGAGGCAGCGGATTTGCCGGTTGTGGGGCTTAGCGAGGTTGAAATCGCGGCGCGGACTTTGGCGCAGTCGGTCGCGCTGGAATATATTGAAGACATAACGGACGAAATTTTATCCAATACCGAATCAATGAACGCCGGCTTGGAAAAGGGGAGATTTTTAAGGAACACGAAAGAAATACTCCAGCTTGTCGCGCAGAACAACAACATAATCCAATTCGTTATCAGCAAGCTTTCGCTTCTGGACAAGCCGGATGTCACTTGGGGCAACGAGCGGCTGGAGACCTTGTTTTCGCAGCTCGCGGATATTTTTGACCTGCGCCCGCGCTTCCGCAACATTGAATATAAAATCGGCTTCGCGCGGAGCAATTCGGAGTTTACTCTTACTGTTTTGGAAACCCGGCGCGGCAATTTTCTGGAGCTTATCATAATTTTGCTTTTTATTTTTGACATCGTCATTTACTTTTTCGGAGATAGGTTTTAAAATTTCTCTGAATGCGAGTGTAGTTTAGTGGCAGAACGTCTGCCTTCTCCGCCAAAAGCCCGTTGCGGGCATTTAGGCGGACCCGCCACAATGCCACAAAGTGGCTTTGGGCGGGCAAGCTAATAAAAACTTATGTATTACACTTATATTTTATTGTGTAAGGATAGTAAGAATGGCAGAATTAAATTTTATGTTGGTAGCACAGAAGATTTGCGCAAACGATTAACAGAACACAAAAACGGCAAGATTAAAACTACTAAAAGTTTTGATACAATAAAGCTTGTATACTATGAGGCCTGTCTAGACAAAACCGATGCTAGAAAAAGGGAATTACAATTAAAAACCGGCTTCGGCAGGGGATACATAAGCAGGAGACTCGAAGAATATTTAAAAACCAAAATGCGGGTATAGTATAGTGGCAGTACGGCTGCCTTCCAAGCAGCAAGCGGCGGTTCGACCCCGCCTACCCGCACTGCCTTCTCCGCCAAAAGCCCGTTGCGGGCATTTAGGCGGACCCGCCACAATGCCACAAAGTGGCTTTGGGCGGGCAAGCACCGGGTGGGGGTTCGATTTCCCCTTCTCGCAAAAGGTCAAAAACCCCGCCACGGCGGGGGTTTTTGGGGTCAAAACTTGTCCACAGATAAGGGTATTGACTTTTTAATAAGGGTAGACTATCCTTATAAGTATTATGAGTATTTATATAATAAGCTATAATAATAACTATGGACAATAACCGCGAACAAAAAAGAGAAAGATTTAAGCGTTTGGGGACGCAAAGAACCAATTCAGTTCTTCAGAGACTTAAAGTTTTAGGTAATTGTTCTAATCGAAGTGCGTATGAATATACCGAAGAGGAGGTAAATAAAATATTTTCAGAGATCGAACGCCGTGTCCGGGAGACGAAAGCGAAGTTTCATTTCCCGAAGAATAAAGAATTTAAATTATAACAAAGTTTTTTATGTCAAATATTATAGAAGAGAAACTAGATCCCAATATTAAAATAGCTTTGTATAGCAATTTTAGCAATGCCTACGAAGCTATTCAAGAAATTATAGATAATTCCGTTAGTCATAGGATTATAGGGAAGAAAATGAAGATTGAAATATTTTTTATTACTAAGCCCAAAAAACTCATTATTATAGACCGTGGTGGTAGCGGCATGAATCTTGATGATTTAAATATGTTTTTTAACTGGGGGAAATCTAAATCTAGAAGCGATTTTGATATCGGCTTGTATAATCAAGGCGGCAAATCCGCCATAGGATATTTAGGAAACGCTTTTGTTTTAGAAACTTCTCCAACTAATAAAAACAAGATTTATAAGGTAGAAGACGATAATTTAGCAGATACAAGTAAATTGAAAAAATATAGAGTGAATCATTTCCCTACTTCGAATAAAGATGGATATACTTCTATACAGATCGATCAATTAAAAATCAATCTAACAGATAATCTAAAAGAAAAACTTAAAGCTATGTTTCTGGATACCTACCGTCCATTATTGGAAAAAGGGGAAATTGAATTTTTTATTGATGGTGCAAAAATAAATATTAAAGTTTTCCCTCTAGATTCAGAATTTCACGTTGAAAATATAAGTTTCGAAATTACAAAAGACAAAAGGGTTTCTGGTTGGATAGGTAGATTAATTCCCAGGTCCGGCGTGAGGGGTGGTATGAGGTGCTATTATAAAGGTCGTTTAATTTGCGATCGTGAATTTTTTGGTCACCCCGATCCAACATATAAGGGCACATTGAACTTTCTTTTTGGGGAGATATATCTTAATTTTGTGCCAGTCAATACTAATAAAACGGATTTTCGCAGGGATTCACAAGAGTGGGAAATCGCAAATGAAAAAATGTCTAATATTCTCTTGCCACACATAAATGATCTTTTGGGTAGAGAAATCAAAGAACCAACAGAAGAGGATATCAATAAAGTCAAAAAAGTCCGCGATTTATTTCAAATCATTTTACGTAATATAAAAACACAGAACAACGCCGGTTTTGTTTTTCATGGTGAAGATTCTGGTCAAAAAAAGCCTGAATTTAAAGGTATGGAGGCTAAAACTTTGAATGATGCATCCATTGTTAAAAAACAATATCAACCTCGGACTCCACCGCCACCTGATAAAATTGGTAAAAGGCAAAGACTTAGGAGTTTTATGGATTGGGAAGTTAGAAATATGGACGAAAGTATAAGAAGTAAAATTGAAGAAAAAACTGGAGGAAAAGTTTTAGTAATCAACAATATATTTCCTGGTTATATTCAAACTAAGGCAAGCGCTTTTTACTTATTAGAAACAGCAGCCCTTCAAACAGTGCCTATAGAGAATACAGAATTATCACCTAAGCAATATTTGGAAGAATTTGATCGATTTTTTGGTAAGATTTGTGAGAATATAAATATTGCGCAGGAAATGCTGAGTAAAAAACGACTATAAAACCAATTATTATCAAAAACCCCCGCCGTGGCGGGGTTTTTGATTTGAGAACCTTTCTACTTCACCGCGCCTTTTTTAAGTATTATATTGATGGATAACCTCCCGTAAATGCCCGATATCCACAGCTAGACCGTTTTCTCCGATTTCCAAATAAAGCGCGTTTACCTCAATCGGCCCTGACTCAACCGGATCCATCGGAGTTTTTATTTTTTCTTTGAATCTTTTAAAAGATGGTTCAATTTTCACGCCAATAACGGAGTTGTAAGGCCCAGTCATGCCTATGTCCGAAATATACGCCGTGCCCTTCGGCAGAATTTTTGCGTCCGCAGTCGGGACGTGCGAATGCGTTCCGAAGACCGCCGAAACTTTTCCGTCCAAATACCAGCCCATTACTGTTTTTTCGGAAGTGGCTTCGGCGTGCCAATCAAGAATTTTAAAAGGAGTTGCGTCGCCGAATTTTTCTAAAATTTTATCAATCTCCAAAAATGGATTTTCGTATTCGGGTTTCATAAAGACCTGGCCGATGAGGTTGATTACGAGAAGTTTATCTCGTTTCACTTCAAATAAATCTGCTCCCCTGCCGGGAGCTCCGGGAATATTCTCCGGGCGCAGAATCGGCAAAGTTTCGTCATTCAAAATTTGTTCAAAATCTTTTCCTTCAAGCGAATGGTTGCCGCCGGTAAAAATATCAACCCCGGCCTCTCGGAGTTCTGAAATTTGTTTGATTCCAATTCCTTTTCCGTGCGAAATATTTTCCACGTTGGCGATTACAACATCCGGCGAAAATTCTTTTCGCCATTTGGGCAGCATAATTTTCACCCCCGCCCTGCCGAGTTTCCCAAAGACATCTCCAAATATTAATAGTTTCATACTGTGAAACGCTTACCTCGCGTATTCAATCGCGCGGAGTTCCCTTATTACGTTCACTTTTATTTCTCCGGGATATTTTAATTCGGATTCAACTCGGTCGGCGATGTCGCGGGCGAGTTTTTTGGCTTCAAAGTCGCTGATTTTATCCGGCGTGACGAAAATTCTGATTTCGCGCCCTGCCTGAATGGCGTAGGATTTTTCCACGGACGGGAAAGAGTTGGCGATTCCTTCCAAATCCTGCAGCCGTTTTAAATAATTTTCCACCGAATCACGGCGCGCGCCCGGGCGCGAGGCGGAGATGGCGTCAGCCGTCTGCACAATTATTGACTCAATGGTTTCGTATGGGTATTCCTCGTGGTGGGACTGCATTGCCTGAATCACCCGATGGTCAACGTTGAATTTTTGCAAAATCCTCCGGCCGATCTCAACATGCGTCCCCTGGATTTCATGGTCCACTGCTTTGCCGATGTCGTGGAGAAGCGCTCCTTTTTTCGCGATGGCAATGTCTCCGCCCAGTTCGGAAGCGAGCATGCCGGAGATGTGCGACATCTCAATTGAGTGCTGCAGGACATTTTGGCCGTAAGAAGTTCTGAATTTTAATCTTCCCAAAAGAGTCAAAAGCCGCGGGTCAATGTCAAAAATGCCAACTTCGTACGCGGCCTTTTCCCCGGCGTCTTTCACTATTTTTTCAATTTCAATTTTCGCTTTCTCAACCATCTCTTCAATCCGCGCGGGCTGCACTCTTCCGTCCAAAATCAGGTTCTCCAGCGCCACGCGAGCGATCTGCCTCCGCACCGGGTCAAAGCTGGAAATTAAAATAACGCCCGGCGTGTCGTCTACGATGAGCTCAACCCCGGCCGCGCGTTCAAAGGCGCGGATGTTGCGGCCTTCCTTGCCGATTATTTTCCCCTTAAGGTCGTCCGATGGAATCGTGACAGATGTCACCGTGACTTCGGAGGCCGTTGAAGAAGCGACCCGCTGGATGACGGACGCCAAAATATCCTTGGCTTTCCTGTCTAGGGTTTCCAGACCGAACTGCTCCATTTTCTGAACCCGGGCCAAAATATCGCTTTCATATTTTTTTTCAACCCCTTCTATTATTTTCGTTTTGGCCTCCTCTTCAGAGAGTTTGGCGATTTTTTGGAGCTCTTCCTGCTTTTCCGCTTCAATTTTCTCCAGCTGCTCTTTCATTGCTTTCACTTTTTCAATTTTTTCCTGCAGGTTCTGGGCTTCTTTATCCAATTCCGCAGACTTTTTTTCCAAAATTTCGTCTTTGTGGGCCATTCTTTCCTCAATTTTTCGGAGTTCCTTCTCCTGCTCTTTTTGCTCGCGCCTCGCCTCTTCCAGGACTTTTTCGGCGCGCGCCTTGGCTTCGTCCAGCGTTTTTTGGGCGTTTTCTTTCGCGTCCAGTAAGATTTGCTTGGCTTTAAGCTCTAGCGCGTCCTTCCGCTGCTGGGCGATTAGTTGCCTTAAAAAGTAGCCGACTGCCGTGCCTGCAACGAGCACAATAGCCGCTTTGACAAGCGTAAGTATGTTCATTTATTTGATTTACTCTCCTATTTTTTAAGATTGATAACATTTTGACATTTTTATAACTAGATTCTAGCAAACTCCGTTTCAGAAGTCAAATAAAAAAGCCCCTTCGCTTTTGGGGCCTCAATAAATCTGTCAAAACTCGAACTTCTGACATTCTGCTGGTAAATTTTCGCGCAACTCTTTAATCGGGGTGTCCTCTACGAATTTTTTATATTCTGCTCCCGTGGCAAACTGGTCTAGAATAATTGGGGTATTTAAAAAGGCGCCCCAGCGATTTTTAAAAGCGAAATCTTGAAAACTAGACCATGGGTATTTTATTTCTTTGCCGCTCCACTCTTTTAACTCGCGGGGGTTTAAGTGAATGTAAGCAGAAAGATAATTTAAATATTCATTGCTGTCTATGTGAACCGCGCGGAATCTGCTGCCAAATAAATGTCCCGTGCGGCCGTAGCGTATATTAAAATATTTTGTGTAAGCGCCCAGCAAGCGTTGCATAAATTTAGAGACGCCGCTTTCTTTAAGTTCGCGCATTTTCAAATGAAAATGGTTTGGCATCAAGCAAAAACTTATCAAATCCACATACTTGGTCTTTATAACTCCATTAAATATATCATTGTCAAAACTTGAACTTTTGACAAAAGGAACTATGCGGCCGATTTGCGGAAAAGAATCTTCTCCCTGTAAAACACACAATAGTGTAAGAAATCGCCATCTATCAGCGTCGTTTGAAAAAATATGGCGCTTATCTACACCTCTATTAAAAATATGATAATATTCGCCCTCACCCAATTTAGCCCTAGGCATACTTTAAAGATAGCTCATAGCCCCGCGTTTTGTCAAAAGTTGAACTTCTGACATTTTAGGTTTAATGATACAATGCAGATATTATGGCCAAGAAATATAAGCCCGTTGTTTTGGCGGTTTTGGACGGGTTTGGGGTGAATATTGGGAATCCGGAGTCAACATGGAAGCATGCCCAGATGCCGACTTTTCGCGAGTTGGAAAAATTTTTTCCGTTTACGACCCTGCAGGCCTCGGGGATTTCCGTGGGGCTCCCCTGGGGCGAGGAAGGAAACTCCGAGGTCGGGCACCTGACCATGGGCGCGGGCAAAGCGCTTTACCACCATCTTCCGCGGATTATTACATCCATCCACGACGGCTCTTTTTTTCAAAACCGCGCATTTTTGGACGCATCCGATTTCGTAAAAAAAGGCGCCGGGAAATTCCATATAATGGGCCTTCTTTCTTCCGGCTCCGTGCACGCCTACATTGACCACCTCTACGCGCTTTTGGATTTCTGCCTCCAGCAGAAATTGGAGCGCGTCTATCTCCATCTTTTCACCGACGGCAAGGACGCCCCGCTCACGGAGGCGGCCTTATTTTTAAAACAACTGGAAGAGCGCCTCGCCGGCCGCTACCCCTTCGCGAAAATCGCTTCCGTAACCGGCAGGTATTTCGCGATGGACCGGGATGAAAACTGGGACCGCGTTGAGAAATTTTACAAATGCCTGACGTCCGGCGAGGAGGCGGTTTTTAAAAACGCCTCTGCTTATGTTGAGGAGCATTACGCGAAAGGCGTGACGGACGAGCTTATCCCGCCGGCCCGCCTTGCCGTCGGGCAGGCGCCTTTGGGCCCAAAAGAAGGCCGGGTTGAGTCGGGAGACGCCGTTATTTTTTTTAATTACCGCGAGGATTCCGAGCGGGAGCTTACATCCGCTTTCGTTTCAAATAATTTTTCCGGTTTCCAGCGCGAGAAGATAGGCAATTTATTTTTTGTGACTATGACGGAGTACGACAAGCGCTTTCCGGCGGAAGTGGCTTTCCCGCCGCTGGATATCGCCTGGCCGCTGGCGCGCGCGATTTCCGAAGCCAGCCTCCGGCAACTGCACGTGGCGGAGACGGAAAAATACGCGCACGTCACTTATTTTTTCAACGGAGGGAAGGAAACGCCGTATCCCGGGGAGGAGCGCATTTTGATTCATTCGCCCAAATCGGCGCGCTTTGACCAGACGCCGGAGATGTCCGCGGCCAAAATTACGGACACGATTTTGGAAAATTGGGAGAAATACGATTTTATTTTGGCGAATTTCGCCAATGGCGACATGGTTGGGCATACGGGCGACTTTAACGCCACGGTCAAAGCCATTGAGGTTTTGGATTTTTCGGTCGGGCGGCTTCTGGGCAAAGCGCTGGCAGCGGGCGGAGCGATGATAATTGCCGCAGACCACGGCAACGCTGAAGAAAAAGTTTACTTGTCTTCTGGTGAGAAGCGCACCAAGCATACCGCCAACCCCGTGCCGATTTTTGTGGCAGGGGGGGATTTCAAGCTCGGAGCAGAGCGGAGCGACCGGGAAATTTTTTCAAAATATATGGAGGCAAAAGGATTGCTTACGGATATCGCGCCGACAGTAATAAATCTTATGGGGCTTAAAAAGCCCGCCGAGATGACCGGCGTTGATTTGCTGCCGAAGATAAAATAAATTTTTGAGCGCACTAGGATTTGAACCTAGAACCTACCGCGTGTAAGGCGGTCGCTCTGCCATTGAGCTATGCGCCCTCGGATTTTGCCCAGGGGGGGATTCGAACCCCCAAGCCTTGCGGCACTAGCACCTCAAGCTAGCGCGTATTCCAGTTCCGCCACCTGGGCGCAATTTTATTATACAGGAACTTCTATTTTTGGTTTAATTTTCGCTTCCGCTTTGATTGTTTTCATTTTTTTGCGGATTTCTCTGGCGGCCCGCTCGCGGAGATAATAAAGTTTGGCCCGCTTGAACTTTGAGCGCGATTTGATCTCTATTTTGTCTATCTCTGGAGAGTAAAGCGGGAAAACTCTCTCCACACCGACCCCGTCTATGACCCTGCGAACCGTAAAAGTTGCCCCGGGCTCGCGGCCGTGCTTTCTTGCGAGCACCAGTCCTTCAAAAACCTGAAGGCGGGTTTTGTCGCCCTCTTTCACTTTTTGAATGACGCGCAAAGTATCCCCGGCGCGGAAATCCAGCGCCTTTCTTTGTTCTATATCTACCGGCGAGATGATTAAATTCAGCGACGGCATAATGGGTTTTAAGATAGCATATCCAAAGTTTTTTTCAAATCCTCCGGCAAATCTGCCTCAAGCTTGAGCCTGCCGCCCTTGGGCAGAGTAAATTCTATTCCGGAGGCGTGCAGAAACTGGCGCGAGATGCCGCCGGGGCAAATAAACTTTTTTCCGGCGTATAATTTGTCGCAAACTACCGGGTGGCCGATGGCCGCGAAATGCGAACGGATTTGGTGCGTACGTCCGGTTTTCGGACTCGCCTCAACCAGAGTAAAATCTTTAATTTTTTTTAACACCTTGTATTCAGTAATCGCTTCCCGTATCTTGCCGCGCTTTTCTCCGACAGCCACGCGCTTAAGCGGAGTTTTTTTGGAGCGGCCGATTGGCAAATCAATTACCCCGGAATTATTTTTGATATTCCCCGCAACCAGCGCCAGATAAGTTTTTTTAATTTCGCGCGATTGGAAAAGTTTTTTGAGTTGCTCCGCGGCTCTTTCATTTTTTGCGAATAAAATCACGCCGGAGGTGTCTTTGTCCAAGCGGTGAACCACTTTCAAATCCTTGCGCTCTTCCAACGCCCAATCAAAATTCACCCCCGCAGGCTTGTTTAGGGCGACAAGATTTTCATCTTCGTAGATAATTTCCAAGCGCATGAATTTTTGGCCCCAACGGGATTCGAACCCGTGTTCCCACATTGAAAGCGTGGTGTCCTGGACCGGGCTAGACGATAGGGCCACGAGTTGATTTTACAACAAATAGCCGTAAAATCAATGATACGTTATGAAAATCTTGGCGATAGAAACATCGTGCGATGAAACGGCGATTGCCATATTAGAAGTGAGAGATGGGAAATTTGAGGTGAAAAGCAACGTTGTTTTGTCGCAGATAAAAATACATAAAAAATTCGGCGGGGTTGTGCCGAATTTGGCGATGCGGGAGCACCGAAGAAACTTGCCGATAATTTTAAAGCGGGCGCTGAAGGAAGTCCGGCTTCCACTTGGAAGCCGGACTTCCAAGTTCGACGCCATCGCCGTCACTTACGGCCCGGGTTTGGAGCCCGCGCTTTGGGAAGGAATTAATTTCGCAGAAAATTTGGCGAAAAAATGGAAGAAGCCGCTTGTTGCGGTGAATCATTTAGAGGGGCATATTTACGCAAGCTGGCTACTTAGACGTCGGACGTCTAAGTCTGCAAAGACGTCCGACGTCTTGATTCCGAAATTCCCGCTCCTCGCCCTTATCGTTTCCGGCGGGCACACGGAGCTTGTTTTAATGAAGAAGCATCTTAACTACAAAATTTTGGGAGAAACCAGAGACGACGCCGCGGGCGAGGCCTTTGATAAAGTCGCGCGGATGCTTGGGCTCGGATATCCAGGCGGCCCGAAAATCGCGAAGCTGGCGGAAAAAGGCAAACCAAAAGCAATAAGCTTCCCGCGCCCGATGATAAATTCTAAAGATTTTGATTTTAGTTTTTCGGGGTTGAAAACGGCTGTGCTTTATTATTTGTGCGGTTTGACAAAGAGGGAACACCTCACCCTCTCACCCCCTCTCCTTGCGAAGGAGAGGGGGCTGGGGGAGAGGTTATCTTCTGTTCCGGACAAAATTTCTCAAAAAGAAAAAATGGCTATTGCCGCCTCATTCCAGCAAGCAGTTGTTGATGTTTTGGTCAAAAAAGCCGCCGATGCTTTGAGAAAATATAATGTTAAATCTTTGGTCGTCGGCGGGGGAGTGGCGGCGAATCAGGCATTACGCCATACGCTTGACGCTTTAATTAAAACCCAATTTCCAACCATCTCACTTCACATCTCTCCTTTGTGGCTTTGCGGCGACAACGCCGCGATGATAGCGGTCGCCGGATATTTTAAATTCCGCGCAAAAAAGTTTTCAAAACCGGAAAAAATAAAAGCCCAAGGCAATTTGAAATTGAGCTGAAAAACAGACATAATTTGAGTTATGCCGTCTGAATTTGACAAGCCCTACGACCCGAAAGAACACGAAGGTAAAATTTATAAGCTCTGGGAGGAGAGTGGTTTTTTTAACCCAGACAACTTGCCCCGAGCGAAGTCGAGGGGAACATTTACCATTGCCATCCCGCCGCCGAATGTCACCGGGTCTTTGCATATTGGGCACGCGCTGAACGCGACAATTCAGGATATTTTAATCCGCAAAAAAAGAATGGAGGGCTACCGCACGCTTTGGATTCCGGGGACGGACCACGCAGGAATCGCCACGCAAAATGTCGTTGAAAAAGAGTTGAAAAAACAAGGAATATCGCGGCACGATTTGGGCAGGGAAAAATTTTTAGAAAAAGTTTGGGAGTGGAAAGAAAAATACGGAAACATAATTTTGGACCAGTTAAAAAAACTTGGTGCAAGTTGCGATTGGTCGCGGACGCGATTTACGATGGATGCTGGCTACCAAAAAGCGGTTGAGGACGCGTTTTTCCATTATCAAAAAAAAGGATGGATTTACCAGGGGGAGCGTGTAATCAATTGGTGCGCGAGGTGCCGCACATCGCTCTCGGATTTGGAGCTGGAGCACGAGGAAGAAAAGGGAAAGTTGTGGTTTATTCGCTATCCGTTAGCGAATAAAGAGAACAATGGCTATATTGTCGTCGCCACGACACGTCCAGAAACAATGCTCGGGGACACCGCTGTTGCTGTGAATCCGAAAGACAAGCGCTATAAAGACTTGATAGGGGGAAGAGTTGTCTTGCCAATCCAAAATAAAACAATTCCAATCATTTCAGACAGGCGGATAGAAATAGATTTCGGCACCGGCGCCGTGAAAGTTACGCCGGCGCACGATATGCTTGACGAACAGATCGGGCTTGACCATAAGCTTGCCGCGCCGAAAGTAATAGGAGAAGACGGGCGGATGGCAGCGGAGGCCGGAAAAAACTTTAAGGGGCTTAAAATTTCGGAGGCGCGGGAGAAAGTGGTGAAAATGCTGGACGAAGCGGGACTGATTGAAAAAGTTGAGGATTATACTCACAACATTGCCCGTTGCTACCGCTGCGGTTCAACAATTGAGCCCTTGCGAAGCAAACAATGGTTTTTGAAAATGGATGAATTGGCAAAAATGGCAATTAAGGATGTAAAAACCGAAAAAATCAAATTCCATCCCGAAAAATGGGAGAAAATTTATTTTGACTGGCTGAAAAATATCAAGGACTGGTGCATATCGCGCCAAATCTGGTGGGGGCACAAAATTCCGGTTGAAGAGGTTGATGATGTTCTTGACACCTGGTTTTCTTCAGCTCTTTGGCCGTTTGCCGCCCTCGGGTGGCCCCGAGCGGAGTCGAGGGGCTCTGATTTAAAAAATTATTATCCCACTCAAGTTCTCTCCACCGCCCGCGATATCATTAATCTCTGGGTGGCTAGGATGGTTTTTTCCTCCGAAGAATTTTTGGGCAAGCCGCCATTTTCCGACGTGATAATCCACGCGACGATTTTGGCGAAAGACGGGAGAAGGATGTCAAAATCTCTCGGCACGGGGGTAGACCCCATGACTTTGATAGAAAAATATGGGGCGGACGCGACCAGGTTCGGCCTCGTTTGGCAGGCGATGGGCGGGCAGGACATAAAATGGGCGGAGGAACACATTGTCGCTGGCAAAAAATTCTGCAACAAGATTTGGAACGCGGCTAGGTTTGTTTTGCAAAATAAAAATTTAAATACAAATAAAAAAACCCACGCCGACAAAAAAATCCTCTCCCAACTCAAAAAAATCCAAAAACAAGTTTCAAAACTTGTTGACAAATATGAATTTGGCCAAGCGCTCCACATTCTCTACGATTTTTTTTGGCACGATTTTTGCGATGTTTATCTGGAGGAATCCAAAAAAAATCCCAACGCGGAAGTTTTGTCCAGGGTATTGAAAGAATCGCTCAAACTCCTCCACCCCTTTATGCCGTTCATCACGGAGCGGATTTGGCGCGAGTTTTCGGAAAAAGGAAGAATGCTTATGATTGAGCCATGGAAATCTTAAACCAAGTTTTAATTGTTCTCGCTTTGTCGTTTTTGCCTCCGCTCCTTTGGCTTTGGTTTTGGCTCCGGGAAGATGAACACCCGGAGCCAAGGCGGGAAATTTTGGTTGTGTTTTTGGCTGGGATGGGTGGAGTGGTTTTGGCGATATTTTTGGAAAGCGCGTTCTCTTCCGCCAATTCGGCCCTGCAAAAATTTTTCGGGTACGGAGTCCTCACGCTTCGGGTTTTAAGCGTAATCGGCTTTGCGTTTTTTGAGGAAATTACAAAAATGGCGGCCGCGTTTTTCACGGCTCTCCGGAGCAAATACTTTGACGAGCCGGTGGACGCGATGATTTATCTTGTCACCGCTGCCTTGGGGTTCGCCGCGCTGGAGAACGCCATGTTCATAGGCAAGGCGCTTGAGGGCGGAGTCGCGCAATCGGCGGCGGTGGGAGCGTTCAGGTTTATAAACGCAGTTTTGCTTCATGTGTCTTCCTCCGCGCTCATAGGCGCGGGGTTCGCTTTTTCGTTTTTTCACAAAGAAAAGAGATTGGGCGAGCTTGCTCTGGGCCTCTTTTTTGCCGTTTTGTTGCACGCGCTTTACAATCTTTTTATAATAGTAAACATCGGAGGCGCGGTCTTAAACCAGCTCGCCGTGACGGCTTTAGTTGTCCTCGGCGCTTCCACAGCATTGGTTTTATTTGAAAGGGCCAGGCGTGCTATTATTTAACCAATGGAAAAAAGATCTTTTTTTGAGCGGCTTACCGGAAGCGTAAGGGTGGAAAACGCCGACGCGCCGAATCGCGCGAGTCCTGCCCCGAAAGAGCATGTTTTGCCCCATGACGAAGAGGGCCAGCTTACAATTGACGTATGGCAGACGCCGGACGAGATAATTCTGCAGGCGATAGTCGGCGGAGTTAAATTGGACGACTTGGACGTTCAGGTGACGCACGATATGGTGACTATTCGCGGTAAACGCGAGCGCCAGCATGAAGTCAGCGCAAACAACTATTTTTACCAAGAGCTTTACTGGGGCGCGTTTTCACGCTCAATCCTTCTGCCGCAGGAAGTTGACGCCGATGAAGCCGAGGCCACGATGAAAAACGGGCTTTTGACCATCCGATTTCCAAAGCTGGACAAAGCGCGGGTGGCCAAGCTTAAAGTGAAGAACGAATAATTGATTTCTTTTCTGCGGTTTGCTATAGTTAAGATATGGTCGTTCAGCTGACTGAGAAAAGGTTAAAGACGCTTGTTAGGGAAAGCGTTGAGGAGGCGCTTGATTCTAAACTCATGAGATTGAGTTCCATTTTACTTCCCAAAGTTTCAAGAAAAGAACAAAAGGAGATAGAACGATTGTATAAAAACCCAGCTCACAAAACAGCGAGGAGCTATTTCATAAAAGTATGATACTGCGGGTTGATTTCAGCCCATCAGGCTGATAAGTTTATCAATCGCAATCGGATTCCGCAGGAAGAATTTTTTTCGCTCATCAAAGCCGCAATCCAAAAATTCCGCGGTGAAGATATCAATGTGGATATTAAAAAACTTAACGGCAAGTGGGAAGGTTTTCACAGAATTAGAAAGGGCAAGCTCCGCGTCATCGCGGAGCTTAATTTTGACGATTCGGCAGTTTTTGTGGAGGTAATTGATTGACGTGGGAGTGCATATAAGTAGTCAAGCCCGTTCGCGTAAATTTTTTGAATAGAAAAAAGCCGAGCGTTGCCAGAGCGCTCGGCGAGATCCCTGCCCCTGATTGTAATCGGGGCGGAAGGGCGCTGGCATCGCCCGTCGGCCGTGGTGTAATCAGCTGGTGCTGTAGGCCCCGGCGTGGGTCGCGAAGGCGGTCGCAATAAATGCCGATTTGACGAACATCCCGCGCTCCGCGGGCGGCGAGTGGATTCTCTTTCTCATAATTTGGGCCCTCCTTTCGTGGCCAAAATTACGTCGTCGTCCCAGTTCTTTTTGTCTGCTGGGATGCAGTTGAGGACTATTCCTCTATAAAACACCATCTCTAGCCCTTCATTTTCACGAACCCCTCTTTCGGCAACGGCTCGTCCGCATCCGCTCTCTTTTCGCCGCTGGCCGGAAATGCCCGCGCAAGGTCAAATTGGGCCAGCGCGACGCTGGCTATGGCCGCGAGCAGCGACAAAAGAAAAACCATCATCCAGAAAGGAAACGTGGACTGCGTGTGGCTTATGTCCAGGAACAGCAGCCACGACACAGCGGTCCCGAGTCCGATCGTGATGACGCAGGAGAACCAGACATCGAAGAACGCGATTAGCTTGCAGCGCGACTCGCTGTAATAACCGGAGGAAACGAGTATCGTTGCGGCGATGACGGCGGCAATGAACCCCCAAACGAGCATCTCTGACGGTTTTCCGGCCGAGTAGACGTCCATTCTCCAGACGTTTACGCTAAAAGAAACGTAGAACGTTGGCCCTAGAGCTGCCAAGACCAGTGCGCAGAAACCGGTAAGTATTCGTTTCATGATAGGCCTCCTTTCAAGCCATAAGTTTTTATCTAGTAGATATTATACTCGCGGGGTAAAATTTGTCAATGGCCCTGTGGCAAATATAAAAAATAATTTTTTGTCCAGTATTCTTGAATTAGTCCGAACGCATTTTTCCGAAAAAATCCCCCCGCGAAAACGGAGCGGCTTCGCCGCGAGATTTAACAATTACAAGTTTTTCTTTGGCGGCAAATTCTTTTTAAAATTTTATTCAAAAAGAAGAAACCCGCTAGAGGTCTTGCGACATGGCGGGTTCGCGGATGGTTGCTGGTCAGCTCTAGGTGATTGCCGGGGAGACTGGAAGCAGTTCGTGAGGAATTTTCTTCCCGAAAAACTGCCTGTACTCTTCCTCATGTGCCAGACAGAAAGCGTGTCCGGTACAACATTCCTCCCCTTCCTCTTGGTGCGGTCGATCGCAGAAGTAAATGAAAGGGAGGCCAGACACCCCCTGTCCGCACTTACTGCAAAGAAATACTCCGTTATCTGACTTTACAGCCATGAAAATCACCTCCTTTTGGTTGGTTTGTGGATTTGGTTTCCTTGCGACATAAGAGTCCAGAAGATATTCCGAATTCTTATGTCGCAAGGAATAAGCAAGCTGTTTTGTAAAGAACTCTAATTTACTACCGAAAGTATAGCATATATGGATTATATTGTCAAGGTCAACAAAATCATCAAAAATAGCCTTATTTTAAGGCGTTTTTCGACTTTCAAAAATTCTTTTTTCGCAAAACCAAATATGGTTCGAGCCGATGTTTTTAGCGGCGTTTTTCCAGGAGGGAAACTCGTCTTTCGAGAGTAGCGAATTCGTCAAAATCTACTTTCTTTTTCAACATGTGTTTTATGGATTCTATATCCATCTTTATAACTGCGATGTCCTCGGTATTTTTAACCACCATATCCCTCAGGGCCACAAGTTGCTTTTGGACTCCGGAAACGCTTTCGGCAATGAGCTTTAACTTGTCTGAAAAATCCTCCGCTACCACGCCCAAATAGCGTTGATACTCCTGCCTCTCGCCCTTCAAGATTTTTTTCAGTTTCACTTCACTAAATTCCATATTTCAAAGTCTACCTCGTTTGTTAAATCTGTCAATTTGTGCAGTATTCTTGAATTAGTCCGAACGCATTTCGGCGAAAAAATCCCCCCGCGAAAATTCGGAAAGGCGGCGGAGCCGCACCGCTGACAATTTCAAGTTTTTCTTTGGCGGCATACAGATTCGAAGCTCTTTAAACTACACACCATCAATCTGAATAAAATTCAGAAAGAGAGATACATTATTGGCTATTCCTTAGCTTTTCTTGGTAATCCAATTCATGCTGTAGTTGTTGTTGTTGAAATTCATCG
>Ga0155880_106_pt2 | contig 86387 bp, 80 predicted proteins | sample RifCSPlowO2_01_FD_107534 | JGI IMG/M metagenome (GOLD analysis project Ga0155880, IMG submission 107534) | Candidatus Giovannonibacteria bacterium RIFCSPLOWO2_01_FULL_46_32 | reverse complement strand
TCTTGAATTTGCAGTATTCGCGCTATAGCAAATAAACTGCAAATTGGTAAATTACCACAAAATCGCTAAATAACCTTCCTTAACCACGCCCCGGTGTATGATTTTTTGTGCGCCGCGATTTCTTTGGGCGCGCCTTCGGCGATAATTTCGCCGCCGTTGCCTCCTCCGTCCGGACCGAGGTCAATTATCCAATCGGCGTTTTTTAAGACGTCCATATTATGCTCAATCACCACGACGCTGTTGCCCTTGTCCACCAAGGCGCGGAGAATATTTAATAATTTTTGAATATCGTCAAAATGGAGGCCGGTTGTTGGTTCATCTAAAATATAAAGGGTCCTGCCCGTCGCTTTTTTAGAAAGTTCAAACGCGAGCTTCACTCTCTGCGCTTCGCCTCCCGAAAGCGTCGTCGCGGGCTGGCCAAGCTTCATATATCCCAACCCGACGTCTACCAAGGTTTTCAAGCGCTGCTCAATCTGCGGAATGTCTTTGAAAAATTTATGCGCTTCTTCAATGGAGAAATCCAGAACATCGGCGATGTTTTTATTCTGGTATAAAATCTCAAGCGCTTCTTTACTGTATCTTTTTCCGTGGCACTCCTCGCACTCCGCGTAAATGTCCGGCAAAAAATACATTTCTATTTTTTTCACTCCCTGCCCTTCGCAAACCTCGCACCTTCCGCCTTTTACGTTGAATGAAAACCGGCCGGATTTGTATCCCCTCGCACGCGCCTCCACAGTGCGCGCGTAGATTTCGCGCATAAATGAAAACACTCCAGTGTAAGTCGCGGGGTTTGAGCGCGGCGTGCGGCCTATGGGCGACTGGTCAACTAAAACCGCCTTATCAATATGTTCCAATCCCTCAATTTTTTTATGTTTGCCTGGCTCTTCTTTTGAGCCGTAAAAATATTTAAGAAGCGCGCGCGCTAAAATATCGGAGATAAGTGAGGATTTTCCGGAGCCGGAGACGCCGGAAACCACAACCATCTTGCACAAAGGAATTTTCACGTCAATGTTTTTCAGATTATGCTCGGAAGCGCCTCGTATGAAAAGCTCGGTCTTTGCCGCAGGCTTTGCAAGGACACGCATAGAAGTAACTTCTTTCTTCCCGCTCAAATATTCTCCTGTCAAAGTTTTTGCTTTCAATAGCTCGCGGTACTCTCCTTCAAAAATAACTTTCCCGCCGTGCTTGCCCGCGCCAGGGCCCAAATCAATTATCCAATCGGCCTCTTTCATTGTTTCAGCGTCGTGCTCCACAACTAAAATCGTATTCCCCAAATCACGAAGATTTTTTAATGTTTTAATCAGCCGCGCGTGGTCGCGGGCGTGAAGCCCAATTGAGGGCTCGTCCAAAACATAAACAACTCCCGTGAGAGACGAACCGATTTGGGTGGCAAGCCGCACTCTCTGCGCCTCGCCACCTGCCAACGTGGTGGATTCGCGGTCTATGGTCAGATAATCCAAGCCGACCTCCAGTAGAAATTCCAGCCTGCGCGAAATTTCTTTAAGAAGCGGACGCAAAGCGCCGCCCGGCGGGAAGAAACCTGCGGGCGGCGTTGAGGAAAGCGACGGGGTAAAAAAGTTCTTTGCCTCTTCAATAGTCAACGCCGAAATCTCGGAAATATTTTTGTCAGCGTAAGTCACAGCCAGCGCTTCCGGCTTAAGCCGCCTGCCCTTGCAAACCGGGCAAACTTCCACTCGCATATATTTTTCAATTTCCTCCCGCGTCCATTCCGATTCCGTTTCCTTCCACCGGCGCTTCAAGTTTTCGATTACTCCTTCGAAAACTTGTCCCGAGCTTGTAGAGGGATCTCCATTTAAAACAATTTTTTGAATATTCGGCTGGAGCTTCCCGAATGGCGTGTTAAGAGAAAATTTATGCCTCTCCGCCAAGTCCGACAAAATCCACCAATACCATGACTGCCTGCCGACTTTGTGAGACGCAGTTGCCCACGGGCGGATAGCGCCCTCCGCCAAAGTCAGATTTTTATTCGGGATAACTAAATCCGGCTCAACTTCTAAAGTGCTTCCCAAGCCGGTGCAATGCGGGCAGGCGCCATAGGGAGAATTGAAAGAAAAAAGCCGCGGCTCAATTTCCGGAAGCGAAATCCCGCAATCCGGGCAGGCAAAATGCTCGGAAAAAATGGCCTCGTTTATCAACACCAGCCCTTTCCCTATCTTCAGCGCAGTCTCCAACGATTCTCTTAATCTTGGCCTATCCAATTCCTTGTCAATGATTAACCTGTCCACTACGACTTCGACATTGTGCGCTTTTTTCGGGTCTAAAGATTTATCTTCGGCTTCGTCCAAGCGCATAATTTCGCCGTCAATGCGCACCCGCAAAAATCCTACGCGGCGCACCATTTCCAAAACGCTTTTGTGCTCGCCCTTTTTGCCCCTGACCACGGGCGCCAAAATATTTATCTGCGAACTATTTTTCAATTTAAAAATGTGCTTCAAAATTTCATCCGCGCTCTGCTTGCCTATTTTTTTGCCGCATTTTGAGCAATGCGGGCTTCCGGCGCGCGCAAAAAGTATTCTTAAATAATCATAAATCTCCGTAATCGTCCCCACGGTTGAGCGCGGATTTTTTGTGACGCTTTTCTGGTCAATGGCGATGGCCGGCGAAAGGCCGGAAATTGATTCAACATCTGGCTTTTCCTTCACGCCTAAAAATTGCCGGGCGTAAGAAGAAAGCGATTCAACGAACCTCCGCTCCGCCTCGGCGTAGACGGTGTCAAAAGCCAGAGAAGATTTTCCCGAACCGGAGATGCCGGTGATTACCACCAATTTATTTTTTGGAATATCCAAATCAATATTTTTCAGGTTATGCGCCCTGGCTCCCTTAATCCTTATAAAATTTTTGCCGTCCTCTTTCGCTTCCATAAAGTTTTAATTATACGGCTCTTGTCAAGAACTTGCAAGTATTATAGGATAGCCCAAGAAAAGGGGGGTCAATAATGAATAAAATGTGGTGGTTCTATTTCCTGTTCTTTTTTTTATGGCTTGTCCTGCCGCTTCCGGGATGTGCTTTGCTGACGCCTCCGTCCGAAGAAGAACTCCGTCGCTGGGTGATGACGGAGGAAGGAATAGATGGGAGGATTGTCTCGGAAAAGTTCCAGAAAAATCCTTTTGTCAATCAGATCTTCGGACGGTTTGTCATCTGCACAAAAGATGGACGGCAACTTCGCGCCTTGGCGAGTTTGAGTCGAAATAATGGTTTTCGTATCTCCAAATCTGGCACCGGAGTTCCCTGCACAGCGAGGTAATCTTTATGGAAGAAACTCTCAAGAGCATAAAAGAAATCGCCCGCTATCTTCAGGTGAACAAATTCACCATTTACCGCCTCGCTGCCAAGAAAAAAATTCCGGCTTTTAAAGTCGGCGGCCAATGGCGCTTTAAGCTTGAAATGGTGGAGAAATGGTTAATGAGTCATTCCAATCTCACACTAGCCAAACGCCGCAGGCGAAGATGAAAACATCCCATCTCGCTTGCGGCTTTCTTTTTTATAGTTATGTTATTATCCATTCATGCTCACCAAAAAGGACTTTAAAAAAGCGCCAAATGCGCCCGGGATTTATTTTTTCCGAAACAAAAGTGGGGAGATTCTATATATAGGAAAGGCGGCGAATCTGCGCGCGCGGATCAGGTCATATTTCGGAAAAGCGGTTAAACCGCCACTTGGCGGTTTAACCGCCAAGTTGATTGCCTTGCTAAAAAAAGCCAAAATATTGGATTGGGAGGTTTTAAACTCCGAAACCGAGGCCTTAATCCGCGAAGCGGGGCTCATTAAAAAACACCTGCCGAAATACAACGTGCTGATGCGCGACGATAAGCAGTATTTTTATGTCGGGTTCTCTAAAGAAAATTTTTCAAAGATATTTATCACGCATCAGAAAAACCGCGAAGCCGACTACATCGGCCCCTTCACTGAAGGCGGGGTTTTACGCTCGGCGCTCAAGACCTTGCGCCGCGCTTTTCCCTACTGCACATGCAAAAAACCTCACAGGCGGCCGTGCCTTAATGCGCGCATTGGGAGATGTTTGGGCTATTGTTGCGTAGCGCAGAAAGCCCTGCTTTTAGAGCAGGATCTTTCTGCGCTGGGGAAATACCAAAAAAACATCCGCGCAATCAAGCAAATACTCTCCGGCAACAATAAAACTCTTGCCCGCGCGCTCAAAAAAGAAATGCGCGAACTCTCCGACGCCAGAAAATACGAAGAGGCCGGCAAAATCCGCGACCAAATCCGCGCGCTGGAAAAAATCTTTGAACACAGGGGAGTAATTAAACAGGACCTTCCGACCGAATTCGCCAAGGCCAGCAGGGCCTTGGAATCAATTTTGGATATTCCCGCAATAAATAGAATAGAGTCCTACGACATCGCCAATATTCATGGCCAATTCGCCTACGGCTCTATGGCCGTTTTCGCTGACGGCAAAATTCAAAAAAATTGCTATCGGCTGTTTAAAATCAGAAGTATTAAAACCTCAAACGACCCGGCGATGCTCCGCGAAATTATTTTCAGACGACTAAGACATAAAGAATGGCCTTACCCGCAAGTGATTATTGTTGACGGCGGCAGGGCACAGCTTAGCGCGGCCTTGGCGGTTAAACCGCCAAGTAAAATAATCGCTCTCACCAAAAACAAAAAACATATTGGTGACCATATTTTTATAAATGGTAAAACGTCTCCCGTCCCCCTTCCGCGCCTCCCCGAACCGCTCAAAAATTTTATTTTAATGCTGGACTCCGAAGCCCACCGCTTCGCGATTTCGCATTATAGAAAATTACACAGAAAGCGCTTGTTGACATAGCCCTTGCCACATGCTAACCTTAATAAATAATGCGTAATTTACTCCTCTGGGCTCAAATCATGATTTCCGCGCTCTTGGTCGCGGCCATTTTGCTCCAGCAAAAAGGCGTGGGCCTGGGCTCCGCTTTCGGCGGAAGCGGCCAGATTTACAGGTCAAAAAGGGGGCTGGAGAAAGGATTGTTTATTGCTACGATTGTGCTCGGAGTATTATTCACTTTGACCGCTTTTATCACCCTGATTATCAAATAAATTACTCCCCCATGCGGGCTGAAATTCTTGTGCTAATTGTGCTCGCGCTCATAGCGCTGGTGTCGTTTCTGGGCATACTTACTGAAATAAACAAAAAATTCGGGGTGGAAACTCCGGCTTTCGGGGGGACGCTGCGCGAAGCAGTTGTCGGAAGCCCGCGTTTTATGAATCCGCTCCTTGCGCAATCGGACACCGACCGCGACTTGGTTTCCCTGCTCTATGCTGACCTCCTGCGCCACGACGGTGAAGGCAAACCACGGCCGGCGCTCGCGGAAAAATACGAAGCTTCCCCGGACGGCCTGGAGTACACAGTGACATTGAAAGACAAACTCTACTGGTCGGATGGCGAAAAACTCACCTCGGACGATATAATTTTTACAATCGGCCTGGCGAAAAACCCGCTTGTACAAAGCATCCGCCGCGCCAACTGGGAAGGCGTTGAAGCCGAAAAAATAGACGAGCGCACGGTCCGCTTCCGTCTCAACAAGGCCTATGCGCCGTTTCTTGAAAATTTAACGCTGGGCATTTTGCCGAAACATGTCTGGGAAAAAATCCCGGCGTCACAGATATCTCTGGCGGAGCTCAACACAAGCCCCGTTGGAGCCGGACCTTATAAAATAAAATCAATTGATAAGGACTCGCGCGGCTCAATAGTTTCCGTAACGCTTACCGCAAATAGGTATTTCGTTTTGGGCAGACCAAACATTAAAATTGTCTTCCTGAAATTTTATCCCGACGAAGATTCGGCGCTCAAAGGGCTGGAAAGCGGCGCGATAGACGCTTACGGCTCAATATCTCCGAAAAATATAGATAAGCTGGGGAGCCGGACGGAAATTAAGGAAATTTCGCTGGAGCGCGTAATCGCCGTTTTTTTGAACCAAGGGGCCAAAAAAGAGTTCGCCTCCGCAGATGTCCGCAAGGCGCTCAATGCCGCGGTGGATAAAAAATCGCTTTTGGACGGGGTGCTTGGAGGGCGCGGGAAAATAATTGATGGGCCGCTTCCGGAAGCCGCGGAAAATAATTTATACGACCCGGACGCTGCAAAAAGCATTGTCAGCAAAAGCAAGACGGAAATCAGCTTCACGCTCACAACGGCAAAGACCGCGGAACTTCTGGAGATTGCGGAGATTTTAAAAAACATGTGGAACGAAGCCGGATTTAAAGTTGAGGTAAAAAATTTCCCCATAGGCGATCTTGAGCAAAGCGTAATCGGGCCCAGAAGATACGACGCGTTTCTTTACGGCGAGGAGCTTGTCGGCAACAATCCCGACCCCTTCGCCTTCTGGCATTCCAGCCAAAGGAACCATCCGGGATACAACATTGCGCTTTACGCAAATTCCCGGGTGGATAAGCTTTTGGAAGACGTCCGTGTTGAACAAAGCGAAGAAAAGCGCGCCGAGCTCTACAGAAACATCCAGCGCGAGATAAAGCGCGACCAGCCAGCGGTGTTTCTTTTCTCTCCCTCTTACCTTTACGCGGTCCCGCGCGATATGGGGGGCATAGACATCAAAAGCGTGAACACCGGTTCAGACCGGTTTGACACCATTCATAATTGGTATTTAGAAAGAATATATGTCTGGAAAATATTTATTAAATAGCGCGAGAAGTCCCGATGTTTCCAAACGCATGGTTTTTGACATGAAGCCGGTGTTTAGAAATCCGGAGGCGGTCGGGAAAAACGGCGTTTTCTACGAAGTTTATAGAAACCTTGAAATCGTCGGTGGAAAAGCCAGATACGACATTACGGAAATACCGCAGCAAAAAATTGGCGGTGAATTCGCCAAGACTTTCGGCCATTACCACCGCGGACCGCAGTCCGACCTTTACGAAGTTTTGGAGGGATATGCTTATTTTCTGATTCAAAGATATGAAAATAATCCAGCCGATATTAAAGAGGCCTACATTATTGAAGCGATGACCGGCGACAAAATCGTAACGCCGCCGAACTTCGGCCACCTAGCCGTCAATGTTGGGGAAAAAGATTTAGTTCTGGCGAACTGGGTGAGTCTTGTTGAATACGATTACGAGACGATAAAAAAACTGCGCGGAGGATGCTATTATGTCATAGATGCCCGCCTTGACTCCCGTCTAGACTCGACGAGGCTGACGGCGAGGCAGGCCGGCGAGGCGATAGAATTTGAAAAAAATCCAAATTACAAATCCGTTCCCGAACTTAAAAAACTAAAGTTAAAGGATGTTCCGGAACTGGGGATTAAGAATGGCGCGCAATATCCGATTTTGAATTTAAAAAATTCTCCGGAAAAACTAGATTGGCTCGCGCATCCGGAAAAATATCAGGAGCTATTAACAATTAAAAATTTATATCAGGAAATATAAATGCGGGCGAGTGGCGAAATTGGCAGACGCACACGGTTCAGGGCCGTGTGGGAGTAATCCCGTGGAGGTTCAAATCCTCTCTCGCCCATAAAATATTATCAATTAACATTATAATTAAAAAAATTAAATAAAAAATTATGCCGCCAAGACAACCAAGAACAAGAATCAGAACATTAAATGTAACTTCCGACCGCAAATTTTATAAAGAGGGCTCGCTGACCGGCCGCGAAGTTCGCGGCCACGCCGCGGCTCTAAAGCGCGACACGCTTTACTATGTCCCCTTGGGCGGGCTGGAGGAAGTCGGTCGCAACTGCTCGTTTTTTGAATACAATGATGAAATTGTAATCATTGACATGGGCATACAGTTTCCCGAGGAAGAAACCCCGGGCGTGGATTGGATTATACCTAACACGAGCTATCTTGAGAAAAAAAAGAAAAACATCAGGGCGCTTCTCATAACCCACGGGCACTACGACCATTTCGGCGCAGTCCACTACGTGTTGGAGCGGCTCGGAAATCCGCCGATCTACGGCACGCGGCTCATCAGAGAAATCCTCCAAAAACGCTTAAGCGAAATGCCGAACGTTCCGAAAATGCGCTTTGTAGAAATAAAAAACCGCGACAAAGTTAAGCTCTCCGAGCATTTGACCGCCGAGTTTTTCGGCGTAAGCCACACCGTGCCGGACACAACCGGAGTGGCGTTCCATACTCCCGCGGGCATTATGGTGCATTTCGCCGACTTCCGGCTTGATTACGACCAAGAAGACACGGTTCAAAATATCCATGAATTTGAGCGGCTGTCCAAGCTCGGCGTCCATACGCTGTTTTTAGACAGCACCAACGCGGACATAGAGGGGCATTCTGTTTCGGAAAAATTGGTTGAGGCCAATCTTGAAAAAACTTTTTTGGAAGCCAAGGGCCGTATTATTCTCTCAACATTTTCATCCATGATTACCCGCATGGCCGAAATCGTGAAAATCGCGGAAAAAATCGGGCGCAAAGTCGTAATCAACGGGCGGAGCATGAAAGACAATCTTGAAATCGCCAAACAGCTCGGCTACATAAAATACAAACCGGGTACGCTCATCCAAGTTGAGGAGTTAGGCAGACACAAAGACAATGAAATACTTATTCTCTCAACCGGCGCGCAGGGGCAGGAAAACTCCGGGCTCATGCGAATCGCGAACCGCGAGCATAAACACATCCATGCTAAGCCGGGCGACACGATTATGTTTTCTTCCTCGGTAATCCCCGGCAATGAGCGCGCCGTACAGACCCTCAAAGACAACTTTACCCGCCAAGGAGCGATTGTCATCACAAATGACGACCTGGACATCCATTCATCCGGCCACGCCCCCGGCGACGACCTGACGATAGTCGCTAAAATCTGCAAGCCGAAATTTATTATTCCCATCCACGGCTTCTATTTCAAACGCGCAGCTAACATTCAGAATTTGAAACCAATAGGCATCGGCAAAGAACGTATCATTTTGATGGACAACGGCCAAGTCGCGGAGTTCGGCAAAAACAGCGTGGTCATCACCGACAAAACCGTTGACGCTTTTTACGTTATGGTGGACGGCCTCGGCATCGGAGACGTGCAAGAGGTGGTTCTGCGCGACCGCCGGATGCTCTCACAGGACGGCATTTTCGTGGTGATTGCGGCGGTTGATTCAAAAACCGGGCAGGTAAAAGGTTCACCGGACATAATCTCGCGAGGGTTTATTTATCTCAAAGAATCCCACGAGCTTCTTGCGCACACGCGGCATCTCGTAAAGCGCGTGGTAGAAGAATCCACGAATAAAATGCATCCCATAAATTATACCCACGTCCGCGACAACGTCCGCGAGCGGCTGGGCTCCTACCTTTTCCAAAAAACTAAAAGGCGGCCCATGGTTTTGCCTGTGATTATTGAGGTATAATTAAAGCAATGAATCCTTTTCCTGTTTCGTCGGCGGTGTATTTTTATTCTATGGCGGCGACTTTCTCGTACGGGTTGTGGTTTCGGAGCGCGTATAAAAAAACTGGGAACGAGTATACTAAAATGTTCTTCCGGCTTGGCATGATAGAGTCGTTGTCTCTCGGCTTTTACGGAATACCCATATTCATAAATGCCGAGACGGTAAGGGCAAACGGCGTATTTTATATATTAGGCACGCTGGCTTTTTTTGTCGCGATATACAATCCATTACTCGTTACGCTAACATCGTGGAATAAAATAGCGCTTACTAAATTTTTCAAAATAGCCATGCCTTTGTTTATATTGATTTTAGGCGCAGTTCACACAGTACACATCCCTGCGCCAAGCGTTGATGTTTATGGAATTATACACTGGAACGTGTCGTATCCTTTTAACATAGTAGTGGCCGCGCTTGGGATGTCAGCGGCTTTGGTCTCCGGATATTTTCTTTTTACTATGCCGGCCAAGAACGCAAAGACGGCTGTGAAAAAAACCTTATTCTCCATAACTTTTCTTCTTGGTGGAATAGGTGGATGGTCCATGATTCTTACCACTAACACAATATTGCTGGCTGCCAGTTTCGGCATAATGTTTCTTGGCTTTACCGCGCTCTGGGCAATGTTTTTTGTGGAATTAATCATGAAAGAGCCCCATGGTTTTGCCGGTGATTATTGAGGTATAATTAAAAAATGCCAGAAGCAAGAAAACAGGTTGCGGTAAGCGGGATACAGGCGTCCGGGAATCTACACATCGGAAATTATATCGGCGCGATAAAACAATTTATTGAACTGCAAAACAAATATAAAATGTTTGTTTTTGTGGCTGATCTCCACGCCATAACTGTCCCCCAAGACCCCAAAAAACTGGAGGCGCAGGCGCTGGACGCGGTTTATACTTACCTCGCATGCGGGCTTGACCCCGAAAAAACTACGATTTTTGTACAATCGCATGTCCCCCAGCACGCCGAACTCGGCTGGATTTTAAATACAATAACCCCGCTCGGCGAGCTTGAAAGAATGACTCAATTTAAAGAAAAAAAGGCGGGGCAAAATGTCTTGGCCGGGCTTTTAAATTACCCGACTTTGATGGCAGCGGATATCTTACTTTACCAGCCGGACGCGGTGCCTGTCGGGGAAGACCAGCTTCAGCATGTAGAACTGGCCAGAACGCTGGCAAGAAAGTTTAACGCAAAATTCGGCCAAACATTCAAAGAGCCAAAAGCGCTCATCCAAAAAGAAGGCGCGAGGATTATGGGCTTGGACGATCCAACAAAAAAAATGTCCAAGTCGGCCGCGGCGGCCAGCCGGATTGAGCTTTTGGACGGGGAGGCCGAAATCCGGCGCAAAATTAAAATCGCCGTGACGGATTCCGGCAGAGAAATAAGATTCAATCCCCAAATGAAGCCGGCCATTTCCAATTTGCTTGCTATTTACAGCAATACGGCGGCCATATCTATTTCAGAGCTTGAAAAAAAATACGCAGGGAAGACTTACTCTGAATTTAAATCGGATTTGGCGGATGCGCTGGTTAAAACCCTCTCCCCCGTTCAAAAAAAATACAAAGCGCTGGCCAAGAGCAAAGAAAGTGTTCTTAAAATCCTAAAAAACGGGGCGGATGCGGCAAAAGACGCGGCCGAGCTAAAAATGCACGAGGTGCGCCAAAGGGTTGGGCTACTTCATTATTAAATCAGAGAGAATTCTTCTTTTTTCTTCCAGAAGCTCCGGAGTGGACGCCTCAATATTTAAACGCAAAAAGTCTTCTGTATTGGACGGGCGCAAATTAAACCACCAGTCAGGGTATTCAACTTTAATTCCGTCCAGATAAGAGATTTTTGGCGCCTGCCTGCCGGCAGGCAGGTCCGTAAAGTATGCCGCGACTTTGTCTAGTATTTTTTCTTTATCTTTTACCTCAAAATTTATTTCTTCGGACTTAAAGTGGCGCATCAGCGGCCTTACAAGCTCGCTTAAAGATTTTTGAGCGGTCTTTATTAAATCCAATACTGCCAAAGCGGCAAAAATCCCAGAATCTGAATAAAAAAAATCACGGAAATAATAATGTCCGGAGAGCTCGCCGCCGAAAACCGCGTTCTCTTTTTTCATCAGCGCTTTAATAAACGAATGCCCTACTCTGCTTTCTATGGCAACGCCTCCCTTCGCCTCTACTTCCTCTTTGACTGCGCGGCTTGAACGCAAATCGCAAACTATTTTTTCGCCCGGCTCGGCGTATTTCTGCGCCAGAAGCGCGGTAATAATGTCGCCTGGAACCGCCTTCCCGCTTTCGTCCCGGAACAAAACCCTGTCGCCGTCAAAATCAAAAGACAGACCGGGGACTTTCTTCCCCGCAACAAGTTTTGCGATATAAGATTTCAAATGCGGAAAACACCCGTTTAGAAACTCAATATATTCGCCAAAAAAATCTTTTTTGGTTACTTTACCCTTGGTTTTGCCATCCGAATTCTGAAAAATGCCCCTTATGGCGTCATTTTTGATCTCTTCCAACCCCGCGCCCGACCCGATTGACACCGCGCCTTTTTTTGAGAGTTTGATTCCGTTAAACTCCGGTGGATTGTGCGAAGCTGTAATCATCGCCCCGCCATCGGCATCCATTTTATTTACGATAAAATAATGCATCGGCGTCGTCGTAATCCCCGCGTCAATAATCTCCGCGCCCTCATCCGAAAGCCCTTCCAAAAACGCTTCTTTAAGTGCTGGCGACGATTCGCGCGCGTCGGCGCTAATCACTACTTTCAGAATTCTTCCTTCCATGTTGCTAAGCTTTAAATACCGCGCGAACGCTCGCGCGATTTTATACGCCGAATCCTCATTAATCTCCTCCGGATATCTTCCCCGAATATCATACGCCCTAAAAATCCCCTCGCTCCAACTCTTTTGCGCAATCTTGTGCATTACCACATTCTACGATTTAGCCTCATTTTAAGATACTTGACAAAAGATTACTTATATAATAACATTTATAATAACATTGCCTTTGCCGATGGAGAGCTTGAAGAAGAAACAGAGCTTCGCGAATATCACCGTCTCCGCCTCCGCCGAAAGTAATACGCCTCGGCGGTTTTTTTATTTTTACATCAAACGCACGTTAAAGCTACAATAAACCCGTAGTGCAAACTTCACAGCTATAGCTGTCAGATTTGCACTTACATCTGATGCGCGCTATCATGGCAATTATGCGAAAACGTTATTCGGAACCGCGCATAGGCCCGACGGCTCAAAAAGTGGTACTTTTGCTCTTGGGTGGCTTGGCTCTTGGGCTTACGCATTCCCCGCAGCGATACTTTAAAATTATAAAAATGATTGGAAAAGAATGGCTCAATATTGAACGACGGGCGCTTTACAACGCCATAAAAAGTTTATACCGCTCTCGTCTCATAGATGCCAAAGATAATGCAAACGGCACAACCACACTTGTCTTAACCGAGCGCGGCAAAAAGAAAGCCCTGACTTATCAAATTGATGAATTAAAAATACCGCCGATGAAAAGATGGGACCACAAATGGCGTATAGTCCTTTTTGATATACCGGAAAACATGAAAAGAGCCAGAGACGCTTTAGCCAGAGTATTAAAAAATGCAGGATTCATAAAATTCCAAAAAAGCGTATTTATTCATCCATTTGAATGCAGAAATGAAGTTGATTTTATAATAGAATTTTTTAATGTAAGACCTCACGTCCGATTTATTACAGCTGCCGAAATTGATAATGAACTTCATATGAAAAATCGGTTTAATTTATAACGATTATTGTTTATAAAATCCAATTACAAGTTTCAACGCTATAGCTGTCAGATTTGCACTTCAGTTTTTAATGTGGCAATGCTAAAATGGCTCCATGAAAATTGGAATTATTGGTCTGCCGAATGTGGGAAAATCTACGCTTTTTCAGGCGCTTACAAAAAAACAAGTGGATACTTCCAATTATCCTTTTGCGACCATTGACCCCAATGTGGGCGTGGTTCAGGTGCCCGACGACCGGCTAGAGAAACTGGCAGCGCTTTCGCATTCTAAAAAGATAGTTCCTGCAATAATTGAGTTTGTTGATATCGCTGGACTTGTAAGGGGAGCTGCCGAAGGCGAGGGGCTAGGAAATAAGTTTCTTTCGCATATCCACGAGGTAGATGCTATCTGCCACATTGTGCGCGCGTTTGAAAATGAAAATATTGTCCATGTTTCAGGCAAGCCCAATCCCCTTTCCGACATTGAAACCATAAAAACCGAGCTCGCGCTGAAAGATATGGAAACAATAAATAAAATAAAAGAAAAAATTTCGCGAGAGGCTAAAGCTGGTAAAAAAGAGGCAGTAGAGATGCTTAGCGCGCTGGAGAATTTCGAAAAAATACCAAAAAACGTGGCGGAGCAATATCAGCTCCTGTCTTTCAAACCAACACTTTATGCCTTCAATATTTCTTCAAAAGCCAATCTGCCTCTGCCGGATTTGCCGAACGCCATTTCGCTGGACATCGGCCAGGAAAATGACATTTCGGCGATGTCTGAAAATGAGAAAAAAGAATTGGGCGTTGAATCGGAACTGCCAAAGCTGATAAAAGCCGCTTACGAGCTTCTGGGGCTTATAACTTTTTTCACCACCGGAGAAGACGAAACGCGCGCCTGGACAATCCCCTCGGGCTCAACGGCCAAACGCGCCGGGCGCGCGATCCACTCTGATTTTGAAGAAAAATTTATTCGCGCCGACATCATTTTTTGGGAAAAGCTTACGGAGGCGGGCTCGTGGGCAAAAGCCCGGGAACTGGGCCGGCTACGCTCCGAAGGCAAAGAATATGCTGTGAAAGACGGGGATGTGATTGAATTTAAAATATAACCATGCTACCATAAACCCTATGGACAAAAACCAAAATTTATATGAAATCGCCTATCTGGTGAGCCCGGCCTATTCTGCGGAAGATGCCCAAAATTTCCAGCAGGACGTTAAAAACCAGGTTCAGGCGTTAGGCGGGTTCATTGACCACGAAGGAGAGCTTATAAAGCGCAGGCTGTTTTACCCGATAAAAAAAATGGCGGAGGCGCATGCGGCTGGGTTTCGTTTTACTCTTGGCTCGGAAAAAATCGCCGAATTGGAATCGCGCCTCAAGAATCCGCAAGTGCTAAGGTCAATGATAGTTCATACCAAAAGGCAGCCCGCGAGAACTTTCAGGCCGAGGATAGAAAAAGTTTCCGGCGCGGAAAAACCAAAATTTGAACAAACTGTCGCCGCGCTGAAACCGGAGCGGCCCAAGATTGAACCACGCCTACCGGACGGGCAGGCGGCCGCCAATATTGAGGAAATTGATAAAAAATTAGAAGAAATTTTAGGAAAATAGTTTATGAATTTAAATAAAGTATTTTTAATAGGAAACCTTACCCGGGACCCGGAGCTCCGCACTATGCCCAACGGCAACGCCGTTGCAAGCTTCGGGCTTGCCACCAACAGGATGTGGAAAGGAAAAGACGGCTCGCAACAAAAACAGACGGAATTTCATAACATCGTAATGTTCGGGCGCCTTGCGGAAATCGCCAAGCAATATCTGCAGAAAGGAGCCATGGCAATGATAGAAGGCAGAATTCAAAACAGGTCCTGGGAAGGACAGGACGGCCAGAAAAAATACCGTACAGAAATTGTCGCCGAGGCCATGCAAATGGGCCCGAGAAGCGGCGGCGCGGGTAAGCCTCTTGCTGAAAATCCTGTTAAGCATGAGGAGGAAACTCCGGAAATTTTAGCAACCGTTGAATACCCGGAAGACGAAATTAAACCAGATGAAATCCCTTTCTAAACAGTGTTATTTTTGCGCGGCCAACATCAAGGTGGTTGATTTTAAGGACTCGCAGATGCTCCGGAAATTCATGACCCCGCAAGCGCAGATTCAAAGGCGCAAAAAAACGAGGGCCTGCTCGCTCCACCAGCGGAAGCTCTCCAAAGCCATCAAGCGCGCCCGCCAAATGGGCTTCGCGCCGTTTATCTCACGATAGATTATTATTGCCTCTCGGCTTTAACTTTCTCTTTTATTGTCTTCACCAGTTCTTGTGCGATTTTTTTGTTTTCACGGAGATGCTGCCGGGCAGCGTCATACCCCCTGCCCAATGGGTTGTCGGCGAAACTATAAGAGGCGCCGGATTTCGTGACCACGCCGTATTTTTCGCCGAGCCCCAAAAGGTCGCCCTCATAGGAAATCCCTTCATTGTATAAAATGTCAAACTCCGCGATTTTAAACGGCGGGGCAACTTTATTTTTAACAACTTTAGCTTTTACGCGGTTGCCTATGATGTCCTCGCCCTTTTTAATCTGGGCAAGGCGGCGCAAATCAATTCTAACCGAAGAATAAAATTTCAGCGCGTTGCCGCCGGGGGTGGTTTCGGGATTGCCGAACATAATCCCGATTTTCATGCGAATCTGGTTTAGAAAAATCACGGCAGTGTCGGACTTGCCGACTATGGCAGTAAGCTTCCGGAGCGCGTGCGACATAAGTCGCGCCTGAAGCCCCACGTGTTGCTGGCCCATATCCCCTTCTATTTCCGCTTTAGGGGTAAGCGCAGCAACCGAGTCAACGACGATAACATCAACTTTTCCGGAACGCACCAGAGATTCAATGATTTCCAGCGCCTGCTCGCCGGTATCCGGCTGGGAAATCAGAAGGTCTTCGATTTTTACTCCTATTTTCTTGGCGTAATCAGGGTCCAGCGCATGCTCGGCGTCAACGAAAGCGCAGATGCCGCCTTTTTTTTGGGCCTCCGCAACCACGTGAAGAGCCAGGGTGGTTTTCCCCGATGACTCCGGGCCGAAAATCTCAATAATTCTTCCCCGCGGCATCCCGCCGACCCCCAAAGCCATATCCAAGGAGAGGGCGCCAGTGGGAATAACATCCACATCCACCTTGGGCACGTCTCCCAATTTCATCAAAATCCCCTCGCCGTATTTGGACTGCAAATCCTTTACCGCCACCTCCACATCATGCCACTTATCCGACCGCGAATCTTTGTCTTTTATTTGTTTTGCCATAATAAAACTATTTTACTACAACCCTCAAAACTTTGCGAGTTTCGTTGCCGAAACGGTCGCGAGCCGAAACGCCGATTGCGTTGTATCCCGGCCAAACCGGCAAATCGTCTTCAAAAATACCACGCTCGTCAGCTTGCGCCTCGCGGCCGGAAATCCAGACCTTCAGCATCGGGGCCGTACGCCCGGCGACGTGAATCCGCCCCCCGGAAACCGTCGCGCCATCCCGGGGCTCAAAGATTTCAAGCTTCGGCGCGAAAAGCACCCCCCTTGCTTCATAAAAAAAATATCCCCCTGCCAAAATTATTATCCCCAAAAATATCCAACGACGAATGTGCATAAATCAAAAATCAAAGTTAGTGTATGGCACGTCGCTATCCTTTTTCGGTTCCGATTTTATTTCTTCAATTTCTTCTTCCTCATCCGCAAAATCTTTCCCGCCAAAACTTTCCGGCTTAATCAAAACCTCTCTCGGCTTGGCGCCATCGCCGGGGCCGATGACGCCGCGCTCCTCCAGCATATCCAAAAGGCGCGCGGCGCGGGCGTAGCCCACGCGAAGCCGGCGCTGGAGGTAGGACGCCGACGCTTTTTGCGCCTCAACCACCAGTTTTTTCGCCTTCTCGTAAAGCTCGTCGTCTATTTCCGTCTCATCTCCAACATCCCACTTCCCATTTCCAACTTCAGGCAATTTTATATCCAAGTTAATCTTCTCCGCCTCAAATTTATCTCCAGCTTCGGCGACATAACTCGCCACTTTTTTCACTTCGCGCTCCGAAATAAACGCTCCCTGGATTCTTTTTGGTTTTGAAGTATCGCCGGCCAGATAAAGCATGTCTCCGTTGCCCAAAAGCTTCTCCGCTCCTGACATGTCCAAAATTGTCCGCGAATCCACGCCGGAAGCAACCTGTAAGGCGATTCTGAAGGTAATGTTCGCTTTTATAAGCCCTGTAATTACCTCCACCGACGGGCGCTGGGTAGAGACAACCAAATGAATCCCCACCGCCCTGGACATCTGCGCCAAGCGCACGATTGATGCTTCCATCTCGCGCGGATATGTGGCCATAAGGTCAGCCAACTCGTCTATAATGATTACGATGTTCGGCAAAATCTCCTCGCGATTTTTCTCTCTAACCATCTCTGCGTTATAAGAATTTATGTCGCGCGCGCCGGTTTCCGAAAGTCGTTCATATCTTCTTTCCATCTCTCTCGCCGCCCAGCGCAGTGAAATAATGGCCTTTTTCGCGTCGGTTATAACCGGGGCGAGAAGGTGAGGAGCGGAATTGTAAATCGTGAGCTCAACCCTTTTTGGGTCAACCATCAAAAAACGGAGGAACTCCGGAGAATTTTTATAAAGCATGCTGACAATTAAAGTGTGAATAGCAATTGACTTGCCCGAACCCGTCGCGCCGGCGATTAAAAGGTGCGGCATTCTGGCAACGTCGGCAAATATCGCCCGCCCGGAAACATCGCGGCCTAAAGAAAAAGTCAGAGGGGCCGCGTTTTTAAATTCATCCAAAGAAAGCAGACTGCGGAGCCCCACGAGAGCGATTGACCTGTTAGGGACTTCTATGCCGACCAGAGATTTTCCGGGAATCGGCGCCTCAATCCTCAAAGGATGCGCAGCCAAAGCCAGCGCCAAATCGTTATGAAGGGCAGTGATGCGGGAGAGTTTTACTCCCTCCGCCGGCTTTAAGGTATACTGCGTAACCGAGGGGCCGATGTTCACTTCCGACATTTCCACGTCAATGCCGAAATTCTGCAATGTCCTTTTTATGATGTTTGCATTTGCTTTTATGTCGCCGGACGAGGGCGTTCCCTTATCGTCTTCCAAAAGATCCGGAGGCGGAGCATTGTATTCAAACGGCTTGCCTATGTCCAAACGCTGCTGTTTATAAGATTTTTTTCCGCCAAAGGCGGAGAAAGTATTTTCTTCTTCATCCTTTTTTTCTTCGATTTTCGCGGGAGGCAAGGTGTACGCGAGAGGCGCCGGCAGCGGCGTGAAAATTTTTTCTTCCGCCCTTTTTTCATCTTTTTCTACACTTTCTTTTCTTTTCGGTTTTAAAGAAACATTGAGGGCAATTACAAAAGACGCTAGAAGAAATGCGGAGAAAATAAGAAGCGAAGCCCAAAAATCAAAAAGCCGGAGAAACGGGTAAGAAACCAAAAAACCGACGTATCCTCCGGTGTATTCGCCGAAGACGATGTCCGCAAGCCCCAGCGAGCTTATTAAAAACAAAGTCCCGCCGACGGCCGTGGTCGCTACAAAATGGCTGCCCAAAGCGAGCAAAAAAGAAATACCGGACAAAAAAAACGCCAAAGGCGCGAGGAAAAACCCTTTGCCGAAAACAAAAAAAAGCGACCGGCGGACGACGTTGCCTATCATCCCCGCCCCGCCGAAATAAGCCATGGCCAAAATGGCCGAAACCGCAAACGACAAGACAGCCCAAAGCGAATGCTTCGTCTCCGGCCGGAGATTCTGATGCCAAGCCCCAATCCCCGCTCCGCTTTTCCCGTTATTCCGTTTCTTTCTGGCCATTTACTTATTATAGCAAAATAAAGCTCTTTATCTCGCATTTCTCTCCGCAATTGTGGCAAAATTTGGCATTGATGGTAAGTCAAGCCCAAATTATTCCTCCTCTTCTTTCGCCGCAGCTTCCAGTTTTTTGAGATATTCTTTTCGGTAGCCAGTGCCGGCTGGGATGAGCCGGCCAATGATTACGTTTTCCTTAAGCCCGCGTAGCTTGTCTTCCTTGCCCTCAATGGAAGCGTTGGTCAAAACGCGCATTGTCTGCATAAATGAAGCGGCCGAAAGGAAGCTCTCGGTGGTCAGCGCCACGTTGGTTATGCCCATCATAAGCTGCACGGCTTTCGCCGGCAGGGCTCCGGCACCGCTTTCTTTTCTGGCTTTCATGTTTTCTTCGCGAAGTTTTGATTTTTCAATAATTTCCCCGACGGCAAGTTTTGTTGACCCCGGCTCTTTGACTCTTACACGGGAAAACATCTGCCTGACTATGGCCTCAATGTGCTTATCGTTTATTGAGGCGCCTTGAAAAGTGTAGAGCTGCTGGATTTCCGACAAAATATAGTTTTGCGCAGCTTTCGCGCCCGCCACGCTCAAAAGTTCTTTGATGTCAACGGAGCCCTCCGTGATGCGCGAACCCTGTTCAACTTTTTCGCCCGGGGAAACAAGTATCGTCTTGCCGAACGGAACGATGAATTCAAATTCTCCTCCGGCATCTCCCAAAATTTTTACTATTTTATCCCTGCCGCCGCCATTGGTATCTCCCGCGTCCGCAACCGAAAGCGCCGTGCCGGACACGTTGGAAATAATCGCCAGCGACCGGGGCATGCGGAGCTCAAAGATTTCCTCCACTCTCGGAAGACCCATAGTGATGTCCGCCGCTCCGGCTATGCCTCCCACATGGAAAGTCCTCATTGTCAGCTGCGTGCCCGGCTCACCGATGGCCTGCGCGGCGACTATCCCTACGGCTTCCCCAAGCTTAACCGGGGCGTTGGAGCCAAGATCGTATCCGTAGCAAAGCTGGCAGATGCCGCGCACGGCTCGGCACGAAATTGGAGACCGCAAAAGCACGCTCGGAATTTCCAAAGAGCCGATTTTCTCGGCGTCGGCCATGGTAAGCAGATGCCCGCGCTTAAATAGCGGCTTTTTGGACTCCGGGTCGGCGATATCTGCCGCCAAAACCCTGCCGAACACGCGCGTCGCAAATCCTTTGCCAAGCCGCTCGTAATCAACCCTTCTAACCTCAAAACCAACTTCGTCTTTGCAATCCGGCTCGCTTATTATGATGTCCTGCACAACATCCACCAAGCGGCGCGTTAGATATCCCGCCGCTGCGGTTTTAAGCGCCGTATCTGCAGTGCCTTTTCTGGAAGCGTGGGTGGATATGAAATACTCCAAAACCGCCAGCCCCTCTTTAAAGCTCGCGAGTATTGGGAGCTCAATTGTGCGCCCGGAAGGATTAACCACCAAGCCCTTCATTGAAGCCAGCTGGTTTATCTGCGCCCAGTTGCCTCTCGCACCGGAAGAAACCATGTATTGAACGGGGCCAAAAGGATCCATAGCGCCCTGGGCGAGCTTGTCCACTTCCGTTTTAACGTTTGTCCAAACCTCTATTATTTTTTCGTAGCGCTCGCGGTCGGTGAGCAGCCCCTGGTCGTATTGTTTTTCTATAACGCGCGCTTCTTCTTTTGCTCTTTTAATAAACGCCTGCTTTTCTTGAGGCACTTGTATGTCATCCATCCCCCAGCTGATGCCGGATTCCGTGGAGTGCTTAAAGCCCAAGGATTTGATGCGGTCTAAAATGCCGGGCGTCTCGTCAATTCCGTATCTTTGTATCAGATTAGAAACCAGCCGGTCCAAATCTTTCTTTTTCATCTCCTGGTTCAAAAACGCAAAATCCCTTGGCAGGACGCTGTTGAAAAGCAATCTCCCGACGGAAGTTTCCAGTATCTCCTTGCCGGCGCTCTGGTATTTCGGCGTTTTGGTAATCTTAACAAAGATTTTCGCGTGGATGTCCACCCATTCAAAATCATGCGCCAAGATTGCCTCGTTTGGCGAAGCGAAATATTTGCCCTCGCCCTTGGCGCCCGGCCTGATTCTGGTGAGATACGCGATGCCCATTACTATGTCCTGCCTCGGAGTCGCCACCGGTTCGCCGTTGCCGGGCTTGAGCAGATTTCTGACGGATGCTATGATGTCGCGCGCCTCTTTTTGCGCTTCATCCGTCAGTGGAACGTGCACGGCCATCTGGTCGCCGTCAAAATCCGCGTTAAAAGCTTCGCAAACCAAAGGATGGAGCTGTATGGCGCTGCCCTCAATAAGTATTGGCTGGAACGCCTGTATGCCCAAGCGGTGCAGGGTCGGCGCGCGGTTTAAAAGCACGTATTTGTCTTTAATGACGTTTTCCAAACTCTCCCATATCTCCGCTTTGAGATCGTCAATGAGCCGCCCCGCGCCTTTTATCGTGTGCGCCAAGCCGCGGTTTATCAAATCGTGTATGACAAACGGCCTGAAAAGCTCAAGCGCCATGTGTTTCGGAAGGCCGCATTGGTGAAGCTTTAACTCCGGCCCTACCACTATGACCGATCTGCCGGAGTAGTCCACGCGCTTGCCCAAAAGATTCTGCCTGAACCTTCCCTGCTTGCCCTTCAACATGTCCGCCAAAGAGCGCAACGGCCTTTTTTGGGCTTGCGAGGTGGCCGCGGGACCCTGCGTGCGCTTGATGGAATTGTCAATCAAAGCGTCAACAGATTCCTGAAGCATTCTTTTTTCGTTGCGGACAATCACTTCCGGCGCTTTTATCTCCAAAAGTTTTTTTAGGCGATTATTTCTGTTTATCACGCGGCGGTAAAGGTCGTTGATGTCAGAAGTCGCATGCCTGCCGCCCTCCAACTGCACCATCGGGCGCAAAGCAGGCGGGATTACTGGTATCACAGTAAGAAACATCCATTCCGGCCGGACGCCGGACCTCAACATGGACTGCATAAGACGCAATCTCCGCAAAATCTTTTTTTTCTGAAGAGGCGAGGCGCTCTCTGATTCCGCGGAAAGCCGGGAAACAAGCTGATTTAAATTAATTTCGGACGCAAGTTTTCTCAATGCTTCCGAGCCGATGCCCGCCTCAAAAATATGCGCGTACTTTAAGCTGAAGCGGTGATATTCCACCTCTGAGATAACCGCCTTCTCACAGAGCCCCTTGATTTCGCCGAGTGTGGTGTCGTAAACGGATTTCAGCGCTTCCGCTTCGGCCGGGGCGGCGGATTTCAACTTGGATTTAAACTCTTTCTCAACCGCGGCCAAAACTTCTTTCCGCGACCTTTCGTCAACTTTAGTGATAATGTACCCTCCGAAATAAATTACTTTTTCCAAATCCGGCACGGACATATCCAAAACCAAGCCGATTCTTGAAGGCACTCCCCTTAAAAACCATATGTGCGAAACTGGGGAAGCAAGTTCAATGTGCCCCATTCTTTCCCTGCGGACGATTGACCTGGTCACCTCCACTCCGCATTTGTCGCAGATGATGCCTTTGTACCGGACGCGCTTGTACTTACCGCAATAGCATTCGTAATCTTTTTCCGGGCCGAAGATGCGCTCGTCAAAGAGGCCGTCTTTTTCCGGGCGCTGCGTTCTATAATTAATGGTTTCCGGCTTCGTAATCTCCCCCCTAGACCATGCTAAAACCTTCTCGCGCGGAGCGAGGCGGATAACCAACGATTTAAAATCTGCTATTTTTTGCGACTCCATGTTTTTTCCTCCTCTTCTAAAATATATTCTTCAAAGCGCTCTTTTTGCCGCCCTTTGCTTTTCTGCGCTTTTTCGGCATACTCTTCAGAATCTTCGGGCGCTTCCTTCACCCCCCTAAGCTCAACGTCCAGCGCCAGCCCCTTAAGCTCGTTCACTAAAACATGGAAGGATGCCGGCACGTTCGGAGTGCGGAACGGCTCGCCCCGCACGATCGCGTCGTAAGCGGACGCGCGGCCCAAAACGTCGTCCGATTTTATAGTCAGCATCTCCTGCAGAGTGTGCGCGGCGCCGTATCCTTCCAAGGCCCAGACTTCCATTTCGCCGAATCTTTGCCCTCCGCCCTGCGCTTTTCCTCCAAGCGGCTGCTGGGTTATCAAAGAATACGGCCCGATTGAGCGCATGTGGAGCTTGTCTTCTACCATGTGCGAGAGCTTCATTAAATAAACCATTCCGACAGTGACTTTCTGGTCAAATTCTTTCCCGGTGCGGCCGTCAAAAAGCCGGACCTTGCCGTCTTCGGGAAGGCCTGCTTTTTTAAGCTCCGATTTGATTTCGGTCTCCGTCGCTCCGAGCAGAGTTGGCGTTATTGCCATATAGCCCTGCTTCTCCGCCGCCCATCCCAGATGGGTTTCCAAAATCTGGCCTATGTTCATGCGCGAGGCGACGCCCAAAGGATTTAAAATAACGTCAACCGGAGTGCCGTCCGCGAGGTAAGGCATATCTTCTTGCGGAAGAATGCGGGAAATCACGCCTTTGTTGCCATGGCGGCCGGCGAGCTTGTCGCCGGGAGAAACCTTCCGCATCTCCGCCACCTCCACGCGGATTTCTTTGATTACTCCGGTTTCTAATTTGTCGCCTTTTTCCCTTGAGAAAACTTTAATGCCGACCACGCGGCCGTGCCTGCCGTGCTGGAGGCGGAAAGAAGTGTCTTTTACGTCTCTTGCTTTTTCCCCGAAAATCGCGCGCAGAAGCCGCTCCTCGGGCGTAAGGTCGGATTCGCCTTTCGGGGAAATTTTCCCCACAAGTATGTCGCCGGCTCTTACTTCCGCGCCGACGCAGATGATGCCGTCTTCGTCCAAATCTTTGAGTTTCTCCTCGCCGACGTTGGGGATGTCGTGCGTAGTGATCTCGGACCCGAGCTTCGTGTCCCGGACATCCACCGTGTAGTCCTCCGCCAAAACAGAGGTAAAGGTGTCATTTTTTACCAAACGGTCGGAAAGAATAATCGCATCCTCAAAATTCGCCCCGCCCCAGGAAAGAAAAGCCACGAGGAGATTTTGGCCTAGCGCCAAATGTCCGCGGTCGGTAAGCGAAGTATCGGCAAGCACGTCGCCTTTTTTTATTTTGTCGCCCAACTTCACAGAGGGGCGCTGGTGTATGACTGTTGACTGGTTAGAGCGGACAAAATTCACCAATTCATATGTTTTTTCTTTGCGGCCGAATTTCACCGTGACAGACTTCGCGTCAACGGCGCTTACCGCGCCGTCCATATCCGATATTATCAGCCGGCCGGAATCCCGGGCGGCTTTTTCTTCCATGCCGGTGGCGACCAATGGCGCCTGGGGGCGCACGCAGGGCACGGCCTGGCGCTGCATGTTTGAACCCATCATGGCGCGGGTTGAATCGTCGTGCTCCAAAAACGGCACCAAGGAAGTGGCTATAGAAAACGCTTGCTGGGGAGAAACGTCTATGTAGTCAATCTCCGATTTCGCTATCAGCGCCGGCTGGCCATTGGAGCGACCCTCTGTTTCTTCGTCCAAAATATTCCCTTCCGTGTCTATGGCGACTCCGGCTTGGGCAATTTTATGCCGGGCTTCTTCAAAAGCCGTGAGGTAATTGATTTCATTCGTCACCTTGCCGTTTATGACTTTTCTGTAAGGAGTCTCCAAAATGCCGAAATCGTTTACCAGCGCGTATCCCGCAAGATAGTTGATAAGCCCGATATTCGGCCCCTCGGGGGTCATAATCGGGCAGAGCCGCCCGTAATAAGAGGGGTGGACATCCCGAACTTCAAAGCCGGAGCGCTCGCGCGTGAGCCCCCCGGGGCCCAAGGCCGAAACCCTGCGCTTGTGCTCAAGCTCGGAAAGAATATTTGTTTGGTCCATAAATTGGGAAAGCTGGTTGGTCATAAAAAATTCGGAGATAACGGCGGCGAACGGCCGGGCGTTTAAAAGCTGGGCGGGAGTAATCGTGGCAAGGTCGGAGGTGGACATGCGGTCTTTTATCGTCCGCTCCATGCGCGCGAGCCCGATTCGCAATCTTTGCTGGAGCATCTCGCCAACCGAGCGCACGCGGCGGTTGCCAAGGTTATCAATGTCGTCCGGCAGGGACAATGGGTTATTATTTAAAGAAATCACCTCCGAAAGTATGGCTACCAGATCTTCCTTGTTTAAAATTCGCGGGTTTTTGACCTTAACGCCGGCCAAAGAAAGCAAACGCTGGCCGAGCTTGTATCTGCCGACGGCGGACAGGTCATACCTCTCCGGCCCGAACATGGTGCCTATGAGCTCGCGGGCGTTGTCGGGAGTTGCCAGCTCACCCTGGCGGATTCTTTTGAAAATTTCCACGTAAGAGTCGTCGGCGGTTTTAGTCGGGTCTTTTTCCAGAGTTTTTTTGATGAAAGAAACTTCTCCGTTGTCCACCGCTGAAAAAGCGTTTATTATCTCGTCATTTTTCTCCAGCCCGAAAATTCGCATAAGGGCAGTAGCGGCGATTTTTCTTTTGCGGTCAACTTTAGCGTAAATCGCCCCGTCGCTTTCCGTTTCAAACTCCAGCCAGGCGCCGCGCGAAGGAATGACTTTGGCGCCGAAAAGCTTTCTGCCTTTGAAAACATTGACCAGAGTAAAGTAAGCGCCGAAAGACCTGGCCAACTGCGAGACAATCACGCGCTCAACGCCGTTTATTAAAAAAGTTCCGCGTGGGGTCATCATCGGCATGTCGGCCAGAAAAATTTCCTGCTCTTTTTTTTCTCCCGTGCGTTTATTGGTAAGCCGGATGCGGATTCTAAAAGAAGATTCGAAAGACAGGTTGTTTACTCTGGCGTAATTTTCGTCGTACTTCGGCTCGTCAAAAGAATAATCCAAAAATTCCAGGACCAATTCCTCCCCGGTGTAATCCACAATCGGCGAAAACTCGTCCAAAATCTCGCGAATCCCCGTTTTGAGCAGCCAGTTAAAAGACTTCAGCTGCATTTCAGCTAAATTGGGCAGATTGGCCAGCGGCTCCCGGTAACGGGAGAAGTATTTTTTTTGTATCGGCATTTTGCTCTGTTTATTAGCCCGAATAAACGCAAAACAGCCCTCTTTTAACTTAAAAACGAGGACTTTTTAGATTCTCTTTAGGTGCGGATTTTTGTATTCAAAGCGACAGGAGCTATTTTAGCGTTTCTTATAAAATAAGGCAAATTTTGCCTGTGGATAAGACAATGCCTATTCTAGCAAACCCCCAAAAATAAGTCAACCCCGTTAGAGGTAGCCCGCCCTTGAGGCCCTTTGGGCGCGCAGCGCGGGCGCGACCTCTAACGGGGTCAAGCCCGCCTTCACCCTCTCCTGAAAAGGTGTCCCCATCATTGATTTGCATTACTTTTGCGATAGCAAAAGTAACTAAAATTCTTTTAGTTGTTTTCTACCCGCCGCGAACCCAAAAATAAATATCATCAAAATCCGCGTCATGAGTTAGTTTAGCATTTTACTTAATTTTTATTGATTAAAACGCGCACTTTCAAGTTGTAGTCTTTAGATTATTCAATACACACTCATAAAAATTTATGTATAAACAGCGTTCTTTCGTTTCCAGCCCTTTCTTCAAATTCATCACTAATATAAAAGGATTCATTCTCTCTATTAAATTGGAGATAATAATTATGCTCGTTTCCTCTATGTAAATAGTCGTCGTATATAATTTTGATAACTAATATAAAATTTTCGTTTCTAATCGTCCTTGTTTCTTCCTCTCTTAAAAATTGAATTTTGATTTTTTTGATGGCATTTGGGTTTAAATCTCCAACTAACCCTATAATCGTCACCTCATATTCTTTTCCGTCATCCACCACTTCCATATTCGCCCCACTTGTTAATCTATATGTCAATCTTTCTTCCTTTTCCCCACTTTTATCCAATCTAAATAAACCCAAAATTATATCTTGAGCCGTACTCAAGCCATCATTTTTAATTTCTATTTCTATTCCATCCGATGATAAAAAATTGATTGTTGCCAAATTCACATAGGGTCGGTACTGAAAGTATTTATCTTCTCTAAACTGCCATGTCTGATATCCCCCAAAAAATAAACCGCCTATCGCAGCTATAGAAATTATTTGATTATGATACTGTTTTAAAAAATTAATGAATCTCATTATCGTTTTGTCATTTTTCAAAAACTAAGTTTTTGCTCTTATAAATCTCCTAAATCTTAGCTGATTTTGGGGTTTTATTCAAGCGCGTTTCAAACCCCACTTGTGCCAGCTCACCAAGAGGAAACTGGCGATGAAAATTGACGAATACGTTCCGAAAAAGACGCCCACGAGTATGGCTAGCGCGAAAAGTTTGGTTGAGGCACCTCCCAGAAAATAAAGCGCCAGCATCACCAGCATCACGGTAAGCGAGGTGTTTATGGAGCGGCCGATTGTTTGGCGCAAACTTTGCTCAACAATATTTTCAAATTCTTCCCTAGCTCCGGACTTTTTTAAGTTTTCCCTAATGCGGTCAAAGACCACGATTGTGTCATGCACGGAAAAACCCAAAATAGTTAAAAGCGCCGTAACAAAAAGCGTATCCGCGGCGACGCCGTAAAAACGCCCTAAAACCGCAAAAAGGCCGATAGGGATGGAGACATCGTGCACCAAAGCAACGAGCGCGGCCAAGCCGTATTTCCAGGAAGATATTGGCTTTGAAACCTCGCGGAAAGCCCAGGCGATGTAGAGAGCGATCATCAGCATCACCAGAATAATCGCGTAAAGCGAATTTCTTTTTAATTCCTGCCCGATTGTCGGCCCGATGGAAGTAAATTGTTTTTCGTCCAAATCGCCGTAGCTTCTAAGCTCGTCAAGCAGGGCCTGGTGCTCCTGCTCGCCGATTGCCGGCATTCTCAAAATCAGCCCTCTCTCGCCAACGGGCTGTATTGTAATTTCCGGCAAATTTACAGCCGGCCTTGATGTTTTGTATTCCACCTCCATCAAAGTTCCGCCGGTGAAATCTATCCCCAACTTCAGCCCCCAAACCGCCACCGCCAAAAAGCTCGCCAGCACCAATATCCCGGAAAACGCGTAGCTTATTTTTCTCGCATCAATAATGCGCATAGCTAAAGATCCCCCGCGCGATAAGAAGTAAGAATCCCCTGCAGATAATTATCTCCTGGATTTTTTTTGATGCCTTCAAGCAAAACAGATTCAGCTAAATTTTTCTTTTCCTTATAAGAGAGCGTGTAAAGGTCAAATAAATTTTTGTATCCGGCGACATAATCCGGTTTTACATCCACGGCCCTTCGCAGGTATTTCTCGGCTTTGGGGAAATCCTTCAGGTAATAATGGTAAAGATCGCCGAGATTAGAAAAAGCGATATATTCTTGGGGGCGGATCAAAGACGCGTACTGCCAAGCCAAAGACGCGCCGTCGTAATCGCCCAAAAACTTGCGCAAAATCCCAACCTGCAGCCATCCTTGAAGATAATTCGGCTCGCGCTCCAGCTGCAAAGACATATCTTTTAATTCTTTTGTCGCCGCCTCGTTCCCGGAGGGGATTTTTCTGGCCAAAGCTTGCCTGGCTAACGTTTCAAGCTCATCGCTCTCTTTGACGTCTCGCGGGAAAACATCCGATGTTTTTGGAGATTCAACATCGGATGTTGAGGAGCGAGGCATTCCCCCGGGCGAGTTAATATTCCTCCAAATAAAAAAGCCTGCCGTTCCTAGAGCGGCTGCCGCGAGAACCGCGACTACTACAATATTTCTCTTTGACATGACGATATAATACCCAATTCAAAAACCCCCGTAAAGGGGGCTTTTGAACCTAACTCACAAGATTAGGATTTATTGCGACTGCATGTTCACCTGCGTAGCGCCTGATGCCGGCAACCCCGTAACCTGGTAACTATTGGTGTAGTCCTGGTCAAACCTGGTGTTGTTGGTTGTCGTTGAAATCGGCGACCAGATGAAGTTGTCGTTGACGTCTCCCGCCGTTCCGTCGTAGCTGTCAATCCTGGCCGCGTTAGCCATAGCGACATTCGCCGCAGGAACATTGGTCACTGTCGGGTAAGCCGTGTCGCCCATCAGCTGAACCGAGATTGAATCGGTGTTGGTTGTGCCGGATTCAACATTGGCAACAGTCGCCTGCAGTTCAAAGTACCTGGTGTTGCCCACGCCGCTGGAGATAATGTAGGTGGTCGTAGCGGTGTTGCAGCCGGTCTTGTCAGGATATATTCTGACATCTCTTGGCCCGGCTGCCGTGCTTCCGCGATTGCTGAAACATTGGCTGCCGTTGATGAGACCGGTTGACGAGAAGTTTGTGTCGGTGTTGCTGAAGCCCGTGTCGGTGTAAACATACAAGCTGTAGAGCGAAGTCGTCGCGAACAAGGTGGACGATCCGATGCGGAAGGTCACTTTGTAAAGCGCGATGTCGCCATTATTTGCAGTTACGGCAAAGCGATACAGCTTTTGGTTAGCAGTCGTTCCCGCCTGCAAAACCGTGCTCGGCAATGCTATGTAAGCCACTGTCGGGTAGGCCTTCATAATTCTCACTCCCTGCGAAGACCCGGCCGAAGAGCCGTTGACTCCTGTTGGGCCGTTAATCGTGCTGCCCGAAGCGACTCCGGTGCCGTAGTTGCCGTTGAGGCCGACGTTCGCTCCGTCGTAGTCAACAATGAGCAAATCGCCTGAAGCGGTCCGAGGACCGGATACGCTGATTGCGGCAATGTCGCCTTTGACGGTGAGCACTCTGGCTCCGTCTCTGGGAATTCTGAAGGAGCCGGTGCCAATCGCGCTGGAGGTGGCATTGTCGTCCGTCGGGAAGACAGCCGTTCCCACTTGGAGATTGCCGTCCCACAAGGTTACCTGCCTGCCTATCAAATCAACCGGGGTGTTGGTAGCGATGCTGGAGATTAGAAGAGCGACCTGTTTAAGGTCAATGTCTTCGTTTGAAGCGCTGAACTTAATCTTGACAAGCTCAACTCCCGTCTGCCCGGCGCCCACAATCTTGTAAGCAGGGCTGTTGGGGTCAAGCACCACAGCCAACGTTCCGCCGGTGGAAACAGTCATCGCTTGGCCTTCAGACTCGTTTAGAGTTTCTGCGATTGTCTGTCCGCTCGTAAGGCCGGTCGCGCCGGTGTAGTCGGTCTGCTGGCCGGTGTCCAAACCCCACAAGTGGTTGCCTGAAGCGCTCGCGCTTACGTTACATTTCAAACCGATTGTCTTAGACGTCCCTTTTGGAATCGTCAAGCCGTTTCCGGTAAATGTAAAGCTGGTGGTTGACGCGTTTGAAGCCGGGTTAACAACGGATGTCACCGCGGTTGAACCGTCATAGAGATAACAACTGGTTAGATTGGTCGCCGTGTCTCCCTCGTTTGAAAGAGGAATGCTCGTAACCCTGATGTCTTCTCCGGAAGCCGTCGCGTCAAAGATGTAGTTAGCAAATAGGAATTGGCTGGCCCCGGCGATAACCGTCTGCGCGATCGGCACGGAAGAAACGCTGACAGTTAGCGCTCCGGTTTTTACCGTCATCGTGTTGCCGGTGATAGCCGAAGTCGGTGAAGGCGTTATGCTGTTTCCCGTAACCAATCCTTTCACGGTCGCCCAGTCGTTGGACGGAGTGGAAGAAGCCGCAATAGTCGCGTTGTTGGCAATGTCGGTGCCGACTTTACCTTTAAGGGTCAGGGTGTGGAGGCCGGGCTGGAAGGTTACGGTGTCGGTAAAGACAACGGAACCGGTTCCTGCGCTGGAAGTGTTAGCGCTGTCGGCGGCGGTGCCGTCAACAGGGCCGGCCACAACCGAGCCGTTTTGGTCAACCAAACTGACATTGGTCAGGTCGTTAACGTCTGCGTCGGACCCGCCGGAAGTTATGGTGACATTGAACCCGATTCTGCCGACAGAGATGGCCTCGCCCTTAACATCAACCGTGAACCCGCCCAAGGGCTGGTTCGCCAAGTTGACGGCAATGTTTTGAGCAGAAATCGTAGTCGCGGCGGATACCGCAATGGTACCGGTTGTAACGGTAACCTGCGCGGCGTCATACCACGGGTCTTCCGTAGAACTGAATGCGGCAGTGTCATCCGTAGGATCGGAAGCACCGGTCTGCGGAGGAGTTATGCCGTAGCCGTAGTTTTCTCCCAAAAGGCCGATGTCGGTCCTCTTGGCAACGTCAAAGTCAACGGTCCTTCCCGAACCGCCGGCAATGTCGCCTTTGATTGTCATTTCCTTGGCAAATCCTTTGTCAATAAGGATTCCTTTCCCTCCGTTGTCGGTGAATGTGGCCGTGTAATACTTGCCGTCGGAGCTTATGACGGTGTCGTAAGCTACGCTGTCAACGTAAGTTTTTACGTTAGCCAAGTCTCCGGAGCCCACGGAGCCGGTCTGGTTCCACCTGATGAATTTAAGATAGATTTTTTCAGCCGAGCCCGCAGTCACTTTAACCGAAGAAAAAGTATAGTCCGTCTCGCCGACTTTCTTGCTCTGGGAAGACCCAGGGTCCAAAGAACCGCGTTGCAGGGTAACCGAACCGATGGTGAGCGAGGTGTTGACCGTGTGCCCAGTGCCCGAAAGAGGCAACGCGCCGTCAACGGTCGCGGCGGAAGAGTTTACCTGCTTAAGAGTCAGGTAAGCAACCTGCCCGGAGTTGGTGTTGTCGGAGGTCTGCGCGTTACCGGCGATCGTCATGGTTCGGGTTGCGCCCGCTTTCACGACGAATGGTTCGCTCAAGGTCGTCTGGTGCGAAGAGTTAAGAGTCTTGGCAATTCCAAGCTGACTGCCGGTTTCGTCCAAAAGGACTATTCCGGCGAAAGCGTTGTCGTTCGCCAAGCCCGTCCTCTCAACCACCAAAGAGTTGACCGTAACGTCCTGCCCCGCTGGAGCCGTGAATTTAACCACGGTGAACGGGACGCGCGTGGCGTTTATCGGGAACAAGCTTGAGTTTGGCTGTGCGCCTGCCTCAACTTTGATTGTCCCCGAAGCCGCTGGCGCGGATGGCGTGGACGGAGTTGAAGGAGTGCTCGGAGCAGCTCCGCCAGTCAGTAAGTTGTACTTAGCTCTTGAAATAGCTCCGAAGTATCCCGCCGCCGGAGAAACTCCGTTATCTGATTGCCATTTTGATACGGCTGCTTTCGTCAAGGGGCCAAAATATCCTGATTGCGGGGATACGCTTAAGTATCCTTGCAAGCAAGTGACATCGTCCCCGCGCGATCCAACCGTAAAATCGCGAGTGAAGCTGCAAGTTCCTGCTGATGGCGCAGCTGGCGTGCTCGGCAGGCCGCGAAGCGATGAGTTGACATTCGCTCTCGTGGCAGCGTCAACGCCGAAGCTGTCCAAAAGGATCAGAATGGAACTGATTTGAGCTTCCGTAAGAGCGGCGCTGGCTACCGCCGGCACGAGCATAGCTCCGCCGGAGAGCAAGCCAACTGTGGCCGCACTCACTAAAATTGAAGTCAATTTTGCTTTATATTTCATAACTAATATTCTTTTAATAATTTCGCCGGCAGGAATATTTTCGACAAAACATCCGCTTGCCGGGTTTTCCGCTGATAATCAATTTATCGACCTTATTTACTTTTCAATGTTCTTCTTTCCAGAAGCAAGTCATTTGGCTTCTGGCGTCTGGTTACCGAATATATGGTAGCAAGACGCCACAAGCCAAGAAATCCTCCGCCAAACTGCGGGTTTTTTAGCCCTATTTTAACCTAATTCCATATTGCGGTTTTATTCGTATTCATCCCGTGTAACTTAAGTATAACATAGCCCATAATTATTGATGCAAGTGCCTATTGTGGATAACCATTTTTAGATAAAATACCTCCTCCAGCGCTTCTCTCCTTCCTGCTTTATTACCCCGGAAGCCACTAACGAAGAGAGCTCTCTCTGCACGGTTTTCTCGCTGATTTGGCCCCCCAGCATTTTAGCAAGCTCCCCCACGCTTCTGCGTCCATTTTCTCTAAGCCCAGCTAGAAGCGTCTCATGCCTGTCCGATACGTGTCTTATTGGCTTATTGTCCGATAACGCGCGCTCCGGCGGGCTTGATATCTGTTCAGCTCCAACGCCGGCAATGCTGTCCAATAAATTCCTGTAGCTGTCCGATAGAGACATGGTCTCGCGCAGGAGCCCTGAATACGCTTTAGCCAACACCTCAAAATTCACCTTTGAGATGAACGTGCCCGAGGAAGCAAGCTCCAGCTTCACAAACATGCTTTTGGCCAGCTTTTCCAGCTTGACGGTGTCCCTCGGATCAGCGCCTATAATCTCCAAAGCGTTTTCGCGCAAGGCCCATTTCAAGGGCTCGGCGTCGGAAAAAAGGTCGGTAATCCGGTATAACGCTTCGGTTATTTTAAGCGCCTTTTCCTTAAGATTTTCCGACATACCAATAGTTTATCCGCGCGCAAATTTCCGTCAACTTCACAAATACGGAAAAAATGGTGCAATAAAAATGGGACTGAAGGCCCCATTATTATAGAAGGCGGGTTTTATCAAGTCCGAAATTCTGCTAATATGGCTTTGTCATTATTTGCCGGGTAGTGTAACGGTAGCACGCATGGCTCTGGACCATGAAATCTAGGTCCGAATCCTAGCCCGGCAGTTAGCAAAAATATGCTATAATAAACCCATGATGGGATACGGTTACGGGTTCGGGTCTATGATGGGAGGAGGGGGGCTCTTCGGGTTTTTCGGCGTTCTGACCTGGCTGGTCTGGCTCGCCGTTGGCGTTCTCCTAGCCGTCTGGCTCTGGAAAAAAATCAACCAATAATTCGGGCAACCGCAAAAAACCATTGCTTTTTGGGGCGTTTTCTGCTATCATAAGGGTGTGGTTAAACGCAAAGACCCGATATTGGAACAAAATAAAGCGATTGTAACTCTTGCTGATTTTCTGTCCGCTTACAATAAAAGCGCCCCAGAGGGCTTTCCGCGCGCGACTCCGGCGATTTTGCGGAAATTCCAGGCAGCGCACGCTTCGCTTTTTTCCGCCTCCGGCGGAAAAAACGCCAGAAACTGGTCAATAGAAAAACATAGAAAAAAACTGATGGACTGGCTCCCTGCTTATCACGATGCATAACAGAAATAATCCCGCATCTTTTTATGGCCTGGGCATAGCGCCCCGGCTTTTGGAAATCATCGCTCGGCTCAAATTCACAACCCCCACGCCGATACAGGAGCGCGCGATTCCCGCCGCAATTGAGGGGAAAGATCTAATCGGCATCGCCCAAACCGGCACCGGCAAAACCCTGGCCTTCGGCATCCCCATGATTCAGCGCATCGCCCAGACGAAAGCCAAGGGGCTGATTCTTCTGCCGACAAGGGAGCTGGCGCTGCAGGTTGACGAAGCTCTCCGAAAAATCGGACATGCTTTGGGCCTCAAAACCGCAGTGCTTATAGGCGGCGCGGCCATGCGTCCGCAAATAGACGCCCTCCGCCGACAGCCGCACATTATAATAGGCACGCCCGGGCGTATTATTGACCACATGGAGCAAAAAACCCTCTCCTTTGAGGGCATTTCAATATTAGTCCTGGACGAAGCCGACAGAATGCTGGATATGGGATTCGCGCCGCAAATTAGGATCATTTTAAACAAAGTTCCAAAAAATCGCCAAACCATGCTTTTTTCGGCGACCATGCCGGACGACATCGTGCGCATCGCCACCCAGCACATGAAGCTCCCCTTCCGGGTTGAGATCGCGCGGTCGGGAACCGCTCCGGAGCAAGTGGAGCAGGAGCTGTTTATAGTAAAGAAGGAAGACAAAATAAAACTTCTCGCGAAACTCCTCGCTGAATACCGCGGAGCGGTTTTGATTTTTTCGCGCACAAAATACGGCGCGCAGAAAATCTGCTATGCCATAAGAAACATGGGCCACCGCGCCGCCGAGATTCATTCCAACCGCTCGCTTGGCCAGCGCCGGGAGGCGCTGGAAGGATTTAAATCCGGCAGATACCGCGTGCTTGTGGCAACGGACATCGCCTCGCGCGGAATTGATGTCGTGGGGATTGAACTTGTTTTAAACTACGACCTCCCGGAAAATCCGGAAGATTACGTGCATCGGATAGGGCGCACCGGCCGGGCCGGCGCGCCGGGCAAAGCGATATCTTTCGCCACGCCAGACCAAAAAAGCGCCGTCCGCGATATTGAGAAACTCATCCGCACGGCGATTGCCATATCCCGCCATCCGGAATTTTCGGAAGAAAAATTTATAGAATACAAAATCATCCCGCGGCATTTTTCCCACAAGCGCTTCGGCCGCGGCTTTTCGCGCCCATCCTACGGCGGCCGCGGGGGATTTTTCAGGAAATAAGTGACCTTAGGTCAAAATACGTAGTATGCGTACTAATCTAATGAGTTAAAAATGGGTTAAAATTGAAGTTAAACCTTAAGGTGGCGCCTCACAGCGAAGTAAGCCGAGAGCACGCCCAAAAGAACTCCGGAGACGAGCAGAATAAAGAAAATCTGGAAAATATTTTCCGAAAAATATTCAAAAACGTTGAACCCGCCGAAAAGGGCGGAGGTTTTCGCGCCGGCAAACCAAAAAACCGGATAAAAAACCGCCAAAGTAAACGCCGCCGCTATCACCCCGTGTATCACCCCTTCAACCAAAAACGGCCCGCGGATGAAGGGGCGCGAAGCGCCGACTAATTGCATCACGGAAATCTCGTCGCGGGAATTGTAAATCGCAAGCCGCACCGTGCTGTAGGCGACCATTAAGGATATAACCGCCAAAACCAAACTGACCGCGAACCCGGCGCGGCGGGAAGTGGCGAGGAGCGCCGAGAGCTTGTCAATCACAAACTGGTTTTGCCGGTAAGTTATTTTTTTCTCTCCAGAATCGTCCATATCCAAAATATTGTCGTACCGCCCGCTTTCCAAAAACTTGCTTATTGAGCCGTACTTTGTCGGGTCTTTCGCTTTTATTTCAATGCTCGGAGAAAACGGGTTCTCGCCAACAACCTCCAAAGATTGCAAAATGACGTCGTCCCCCTCGTGCCGCGCGCGGAAAATCTCCAACGCCTCCTCCGCCGAAACATATTTTACCGAACGGACTTCCGGAAACTGCTCCAAATCTTTTTTGAGCGCCAAAATCTGCTCCTCTTTGGCTGACGGCTTGAAATAAGCGCTGATATCCACTTTTTCTTCCAAAGAAGAAATCACGCCGGAAAGAAAGGAGCTGCCCACGACAACCGAGCCAATCACAAAAATTGAAAGCGACATAACGAGCACCGTGGCCAAGCTCACCACTCCGTTCCTGAAAAAATTAATGAAACCCCACTTGAGAATCCGCCTAAAAGTGATTTTATCCATCGCCATTGCTCAATTATAGCACATATCTCCCGCGCTGCTCGTCTCGGACGACTTTGCCTTTTTCCAATGTTACTACCCGGCGCTCCAGAGAATTAATGATTTCCTTGTCGTGGGTGGCCAAAATAACCGTTGTGCCCAAGTCGTTTATTTTTTCCAGAAGGCGGATTATGTCCCAAGTATTTAAGGGATCCAGGTTCCCCGTCGGCTCATCGGCAATGACCACGTCCGGCCTGGTTACAATCGCGCGGGCGATGGCGACGCGCTGTTTTTCCCCGCCAGAAAGCTCATGTGGGAAATGCCAGGCCTTGTCCATAAGCCCCACGAGCTCCAAAACCTGCGGAGCATCCTGTTTTATGTCGTCATCGCCTTTTCCGGCCGCCTCAAGCGCGAAAGAAACATTTTCGTAAGCTGTTTTTTGCGGCAGAAGCCGGTAGTCCTGGAATACAACGCCCATTCGCCTGCGCAGCGCCGGGAGCTCTCCCGGGGGGACGGCGTGCACATCGCTTGATTCAAAAAAGACCTTGCCCGAGGTGGGCCGGTCTTCGGCCAAAAGCAGCTTTAGGAGCGTGGATTTGCCCGCTCCGGACTGCCCGACTATTGAAACAAACTCATTCGGCGAAATCGCAAATGAAACGTCCTCAAGGGCGATTGAAGTCGGGGAATAAATTTTTGAAACTTTATCAAAATATATCATTTAATTCTGATTCTATAAAATTATCCAGCTCGCCCGTAAGTACCCTCTCAACATCGGCGGTTTCGGCGCCGGTGCGGTGGTCTTTCACCAATTTGTACGGATGGAAAACATAGGAACGGATTTGATGCCCCCACTCGGCCTGTGGAATCTGCCCGCCCCTCGCCAATTTTTTCTCCGCTTCGGTTTTAGCAATTTCCAATTCATAAAGCTTCGCGCGCAAAATATCAAGCGCTGCCCTGCGGTTCTGCGCCTGCGAGCGCTCGGCGCTCGCGTGCGCCGAGATGCCCGTGGGCTTGTGTAAAATTCGGACGGCGGTTTCCCTTTTGTTTACGTTCTGCCCCCCAGGCCCTCCGGCTCTCGCGAAGCTTATCTCCAAATCTTCTTCTTTGAGCGGGGCCTCTGCGGGGTCGGTTATCTCCGGCAAAATCTCAACCAAAGCGAATGATGTGTGCCGCTTTTTGTTCGCGTCGTAAGGCGAAATCCGCACCAGGCGGTGCACTCCGTATTCTTTTTTCAAATAGCCGTAGGAAAATTTGCCCGCAATCCTTGCGGCGGCGTTTTTTATGCCCCCGAATTCGTTCGGATGCGTGTGCAAAACCCCAAAGCCCCATCCCTTCCGGGCGGCGAATTTTTCGTACATTTTAAATAAAATGCCTGCCCAATCCTCGGCGTCGTCTCCCCCCGCGCCCGCGAAAATCTGGAGGAGCGCGTTGCCTTTGTCGTATTTCTCGGAGAAAAGTTCGGCGCGCTCCAAGGCCAGAAAACGGCTTTCCAGTTTTTTTGCTTTATCCAAAATCCCCTGCTCCGCGCCGATTTGCGCGAGCTCCCAAAGCTCCCCGGCTTCTCCTAAGATATCCTCCCAGGTCTTTACGGCCGCTTTGACCTCCGAAATTTCGGAGGAAATTTTCTGCGCCCTCGCCGCATTCTTCCAAAACCCCGGATTTGACGCTTCCGCTTCCAATTTTAAAAGTTCTTCCTTTTTCTGGCGCAAGTCAAAGACGGCCCGCCGAACGGCGGACCTTTTCTGCCAATTCCTGAACATGCTTTTTGTCCTTCGCTTCCATATATAAAGCATAGCATAAATCCCCAAAAAATGCTAGAAAAGAAACAGGCCGAGGTAGCTCAACGGCAGAGCAATCGCTTCGTAAGCGATAGGTTGGAGGTTCAAATCCTCTCCTCGGCTTAAAAAAAGACCGCGCGCTTCTGCGCTACGGCCCGTAACACTGACTTAATCGGCGGAATCGGCTTGCATCTCGTCGAATCTCCTTGCCCTTACGTTTTCTTCTATGCCTCGGGCTATTTTTTCAAAATCCCTCCCCAAAACCGCCGTAAGCATCTCCTTCCCACCTTCCTTGGAAGCGCTGCAACTAAAAAGCCCGTTAAAAACCGACACTATATGCGCAGGGTCTATTAACTGCGGGCGGCGAAACCGAACCGCCTGGACTTTGCCGTTAAACTCGTCGCTGTCTATGAACGCGTGATCTTCCCACAAAATCTCTGCCGGCATGTCTCTGCGCCTCCTTTTGTCAAAAATTTGCAACTACCATTGATATAAGCAAATCCTAAAATCCGAGTCAACTTTTCTTGTGTTGCTCGCGCCTGCCTTCGCGCCAAAACGAAACGCCTATCAAGACAACGAGGATAAAGAGCGACGCCAGCGCCGTTGCAAAAAAATAAACCATGCCGCTACCCCTCCCTTCATTTGGAATTCTCTCAACATCTTAGCAACGAAAATCGCCGCGCACAAGTAAGGGTTCTTTATTTTTTGCGGGTACGGGGAATCGAACCCCGATCTATTGCTTGGGAAGCAATCATTCTGCCACTAAACCATACCCGCTTAATTTTTAATCCTAACATCTTCTCCGTCCCAAAAATAGCCCGGGTAGTAAATTTTTACCTCCACGCTTTTTTTGAGCGCCAGCCAAATCTCGGATAGTTTTTCTGCGTCGCCTTTATAATACTCCGTAAGGGCGTCGCGCTTTGCCTGTGGCAACAAAACGAATTTTTTAAAATCCTCCAGCTCCAAGCCGTAAAGCTCTTCGGAAGCGCCGCCCAAAGAGCTGTTCTTGCGGTCATTTAAAACCCATGCAGCCATCTCCTCCGTTTTTTTAAAAATCCCCGGGTCGGTTTTTGAAATCATCTCGTCCAAAAAAAGATTATCCGCCAACTCCGCAAGCGCCAGGCGTTTAAATTCCTGCGTGGGCGTCGCGGGCGCCTCGCCCGCTCCGCTCCGAGGCGCGACGCGCTCCTCAAAAGTTTTGAGTGCTCCCAAAACCTTCAAAAACTCAGCGTAGCTAGCCGCCCGCCCGCCAACTTTCAAAACCGGCAAAAAACCGAACCCCATTAGCGCCACCCCGCCCAAAAGGAGCAAAACAACCGCTAAAATAAAATAACTTTTTCCAGAAATATTTATGCCCATCTTAGAAAATTTTATCTTTCAGCGTTTGCCACAAAGCCCCAAACCATTTCCTTACTGAATTTTCCGGCGATGACGCCCCTGCCTCTCCGAGAAAAATAACCACCGCTTCGCCGGGTTTTTTCAAATTAAACCGGCCCCTGGCGTCGCGGTCCGCTCCCTCCGACGTTCCCAACTCCGCTAGGCGCTCTTCATAACTTTTTCTGGAGGCCTCCGCTTCGGCGATTTTTTTTTCCAAATCCTTGATTTCCCGCTTTAGCGCTAGCTCAATGTTAAACATTTTCCAAGCGCCCGCCAAAGCGACAAATGTCAGTGTCCCCACAATTAATATCACCGGCCAGGAAAAAATTGACCGCTCAATGTCCTTTTCTTCTTGAAAATCGCGCAATGCCATGATATTCTATTTCTATCATGAAATTCGGCTCAAAAAAAGTAAAAATGGTGTGGAATACGATAACGGTAATCGCCGTCATTGCCATGCTGGCATTTTTGATAGTGCCCTACATTTAATCACTTCTTGATCGCCCTAAGGTAAACTTCCGCGGGGATTTGGTAGTCGGCGCGCTCTTTTAGGCGCTTTTTGCCCTCTTTTTGTTTTTTCCAAAGCTTCATCTTCCGGCTTCTGTCGCCGCCATAGAGATGCCCCGTGACATTTTTTGCCAAAGCCGGAAGCGAGCGCGAAGCCAGTATCCTCCCGCCGGCGCGCGCCTGGATTTTGAGAGAAAAAACCGCCCGCGGCAGAATTTTGCGGAGTTTCTCCACCGCCTCCCTGGCTTCCTGCTCCGCGCGCCGGCGGGGAACTATTCTGGAAAACGCCGGCTGGACTTCTTCGGCTATGAGCACGTCAAGCCGTAGCAAATCCGCCGGCCGCGCGTCCAAAAATTCATAATTGAGCGAAGCGTACCCCGCGGAGACGCTTTTCAGCTCGTCAAAAAAATCGCGCATCAGCTCCCGCAGCGGCATCTCGGCCGCGAGCTTGATTCTGGATTCCGAAAATTTATGCGTCTCCCCGACCTTCGCTTCGTGCGCCTCCAAGAGTTTCAAAACAGCCGGCAGGCGCTCCGGCGGAGCGAGTACCTCAATTTTTAGCCACGGCTCCAAAACTTCCAGAATCTCCTGCCCGTCCGGCAGGCGGGCATGCTCGTCCGGGAATTTGCTCGGCGCGTATATTTCCAGCGCCCCCCGCCTTGTTTTTACGGTATATTTCACTGTCGGCGAAGCAGCGATTGTCTTTACCTTAAAATCGCGCGCCAATTTCTCCACGACAATCTCCAGATGCAGCATCCCCAAAAATCCGCACCGAAAACCCCTCCCCAACCCCGCCGCGGCGGGACCGCCCGATTCCTCCTCAAAAAAAAGCGCGCTGTCTAGAAGCTTCAGCCGCTCCAGCGCTTTTTTTAAATCCTCAAAGGCGTCCTGACTCTCCGGATACAATCCTGAAAAAACCACGGGCCTCGGCTCGCGGTAACCCGGCAATGGCTTAAGCGAAACGCCGTCCTCCAAAATAGTATCCCCGACCCGCACTGCTTTCGCTTCTTTTATTCCGATGACAACGTATCCGATTTCTCCCGCGGACAGGATTTCCGCTGGAGCGAGCTCCGGCTTGAACACTCCGACTTCGCTTGCGGAAAATCTTTCCGCCCCAGCGGCCAGCTTGAGCTTTTTGCCTTTTGTGATTTCCCCGCCAAAAACCCGCACGTGCGCGATAACTCCTTTGTGCAAAGAGTATTCAAAATCAAAGACGAGGGCTTGCGTTTCACCAAAAGACGCCGGACTTCCACTTGGAAGTCCGGCTTCCAAGTTGCGCGGAGGTGGAATTCTCCTGACAATCTCCTCCAAAAGTTTTTCAACTCCATCGCCGGTTTTCGCGGAAAGCTCCAAAATTTCCCCGGCGGATTCCCCCAAGAGATTTTTGATTTCTTCTTTCGTCTCCGCGATTCTTGCCTGCGGCAGGTCAATTTTATTTATCGCCGGAATTATTTTTAAATTAAGCGATTTCGCAAGCTCAACGTTAGACAAAGTCTGTGCCTCAATCCCCTGAGTCGCGTCCACCAGCAAAACCGCGCCCTCAACGGCGGCCAAGGCCCGCGAAACCTCGTAGTTGAAATCAATATGCCCGGGGGTATCAATCAGGTTGAGAATATAATTTTTATAATTCATCCTCACAGGCTGCATCTTAATTGTAATTCCCCTTTCTCTTTCAAGCGGATGCATATCCAAAAACTGCGCGCGCATTTTGCGGGCTTCAACCGTCCCCGTAATCTCCAGCATCCTGTCCGCAAGCGTGGATTTGCCATGGTCAATATGGGCAATGATGCAAAAATTCCTGATTTCGGGCATTAGCTTATTTTATGCCAGTTTTTTTAAAAGTAAAATCATTCTACAATTCGCGCGAATCGTAGAGTAAATAAAAAAAGGAAAAGGCCACTACGATGGTGGCCCGCCAGATCCTCAGCTTGTTTGTCCGACTTGCGTCGAAACCGGCCAGCTTACTGCCTTTTACGTGGGTAATCTTTGCCTTAACCCCACGGTTGAGAGCTACTGGGCAGATGGGTATAGGGAACGCCTTACCAACCTCACCTCGCATTGCGGCTTCTTGAGCACAAACTTCGGAAGCCGAATGTGGGCGAAGTAGAGAAGCTGAATCCCATACTCCGCATAGCCGACCCTGTCAAGAACACATAAAGCGTAGCCTTCGGCGAGCTTCCGGTCATTGAAGACCCGGCAGTCGCCAAAGATCTTGCTTACGTATTCTAGAGAGAGCTCGGGCCTCTCCTTCGGGAAATCGGGTTCATACCAGAGGTTCTCAATCGCTTGCTCATGAGAAACCCGGTACTCCTTTTTCCCCTTAGGACCCTTGGTTGCAAGGATATAGACGCCATTGTCTGCCAACATGGTCTGCTCCTTTCGGTTAAGGGACGCCCATTAGGTAAGCACCTTACTTACCTTTCCACTCTGGATTATAGCATGAAACATATATTTCTGTCAATAGGCAAAATATCCTTATTTTATAATGAGTTTTTGGTTTGGATTTAAGAGAAATCGCCGAAATTATAGCAATCTCTCCGGTTCGGGGGCGGGGACCATGTCGGCTTTGCTTTTTTCTTTTTCGCGGAAAATATCCAGAAAACTTTTGGAAAATTCAGCGAGCTCCCTGCTGCCAAGCGCCCAAAGCGAGGCGGCCGCCGCTAAAATCCCCAAAATGCCGGCCAAAAACCCTTGCCCCAAAACCCCCAAAAATGTGTGCAGGTCAAAAAGTCGCGAAAAAATGTTCAACCCCCAGTAAGCCGCAAGCCCACCCACGGCGCTCGCGGGCAACGCCTGTGCGAACGTCCGCCAAATCCCGCGCCAGCTGAAGCCCCTGAAGACGTTTTTGAAAACGAATGCCAGAAATATGAAATTAAAAACGCTGCCCGCCAAAATCCCCAAAGGAAGAGACACGGCGCGTATGTCGGGGATGTCCGAAATTCTAAGCGCATGGCCTAGAAAGTCAGCGAACCCAGCACCTTTTCCTGGCAAAAGGTGCTGGGCGAACCAAAAAACAGCCGCCACGGAAAGAACTGACGACACGGCGTTTATTATAAGCGGCCTCCAAGATTCTCCTTCCGCGTAAAAAGCGCGAGTTAAGAGCATAAATACGCTTTGAAAAACTATGGCCAAACTCAATATTGAAAGTGAGGCGGCAGTAAGCCGAGTATCTGTCCAGCCGAAAGCCCCGCTCCCCAAAACAACTCTGACTATCTGCGCCCGAAGCACCAAAATCAAAACCGCCATCGGCAAAGTCCAAAAAATAATATGCCGCATGGCGGCGGAGAAGTGTTTTTCAAACTCTTCTTTTGATTTTTTGAGAGAAGAAGCGACCAAGTCCGGAAAGGCGGCCACGCTGTAAGAAAGCCCGATGATCGTCACCGGAATAAATTCAAGGTTGAGCGCCAAATTAAACACGGCGATGCTCCCCTGCGAAAAAGTTGAGGCGATGCCCGTGAGAATGAAAGTGGTAATTTGGGTAATCTGAAGCCCCAAAGTTCTTGGCAAAGAAAGCCGGGAGATTTTTTTTATGTCCTCGCTCCAAATTTTCCCGAATCGGAGAGAAATTCCAAGCCCCCGAAGCGACGGCGCCTGCGCGGACAGATGCAAAAACGCCCCAAAAGCAACCCCCCAAGCAAGGCCCGAGATGCCCCAAAAATCATAGAAAACCAGTATGCCCAAAAGTATCCCGACGTTGTAGAAAACCGGCGCGAGGCCGTAAGCGAAAAATCTCCTCATGGCCTGCGTCGCGCTGGACAAGATATTTGAAAGGCCCAAAAAAAACGGCGAGAGAAGCAAAATACGGGAAAGTAAAACGGTGCGGCCGATCTCGTCCTCCGAAAATCCGGGCAAAGAGCGGCCGGTTATCCACGGCATCAAAAAAAACGCCGCGGCGCTCAAGATAACCACAAAAAAAGAAAAAAATGCAAATATTGAACCCAAAAGCTCTTCCGCGCCTTTCTTCTCCTCGCCGAATTTTTTTAAAAAAATCGGGATAATCGCCGTTGAGGCGGTGAAAAGCAGCATAAAAGTGTAGAGAAAATCAGGCACGCGGAAAGCCGCGTAATAAATGTCAAGCTCGCGGGATGCGCCGAACGTCCCGGCGAGCGCCCTGTCCCTTAAAAGTCCAAGAGCATCGGCCAAAATGCCGAAAAATCCGAGCCAAAAAGCCGCGTGGTGGACATTTTCTGAATTGGCGTGGAAGAGTCTTATAAACCTCATCGCCCTTTAACCGGCGGCTCGCTTCTTTTCTCCGGAGCGGGGCCGGCTATGCCTGCAAGCGCCGCTTTTTTGGCGCGGAGGTTGGACAAAATCTGTTTAACTTCGCCGTTGTCCGGGTTGAGCGCCAGAATTTTTCCAAATTCTGAAATCGCCTCCGCCCTCCTCCCACCGCGGTCATAAATCAGCCCCAAAAAGTACCGGGCGTTGGAATAATTCGTGTTAATTTCAACCGCGCGCCTAAAAACTATCTCCGCATCGCCTAAGCGGTTGGCACGGTAATACAAAATCCCTAGCTGGAAAAGCGTTCCGATATCGTTGGGAGCCAAAAGCGCCGCCGCCTCGCCCCTTTTTATGGCCTCTGCGGCCTGGCCTTCCGCGTCGTAAATTTGCGCCAAAAGGAAATGGCCTTCGGCGTAATCCGGTTTTAGAGAAACGGCCTTCAGCAAACTTTCCTCGGCTTTCTTCAAAGAGTCGCGGTTGTTCCGGAGAGCGACATCGCTAAGATAAACCATGGCTTTGTCTCTCCAAAGAAGCGGGTTTCTGGGCGCGCGCTTCAGCGCTTCGTCGTACTGCGCCTGTGCCGCCTCCATTCCGCCAGCGGCGCTCAACCGGACCAAAAAAGAGTAAATCTGCCCCAGCGCGCGGTAGTTCAAAAAGTCCTGCGGCTCCGCCTTTATGGCCGACTGCGAAACGGAAACCGCGCGGTCAAGAAAATCTTTAAAGCGCGATCCCAAAATGTCCGGCGGGGTTGCCATATCCTGGAGCAAAAGCTGGGCTTTGGACATGTAAACTTGCGAAAGCGCGCGGAGGTAAAGGTCGTTGGCGCCGTCGGACTGTGCGGCAATCAATATTTTTCTCTCCGCTTCGTCCAAATTTCCGGCGTTTATCGCCTCCAGCCCCTTCGCGTAAGCAAGCTGGCCGACGTAGCGGACTGAAACGAAATAAAGCCCCAAAGCGCCCAAAATTATGAAAAAGACGACAACCAGCGCTGAAATAAACCCCCTAGGGCCTTCTTCTTTGACCAAAGAAAATTCGTAAATTTTAAACGCGCCGGAGATGCGCAACGCCGCCAAAAGAAGCCCGGTGGCGAAGAACCCCAAAGCCGCCAAAACATATCCCGCGGAGTAAAACATGAACATCAAAATCGCCAAGGAAAAAAGCAGGAACGCCGCGAAAACCAAAGTTTCGGCGCGCGAATCGTGCGCGGAAGCAAGCGCCATGACCCCCAGATACCAAAGCCAGCCAAAAAACGCGAGCAGCAAAACCCATCCCAAAACGCCCGTCTCTCCAAGCGCGCTCAAAAAATAAGAAGACCCGACGGTGAAACGGAGCCCCCAAAACAAAGTGTTATTGACTTCGGCCGGCTTGTATTTATCCCAAAGGTAGCCGAAAGACGCCGGGCCGGTTCCAAAAACGGTGTTTTCTTTAAGCGCATGCCCCGCAACCTGCAAAGTGGCGCCGTGGGAAACCCCGACTTCCAATGGCGCCGGAAAAGCGATTGAGGAAGCGATGAACGCCGTAAAGAAAAAGGCAAAAAGCGCGACCAAAAGAAGCGCCAAAGGAAACCCGACTCCGGCGAGCGAAGTATTTTTGCGCCAGATGCCGTAGCTCAAAAGCAAAATCGCGAAAAATCCGATAATGCCCCAAAGCGCCGGGAAATTAACCACCAGTACCAAAAATAAAGAAAGCAAAAACAATGCCGCTATAACCCACCTGGTCCCGCCGAACGAAACGGATAAAAACGGGTAGAGCAGCATAAGGAAAAACGCCGCCGTAAATCCTACGCTGTTCCAAGAACCAACCGGATTAAAAGCGCGAGAGGCGAAAAGCCCGCCCAAGGACTGCCCGAGCCCGAAAATAGAAAGTATCCAAACCATAGCCAAAAACGCCGTAAGCCCCAAGCCCAGAGCAATCATCAGCCGCGAGAAATGAGCCGGCTCGGAAAAAAGCGTCATTATCATAAAGCTCATCAAAGAAAAAGTAAGCAGCGCCAAAAAGCTGGAGGGCTCGGCGGCAATTCCCCAAAGCGAAGCGCCGGAGCGGGAAATAATCGCCGAAGCCAAAATAGAAAGCAAAAACGCTCCCCATACTATAAAAACGCGGTGGTAGGGCAAAGAAACGCTGCCCGCTCTTATGGAATGCGCGAGATACAACACAAAAGACAAAAACACCAAAACTGAGACCATGAGCAGTTTGTTGAATTCAACCGGAGCTATAGTTACGGGCAAAAACCACACCGGCAATAAAAACGCGAGCGCCATGAGGCACCACTGCGCCGCCTTGTAAAGAAAATCGCCTGGGATGGACATATTGTAAATTATACAAAACCCAGCCCCGACGTAAAGTCGGGGCTGGGGATTTAGATTCTCCGCTCATAAGCCGAGTTCTGTTTAAATAGCCATCTGTCTGGGCCCTCGATTGCTCTCGGGCTCTAGCCCCCGTTTAATAGGGTTGCACCGGGCAAGTGTTTTTCACCATGCGCTGTCGCCAACGCATGCTGTGAGCTTTTACCTCACCTCTTTTCACCCTTGCGTCCCGCACCATTTGAAGAGAAGGATTTTGGCAATTAACCAAAATTCAACAAAAATGGTGCGGGATCCGCGGTATTGTCTCTGTGACACTCTCTCGCGCCTTGCCAATTCTGCTGCGAGCGCTTGCCCGCCGAAGCTTTAGCGAAGGCGGGTGGCCGTTAGCCACTGCCTCAAAATGAGAGGTGGGATGTTGGAAGTTAGATGTGAGAAACTTCTCACTTCTAATCTCTCATTTCCAACTTCTCAAATAGTGCTCGGACTTTCCTCCCGCGCCCAAAGCTTGCGCATTGCGGCGGGCGGCTATCCGGCAAAGAATCTTCCCATATTATAGCGCGTCCCCAAAAAATTGCAAGTCCATAACAGCTCAACAGGGACTTTATGTTGAGCAGTAGCATCTGAAATCCCCAAAATCGGCATATAAATTAAAATATTCTCCTGCTTCGCCTGTGGATAACTGCTCGGGTTTTGCTCGGGCATATTATGATATACTAGTTATATGCTTACCTATCGCCAAAAACAAGTTAAGGACTTTGTTGAGAAAACGATTTTACGCAAAAGCGTCGTTCCATCAGAACGAGAAATAGCCAAACATTTCCACATAGCGCCATCAACCGTTCATGAACATCTCAAAGAGATTGAAGAAAGGGGTTATCTGAACCGTAATCCCGGAAAGCGCCGCGGTATTAGTATTAGAAAAAACGAGGGGCTAATAAAAATTCCCCTGCTTGGCACTATTGCCGCCGGCGAGCCAATTCATGTATTTGAAGCACACAAAGAAACTATTGCTGTCCCAAAAAGTAAAATCCCCTCTTCGTCGGAAGTTTATGCTCTCCGTGTAGTCGGCAATAGCATGATTGACGAAAATATAAATAACGGAGATACCGTACTGATAAAAAAACAAGATGTCGCTGAAAATGGAGATAGGGTAGTCGCTCTACTTAATAGAAATGAAGCGACGCTAAAAACTTTCTACAAAGAAAATGGGCGAGTGCGGCTACAGCCAGCAAATAAAAACTATCAACCCATTATAGTAAAAAATTGGCAGGAGCTAGCTTTACAGGGTGTTTTGTTAGATGTAATAAAAACTAATGAAACAGAACAGCCAGCTCAAACCTTTGTTTTTCCATCAAAAGAAAGTAGTCAACAACGTGGTAAAATAACAAGCTATCTAAATAAAGTTTATAACGGCGATGTAATGCGTGTTTTAAAAGATTTACCAGATAACAGCGTGGATATGATTTTTGGTGATCCGGATTACAACGTTGGTATCAAATACGGAGAAAATAATTACACAAAAAAATTCGAAGATTATATAAATTGGTATATAGAACTCACCAAAGAATCAATGCGCGTTTTAAAAAATGACGGCAATCTTTTTATGCTCAATTATCCACAGCAAAATGCCCATCTTCGCGTCAAATATTTAGATTTACACTTTCTGCACATCAACGAGTATGTTTGGGTATATAATACGAATGTTGGACACACACCAAAAAGATTTACGACAGCGCATAGAAGTATTTTGCATGTAAGAAAAAATACTAACAATAAATTTTTTAAAGAAGCAGTTGCGTTGCCCTACAAAAATCCAGCAGATAGGAGAATCCAACAGAATTTAGCAAATGGCTCCAAAGGAAGAATGCCTTATTCTTGGTTTGAATTTAATCTTGTAAAAAATGTGAGCAAAGAAAAAACGTATCACGCTTGTCAAATCCCACAAAAATTAACCGAAATGCTAATCAAAGCATCAACAAAGCCAAAAGATATAGTTTTCGTTCTTTTTGGTGGTAGTGGCGCAGAAATAGATGTATGTAAAAACTTAAATCGTCAGTTTATTTCTGCCGAGCTCAATAAAGAATACTGTGCTCTTATAAATAGCCGCTTAGCAAATGGTTTTATCGCGCCAGAGCATAAGTTATTTAGAGGTCGAAAAAGAATTGAAAATTAACGAAAATCCGGCGATAAAAGAGGATAAGTTTCAAAAAGTCCTTTAATTTTTGGCATCGGTGCCATACCAGAAGGCGGTCGAGCAAACGCACCGGCAAATTTTGCGAGAGAGCGTCGGTTCAATAAAACCGCGACAAGATTAGCGAAGGTGAGTAAAGTATTTATTCGTCCATAATCGTGTTGCGCATTTTCGTGACCTAAAGTATGCATTTTAACGTCCTCATTTAGAGCTAAAACATCAAGAAAATACAAAAATATATCTACAGGGATACCGCCGACTTCGGGGAGTCGTTGCTTCAGCATAGCCGAAGATATTTCTGGTAGTTTATATCTCCATTGATTTTTCTGATTTTTCTCGTGGTCCAGCATAAAAGCCATTCGAAATATCAGCATGCCCAAAAGTTCTAATCCAAATATATCTGCGTGCATAAGGTGTTCGACCTGTTCGAATAACGCTCCAAATGTTAAATCGTTGCCGACTTTTGTGCCAACTCTCATCACAAAGGGGTTCATGTCGTTAGGATTATTTGTTATTTTGCCTGTTATATAATGCCTTAGCTTGAAAGCGGGCGCCGCTTCTTTACCTGGCTTACCAACACAAACTGCAAAATCACCACTTTTATAAATTTCTGTGATTTTTCTATTTTCTTGATTTTTACCTTTCGGAAATGCGAGCGCTTCTTTTAACATTTCTGCGCGTCGAGGTCTAGCAAATGGGCTTAATTTAAGCCCTACAGTAAGCGCCAATTCTTTATTGATAGCCGAAATATCTTTTTCAGATATGCCTAATTTAAAATAAAACTTTTTCGTGATTGTTTCCATAAAATGGACACTTCAAATTCTCCCACAAAATCATTTATTTATCAAACCAATTAAAAAGCGTTTGCCGGAGACTTGTCGGTCGTGTTCCCGCTGAAAGTCACGTCCGTCGCCTGAATCGTTGAGTTGGAAGAAGAAACCCCCAGGAAGTTATCGGAAAACGAAACCGTGTTCAAAATCACTCCGGCGTTGGCAACCACTAGCGCGGTTGAATTGCTCGCCGGCGAGGTATGATTGTTAAATTCAAAATTTGTAAGCGTGGAGGTCGCATGGTCGTAAAGCCGCATTCCGGCCTTGTAATTATTTTCAATCCGCCCGTCCGACAAACTGACGCTCCCGCCAAAAACTCCGATGCCCGCTATGGCGTTGGGGTTGCCTCCCGCGCCAAAGCCGCCATAGCGCAAAGTGAACCCGCCGCCATATAAATATCCGCCGGAATTCACTACAATGCCATACCACTCGCCCGGCGCGGCGTCCGCCAAAGAAGTGAAAATGATGCTGTCTTTGCTCGCGCCTTCAAGTTTTAACGCGCCGTTTACGGTGAGCCGCGAAGAGCTGTCTTCGCCCGAAAACCGCGCGCCCGCCTGCAAAACCAAACTCGCTCCTGCGGCGATTTCGGCATATGACGAAGAAGTTGTTATGTAAGCCAGAGAATTAGAAGCAAGCGTCGTCGTCCCGCCCGCGGCGGAAATCGTCCCTAAAAGAGCTATGCCGTTTTTGCCGTTGCCGGCGCCGGAATTCCCCGAAAAGGTGCTTGAGCCGTTTGAGGAATATAAAGCGTAAGAAATATTATTGTTAAAAACGTTATCCGCGTAAGACGCGGCGGCTCCTTCCATTTTTGCTCCAAAATAATTTTCCGAAAACGTGTTTCCGGAAACGGTCGGCGCTCCGCCAACGACGTAAAGCCCGACATTATCCGCCGTCGTCGTGCCTGCGGAGAAAGTATTGTTCTGAATTGTGGAGTTAGAAATCGTCAATCTTGCTCCCGCCGAAAAAGAATTTTCAAAAATTGAATTGGAAATAGTTATGGAGTTGTCAATAACGCTCAAAAGCGCGCGGCGCTCCGAAGGGATATTGCTGGCAAACCCGCCGCCGTATTTAAAACGGGTATGGCTCACGCTGGAATTTTGGCTTGCAGACGTAATCCGCACGTTTCTCCAGCTACCCGCAGCGGGGGAAGAAGACAAAGCGGTAAATAAAATATTGTTCGCGCCGGTGCCGTCGGATTTTAGGATGCCGTCCACAATCAAATCCGCCGAGTCGCCCATTTTCGCCGTAACTCCCGGCTCAATCGTCAAAGTTTTGCCGCTCGCGATTGTCAAAGTTTCGTTGTTTTTTATAATGTATGTCCCGAAAGATTGTTTTAACGTTTTATCGGAAGATAAAGTCGCGCTCTGCGAAATTAAATAATGAAGCGAGTTGCGGGCGCGCGGAGTCGCGGTGAGCGCAGCGCCCGCGGAATCCAGCCCGTTTTTTACCACCCCGTTTGATGTCCCCCAGTTCCCCGTGTCCGTGCCAGCAACTTCCATATCAATTCTTTCCATTGATGAATAAGTTGGCGCGGCAAATCCTCCGCACCAAGCGTTGGAGCAAAGAACGTTTTGGTCAACTGTCGTTGATGCGCGGGACAAAACCAAAGTTTCTCCGCCGTTCCCGAGGCCGGAGCCCGCGCCCGAGCCTGAAAACGGCGCCGTCAAATCCGCCGCGACGTCGCTTACACTATCGTTGTCCGTCCTTTCTATTAAATAATATCCTCCGGCAGAGATCGTCCCCGAAAGATTAATGTAGGGAACGCTGTCCTCCGCGTATAAAACCCAACTCGCGAGATTCACACTTTTTGAACTTCTATTATAAAGCTCAATCCACTCGTCAGCCGCGTTTGACGCGGTGCCCGCCCAGGCAATTTCATTTATAACCACTGGCCGGGTGAAAAACACGACCGTTTTGGTCGTTTGCGCGCTTTCATTCTCGGCATTGTCCACCGCCTTGGCTTTAAAAATATATGTCGCATCGTCCGCGGGTAAAGAATAAACAGTGGAAGTCGCGGCGGTGCTTGCGAAATTAAATCCGGAACATGCCGCTCCTAATTTTTCGCATTCAATTATATAGTGATTCAAATCGCCCGCTGCGCTAGACCAGGAAACAGTGGCGGTTGAGCTTGCCACCAAGCACTCGCCGGAAACCGAGGCCAGTCCCGGGCATTCTGAAACGTCCAAAGAAATATCCGGCGGAGTAACATCCGATGTTGAAGAAGTTAAAACATCGGATGTTGATGGCGCCGGAGCGCCACCGCCGAATCCGGCCACGCCTCCGCCGGCCGCGTGCAATTGTAAAAAGGGCGGCAAATCCTCACCTCCCCTTCCCCCTCCTTGTAAAAGAGGGGACGTAACGCTACCTTCCTCAACGCCGCCCGGCGGGGAAACATCGGATGTCAAAGAAGCCCCGACATCCGATGTTGAGGAATCGGGCGGCTCACTTAGACGTCCGACATCTAAGTTCGTTCCACTTGGCGGTTTAACCGCCAAGTTGGGCGCTCGCGTCTCGCCTTGGCTAGGCGGGTTAGGTTCAACAGCGACTTGCGGCTCGTTCGGAGAAATTTTACTGACACTCGCGAATAGCGCGGAGCGTAAATTATTAAAAGCTCTGTAAATACCGCGAGCTAAGGGGGAAATTAGCCCCAGCGGGGAAACCACGCGGGTAAGAAGCATTGTGCCAATAGTACCCATGGCTGTCGGCGGCGCGGGCGGTTTTTCCAAAATACTCGGATCGTGCTTGGCTCTTTCTGCTTCTTTAAAAAATAATTCTATTACACCAGCACCGGCAAGAACCGCGCGGCGAGAGAGCCGAGAGAAGTATGAAGATAAAATTAATTCGTCTGTTAAAGTGTATTCTAAGTTGCCTTGGTTATCTTGAGTTCTCTTTGCTATTGGATAATCACCAAAAATGTCTGTTTTGTAATAAAATTTTGTTGTTCCAAAAAATTTTTCGTAATCGTGTTTTGGTAAATTATATTTAGAGTCAACAATCGTCTCCTCGCTGAAAAAGTTTTCATTGCTGTATTTAGCCGTATAATCAAACGCCCCTTTAAGGTTAAAAAATTGCGGCGTTGCCGCTTTCTCGCCCAAAAGTTTCTCTGCGGTATCCAACTTATTGTTGTTCGTATACAATTTCGCCCATTCTTCATATGGGCTACCCGGGTCGCCAGCGACATGCGGATGGGAATCATTTCTTGTGTGATCGGGCACAGACATATCCTCAATGAGATGCAAAACGTATCCCAACGATTCAAACGCCTTTTCTTTATCGCCGTTCGCGTAATCATAAATAGCTTTCTGCCAAGTGTGATTCCAGCCGTAATCTATAAACTTATTTTGCGCTTCCTGGTCCTCCGCCCATTTGGGCGCGGGGAGCGGCGTAAAATTCATCGCGACCAGCGTATTTGAAATTCCTTGGACCATTTCTTTGCCGTGAGGACCCAGATGCTCGCCGGTCCAGCCCTCGCCGGACTGCGGGTCGTAAAAATGGTTTATCCATCTTGGATCGGTATCTTCATTAATTGAACCCCGCCTTAAAACTTGCAAAAATTCGCCTCCGATTTTTTGGCCTTCGGAGGCATTGTAAAACTTAACCATCTCTTCAGTAAGGTCGGGGTGGGTGTAATGTGGAGAATACGCAAAAACGGCGCCGGCACCAGCCAGCGCCGCTAAACCGGCTAGAAGCAGATATTTTCTATAAAAGCGTGATTTTCCAAACACTTGTAAGTTCATTTAAATCAAAAATGATTTCTGAAGTATAAATTCCTGCTGGCAAAATTTCTTTTTTATTAGAAAGCTTATCAAAAATTTCAATGGCTTTTAGTTGTTCATATTTATACCTCACCGTTGCATGCGTTTTCCAGTTATTATAAGTGTCCACGACTTTCGTCCATTCCTTTCTCGCGCTTTCCCATTCGGCGATTTTTTTCGCGAGGATTCCGTCCTCTTTCATCTTTTCAAATTTTTCTAGATATTCTTCCTGCTTTTTTAAAACAAAAAATTTGGAGGCGGCGGCTAAATCTCCATTTTTTAATTCTTCCAAAAACATATCAAAAGTTTCTTCAGGGGTTTTGCCTCCATATATGTCCTCACGGTAAGGCCTTTGCAGTTCGGAAATCGCCTTATCAACCTGATATTTCTGCCACCAAGACGGAATGTAAAGCGCCGCCGTTCCCAAAACGGCAACCAAAACCACCAACCCGATTTTATATCTAAAACTCATTATTATTTTTTATTAACCTCATAAATATAAATTTTCCAAAATTTTTCTGATTTTGGCTTTCCTAACCATATCCACGCTTCCGCTGTTTCGCTATTTACGAAAAAAGTGCATGATTCAAAATCTGTTTCGTCCTTACAAACTTTTTCGGGGCTATCTTTAAAAACCAAAACATTATCCAGCGTTCCAATAGCTAGCTCTTTCTTCAAAACAGCCGCAGCCGGCTCTGTTCTGCCCGGCGAAGCATCAAGGTATCTGCCCGCCAAATCAAGATCTCTTTTTTCTATAGCAGATAAAAACAGATTTAGAGTTTGCTCGGGAGTCTCCCCGCCGTAAAAGCTAGAAATATAGTAATCATAGTTTGGCCAAAGCCCAGCCCCATAAACCGCCAAAAATCCGAGCGCCAAAATTCCCAAAAGCCCCGCAAAAAATTTCCAAAAATGTTTGTTTAATGAACTCACCCCGTTAGAAAATTAAAATCCGATAATGCTTTGTGCGGGGAAACCATCACTGCGGTGTTTATTATATAGTATTGCCGTTCCATAAATTTTCTAACGGGGCTCATAGCTTAAAAATAGCTCGCAAAATCCAGCTAGTCAACATTCTATACAATTCCTAATAAGTTTTCATTTATTAATTTTAGCACAAAATTCGCGTGCGCACGCTCGCCAGTCAGCTGGCCAAAAATAAATACCATAAAAATCCGTATATTTACCGCCTGTGGACAACTATTGACTCTTATCAGGCGCTTGCTATACTGATAATGTCTTTCGGTTTTTCATTGACTGAAAGGGTTTTACATCCAAGGGCAACCCTCCGCGAGGAGGGTTGCTTTTTATGGGCCCTTTTCCGCTCTGTATTTCAATCCCCTGCCCCAAATATCTTCCTTAATTTCCAGTACATCAGAATATCCGTCTCCTCCGGTTCTTAATTCTTCAGAAATGTTATTTTTTGATGAAAAAATATACACTCGTTTGCCGCCATTTCTTAAGTAACTAACTAGCGCCAAAAAATCAGAATCTCCGCTGAAAAATACAGCCGTGTCATACTTTTTTATATAATGCATCGCGTCAATTGTTATCTCAACATCCATGTTGCCTTTTTCTTCAATCCCATCGCCACTTTCGGTAGCAACAGCGATACGTTTTAATTCTTTTTTTCTGACGATAAAGCCGAGTCCCTTTTTAAGGAAAGTAAAAAATTTATGTTTGCCGTCTAAACTGTAGTCGCGAGTGCCGTCTGCTGGAAATGCAGTATAGTAAAATATTTTTATATCCGAACAGTTGGATTCTTTTTTAATAAAATTTCTTAATTTTTCATAGTCAAAAAATCTACCCTTAGCTTTTTGCGCTTCCCATAAATTTGAAGCGTCTATAAAAACATAGACTGTTTTTGTTGTTTGATTTTGAGAACCGTGAGAAAACATTGTGATATTATATCATTCAAACGATTTTAACAAAGCAGAGATTTATCCCCCAAGCCCACCCGAACACCCACTCCGGTGGCGCAAAAAACGGCTTAGCGATAGCGCTATAAAATTCCTGATAAGTTCTCATTTTATTAATTTTAGCATAAAAATTTACTCTCCTAATTTGTAGTGAGTGTGTCGAACCATTCTCCTAATTTTTTGCCGGCAAAATCTATAATTTTATTTCTTTTCCTCCTTCTCTTCAAGTTCTGTTAAGATTTGCCCAATAGAAATCTCTTTAGCTTTAAGTTTTAATCCTTTGATCTTTACCTTGATAATCTTTTCGGACGGATACTTTTCTTCAGCCTCGATAATTTTATATACTATTTTCTTGCTCTTTATTTTTTTCACAATAGGGATCTCAAAGTTTATTTCTGTCTCCACTTGAGCATCGGGGTCAATATTCTTGAGATTTAATATAAAACTCCAAATGAAAGAATTTATCTCTCCCATATCAATTCTTGTGAGTTTTGACTTTGAGATTCTCATATTTTTTATTGGCAAAGACATAAATCCCCTAAATCTTAGCGGATTTTGGGGCGTTATTCAAGCTTTACAACTGTGGATAACTTCGGGTTTCCTTCGGGTCCTATAAGCTATATGATAATAATAATAGTAATAATATGCTCACAAAACGCCAAAAACAAATATTAGATTTCATTAATGAAAAGCTTTCCAAAAAAGGCATTGCGCCCACATTAGAGGAAATCGCCAGACATTTCCGCCTCGCTTCCCTAGCTACGGTGCATGAACATCTCCAAGCCCTGCAGAAAAAAGGTTATTTAAACAGATGGCCTAGACAAGCAAGGGCTATGGAACCAAAAAAGACTAGCCGCGGACTGATAGAAATCCCAATCAGAGGCACAATTGCCGCTGGCCAGCCCATAGAAGCTGTCGAGACAATCGATGATACTATTACACTTCCAAAATATGAGATACCAATGCCGTCTCATCATTATGCCCTGCGCGTTCAAGGCGATAGCATGATGAACGAGGGCATTTTCGATGGCGATATTGTTGTAATTAGAGAACAAAAAACTGCCGATGATGGGCAAACGGTAGTTGCAATTATTGATGAAAACGAAGCTACTCTTAAAAAACTTTTTAGAGAAAAAGGGCGCATAAGATTGCAACCGGCAAATCAAGCAATGTTGCCGATTTATCGCAAAGAGGTAGAGGTGCGAGGCGTTGTGGTTAAAATTGTAAGAAATTTAGAAAATGGCGTTCAAGATAATACACTCTCCTATAAGAAAAAAATATTTTTAGACCGCATAAAAAGCTCCAATCCAAATAGTCAGAATCAATACAAAAGAGTTGTCCTTTCCCCAATTAGATATGCAGGGGGGAAAAGTTTAGCTGTTGGGCATGTTATTGAATTATTGCCAAATAATATCCAAAGAGTTATTTCTCCATTTTTTGGCGGCGGTTCGATTGAAATAGCCATGAGTAAGGAGCTGGGTTTAGAAGTTATTGGATACGATATTTTTAATATTCTTTGTAATTATTGGAAGTTTCAAATTGAAAAACCCAGACTCCTTTATGAGCAATTGAAAAAACTGCGACCGAATAAAAAAACGTTTGAAAAAATAAGATTAATTTTAAATGATGTTTGGAAAAAGAAAATAAGACTAGACACATTAACTCTGGCTGTGTATTTTGTATATAATTTTAATCTCTCTTACGGCCCTGGATTTATGGGGTGGTCGTCTGAAATTTATCTGGACGACAAAAGATACAAAAGAATGCTAGGAAACATACTGGATTTTAATCCTAAAAATCTAAAAGTTGAATGCGCAGATTTTCGAGAAGTCATAAAAAAATATCCAAACGATTTTCTTTACTGTGACCCACCCTATTATATTGGCAAAGACTCAAAGATGTTTAGAGGAATTTATCCGATGAGAAATATCCCCGTTCACCACAACGGATTTCCCCATGAGGCCCTAAGAGATTTATTAAAAAATCATAAAGGAGGGTTTATTCTTTCTTACAACAACTGCCCCACAATACGAGAATATTATAAAGATTTTCAGCAATTCTTTCCTAGCTGGCAATATACGATGGGTCAAGGAGAAACAAGAATAGGATTAAATAGGAAAAATGGTAACGGTAACCACATAAAAGAATCCCATGAGATAATAATTTATTGTCCCCCAAAAAGTTAATTCTAACTATTGTTTAATCTGTGCCTGTGATATAAGTTATGTTTTCTCGCTAATCCCGCCGGGTAAGGTTCATGATTTTCTTGGAAATTCCAATCGGGATACCTTCTTTTTCTTGAGTAATAGTCAGATTTACATAAATCTTCCATTTCTTTAAAGCTTGCGATTTTTACTTTTTTGGTGCCAAACAAACCATTGACTTTAGCTAGTGTTTTAGGAGAAGTTATCATGAATAATTCCATTTTTGATCCGCTTCTTAGAGCCTTTTCAATAAGTAAATGAACCACAAACCTAGGTACGCCCGGGCTTCCCGTCATGGCCGAAATATAAAATATCATCGTTGCTTTAATCCCTCCCTTTGAAGCAGAACCGCCGATTTTCTTAATAATCCCTTTTTGAACTATTAAATAAATTCTTGCTGAATCATCGGTAAGTATTGTGTTACTAAGATTTGCCAAGTATCTGATATCTATCTTGTTTCTATGATTTTTTCTTAACACAAAATCGCCAATCTTAATTGCCGTTTTTACATCTTTTATATTCATATAAATTTTATTATTTTTAGTAAATCTTCAATTTTATTAAGTATCCTCAATCATCCCACAAACTTAGAAGAAACTCAAATTCTCCCACAAAATCATTTATTTATCAAACCAAAACCCGCCCCCCTCTCTCCCCGCCCCCGCCTATTTCCTTACCCCAACATTCCTACATTCTTGAGAATGTAAGAATGTTAAAAATATCAAAATTGCTGAAATCTTTTAAGAAAATCGTAGAAAGTCCTGCCGTAAGGAGAGAGGGTGTGGGCAACATTCCGGCCTTTGTATTCTTTATTGATAAGCCCGGCTTGCGCAAGTCGCCTGGTGTGCTCCGAGATCGTTTTGAAATTGCAATCCAAACGGTCAGCGATTTCTTCAACCGTAAGGCCAGCGTTTTGGGCAACCATAGATAAAATTTCAATCCGCCGGTGGTTGGCCACACCTTTTAAATGCCGCTCCATCTGTTTTGCCGTTTTTAGACCTTTTGCCATACTCGCATCATACCACAAACATTCCAACATTCTCAAGAATGTTGGAATGTTTACGGAAGATGGCGCAACGCCGAAATACCCCGCCAGCGTTTTGGCAACCGCTTTGTTGGCCTTTCCCTCTTTGGCCGGCGCTTTAACCGCCACGGCAAATCTGTTTTCCCCTTTTTAAAAATACCCTGCGGGTGCGAACCGCAAGGCATAGAGAATTAACCTCTGGAAAGACGCTACTCAATGAGTGCTTTGCCGGCGCTTTTGAGGGCTTTTCTGGTCCGAACCCACCAGCGAAGAATTGGCCTGTGGCTTTTGAGCTCTGTCTTAAGTTTCGCGATTTCCTCGCGCAGCTCTTTGACCTTTTTTTTCAGAAGCTCCGTCTTGGCAGAGGCGCGGCGTTTCCCTTTTTTAGAATAGAGTTTGGCGCGTATACGATAGTTGGAAGCGAGAAGATTCTCAATCCATCTCTGCGTCCGTTCCCAAGTTTTATCGCCCGCGCGCTGGCTCTGTTTAACGCCGTCTCGCGCCACTACGCGATAATGCCATATTTTCACCGCGCCGGGCGTTATTTTTCTATCCAGCGCCGCGCCTATCTCTTCCGCTACTTTGGCCCAGAGAATCTTACCATTGTTGTTGTATTTCTCAACCACGCGCTCTATGAGCGCGTTATCGGCGTCCGAATGCATTTTCATGTCTTTCCCCTCCTTAAAAATAGCGTTTTATTGCCCGCAAAGATTATAGCAAGCGCTTAAAACATGTCAAGCATAAAAACCGGGTGCGTGCCAGCTACGAACAACTCCCCAGATTCTCTCCGCAGGAAGGGCAGGTGTAGCAGCTTCCAGTGCGAACCATAATTGCCCCGCATCTGCATGCAGGCGCGTCCTGGTAAGCGAAAATTTTGGCGCGATCGTCCACTGACGCCAAAACCGGCGTGGGGAGCTTTGGCTGTTCTTTGAGCTTAATGGGCTCCGCGACAATCGCTTCCGCCTCTCTGGAGTGCGAATAGATGCCGAAAACCGCCTGGTCTTCAAGCGAGAGAAAATTAATCGCCAAAAACTTGCCGATGTAATCCAAAATTGATTTGGCGACGGGGATGTCCGGGTTTTCGGTGTATCCGGCCGGCTCAAAACGAGAGTGGACGAATTTTCTGATGATAGTTTCCACCGGCACGCCGGACTGCAAAGCAACCGACATCAAAACTCCGATGGCGTCCAAAAGGCCGGAGATGGTTGAACCCTCTTTGGCGACTCTTATGAAAACCTCGCCCAATTTTCCGTTTTCATAGAGCCCGCAGTGGATATAGCCCTCATGGCCGGCGATGGAAAATTTGTGGCGGATGGATTTTACGTTTGACGGCAATTTTTTTCTTTCCACTCCCGCCGGAGCTTCTTCTTTCTGCCGACCAGTCAGGGCTTTGGAAGTGTTCAGGGGCTGGGCGCCTTTAGATTTATCGCGATAGATGGCTATCGCCTTGAGCCCCATTTTCCAAGCATCAATGTAGGTGTTCGTAATGTCCTCAACCGTCGCAGATTCGGGAAGATTCACGGTTTTTGAAATCGCTCCGGAAATAAACGGCTGGGCGGCGGCCATCATGCGGATGTGGCCGGAGTAGTGGATGGCGCGCTTGCCGCCCGGCGCGTTCACCGCGCAGTCAAAAACGGCAAGGTCTTTTTCTTTAAGATGCGGCGCGCCTTCAATTCCGTCATGCGCCAGGATGTAATCCATTATTCCCTTAACCTCTTTTTCTTTGTAGCCCAGATTTTTGAGCGCCGGCTCAACGGAGGTATTTACGATTTTCAAAAATCCCCCGCCCACCATTTTTTTGTAAGCAACCAGCGAAAACGCCGGCTCAATGCCCGTGGTTGTCGCGTCCATCATGAAAGAAATCGTGCCGGTGGGAGCGAGGACGCTCGCTTGGGAATTGCGCACGCCGAAAGTCCGGCCGCGCTCTGACGCTTCTGCCCAGGAACTTTGGGCGGCCTCCCAAACGCCCGCCGGCAGGTGTTTTTTGCTTATTTTTTTCGCTTCTTCGCCGTGCATGCGGATTACACCAAGCATCGGTTCCCTGTTTTTTCCGTAGCCGGAGAAGGGCCCCACGGCTTCGGCGATGCGCGCAGAGACATTGTAGGCCTCGCCAGTCATCATTGAAGTTGCGGCGGCAGTCCAAGTCCGCGCCGCGTCGGAATCATAAGGAAAGCCCATTTGCATCAAAAGCGCGCCGAGGTTCGTGTAGCCCAAGCCAAGCTCGCGGTAAGCGCGGGCGTTTTCTTCAATTTTGGGAGTCGGATAAGAAGAATTGTCCACGACGATGTCCTGCGCCATGATAAAAACGCCGACGGCTTTTTTGAAAGCCTCGTGGTCAAACTCGCCGTTTTTAAGAAAAGAAAGCAAATTGAGCGACGCCAGGTTGCACGCCGAATCGTCCAAGTGCATGTATTCGCTGCACGGGTTGGAGCCGTTGATTCGCCCCGTGTTCGGCGCGGTGTGCCATTTGTTGATTGTTGTATCAAACTGCATTCCCGGGTCGGCGCAGTGCCAGGCCGCCTCGGCGATAAGCTTCATCAAATCACGCGCGGGCATAGTTTCCGACACGCCTTTTTCTTTTACGAAATTTAAGTTCCAATTCTTATCCTCCAAAACCGCGTTCATGAAATCGTCCGTGGCGCGGACGGAGTTGTTGGCGTTTTGGAAAAAAATGTTTGAGTAAACGTCGCCGTCAATGTCGGCGTTGTAGCCCATGGCGATGAGCGCTTTCGCTTTTTCCTCCTCTTTCCATTTTGAAATTACGAAAGTTTTGACGTCCGGATGGTCAGCGTTCAAAATCACCATCTTGGCGGCCCGGCGCGTTTTGCCGCCAGAGCGGATTGTGCCGGCAATCGCATCCGCCCCTTTCATAAAAGACACCGGGCCGGAAGACTTGCCGCGGTTGGCGAGATTTTCTTTGGAAGAGCGAAGCGGAGAAATATTGATGCCGGAGCCGGAACCGCCCGCGAATATCATCATTTCCGTCCTATACCAGTCGGCAATGGACTCCTTGTCGTCCGTAATGGACAAAATGAAGCAGGCCGAGCATTGGGGTTTCTTTTCCACGCCGACATTAAACCAAACCGGCGAGTTAAAAGACGCTTTTTGCCGGACCAGAAGGTATTTTAATTCTTCGTTGAAAATTTGAGCGTCCATATCGGACGCGAAATAACTGTCTTTCCTACCCCAGTCCGTCATCGTATCGGCCACGCGGTCTATAAGCTGTTTTGCGGACCACTCTCTGCCCGGCCCGCCTATATGTCCCATAAAATATTTCTCGGCGACGATGTCCGTCGCCATCTGCGACCAAAATTTCGGGACCTCAACATCTTTTTGCTCAAAAATAACCTCGCCTTTGGATGAAGTGATGCGCGCGACCCGCTTCTCCCAATCTATTTCATCGTAAGGGTGGACTCCTTCCTTGGTAAAATATCTCTCCAGCTTTAATTTTTTGACGCCGCCGCCGAAAAATGTTCCCGCTTCCACTCCGTCTTTAAAAATTACATCTTTGGCGTCGCTCATCTGCTTATTTTATACTTGTTATTATCATAATAAAAACGGCGGCTGTGGATAACTAAAAATTTTTTATAACTCTATGGCAACCAAGCCGTATTTTTTTATTTTTTTATTCAATTTTTTCTTTTCCGCAAATTAAAATGAGTTTGTCGCCGGATTTTATTGAACGAAATCTTTTTGAAGCCGCTCTGGTCTCAATTTTCTTTCGTCCGTTCTTAATTGCCAGAAAAATATCTTGATTTATCGCCCTAAACCGCAAAATAATTTTTTTATTTCCTGCTTTATTGTTCATCGCGCAAATAATTTTTCCAAAACCTTATCAAATCCTGGGAGTAGTTTTAATTTTTTGGCTTCCGCAACTTTAATCCATTTATAATTTCTTGCTTCCCAATCAAGCTTTACTTTATCCGTTGCAACATCAACCAAAACCGGATGCACAATCCAAGTTTTTTTATATTTCGGCTCTTCTTGGTCAAAAATTTCTCCCAACCGAATCTTTTTTATTTTTTCCCGCGCTATCCCAAGTTCCTCCCGCAACTCGTCTCTGACTTTTTCTTCAAGGCTTTTCTTATCGTCAAGAAATCCGGAAATCCCGTTCCAATATCCCGGGTAGAAATTTAAATTTTTATTGCGCTCCACAACCAAAATTTTATTTTTATGCATCACGACGCAATTTATTACCGGCGCCAAGCGCGCCTTGGTAAAATCAACTTGCCCCGGTTTTACTTTAAATTTAGGAATTTTGTTTTTCATACTAATTGTCAAAAGTTGAACTTCTGACATTTTATTTTAAAAATCAAATTGTTCTAAATGAATAAGAGCGGTTCTTATCGCCTCTTTTGTATATTCTTTTCTAGTGAGTCTTCCCTTCGTCATAATTCCAACAAGCCCCTCGGCGGCTCCGACTTTCGGATTTTTGGTGAGCCCGGCTTTAAAAGCCGCTTGGTTCATATCCAATCCTCCATTGAGCATATGTTGCATAACCCGCTTTGGCGCTTCCCATGCTGAAGAAAGGCCTAAGTGGTATTCGTTTCCGTCAAAAATCGCGCAAACACACACATCCATAAATCCGGTTTTTGTGTTGGGTACAGCCATAAGGCCGGATTCTATTCCGAAGCTATACGCGCAATCCTGAAATGCACTTTTGGCGCGGCTCATAGCGCCTCGCACGGTTTCCTCCAAAGATTTTGGCTGGTCCGCAACACTTGATGGAACTTCTGCAGCTAAAATCACCGCATCTTTTAAGTGCGGGTAATCCAGCAGTATTTCCTGCAAAGCTTCCGCCTTTATTTTATTTGTAGAACCAATTTTTATTTTCATACTAGAGCAACGTCACCGAGGCGACGGAGTCGCCGGCGTTTAGTTTCATCACGCGGACGCCCTGCGTGGCGCGCGAGAGCGAGGGAATCTGCGAAAGAGGCGCGCGGATGACCTGTCCTTTTTTGGAAATCGCGATGATTTCCTGCTGTTCGTCTTTTACAACCTGCACCGAAACCAAGTGGCCGGTTTTTGGGGTGATTTTGCAGGTTTTAATACCCGACCCGCCCCGTTTCTGCAAGCGATATTGAGCTATATTCGTTTTTTTGCCGTAGCCCAGCTGGGAGACAGATAAAATCTCCAGTTTTTTGGCGTTTTGCGGCAAAATATCCATCCCGACTATCTCGTCGTTCTTTTTAAGGCGCATCCCGCGGATGCCCTGCGCGGCGCGACCCATCGGCCGGATATCTTTTTCTTTGAAGCGTATTGCCTGCCCCAGCTTAGAAGAGAGCGTGACCTCTTCACCGGGCATTACAACCCTTGCGAAGCGCAGGGTGTCGCCCTTTTGCAGATTAATCGCTCGGATTCCGGAATGGCGCACGTCTTCAAAATCTTTGGAATCAACTTTTTTCGTCACCCCTTTTTTGGTGGAAAGGATTACATAGCTTGCCTGACCTTTTTTTGTTTTTGGAACCGGCAAAACGGAAGTGACTTTCTCGTCAGCAGACAAAGAAAGGAAATTGGCAATCGCTTTTCCTTTGGACTGCCTAGTGCCCTCCGGAATTTCGTACATTTTGGTCTGGTAAACTTTTCCCAGATTGGTGAAAAATAAAAGGTCGTCGTGAGTGTTGCCGGCGACAAATTCGTAAGCGACGTCTTCTTCTTTGGTGGTGACGCCGATTACTCCTTTTCCGCCCCGGCGCTGGAGGCGGTATTCATCGGGTTTGATTCTTTTGACGTATCCTCCCTGCGTCAAAATTAAAATCGTTTCTTCCTCCGGCACCAAATCCTCCGCGGAGATTATTTTCGCCGCGCCGGCGATGACTTTTGTTTTTCGGGCGTCTCCGTATTTTTTTCGGACTTCAGAAAGCTCGATTTTTATGACTTCGTCAATTTTTTTAGAATCCGCCAAAAGCGCTTTCAATTCTTTTATCAGTTTTTGCTTTTCTTTGAGCTCGTCTTCAATTTTTTGCCGCTCCAAGCCGGCCAAAGTCTGAAGGCGCATTTCCAAAATCGCCGCGGCCTGCTTGTCAGACAAATCAAATTTCTTGACCAAATTTTTGTGCGCTTCTTCTTTGTCGTCAGAACCCTTGATGGTTTTGATTATGGCGTCAATGTGGTCAAGCGCTTTTTTCAGCCCCAAAAGAATATGCTCTCTATCCTCTGCGCGCGCGAGGTCAAAGCGGGTTCTCCGCTCAACTATCACTCTCCTGTGTTTTATAAACTCCTCCAAAATGCTTTTGAGTGAAAGCGTTTTCGGCTGCAGTCCGCCTTCCACCAAAGCAATCATATTAAAATGGAAAGCGCGCTCCAGGTCAGTGCGCTTATAGAGATTGTTTAAAACTTTCTGCGGGTAAGAATCGCGCTTTAAATCTATGGCAATCCGGAGGCCCTCTTTGTCGGACTCGTCCCTTATGTCGCGGATGCCTTCCAATTTTTTTTCATGCACCAAGTCGGCCATCTTCACTATGAGCTCGGATTTATTCACCATGTAAGGAATGGAGGTGATTATAATCTGCCATTCTCCGTTTTTTCTTTCCATAATTTCCGCGTCTCCACGGTTTATGACGCCTCCTCTGCCTGTCACATAGCACTGCAAAATTTCTTTTTTGTTGAAAATAATCCCTCCAGTCGGAAAATCTGGGCCTTTCACGAACTCTGTGAGGTCTTCAACCGTCGCTTTGGGATGGCTCATCAGATGAAGCGTTGCGTCAGTCACTTCCGTGAGATTGTGCGGCGGGATATTTGTGGCCATGCCGACGGCGATGCCAACGCCTCCGTTTAAAAGAAGCTGGGGAACCGCGGCGGGCAAAACCTTGGGCTCCCATTTTGAGCCGTCGTAATTCGGAAGAAAATCAACCGTTTCTTTTTCAATGTCGCGGAGCATCTCGGAGGCGATCACCGACATCCGCGCCTCGGTGTAGCGCATGGCGGCTGGAGAGTCGCCGTCTATTGACCCGAAATTGCCCTGCCCCTCAACCAAGGGATAGCGCAAGGAAAAATCCTGCGCCATTCTTACCAGAGAATCGTAGACGGCGGTGTCGCCGTGCGGATGGTATTTGCCCAAAACCTCGCCGACCACGTTGGCGGATTTTTTGGTTTTGGCAGAATGCGTGAGCCCCATCTCGTGCATGGCAAAAAGAATCCGGCGGTGCACCGGTTTGAGCCCGTCGCGAACATCCGGCAGGGCGCGCGAGACGATAACCGACATGGCGTAGTCCAAATAAGACTCCTGCATCTCGCTTACTATCTCCCTTGGCGAAACCGTCCCTATCGCCTGCAACTTTTCAGGTTCTTTTTGAGCCATTTTATTGACTTAATTCTAGCACAAAACCGCCCCGATTCCCATAGTAATGTTGAAAACCGAGCTAGTAATGTTGAAAACCGAGCTTTCAACGTGTTAATATTGGTTTATGAGAAAAACACCAATCGCCCAAGGAGAACATTATCACATTTATAACAGAGGCAATAATAAACAGCTCATCTTCATCGACGAAAGAGACTGGATACGTCTTTTATTTTCTATTGTGTATCTCCAGTCGCCAATCAGTTTTAACAACATAGGCAGACAAGTTTCCTGTTTTGTTAAAAACGGAATTTTTAATGTAAGCGCAGAAGAACAAGCAGACATTGAAAAGCACAAAAGTGTTGAGTTAATCAATTTCGTGCTCATGCCAAACCATTTTCATCTCACTGTTCGAGAGTTAAAAGAAGGGGGAATAGCCGAATACATGCAAAGGGCATCATGCGGCCATACAAAATATTTCAATATTAGATATAACAAATCTGGCCATCTTTTCCAGGGCCCTTATAAAGCCGTACATATTGGAAACAACGACCAGCTTTTATATCTTTCTACGTATATCCATCGCAATCCCAAGGAGCTGGGTGAGTGGAAAAATAAACTGGAGATTTATCCTTGGTCAAGCCTTCGCGACTATATCGGTAAAAATCGGTGGGGGGCGCTGCTCCAAAAAAACGTTATAATTAATCAATTCAAAAGCGTAAATGAATATAAAAAATTCGTCAGCACAAGTACCGCCAAAAAACTAAAAAGCGAACTTGATAGCGACTTATTTCTCGACTAAATGTTGAAAACCTAAATGTTGAAAACCGAGCTTTCAACATTTTGAGCTTTCAACATTTTAATATTTCACTTCCAATCCTCTTTGCACCGTGCGCGGAGAAGCTGCGCCGCAGGCGATGTTTTCGCCCAAAGAAGTGATGATTGTCTCCGACCCGGTTTTTTGCACCCGCATGTGCGCGCAGGAATCGTTGGAAAAATTGAGGTCAAAAATCGAAAGCGTTGTTCCGCCGACCGTGACGGTGTTTCCGGCGCAGGTTATTGAGTTTGCGGTGGAAGTTGAAAACGCTTGCTGCTTGATATCCCAAAAAAGCGCGCATTCCACTCCGGAGTCGGCGGCGTAAAGCGCCACCAGAGATTCTTTGGCGGTTCCAGCGATGCCAAGCTCCCCGAAAATTATGGTAAAGATGCCTAAGCCCAAAGTTAAGGCGATTGTAGAGATAAATACCGCCAAAAGCAAGGTGACTCCCTTTTTGGGAACGGGGTTCATATTCCGATTTTTCGCTGGCTTACAGTTGTTTGTAAATTAAATTCCGAGGCGGACCGGCCGCTCCCCGCGACGCCCTTAATTACAACGGTAATCCTGGGCTGGAAATTATCCGCAGCCGGAGAACCCAAAACGTAAAACGCAAGAGTGCTTATGGTGACATCCGGCGAGGTCATCGCGCCGAAAAGAACCCCGCCGGCGAATTTTTCAATCCCGCCGCCGGAGAGCCGGTAGCTGATATTCTCGCCCGCCACGTTTTTATAAGTCAAAGCCGGACCTCCGGCGGCGCAGTCCTTGGGCGCAGGAACCAGCGGGAGATCGTTTGAGTCCGCGCCGCAGTAAAAATCGCCCCCGGTGCGGATGTCTTTTGCTATTGTCTCCAGAGCGAAGCGCAGATTGTCGTAGGCGGAGCTTAAGGAAGCCGTTTTTTTTTGCGCGTCTGTCAGAGAAAGGAGCGAGCTTGTTGAAAGCAAAGCCGCGACGGCGAAAACGCCCAAAGCCACAATCATCTCCAACAGCGTAAATCCTTTTTCGTTTTTTGCTTCAATCATTGCCAATTGAGCATGTACTCTTCTAACTCAAAAGATTGCTGGCCGAACCGTTCCTCCCAAGAAACCTTCGATTTTATTTTAATTTCGTTGGCGCCTATGGCCTCCAAGGTGATTTTTCTTATAAAAATAGTGGGCGCGCCAGCGCCGTAGCTGTATAGCCCCGAAGCGGCCAAATTAAGCGCCTGGCAAGAAGCGCCGCAGGAATTTATCTCCGAAGTTACGGCGTCCAAAGCGCAGCCGTTCGCGGCAAAGCAGGTGTCCGTGCCAAAAAGCCAACCCCTGCCGCCCAGAACATTGCTTGAGCGGTAATTGCGGACAAGCTCAATGCCCTCCTGCGCCAAACTGGCCGCCAAAAGACCGTTCTTCGCCTGCGAAAAAGATTTTATGCTTGTTGAGGCAAGCGTCAGCGGGCCGACTACGGCGATTATTAAAATTGCGACGGCAACAGTGGTTTCTAAAAGCGAAAACCCTGATTTGTTCATCTATTATTCAACTGATATTTGGCCAGTAGACCTTACCACGACCTTTTTTGAAACAGTCCCGTCGGCGGAATCCAAACGCACTTCGGCGTAATTGTAATCCGCGCCGATGCCTTTGATGAAAATTGCCGGCCCCGGGCGTACGTATAAAATTGAAAGCTCCGTTAAATCGCATCCGGAAGAGCATATGCCCGCGTCAAACCCGCGGAGCCATCCGATGCTTGCCTTGCTTTCAATGAGTATACTCTCAACCGTTTCCTCTATTGGGGCGGAATCGTAATATTTTGTGCAATTTGCGTCGCCGTAAATGAAATAATGGGTTTTGTCAGCCATAGAAAAAAAGAGGCCGTATCCCGGGAATTTGACGGGCGGATTTTGGCAATACGGGTCGTCGTTGAAAGACGAATTAAACTCCCGCACCGCGAGCGCGTAAGATTGGGCCTTGCGCAAAGAAAGCGCGAGCTTGCTTGCTTCGCGCTCAACTGCGAGTTGTCTCTGAAATCTCGGGAAATTCGCCAACATCAAAGAAGAAATAAGCCCCATAACCCCCAAAACGACGACCACCTCAATAAGAGTAAAGCCTGGAAATCGCCTCATTAGAAAATTATATCATAATATCGTAAAAAGCGCGGAAAAAATCCGGGAAAAGCCAAGCGGCGAACGCGGCGCCTGCCAAAAAAGGCGCGAAAGGAATCTCGCTTTTTAAATTAAACCTGCCGCGCCACAGAAGCAAAAGCGCGCCAGTGAGCCCCCCGAGCCAAAAAGATAAAAAGAGCATGCCGAGATTGAGCGGCCAACCCAAAAACAAAGACGCCCAAAACGCGACGTCGGCATCCCCCCTGCCCATCCACCGACCGCCGGAAGCGCGCCACAAAAGATAAAAAAAGAGGGCTATTAAAAAAGAGGAAGCGATATCTTTTGTAAAATCGCCCCTGCTTACAAATTCAACCGCCGAGAACGCCGCGAAGGCGTAAAGAAAATGAGAATCTATTATTTTATTTTTAAAATCGTAAGCGGCGAGCAAAAAAAGCAGAGAGAACGCGGCGAAGTAAAACAAAAAAGAAATTAGAGATTGGAAGTTGGATATTGGAAATTTAGAATAAATCAAACTTCCCATTATCCCACTGCTCACTTCTATTATTGGGTACTGCCATGATATTTTGCTCCCGCAATAAAAACATCTTCCGCGCAAAAAAACAAAACTCAAAATTGGGACATTTTGCCACCATGCCAATTTTTTCCCGCAAGAAAAACACCGGGAGCCGTTTTTAACGATTGGCTCGCCGGTGTTTTTTCTCAATAAAACTACGTTAAAGAAACTCCCCAAAATCAGGCCGAAGATAAAGACGAAGAGTTCCTCCACGCTTTCATTTTACGGCTTTACGTCGTAGCAAAGCGCTCCCGCGTCAGCCGCGTTGCATTTGCCCGTGTCCGCTCCAGGGAAATCAGTCCCAGTGCAGGCGGTGTCAGCCGCGGCGTCCGCGTCGGAATTTTTGGCCGGGTTGGTATTTTCCTCCAAAGAAGCCCCCAAATGATACGAAGTGCAAGAGGTGGGGCTACTACCCAAAGCCGCGTAGCTGTAAGCGGTGCTGCCAACCGGGTCAGTCGGAATCTGGGCGATGCATGCCCCTCCTCCGCCGCAGCCAGTTTTCAGCGCCTCCAAAGTCAGAGGATAATTACCGGTGTTGCCGTCAAAATAAAGTTCAAGCGCGATTTGAAGCTGTTTGACATCCGCCAAGCGCCTGGCATCGCGCGATTTTTTGCGCGCCGAGTTTAAGGAAGCCAAAACAACCGAGGCCAATATGCCGATAATGGCGATGACCACCAAAAGCTCAATGAGCGTAAACCCGTCCTTTTTCATGGATCTAAACATAAAAAACAAATAATACTGCTAAATATTGCTAAATTAAGAGAATCGACCTCTCAAAACCAATTATAGCAAAAATAAAGCCGTGCGCTAGAAAGCTGTGGATATGTTATATATGGGCACCAAGACCGCCGCGACTAATATCCCCACTCCTAAGCCCAAGGCCACAATCAAAATCGGCTCAATCAGGCTCACCAAGTTGTCTATAAAGTTATCCACATCTCTTCTGTAAAATCCGGCGACGCTTTTTAAAATATAATCCAGCTTGCCTGTCTCCTCGCCTATCCTTATCATCTGCGAAAGGAGCGGCGGGATATCCTCGTATTTTGAAAACGATTCGGATATCATATTGCCGCCTTTCACGGATTCCATTGAGTCCAGAAGTATTTTCCTGTAAATTTCGTTGCCGACGACTTCGGAGGTGATTTCAAGCGCCCGGACGACCGTGATGCCTCCGGAAAGCAGAGTGTGGAGATTGTCCGATATGCGGGAGAGGTAAATTTTTTTGTAAAGCCCGCCGATGAGCGGCGCGGCTATGACCAGGCGCGAAAAATAAATCTTGCCGTTTTCAGTCTTGGCGTATCTGGCAAGAAAAACGCCGAGCGCCGCCAGAAGCAAAATCAAAATGATTCCGAAATTGCGCAGGAGGTCGGAAAACCCGATGATGATGCGCGTGTATATAGGTATCGCTTGTCCCGATTCCACAAGAATGTTTGCAAGATTGGGGACAACGAAAATAAGCATCATCGCCATAACGGCGATGAAAGCCGAGAGCACGAACGCCGGATAAATCAGGGCGTTTCTGGCTTTTCTGGCAAGCTCATAAGAGCGCTCAAGGTAATCCGCCAAAAAACGGAAGATCTCTTCCAATTTTCCCGACTCTTCGCCGGACCGGACCATTGCCACGTAAAATTTTGAAAACACTTCCGGCCGGCGCGACATCGCCTGCGACATCGGCATGCCTCCCTGGATGTCGTCCAAAAGGTCGGAGATGTTTTTCCGGAGCGCTCGGCTTTCGGTTTCTCCGATAATGATTTTTAAGGATTCAACCACCGGCACCTTCGCTTCAAAAAGCGTGGAAAGCTGGCGGGTTAAAATCACCACGTCTTCCATCGGAATTCTTTCAAAAACGCCGAGCCACTCGGCGATTTTGCCGATTCCCATGCCCGCGGCGCCTTCAATCGGCTCAATTGATAAAACTAAAAAATTTCTCTGCTGAAGGGAAGACACGGCCAAATCAACGCTCGCCGCCTCAATTACCCCCTCCGTCGCCCCGCCTTCCCCTGTCCTTGCTTTATATCGGAATTGCATATTGACTTTATTTTAGCACATATGCTAATATCCAACCAGAAAAGGAGGGTCTTATAATGGAAACAATTGCCATTTTTCTTGTGAGCGCTTTCGCTTATTTTGTAATCGGCTGCCGATTCGCCAAGTTCAACCAAGCGCTCTGGAACGCGAAAATCTCCGGCTCGGGTTTTAATCCGAACGCGAATTTCTTCGGAGAAAAAACCCACAAAATCTGCGAGAATTTGATATTCATCTCGCTCTTCCCGATGACGACATTCTTCGTCGCAGTAAACCGGTTTGGTGCGCACCCGCTCTCGTTTTGGCGCCGCAATATGTGCAGTGAGAAATACATGGGCGACCGCAACATTGTAATAGTATTTTGGCCAGCGAAGTTTGCGTTTAACGCGGCAACGATTACTATCTTGCTCGCCGTTATCGTCCCAGCCATGTTCGTTGTCAGCATCGTCTACTCCTCACTCACGATTTTCTCGGAAAAACCGATTGCCGAAGGAAGTCCAAAAGAGGCCACCGCCAAGTGAGCCTCTTTTTTTTACAAAATCTACTTCCCGGCCAGGATTCGCAATTCCTGCGGATTCAAAGAAAACAGCAAGGCGTTTTCCATCGTTATCTCGCCCTTTCGCACCAGCTCAATCAAAGAGCGATTGAAATTAACCATCCCGGCCTCGGCGTTGGTTTCTATCACCAAATCAATCTCGTGGACTTTATTTTCGCGGATAAGATTGCGGACGGCGGCGTTGGAAATCAAAAGCTCATAAGCGGGTATCAGCCCTCCCGACACGCGCGGAATGAGCCGTTGGGAAAAGATGCCTATCAGAGTGCTGGCAAGCTGCGTCCGAATCTGCCCCTGCTGGTCTCCGGGGAAAGTGTCTATGATGCGGTCAATCGTCTGGGCGGCGTTGTTGGTATGCAAAGACGAGAGCACCAAATGCCCAGTTTCGGCCGCCGTGACTGCGGCCGACATCGTTTCCGGATCGCGCATCTCGCCTATCATAGCGACGTTTACGTCTTCGCGGAACATTGAGCGCAGCGCCGTGTGAAAATCTTTCGTGTCCAGCCCGACTTCCCTTTGGTCAATGATTGACCTGTCGTGGGTGAAAATATACTCAATGGGGTCTTCAATGGTGATTATGTGTTCGGTGCGGGTGTGGTTAATCATATCAACCAAAGCCGCCAAGGTTGTGGATTTACCGTGCCCGGTCGGCCCCACCACCAGGAAAAATCCCTGCTCTTTTTTGGAAAACTCCGCCAAAACCGGCGGAATATTCAGCTCTTCCAGAGTTTTTATCTTGTAAGGGACGATTCTCAAAGCCGCGCCCACGAAACCCTTTTGAAAATAAGCATTCACGCGGAAGCGGACTTTGTCTTTGTAGGAATAGGAAAAATCTTTTTCTTTGCTCCGCAAAAACTCCTGGAAATTTTCTTTATCCGTCATCGCCCCGACAAGCCCTTCCGTGTCGGCCGATGTCAGAATCGGCCTCTTGGCAAGCGGGACGAGCTGGCCAGAAATCCGGAGCACCGGGTGCCTGCCCACGGCGAGATGCAAGTCAGAAGCGCTTTCTTCCGCCACCTGCGTTACTAATTCCTCCAAAAGTTTATTGTATTCCGTTGCGGCCATTTCAAAAAAATTAAATATGGAAATCACCGGACGCGCCGGATGCCAGCCCGCCTGATGCCTGCGTCTTGCCGACCAAAAGCCCTTTTACCTTCGCCACGACCTCCGACGGAGTGAAATGCGCTTTTACTACATAATCGCTCGCGCCGAGCTTGAGCCCCCGCTCAACGTCTTCCTTTTGCCCAAGGTTTGTTAAAATCACAATGACGGCGTTCGGCGCCAGGTTGTCTTTTTTGAGCGCGCGGAGCACGTCAAACCCGTCCATTTTTGGCATAACGATGTCTAAAAGTATCACGTCGGGGTTTGCGCTTTTGGATTTCGCGAGCGCCTCCTCGCCGTTTTTCGCGATATCAACCGCAAAGCCGGACTCCCTGAACTTAATGGCGTACATGTCCAAAAGGAAAGCGTCGTCGTCAACTATTAAAACCTTTGTCGGATTCATGGGTTTACCGTCTGCCATCCGGGATTTTTGCCCTTGATGGAATTAGTTTCTAAAAAATAGCGGATGGTGTAAGAAATGCCGTCCGTGGACTGGTAGCAATATAAAAACGAGTTGGCCCCGCCACAGCTCCCCGAGCCGGTGTATTTTGGGTCAAACGGCATAACCTTTATAGCTCCTTCCGAAAGCAGAAGAGATGAAAGGCAATCGTTGCTCCCATCTATCGCCGTCTCCTGCAGGCAGACGGGATATGTGCCCTTTTGGTTTATGTAAAGATTAAGCGCGCTTTGGATGGACTTAATGTCCTCCTCGCGCCTGGCGTCGCGCCCCTTGGTGGCGGCGGGAGAAAACAAAACCATGGCGATGGCCGCCATCAGCCCGATAATCCCCAAAACCACCAAAAGCTCTATTATGGTAAACCCCCGTTTTTTTAATGCCATTCCCATATCTTCTATATTACTTCCAATAGCTCTTCCAGTCCAACACGCCCCTCCAGCACCCTCAAAATTCCGTCTTGGCGTAGAGTTGTCATTCCCTGCTTCCGGGCCTCTTCTTCTATTTTTGGCTCCGGAGCTTTTTCAAGAATCAGCGCCTCCATTTCTTTGGTCGCCCCCAAAACTTCAAAAATGGCGATGCGCCCTTTTGAGCCCTTGGGGCAGGCGCCGGAAATCTTCGGCCTGTAAATCGCTTTCGGCAGTTTGATTTTTTTCTTTACGCCGTCGGGCATCGCTTCAAGCTCTTTTAAAATGACTTCTTTTGTTTTTCCTTCCAGCGGCACCTCTTCTTTGGAATTTTCACAGAGCGTCCGCACAAGCCGCTGGCCTATGGCCATAATCAAAGTCGGGGCGATTAGATACGGGTCCACTCCCATGTCTATGAGCCGCGGGATAACCCCGACCGCCGTGTTGGTATGCAAGGTCGCCAAAACCAGGTGCCCCGTAAGCGCGGCGTGTATGGCAAGCTGGGCGGTTTCTTTGTCCCGTATCTCGCCTACCATTATAACATCCGGATCCTGGCGGAGAATGTGCCGGAGGCCCTCCGCGAAATCATAGCCGATCTCCGGCCGGACCTGCGATTGGTTTATGCCCTGGATGGCGTATTCAACCGGGTCCTCCAAGCTCACAGTGTTCCAGCGGTCTTCATTTAAGGACTTAAGCATCGCGTAAAGCGTGGTTGATTTCCCAGAACCGGTGGGGCCAGTCAGGAGAACTAGTCCGTAGGGCTCGGAGAGGGCGTCTTTGACTTTTTTGTAATCGTCTTCGGAAAAGCCGAGATCGTCCAGAGTTTTAATCCCGGTTTCGGGGTCCAAGATGCGAATTGCGACTTTTTCGCCGAAGTAAGTCGGGAAAGTGGAAACTCTGAAATCAATTTCCCGGTTTTCAATTCTCGCGCTGAATCTGCCATCCTGCGGTTTCCGCTTTTCATCCAACTGCATATTGGTGAGGATTTTGACGCGAGAGACGATTGAGTCGTGCACTTTCATCGGCAAAAAAAGACTGGTGTAGAGCACGCCGTCCACGCGGAAGCGCACCCGGAGCTTGTCCCTGCCCGGCTCAATGTGGACGTCGGAGGCGCGGCCCTCGGTCGCGTGCCGCAAAATCACCGCCACCATTTTGGTGATTGGGGCTTCTTCAACGAACGAGGTTTCCGCGCGCTCAAGCACTTTCGGCAAAGTCGACTCCTCGGAAAGCGCCACCTCAAGCTCGCCCAAAACCTTAGTCACCTCGCCGGAGATGCCTTTGTATTCCTCAAGCACGCCGGACAGGTCGCGGCGCGAGATGAGGAAAATTTTAAACGGCTGGTTGAGCCGCGCCGCGATAAATTTAAGCGCCTCTTTGGCCTCAATGTTGTCGGGGTCAATCATCCCGATTGAAATCATCCCGTTTTCCTGCTCCACCGGGACGAACTGGTAATGCCGGGCGGATTCCTCCGGAATGTTTTTTAAAAGGTCAAAAGGAACTTTTTTGCCGGCCAAGGATATCACCGGAATGCCCAGCGCCTCGCCCTTGGCTTTTAAAACTTTCTGTTCGTCCAATCCGCGCTCCAAAAGCTCCTCTTCAATGGAGATATTTTTGCTCCGCGCCGACTTTTTTATTTCCGCCGCCTCCTGGAGCGTAACGTCTCCGGAGGCCGCCAAAACGTCTAAAATCCCTTTCGCCGCCATAGGACTATTTTAGCATATTGACAAAATCAAGCCATTTGCTAGGAATAGTAACAGGGAAGGAGGGTGGTTCAGTGAAGAAAATAGTTGTCGTTATCGTGGCCTGTGGCTTTGCGAGCTGCGAATGAGGGCGAGTCCGCCCTCTTTTTTATTTTCAGATTTTATCTCGCGGAGCGAAATGGGTTGGTTTTGCCTTTTGAAATCCCCTCCAAAGAAGTTTTCGGCGTGGCTTCCAATTCCAGAAATTGCGCGTCGTTGAAAAATGCCGTGTCTATTTTTATATTTTTAAGCCGCCGCACAAGCTCCAAGGCCGGCCCTTCCGTCTCGCCTTTCTGGCTTATGGCGACTTCGTCGCCGCCGGAAGACAGCAGCCACCAAACCGCTCCAGCGATTAAAATCAGAATTGCTACTACGGTTATCATATTTTTGTTCAGCATCGTCATCTTTGGTAATATGATTTGGCTTTTAAGGTGAATTCAAAAAGGTTTGAACTGCCGCCGGTGAAAGATATGTCGGTTACGTCCGCCACGCGCAGATTTTTCTCAAGCGCCGCCAAAAAAGACCTGAAAGATTCATAGGACGCGGAGAGAGTGAAGCTGTAAGAAATAGTATTGGCGGCGGCTTCTTCCTTGACCGCTATCCTCGCCGGCCCCGCCGTCTGCGGCGCGGCTGCCTGGGAATCTTTTATGAAATCAACTCGTCTTAGCCGCACTCCTCTGTCTCTGGCTATCCTTTCAAGCGCCACCAAAATATTCCCGCTGTCGGGCTTTTGCGGAAGCAGGTCGTAAAGCCGCTCTACTTTGCTCCGCGGAATGGAATTGTAAGCGTTCAAAAGCTCGTCCCTCAACCCCTCCAGCTCATGAAGGCGCGCGAGAGTATCTTCAATCACGCCGATTTCGGCGCGCAACCCCAAAACGTCGTTCCAGATCGGGCGCGCTGCCCAAAAAATCAAACCCACGGCGGCCGCAAGAAAAATTATTGTAAGCGCCACTTTCATTTTTTTAAAGCAATATTTAAAGTAAAGCCGACCGCTCCTGTTTCTCTAAGCGAAAGATTCCCAAAGGTGGCGCTCGCGACGTTCGGCAAGGCCTCAAAAACGCTGGACTGGGCGGAAACGTCGGCGTAGCTCGCCGCTTCCCCAGTCAAAGTGACAGTGTTTTTTTCGGCCGAGTAGCCGAAAGTGGCGAAACTCGCCGAGGGGATTGTATTTGCCTCTATCATGTCAAAAATCGCCGAGGTTTTCTGGTGGTTCCGCAACATCACCCGCGCCGCGGAGATGGAGTTGGAAACCCTTTCCAGCTCCGCTATCAAAGATGGTTCAAAAGCAACCTCCAGTTTTTGCAAAACTGATTTTTGGCGCGCAAGATTGTTTACCAGATAGTTTCTGTAAAGATAAAGCCCGCCAGTCAGAAAAGCCGATGCCACAAAAAATATGAAAGTAATCCGCAGGAAAACTCCCAAGCCGCCCGGCGCGTAAACTTGGCTTTGCGGCAATTTTTTCGGTATTAAAGATTCTTCCGCCATTTTTTAAAACTCTCTTAAGGCGAGCCCCACGGCGCTCGTGAAGGCCGCGCCCACTTCTTTTAACGCCGGCTCCAAAAAAGCCGGATAAACAACTTTTGAAAAAGGATTTGCCACCAAAACTTCCACTCCAATTTTTTTTACAAAAATATCTTCCATTCCCTTAAGCATTGATCCTCCGCCTCCCAAAACCACTTTGGACACCGCCCGGCCGCCGCGCCTTTTCCAATCCAGCAAAAACCTCTCGCCCTCGGAGGCCCAAAGCTCAACCGTTGGCTCAAGCACCGAGGCCACGCCTTCCGTTTCCGGCCGGCGGATTACTCCGCTTTCCCTTTTCAAAATCTCCGCCCTCTCCCAATCAACCCCCAAGGACTGCGAAAGCGCCAAGGTAAGCTCCTGCGAGCCGCGGTCAAAGCTATGCGAAGCTCTTACCACTCCGCCGTCGGCGATCGTCATTTTCACCGAAGAAGCCCCTATATCCATCAAAAGCGCCGCGCCGAAATCGCGCTTTAAAGCCGCGCGCGCGAAAGAAAACACTTCTATCTCAAAGGCAGCCGCGGCGAATCCTGCTCCGTCAAAAATGCTTTTGTATTTTGAAACCGTTTCTTTGGGCACGGCCGCCAAAAGCACTTTGTGGGATTTTCTTTTTCCGGAGCCGATTGAAGTTTCGGAGGACTCCACACTCTCCGGCGGCAAAATCCACCAATCCATTATCACCTCGCTTATGGGTATGGGAATGTATCTCCGCGCTTCATACGGCACGGCTTCTTTCGTATTTTCCTCGCTCATCTCCGGCAAATCCATTGAGGTGAGAAAACTGTCTTTTAAAGGAATGGAAACAATGGCCGCCTTGGCGCTCACTTGGGATTCCCGCGCGATATCTTTGAGCGCTTCGACAAGCTTGGTGTCAATAAGCCGCACCGACCGGCTGACGTTGCCGTCGCCGTATTTGGCGAGCGATAGTTCTCCGTAAGTCTCCAAAATCGCGCGTTCGCGTTCCTTCCGAAGCTGAATAAGCTTAATGGAAGACGTTCCGATGTCTACACCCAAAAACCGGCTTTCACGCTTAAAAAGCTGGGACGGGCTTTTCAGGCCAAACTTTTCCAATAGCGACGCGAAATCCATTGCTCATAATTCTAGCATCTGATTTAATAATACCACAATGAACGGCTTCCGGGGATGGCTTATCCACACTTCCCGCCTCATCAGTGAGCGGGTTCTAGACCTCTTTTTCCTCCAAAAGTGCACTGGCTGCGCCAAACCCGGCGAGGTGCTATGCGCGGCGTGCCGGAGCGCGCTTTTTAAGCCCGGCGGGCAGTGCTTAATCTGCGGATTCAGGAATAACAACGGAAAAATCTGCCCGAAATGCCTTACTTGGAAGTCCGGCTTCCAAGTGAAAACTGGCTTTCCTTTTAAGCGGGCTCTTTGGACCGGGAGATATGACGGCGCGCTCAAAGACGCGGTCTGGAATCTAAAATATAAAAACAGAAAAACGCTGGCGGAGCCGCTCGCTTGGATGCTGTTTCAAAAATTTTCCGAGATGTTTCCGGATTTTAAGAATACTTCTTTCGTTGTCATCCCAATCCCGCTCCACAAAAACAAGCTTCGCCGCAGAGGATTCAATCAAGCCGAGCTTCTGGCTCGCGAGTTTTCACGGCTTTCCCATATTTCACTTCTCACAAACTCACTTCTCAAAATTAAGGAAACCCCGGCGCAGGTAGATGCCCCAGACAGAGAAACAAGATTAAAAAATCTGGAAGGGGCGTTCGCGGCAGATTCTAAAAAACTTACGGCTTACGGCTTACAGCATAAAGCAATTATTTTAATAGACGATGTTTCCACCACCGGCGCGACCCTAATCCATGCTTCAGCCGCGCTTCAGCACGCAGGCGCCCAAAAAATAATCGGACTTGTCATCGCGCACGGGGGGTAGTAAAATAAGGGCATATGTGGAAAAAACTGTTGGCCCCGGCTTTAATCGTAATCGTGGCGGCGGGCTTAATAATATGGCTGGCGGAGCCCGGCCAAAAACAACCCGAAAAAATCTACATGGTAGGAATTATAAAACCATCCCCTTCTCTTGAGCCGGCCGTAAAAGGATTTAAATCCGAGATGGCAAAATTGGGGTATAAAGAAGGCGTGAATTTAGAATACGTTGCTGCAGAAACGGCACAGGACAAAGCAGCCACCGAACAGCGATTCAAAGCGTTGATTGAATCTCCGGTGGATTTGATAGTCGTAACCGGCGTGCGCGAGACGCGCGCAATAAGGGAAGCCACGGAAAAATTTTCTCCATCGCTCCCCGTCGTGTTCGGAGTAGTTTCCGACCCGGTTGGCAGCGGCGTTGTTAAAGCCATCCAAAGCTCCGGCAACAATCTAACGGGAGTCACCCCGGCCAACGAGATATTGGTCGCCAAGCGGGCAAAGCTGGTTTTGGGCCTTGTGCCGTCGGCCAAGCGTCTGGTTATGGCCTGGAATAATCCGAACACCAGCGGAATAGAAAATCTTCGCGCTCAAATAAAAGAGCTCGGGGTGGAATTGTTTGACAAGAAAGTGGGTGACGCGAAAGAATTAGATAATTTTTTGGCGGCGTTCAAGCCGCGGGTGGGCGATGTTTATATAAGAGCGACGGATACCGTAAGCGCGGACAGAGTCAAAGAAATCGTTGAATGGGGGCTGAAAAATAAAGTGCCGGTTTCCGGCACCAACATCGGAGACGCGGAGCGCGGCGCCTTTATGAGCTACGGGGCGGACTATGAATCCATCGGCTTTCAGGTGGCGCGGCTGGCGGATAGAATTTTCAAAGGCGCCAAGCCGTCCGAATTGCCCATTGAGCCGCCGGGCAAAGTTGAGCTGATAGTAAATTCTCAAACCGCCGAAAAACTCGGCATCACAATCCCCCAATCAGCCTCAATCGGAGTCAATAAATTCATAAAATAAAATCAAGGGGCGCGATTGACAGCCCCAATATATCTGCTATAGCTAGCAAAGGAGGTACTTTATATGGAAGGGGTAATATTTTTAGCCCTGCTTTTAGTTTTACTGGCTATTCCGCTCATCTCCAGCGTCACCTACGTGAAGCCGAACCAGTATGTCAATGTGGAGTGGCGGTTTCCTCTTTCGCCCTATATTGAGCCCGGGCATTTCATCGCCACGGGCTGGCAACAGGGCATCAGAGCAAAGGTCTACGGACCCGGCTGGCGGTGGATTTTTCTGGTGCGCATCTTCGGAAAAATAACGCTTCATAACATTCCTAGAGTGCCCGAAGGCAAATTCGGCTTGGTGTTCGCCAAAGACGGCGAGCCGCTGCCCGTCGGCCAGGTAATCTCGGAGTCGGACGTCCCTTGTAGCAACTTTACCGATGCCGAGGCGTTTTTGATGGGCGATGGGGAGCGCGGGTATCAGTTAAGTATGCTTTCTCCCGGAAAAGTCGTCATCAACGAAGAGGTTTTCGCCCCGGAGTTTATAGATCCGATAGAAATCGGCACCGTTTCGGAAACATTCAAAGACCCGGCAACGGGCGAGCAGAAAACGAGGTTGCGCGCCGAGATAGGCATCGTCAACTCGTTTATCGGCCGGGAGCCGGAAAAGGACGGCGAGAGGAGGATAGTCGCCACGCCGCCGATTTTTCCGGTGGATCATCCCGGGCACCTTAATTTTCAGGATGCGATATCTTTTTTAAGAGGAGGCGGCGGAAAAGGAATTCAGGAAGAGCTGGTTTTTACTGGAAAGTTTGCAATTAATCAGAAGGCCTTCGGCGTAAAAAAGGAACTGGCACCATTCGTCACTCCGGGGTCGGTCGGCGTGATTATCTCCAACGTCGGCGACGAACCAGGGGACTTGGACAAAGAACCCGTCGGAGTCAGCAGGGCCGGCGAATCCGTTTTTATCCTGCGAGCAGGCATTAAAAATAAGCGCGGGATTCTTCCGGAGACGAAAGGACCTGGAGACCATTTTATCCATCCCGTTGCCTACCGCTTGATTTTGGTGGACGTCACGCCGCGAAGCGTCCTTTTGGACGGCTCGCCGGAGGAGTTTGAAAAGGTAAACGTTGTTACCTCCGACGGTTTTTCGGTCCCGATGCGGGCGGAGTTGATCTGGCGGGTGCCGCCCGGCAACGCGCCGAAAGTAATTGCCTTGGCGCGGAACGTGGAGGAGTTTGAAGAAGACATCGTGGCTCCTTTTGTTGACGACGTCTCAAAACGCATTGGCTCCGGAAAGGCGATACTCTCGCTTTTCCGCGAAAGGGAGCGTTTGAGGCAAGAGATAGAAGCGGCGCTCCGGGACGAGCTGGAAAGCCGCTTTCCCGTGGAGGTATCAACCTTCAGAATCAAGCAGTTTGATTTTGAGGAGTCGCCCGACGCCGAGGTGCGGACTTTCGCCAACCTCCTAGCGAGGCAGGCCAACGCGGCGCAAGAGCAAATCACCATCGCGGCGGAGATGGAAGTGCAACAAAAAAAGATAGAGTTTGAACTGCTCCGCGCCACCGCCAACAACCAGAATATTCTGGCTGTGGCTCAACTGCGGGCAGGCGCGGCCAAGCTCAACAAAGAAGCGATTGATACGATAAAAGACACGCTTTCCGAATATATCAGCAAGCTGCCGCCGGACATGGCGTCCAAAATTATGGGCGTGCTGGGAGTTGAGCCAGGGGAACTTCTGGGGGCGGTGGCAAGCTGGATAATAAGCGTTGCTAAAAGCAACGAGAGCAAGAGCTAAAAAATCGGCAAGCAACCGAACGGCGCGGGAAACCCCGCGCCCTTTTTTTATCTTTTTAGGAAAGGTGTTTTGAGACAAGCTTTGTCATCTCAAACATGTTGACGGTCTTTTTGCCGCCGAAAACCTTTTTCATATTCTCGTCCGCGTTGATATTGCGCTTATTTTGCGCGTCCTGGAGGCCGTGCTTTTTAATGTAAACCCAGAGCTTCTTTACGACCTCCGACCTCGGCATGGGGCCTTTGCCAACTACCTCCGCGAGCTCCCCGCTCACGCGGAGCGGCTTCATAAAAGCCGAATTTGATTTAGCCATTTTTTTATTATTTAACCGGTAATGATTCCATTATACACCCCCGGTTGTGTTTCCGCCAGCATAGCCTTTCATAATTGGATTATATCAAAAAACAGGCAGAAAATAAAGTCTCGAGAAAAAATGAAACTTTTTGCAGCAACTATATTTTAGCTTTTTGTATTAGAACTAGCTATTATTCTTTACGTGTTTAGGATTTGCTGTTCCATAGTAGAGTCTGTTATTTTCGATAATCCGAGATTCCTGCCCTTTGTTATATCTCTCTTTAAAATCGTCTAGGTATGGTCGTATATTTAGTGTCGTTTGTCCGAATACGGGGAGCAGTTGAACCATTGTGTATGTGGTTTGTATTTGGTCTGCCGACAGCAAGCCCTGAGTTAGTGAGATGCCGGTAAACACAACAAAAATATGTTTTAATGACGACTTAATAGAAGCTAACATTGTTGCGAGTTTCTGAAAGTCATAAATGGCAGGAGTTAATGCTAAGCAAACTAAAATTGTATTTGATTCGTAGGTCTTTTCTGCCATTTTGCTCCTAATAACATCTAAAATCTTTTCAGATGCGTCCCTGTGTTCGACAACCTCTACCTCTCGCATATATCCCATGTATGCGCCGTTTTTCTCTTGCCTTAATGTCATTACCAATCCGTCCGGCGGATCTGAATTAGGCATATGCGTCCACCAATCAAGGTTAGAGTCATTCTTTAACGCTAAGCCAACTAGAGAGACGCAATAGCGTTCGCGGTCTTTTTTGGGCAACTTTAGAATGTCTCCCCCGTGTTTTTTCACCGACTGAGCATATTTCAATAAACCTTTTACTGGGTGATCCCACCGTCTCGCGTGACGATTAATATCGCGCAAATTAATCTTCCTCATCAGTTCGTCGCCCTCTTTTTCTCCAAAATAGAAAGTCACGATGTTTGTCTAGGAACAGTCCGCTTTTCTCCAAAAGCTGGTAGTTCGTTTCTAGTAAATCGCACGGCAAACTCTTGTTCAGAAGAGATTGAATGATTTTCAACCAGAATGAACTCGTAAGTGTAGTGGTTATAAAATTGGATTTTACCTAGCACATTGTTGTCTCTATTTTCGACCATTACGCTGATGTGGTCGCCGGCGAATCGCATAGTATCTGATTCCTGACCCCAAAAAGGTTTATTAGACATTCGAGCTCGAAGCGGATCGGCATTGTAGCGGACGTATTTCCTAGCTTTCTCCCATTCCTGACCCATGATTGCGTTTTGTCCCGAACGCCAAGCAAACGCGTTGAGGATTATCTTTACATATGCCCGTTTGATTGTGTGGTCAATAGTTACCGTAGCTTCAACCAAAACGGAGTTACCGTCCTTAGCAAAAGTCGGATAAAAGTCGTTTTTATGTTTGTAATCAACGCCAACTTTTTTCAGTTCATCAATAACGGACTGCCGATCGTCTATATGCGAAATAATGCGAACTTCTCGACTACCGGCTTCCCCATAAAGCTCGTCGTCCATTTTGAAATCTTTGATTTTTTCAATCGGGTACATTTCATACTTTCCAGTTTTTTTGTTCTTTATTTGAAATTGCGGTTTAGGAACAGGTAGCCCTCCCTTTGTCCCATCAACGTCTTGCAATAATGCGCCCGCAAAATCACCCAACTGTTCCTCATCGCCGAGGGTTAGCTGTATCCGAGGGTGTTTTCCTTTTTCCCTCGCACGTATGCCTTGCCGATATCGAGTAAGACCCTCCCAACTATCTCGCGCCAACGGCTGATCTAAATACCTTCCGAAAAACTCATTGCAGCGGTCACATACGCACGTTAGAGTTGGGGTAGCAAAACTAAACTTGCCAAAGCTCTGAGGCACGACATGCTCCACTTTTTTGAAAAGTATCTTATCAGTCGTTCCGCAATAAATACAAAGGGGCATAGTTTTCTATAAGATTACCGCTTTCTTTTCGTACAACATCGGCAAACAATCCTGCCTCATGCGGAATTTTGTGCCGTGATTGTGTCCAGTACGAGCGTCAAAATCCGGAAGAATTTTCCCTTCTTCCAACGCTTTCAAAAATCCCTCAAAATTGAATTTCTGCAACATCATTACTTTTGTATAGTGGTAGTATTCTTTTTTCCGTTCTCTTTTTACTTCTGCTTGCACATAAAAAACATTATGAAGCTTAGCGCCTGCCGTATGTTCTAAATCATCAAAACCCCAATATGGTTGCGGGTTGAGTTCTCCAAGGCCAATGCGTTTTTTGACTGATTCTAACCAATCTTTGTGGCGGATATCAACATTTTTTGCGTCAAAAGAAATGAGGACTTTCCGTCCCTTACGGTCAACAACAACTTTAAGGCCACGGTCAGTCCCCAACTTTCCCGGGATGGTTTGGCGAAAACTCATCTCGTTTTTAGGATATTTTTTTCCGGCTTCTTTGTGTGGCCATCCGTAGAGAGGCAAAAAGATTTGTGGAACAAATTTTATAGCGCGCGGCGATGGCTCTGTATGAAAAAGTGTAGTAAGTGAGCTTGTATTTATTCGTTGTGCTTTCAATTCCCACTCCGCGGCGTTAGGTATTGGCAAATTATTTTCTTTGATACCGAGTAAGTCCTCAAGTGTATTGCCAATGCCTCCAGCATTGCCTTTCCGCGCGTTCGGAACAAAACCAATCGCTGAAATTTCTTTCAGTTTAGCTACCAGTTCCTGTTTTGTATAAATCTTTAGTTTATTCTTTGCCATATTTGTTATTTAAATTTAAGTTGCCTTGTATAATTTTTAATTCTATTCTGAGCCATTTTGCAATAATCGGGCGATATATCTATCCCAATATAATCTCGCTCGAGGTTTATCGCGGAAATCGCCGTCGTGCCGGAACCCATGAATGGGTCCAAAACAATTTTAGCGTCAGTTGACGAAATAATCCGGTCAATCAGAGCTACTGGAAAAGCGGCTGGATGTTCGTTGTTCATTTCTTGCGTAAACTCCCAAACATCACTATGCGCGTTCGCTTTTGCTAAAAGTTTGAATTTCGGTTTTGCGATAAGATAAATAACTTCATAGGTTGGCAGAAAATACCCGGCGTTAAAATTGAGGCCGCCTTTCCGCTTCCAAATTATTATTTGACGAACCGGAAAATCGCTTACGATATCTTGACGGTCTTGCAATAAACCACCTTGCACGCGCCATTTGTGATTATAGAAAATCGCGCCATCCTCCGGGATAATTCTCATCATCTCGTTCAAGCAATCTCTCTGCCATTTCACATAATCTTTATGCGGCATACAATCGTCGTGATGAGAGTAGCCGTTTTGCAGGGCGGCGTTTGCCCATTTTCCGCCACGGCCGTCTTTCATCCCGTTCCCGGTAGAGTTTTTGAGATTATAAGGAGGCGAAGTAATCACCAAATGAGCCGCGCCATTGGGTATTTGTTTCATTACATCCACGGCGTCACCGCAGATAATTTTGTTTTTGAAGTCCTTATTTATCATTTTCGGTACCTTTTGGTTAAAATCCGAACTTTTTTGTTACTTTTTAATTATGTGGATAACCTTGTTTGTTTAGGTTATCTTTAGGTATTATAATCTAGGCATGGAAAGGAAGTCAATGTGGATAAATAAGCCCTCAAAACGGCAAGCCGAAATTCTCCAATTCATCACAAAATTTCAAAGAAAAAAGATGTACTCCCCCTCTCTTGGCGAGATAGCCAAGAATTTTAGAGTTTCTATCCCAACAATTCATCAGCATATTTCCTATTTACGAAAGAAGGGATTACTTTCGGCGAATAAAGGCAAAAGGCGTTCAATTCAATTATTGAATGATAAAAAAAAAGAGTTAGTAGAAATACCTCTGTTAGGCATTATCGCTGCCGGACAGCCCATTGAGACAATCGAGGTTCCGGACGAAACCATAACAATAACAAAAGACGAAATAAGCAAGCAGGATAAACATTATGCTCTGCGCGTGCAGGGCAACAGCATGATTGAGGAAGGCATTTTTGACGGCGATATTGTTGTTATTCGCAAGCAAGAATCGGCAGACAACGGGCAAACAGTGGTGGCGATTATTGACGGTGATCAAGCAACGCTCAAAAAACTTTACCGCGAAAAAAATAGGTTTCGGCTTCAACCGGCAAATCCGACCCTCTTCCCAATTTATCGCAATGAGGTGGAAGTCCGCGGCGTTGTCGTAAAAATAATTCGCAATCTTGAATCGCAAACAGATAAATGGCAATCGCATGAAAAATATACCCGCCGGATAGACTACTCGTGGGATTATCGGGGGGAAAATACTAAAACATATACTCACGGCATACACACCTACCCCGCGATGTTTATTCCGCAAGTCGCGCGCAGATTGTTAGAAACTTACAGCAAAGATGGCGACACGATTTGCGATATTTTTTGCGGTTCCGGCACCGCACTCGTGGAAAGCAAAGTTTTAAATAGAAACGCCTACGGCATTGATCTAAACCCGCTGGCGATTTTTCTTGCCAAAGCTAAAACCACGCCCATTAATCCTCAAAAACTGGCAAAAGAATATATCGCTTTGTTAGACAGATTAAAAAACATAAAAGATAACGAGATTAAAAAACCCAGCTTTAAAAATCTTGATTTTTGGTTCAAAGAGAAAGTCATTATCAGGCTGGCAAAACTTAAAAAAGCAATTCAGGAAATTGGAGACAAGGCAATCCGCAATTTTTTA
>Ga0155880_109_pt1 | contig 199006 bp, 214 predicted proteins | sample RifCSPlowO2_01_FD_107534 | JGI IMG/M metagenome (GOLD analysis project Ga0155880, IMG submission 107534) | Candidatus Giovannonibacteria bacterium RIFCSPLOWO2_01_FULL_46_32 | reverse complement strand
ATACGAGCAGAGACAAAGGAAAAAAGCGGAAGTTGAAAATGTTTTATTCTCAATAGATGATTTTGTTTTCGGTGAGCTTGGTATAGATATTCCAAAAGAAAGCCCAGAGCGAGTGTTTCAGATTTGGAGTGATGAAATTCAGACCCGACTTGACCCTTCATATTTTCGTCCTATTTTTAAAATGTTAGACAAGATTTTTTCAACCACAAAATATAATGTTAAAACTTTGAAAAATCTTTCAACAAAAATAACAAGTGGTTCAACGCCTTTGTCCGGTGGAGATGCTTATACAAATCAAAATGACGGAATACCATTTTTGCGAAGCGGAGACATTAACCCCGACAATGAAATTGATTTTGATAACTTAAATTTTATTAAAAAAGAAATCCATAATAAAAAACTTAAAAGTTCACAATTAGAAAAAGGAGATTTGCTTATTGCACTGATTGGGGCGACCATTGGACAAGTATCTGTTTACAATATGGACAGAGAAGCTAATATAAGTCAAAATCTAGCCTCCGTTAGATTAAAAGATGATGTGTATCCAGAATATGCAAAAGAATTTTTACTTTCAAAATTTGGGCAAATGGAATTAGATCGCATAAAAAGATACGCGGCTCGCGCAAATATCAATCTTGATGAAGTTGGAAGTTTGCAAGTTATTTATCCGTCAAAAGACAAGCAAAATGAAATGGTTGGTAAAATTAGAAAAATACGAGCGAAAGCAACGGAATTGCGACAAGAGGCGGAAAGCATAGTTATTTCGGCGCAAAAGCAAGTGGAACAAATGATTTTAGCTTAAAAGGCAATTATTGGCCGCTATCCCAATCACGAGTTCAATAGGTACTTTAGTTAAACTAAACGGCAGAAATGGCCGTTTTTCCTTTATTTTATGGCGTTTTGGGGGGTCAGCTATTGACATATAAACCGACATTTAATAAGCTGATTTATAGCGGTGGCCGGTTATAGCAGAAAAAGTGCCTACTTATGGGCTTGACACCGTTTTCTAAAAGATATAAGATGACCTTGTTCAATAAGATTAACCATTAAACCACTAAAACTATGAATAGAAGCCCGAAAGTAATAATGGCCGGAATTAAAGAGCTTGTAGCAGAACTTGAAGCGTCCCTCGGCGTTCAACCATCACGAGCTTCCTTAAAGCCATCACGAGGCGTCGCCGCCCGTTCAGTTCCCAAAGGAGCATTTGGCGCGGTCTCAATGCTTATTGAGGAAGGATTCTTTGATGCGCCCAAAGAGATATCTACGATTATGGATAAGCTAAAGCAGGTTGGGCATTACCATACCCCTCCGGCAGTCGCTATGAATCTATTAAACTTAACCAAACGCCGCATCCTTAACCGATTCAAAAATAAAGAAACCAAAAACTGGGAGTATGTAATAAGAAAATAATTTATCACTATGAACGACAACCAACTCATTACCCGCGTAGAAAAAGCAGAGAAAGATATAGCCGACTTAAAAAAAGCCGTCTTTGGTAATAACCGTCCAAAGCCAAAAATAAAAGGGAGTTCTCATCAAGAACCCGATTTCTCCTTAAACATCAGGGCCTTCGTCAAAAGATACGCCGCAGGAAAAAGCGGACCAAAGAGATTTGTTTTGCTTCTTGCTTTCTTAACCAAAAGCGAGGTCGGCGTTGATGTAGAGTTAGAGAAAGTTAGAAACGAGTGGAGTAAAATGAGTGCTAAAAACTTACTGGGTAAGTTTAACCGCTTCTATCCCAATGAGGCAAAAACCCAAGGTTGGGCGGATTCTAAAGCACACGGGACTTATTGCTTAACAAACGCTTGGAAGGAAGTATATGAATAACGACATCGCCAAAAAAATCTTAAAAAGGTTAGATGGTATTGAGACAAGAATTGCCAAACTTGAGCGGGGCGATTCTGACGCGACGATAGCAGAGGCCGCTACCGGAAAGAAACGAAAGAAATCCAAGAGAGTGAAAACCGACCTTGGGACACCAGTAAAAAAATTGATTGAGAGCGGTTTCTTTCGTGATTGGAAAACCGACAACGATGTCGTCAAGAAATTGAAACAGCAAGTATTAACCGCCAAGCGCGCCTCCATATCTAATGTTCTTAGGAGATTCGCCAGTCCCGCCCACGGTCTCCTTCAACGCGATGGCGAGGGGACAAAAAAACATCCTTGGCGATATAAACAGAAAAACTAATACCCTTATGAATCACCAAGAAATTATTAAAGCGACCGATGAATTGATAAAGGTGATTTCTAAAAGTTCAGCCACAATCTCTGAAAAGAGTGTTCGGGATACGGCCGAGAGTTGGATTGATGAATACCACCAAGAATTAGCCAACACCTTATCTGGACATCCAAAGGCAGTTACGGCTCTTAGGTATTTATCTAAATCTGTCAGCAATCAACGGCTTGTAAAGAAACGATGGCTCAAAAATCTTTGGGTCGTTAGAAAAGCATTGAGTAATTCAAAGCTAACAGGCAATAGCACTTTTATTTTTGACCCAAGTAAACCCTTTACTGCCTATCAAGTATTAACGGGTTTATTCTCTAAAACCAAGAAGGAGATGCTAATTTTTGATGGCTATGTAGAAGAAGGAACTTTGGATATTTTATCCTCGGTTTTCCCCAAAGCCAAAATTAAACTGCTAACAAACAACACCTATGGGAAGTTTATGAGGGGGTTACCCAGATTCAAAAAAGAGTTTCCGGGATTTGAGGCGCGAAAATCCAATATTGTTCACGACCGCTTTTTTATGATAGATGGCGACTACTTTGCGGCCGGAACATCACTCCATTCTTTGGGCGGTAAGAAGTCGTCATATATTTTTAAGGTGGACAAGGGCGTTGGAAGGATACTTAAAGGTTATTTTGACAGCATTTGGACTGTCGCCAGTAAGTTGTAAGAAGAAAGGGAGTTTGCCGATCTATTAAATCGGCAAAAATACATAATGCGCGCACGGGGAGGGCGGGGCAAGCAAATAAAATTATGGACGAAGAAAAAGACCGGCAAAAAGAAATAAGAGCAAAATTGGAAAGCGAGGGGCTTGATCCTGACGAATTTGACGAAGACGAGCGCGAAGAACTCGCCGATTTTCTTTAATCAAATATGGTCAAAGTTATTCAAAAAGAAAATCAAGAGTTATACCAATGCGAGGAGTGCGGTTTTCATTATGTCGAAAAAGAATGGGCAGAGAAATGCGAAGCGTGGTGCCGGGAGCATAAGAGTTGCAATATTGAGATCACCGCTCACGCCGAGGAGAATAAAAAGGCGTAGTTCTTTGCGTGATTTTTGCGGGATTTTGGCTTAAAAAACGAAAAGCGGTAAAATAAATTTATGGGGCAAATACTATTATTCATAATCGCGCTGGTTATTATCATTGTCGGTTTTGTGTTGGTGGTGTCGCGTAGGGAGGCGGGGAAGCATGGCACGGCTGTTGGCGAGGAATTTGTCGGCATTTGCAAGTCAGCGCTTGAAACGGCTTCGCAAAAAGAAGCCCGCAAACAAAAGATTATTGAGCTTTTTGAAAAGCCGTCCGCCTCCGCGCAGGGCTCCGGCGAGACAAAGAAGCTCTCCAACGCCGAAATCCGCAAGGCGCTCGGCGTATCCTCGCGCACCGCCGTGCGCTATCTGGACGAGCTAGAGAAAGAAGGCAAAATAGAACAAGTCGGGGAAGCCGGCCACGCCGTTACTTATCGCCCAAAACAACATTCCAACATTCTTGAGAATATTGGAATGTTGTGAATGCGCCAGACGGGTGGCGTATTGAAACAAAGGAAATATAGTGACTTTATAATTCTGTATTAAGATTATACCTATATATGCAGGATACGCCGTTATGCGTGGGCATTATTTTGGACGGAAACCGCCGTTGGGCAAAGGAGCGCGGGCTCCCATTTTTTGAAGGCCACCGGCAAGGGCTTAACAACGTTGAGCCGATAGCGCTTGCCGCGCGCGACATGGGGATAAAGCATTTGGCTCTCTACGCTTTCTCCACCGAAAACTGGGAGAGGCCCGAGGAAGAAGTTTCCATGCTCATGTCGCTTTTTGAGACAATGGCCAAAGACAAAGCCAGCCGGCTTGCAAAAGAAGGAGCCAGAGTCCGCTTTGTGGGCCAGCTTCGGCGCTTTTCCGAAAATCTCCAAAAATTGATGCGCGAGACGGAAGAAAAAAGCCCCGCTGACCCAAAAATCACAATCTGGATATTGCTTTCCTACGGCGGGCGGGCGGATATTGCCCAAGCGGCGGGCGCTCTCGCCAAAAAAGGTGAAGCCGTAAGCGAAGAATCTTTAGCGCGCAATTTGTGGACTGCAGGAATGCCGGACCCCGATATTATCATCCGCACTGGCGGCGAGCAGCGCCTCTCCAATTTTCTTTTGTGGCAGGCGGCTTACAGCGAGCTTTTTTTCCCGAAAACTTTCTGGCCGGAATTTACCAAAGAAGAGTTTGAAAACATCGTAAACGAATACAAAAAGCGCGAACGCCGCAATGGAACATAATGTGTGAATTTTTCTGCGCTTGATTCGGGATTTTTTTTGTATTATTATTTTAAGAAATGGCGGAAAAAGAAAATAAAATTTCCCGGCTTGTTAAAATTGCTAAAAGTTTGGTTGGGAAACCATACAAATATGGGGCGAATACGGATGAAGCCCCGGACTTTTTTGACTGCTCGCTTTTTACTCAATACGTTTTTAAGCAGGTTGACGTGGACATCCCGCGAAGCACGATACTGCAGGCAGACGAAGGGGCGGAGGTTGATTTGGAAAACATCCAGCCGGGGGATTTAATATTTCTCCACGGCGAGCGCGGTTTTTACAACAAAAAATTTCCGGCTGGCGTTGGGCACGTGGTTTTATACGCGGGGGACGGCAAAGCCATCCACGCAGCTTCCGAAAGAATCCAAGAAAATCCGGAAGTCGCGGAGCGCGGCGAGGTTGAAGAAAAAGATTTGAATTATGTCATAAAAAAATACGGACCTCTTATCGTGGTTAAGCGGATAATCAAATGAATATTGAAATCAAATCGCCGGAGGAGGCGAAATTGAAAAAAGCGCTTGAGGCGCGGGAAGACGCCGAAGCAAGGCGGATTTTGCACTTTTTGAATATGCCGGATTTGTCGCGCACCGAAGGGAGTCCGCTCAAAGAAATAGTTGAGAGAGCCTCAAAGGTCAAAAGCCTTGAGGAATTCGATATAATCCAAATTCCGGAAATTATACCCACCAATATTTTGTTTGATCTATTTAATATGCCGCCGGGGCATCCTGCCCGCAGCAAATCAGATACTTATTATATCGGCGACGGTTATGTGTTGAGAACCCACGATACGGTATTTTGGTACTATTATTTAAATCACCCGGAAATTAAAAAAAGAATCGAAAACAAGGAAACCTTGGGCGTAATTTGTTATGGAAAAGTATATCGAAAAGACGAAATTGACCGGAGCCACATGAACGTATTCCACCAGTTTGGGGGGCTTTATATTGGGCCTGACGACAAAAAAAACATAACGCCGGAGGACTTAAAAAATGCTCTTTCAGAAGTTGCCAGAAGTATTTTTGGAAACATTAACTTTAGATTTTACGATCATAATTTTCCTTACACGGATCCAAGTTTTGAGATGGAGGCAGAAATTGGCGGTGAGTGGATAGAAATGCTCGGCTCCGGCATGGCCAGAAAGAGCGTACTGGCAAATTTTGGGCTCACCGGATACCACGGTTGGGCTTTTGGTTTTGGTTTAGAGAGGCTGGCTATGGCTTCTATGAGTCTGCCCGACATCCGGCTTTTATGGTCGGAAGACCCGCGCATCAAAAAGCAGCTCAAACTCGGCAATAAATATATTCCGGTGAGCAAATACCCGCCGATTACCCGCGACATATCTTTTGTGGTTTCAAAAGATTTTATCCCAAATAATTATTTTGACCTGATACGCGACTTGGGCGGCGATTTGGTTGAGGAAGTTAAGCTGATTGATAAATATGAAAACCCCGAAAAGTTCGGGGAAGCAAAAACCAGCTATGCTTACCGGATAGTTTTCCGAAGCAACGACAGAACTTTAACCTCTGGCGAGGTTGATGAGATAATGCCCAAAATCTACTCCGAAACACAAAAGCAATTTAACGCCGAAGTGAGGTGATGAAACTCGGCGCGCCATATTATTCCCAACGTTTGGACATCTTAGACCCCGAATGGAAATGGCGCAGCTGCGGGATTTGCGCGCTTGCGATGGCTATGGATTCACTTAGACGTCCGACGTCTAAGTTAGGGAATTTGGATGATTTAATAAAAGAAGGGCTTGCATCCGGCGCGTATTTAAACGGTGTCGGCTGGATTCATCAGGGGTTGGTGGAGCTTGCCAAAAAACACGGATTTGAAAATTCGTTTAGGAAAGAATGGGCGGAGGACAAAAAGAATGAAGCCGTAAAATATCTGGCTGAATTTTTAAAAAAAGAAATTCCGGTTTTGGCTTCCATGAAAAACACTGGCGGGGGGCACCTTGTTTTGATTGTCGGGCTGGAAGAGGGCGGTGATGTTCCGGAGGGATTTTATATTCACGACCCAAACGCCTATACCCGCAAAGACGGCGAATTTAAGTTTTTAAATCTGTCGGAATTTCTAAAAATCTGGAAAGGAAAGGTAGTGGTAATCGGGTGATAATTGTGCTAAGATTTAAGTACAAATTTGGATAAGATTTATGCCTAAAAAAGTGCCAAAAACAAAGCCCCAAAATACGGAGGGAAAGGGAGGGAGTTATACCGCCAAAGACATTTTTGTATTGGAGGGTTTGGAGCCCGTCAGGAAGCGCCCGGGGATGTATATCGGCTCAACCGGCCCGGACGGGCTTCATCACTTGATTTGGGAGGTGGTGGACAACTCCATTGACGAGGCGATGGCCGGGTACGCCAAAAATATCGCCGTAACTTTGCTGCCGGCTCACCACGTCCGCGTTATTGACGACGGCCGGGGAATACCCATTGAAATCCATAAGCATACCAAAAAATCTGCGCTGGAAACCGTAATGACGATGCTCCACGCCGGAGGAAAATTCGGCGGAGCGGGGTATAAAGTTTCAGGGGGGCTACACGGAGTCGGAGTTTCCGTGGTCAACGCTTTGTCTTCCTGGATGCGCGTGGAGGTTTGCCGCGAGGGCGAGCAGTGGGCGCAGGAATACCAAAGAGGCAAACCAAAAACCAAAGTTCAGAAAGTAGGCAGATGCTCGCGTATCGGCACAGCCGTTACTTTTGAGCCGGACACGGAAATTTTTATGCCGGTAAATCCGCCAGCCGGCGGAGGCAAGATTCCGGAATTTGACTGGAAAAGGATTTTGGAGCGCATGCGCCAGCAGGCCTATCTTACCAAGGGCATAAAAATTTCCGTGCATGACGAGCGCGCCAAAGACAAAACGGAGCATAAATCCTATGCCTTTTACTTTGAAGGCGGCGTGGCTTCTTACGTGACGTACCTTAACGAGGATTTCCAGCCCAAGCACGACACAATTTTTTATACCCAAAAAGAATCCGAAGGAATTATGGTTGAAATTGCTTTGCAGTATGTTGACGACCTTCAAACGAGGGAGCTCGCTTTCGCAAATAATATTTTAAACCAGGAAGGCGGCCAGCACGCAACCGGTTTTCGGACGGCGCTGACGCGCTCTTTGAATTCATACGCCCGCAAAAACGGGTATCTTAAGGAATCCGAAGAAAATCTGACTGGGGAGGACGTCCGCGAGGGGCTGACTTCCGTAATTTCCGTAAAACTTAAAAATCCGCAGTTTGAAGGGCAAACTAAAGCGAAACTCGGCAACCCCGAGGCGCGCACGGCGGTGGAAGACGTATTCGGGAAAGCATTTGACGCGTTTTTGGAAGAGCAGCCGCAGGACGCGCGGGCGATTTTGGAAAAAGTCATCTTGGCTCTCAAGGCGCGCAAGGCGGCCAAGGCGGCCAAAGACACTATTTTGCGGAAAGGCGCTTTGGAGGGCCTGGCGCTCCCCGGAAAACTGGCGGATTGCCAGTCCAAGAACGCCGCCGAGTCGGAAATTTTCATAGTTGAGGGAGATTCCGCCGGGGGCACGGCCAAGCAGGCCAGAGACAGAAGATTCCAGGCGATTTTGCCTCTGCGTGGCAAAATCTTAAACGTTGAGAAAGCGCGTCTGGACAAGATGCTGACCTCGCAGGAGATCAAAGCGCTGGTGATTGCCTTGGGCGCGGCAATCGCGGAGAGCTTTGACATATCCAAGCTCCGCTACCACCGCGTTGTGATTATGACGGACGCGGACGTGGACGGCGCGCACATACGGACGCTACTTTTAACGCTTTTTTACAGATACTACCTGCCGCTGGTTCAGCAAGGATATGTTTATATTGCCCAGCCGCCGCTTTATAAAATCCAAAAAGGCAAGGATGTAAAATACGCTTACGCCGAAGAAGAAAAAAACAAAATGACGAAAGGAGTTGACGGGCAAAACATCCAGCGCTACAAGGGTTTGGGCGAGATGAACGCCGAGCAGCTTTGGGAGACGACCATGGACCCGGCGCGAAGGGTGCTTAAGCAGGTGACTATTGAAGACGCCAAAGCGGCCGACCATATTTTTGACGTTTTGATGGGTGATGAAGTGGAGCCGAGGAAACTTTTTATTCAAACCCACGCCAAAGCGGTGAAGAATCTGGACATTTGACATATTTCGCGCGCGGAGTATTATTGAAATGTAAGAGCCCCGCGGGGCTTTTAAAAATGGTAAATAACACAAATTCACGTTTGTAAATTAGTATTATGTTTACGAAGTTAACAAATTATTTTAAAGAAACCCGGCTGGAGATGAAAAAGGTGAACTGGCCGACGAGGCAGGAAACATTGCGATATACCATTACTGTAATCGCGGTTTCTTTGGCCGTGGCCGCGGTTTTGGGCGCGTTTGATTTTATATTTTCGCGCGTAATCAGGATATTTATTTAATTTTTTAAATTTATGCCGAAGCAAACATCCGAATTCGGAAAAAATTGGTATGCGGTGCACACCTACTCCGGCTACGAAGACGCGGTCGCCCGCAATTTGCGCCAGCGCATTGAATCTTTGGGGATGGAGGACCAGATTTTTCAGGTTGTGGTGCCCAAAGAAAAAAAGATAAAAATCAAAAGCGGCAAGCGCCGGGTGGTTGAAGAGGAAATCTATCCGGGATATGTTCTGGTTGAGATGATTGTAACCGACGCTTCGTGGTATATTGTCCGCAACACGCCGCGGGTCACCGGTTTTGTGGGCTCGGGAACGACCCCGGTGCCTCTGGAGAAAGAGGAAATTGATTCGCTTTTCGCTAGAATGGGCAAAGAAGAGCCGACGCATAAAATTGACGTCGGCGTGGGCGAGCCGGTTAGAATCATAGACGGGCCGTTCAAGGATTTTGAGGGCAAAGTCGGGGAGATTGACGAGGCGCGCGGCAAAGTCAAGGTGTTCGTTTCCGTTTTCGGGCGCGAGACCCCCGTGGAGCTGGATTTCCTGCAAGTGAAGAAGTTATAAATATAATACAAATCTGCGAATAATATTCGAATGCTGCAAATATGCGAATGCAACGAATGGATAAAGTAATATATCCGGAACTATCGTACAAAATTTGCGGTTTGTGCTTTAAAATACATAACGATTTAGGCCAATTTAGAAGTGAGAAATCATATACGGATGCTTTGGAAGAGGCGTTAAAAACAGCCGGAATGTCTTATCAGCGAGAGAAATCGTTAGGCGCATCGTTTGAGGGAGAAAATGAGAGAAGAAATATTCCAGATTTTATGATAGAAGACAGGGTTGTAGTTGATTTAAAAGCCAAAAGAATAGTTTCAAAAGAAGATTATTTTCAAATGAAAAGATATTTAACAGCTAGCGGAAAGAAACTAGGACTTATAGTTAATTTTAGGCAAAAATACTTAAGCCCAAAGCGGATTCTGAATTAAGAAATTTATGAAAAAATTGAGGATAGCAAATCGTGTTGTGGTTTATGACAACAATAGTAATAAAGTTTTACTCGTACGCAATAGGGGTCAAAATTTTTGGTATCCGCCAGGCGGAGGATGGGAATATGAGACAGAACGTATTATTCAAGGCGCAAAGCGAGAGGTTAAAGAGGAAACCAGTTTAAATGTTAACATTGGGCGGTTGCTTTATGTTCAGGAATTTCATGACAAGCCAGATTCTATCTCATTTGAGATATTTTGGTTAGGGTGGCCTCAAGCCAACGCCAATTTCAATGGGGTTGGTGCCCAAGACAACGATGACGGCCGAGTAGGAGATGTGCGCTGGTTTGATAAAGAAGAAATTCGGGGCATTAAAGTTTTTCCTAAAAGATTACAAAGTGTTTTTTGGAAAAACATAAATAGCGCGCTGACGCAGGAAGACCCATTTTTGGAAGCTTGATTTTTATTCTTAATATTTGTATCATTCGCATAAATTTGTAGATTAGTATTATATTATGGCAAAAGCAATAAAAACAATAATAAAAATTCAGCTGCCGGCGGGCAAAGCCACCCCTGCTCCTCCTTTGGGCCCGGCGCTGGGCCAGCACGGAGTGAACATTGGAGAGTTCGTCAGCAAATTCAACGCAGCCACCGCCCAAATGGGAGGTGACATCATCCCCGCGGAAATTACAATCTACCAAGACCGGACTTTTGATTTTAAATTAAAGACGCCGCCGGCCTCCGACCTTTTGCGCAAAGCCGCAGGGGTTGAAAAAGGCGCGGCAAATTCTCTTGCGGGCAAAGTCGGCAAAGTTTCGCGCGCTAAAATCCGCGAGATTGCGGAACGGAAAATGGAAGACCTAAACGCCAATGACGTTGAGGCGGCCATGAAAATCATAGAAGGCACCGCCCGCAACATGGGGATTGAGGTTACGGAGTAGATTTGCTAGAATTTATTCAGAGATTCCTAATCGGAGGATATATGAAAAAAACTCCGCTGTTTGTCGCTATTGAAGGAGTTAGTAACGTTGCCCAAAAAGCACTTTCAGATGAGCTGGAGGTTTACTTTGCCGTTGAGCTGGGTTTGGCCGCCGTGGCGGTAAAAGAGCCGAGCGACGGGATTATTGGACATCGTATTCGGAAAATTATTGACGGAAAACTGCCCGCGCCCAAGACAAATTATGAGTTTCGGCGGCTGTGCGTTGAAGACCGGCTTGAACACATCAAAACCTGCATCCGGCCCCATATTCTGCTGGGGAACTGCGTGCTCTCTGTCGGATATTGGCTTTCCACGCTCGCTCACGGGATGTTGGACGGCTCTTTGGAACAATGCCTGCAATTGCATCGGGAGATTATCGGCGAAGAAATGATTTTCCCGCATCTTTCTATAATTTTAGACGCGCCGGAGGATTCTAATTATATCCGGCTTGCCGAGGCAAAATGTTTTGGCAATATTCATGTGATCAACTTCGATGGTGTGTCCTGGGAAGAAGTGCTTTCCTCGGCCATCGCCGCCATCAAGCCCTTGCTCTAACAGGGCTTGTTTTTTTATTTAAAAAATTATCGAAGGCACAGCCTGCTCAATGGGCATTGATATTGCGGAATAGGTTTGCTAAGTTTGAATAAGATTTGCGTTATTTTGAGTGAAAGGAGCAAATTATGTCTAGCAAAGGGCAACCTATTATTGGAGTTGATGTTCAAATACTAAAAGCGTATTTGATTTCCAGCCCATTCTCTGAAGGAACTGAAGCGACGCTGAAGAAACTTTTGAAAGTAGCCAGCTTCCGCGTGCGCAACGACGCGCTTGAGGCAGACGAAAGCTGGAGGCATTTTATCTCTTACCAGCTCGTATTTGACCAGCGGGGAAGGATTTTCATCTATCAGCGCGGAGAAAATATTGGAGAGAAGCGGCTTTCAGGGCTTTTTTCCGTAGGAGTCGGCGGACATATTGAGCGAAAAGATTTTTTTGAATTCAACAACGGCGATCCTTCATACGAGGGGCTTGTCGCCGGCGCAGATCGGGAACTTTGCGAGGAGCTTCACTTCCAAAATCTGATTTCCCGAAGCTTCGCAGGATTCATCTGCAGCAGCGACCCGCCGGTGGACAGGGTGCATCTTGGGTTGGTTTATAAAATAGAGATCGATGGGTTTGAGGGAGTCGGCGAAGAGTTGGCCGAGAGGGGCGGGCGGTTCGTTGCGCTTCCGGAGGTTTTGAAAAAGAAAAAATCTCTTGAATCTTGGTCGCAGATTTTACTTCTGCATCTCCAATCCATCAAGCCCGTGCTGTTGTAGCGGGGCTTGTTTTTTTATTTAAAATTTGCTAGGATTTGAAAAGATTTTTAGATTTCTAACCGAATGCCAACGCTGCTGAAATATAGGAGGAATAAATCATGGAGCAGTTTCTGAATTTGATTGACACGGTTCTGACCAAAGGGAAGAAAAGAATGTCGAGCGTCCAAGGGCCAGGCACTATCGTATACCCGGGGTATGAGATGCGTTTTCGGATGGAGGATGGTTTTCCGCTTATTACCACAAGAAGCTTGAAGGGTTCTTGGAAAGCGATGGTACACGAACTTTTATGGTTTTTGTCTGGCTCTGATGACGTCTCCGAGCTGCATAAAAACGGGGTTCACCTTTGGGATTCTTGGGCAGCTCCGGAGATATGCGCTCGTTATGGTCTTGGGCCGAGGAAACTCGGCCCGATTTATGGGCCTCAATGGCGTCATTGGAGAACGCGGGATGGCGGCGAGATTGACCAAATCAGTAATGTACTCCACGAGATCACAAATTTTCCGGATTCAAAGCGCATGACGGTCACGGCCTGGAACCCAGAAGATATTGATAAAGTGTTTATTGCTCCATGCCATGTGATATTCAAATTTACCGTGGCGGAGGGCGGGCTTTACCTGAATCTCTGGCAACGGAGCGCCGATCTTCTCGTTGGCGTACCTTTTAACATTGCCGAGTACGCGCTTTTGCTTCGGATGGTAGCGCAGGTCGTGGGTTTGAAGCCGATAGAGTTTGTGCATCATCTCTCCGACGTCCATATTTACTTTGACCAGGTTGAGTTTGCCAAACTTCAGTTCTCGCGTGATCCCCGGCCGCTTCCGCGGGTAAAGTTGAACCAGGAAACAAAGGATCTGTTTTCATTTAGGTTTGAGGATTTCACGCTGGATGGCTATGACCCGCACCCGCCCATCAAAGGGATTCCAGTGGGGGTGTGATTCATATGTAAGATGGCAATCGATGTGATAAAATGCATTAATGGGAGATGTTGTTGACCCGAAAAACGCCAGAAGTGAGGACTACCGCGCCGTCCTTAAAGAAATTGCTGCCGGAGGCAAATGCCCATTTTGCCCGAAGAATTTTAGGTGGCACAGAAAGCCGCTTCTGCGGCGTTACGGCAGATGGTTAATCACGGAAGCAGCCTGGCCTTATAAAAATGCCAAATTCCACTTTCTCATTATTGGAGGAAAGCACACGGATAAGGTGCAGAGATTAACGGCCGTGGATTTTCACGACATACTTTTCCTCCTCCGTTGGGCCATTAAGAGATTTGGCATAGCTGGCGGCGCGCTAAGTCTGCGCTTCGGGGACACGGCTCACACGGGGGCGACTGTACGCCATCTCCACTTTCATCTTATAGTTCCTAAATTGGGTAGAAGAGGCAAGGCGCTTGTGGTGAATTTCCCGATTGGTTGAAGCAAAAATAAAACGACCCGGCGGCTGCGCTGCAGCTGGCCGGGCTTTTTTTATTTCACAAAAATCAGTTCAATGCCTCTGGCTTTAAGGATGTTCTCAACATCCAGATAGGCGTTTCCGGAGGCGAAGAAGCATCGTTTGATGCCGGCTTCGGCAAGTATGCCGGAACAGGTGATGCACGGGAACACAGACACGTAAATATCAGCTTCTTTTATTCCGCCCTTCGCCGCCAAAACTTGTTCCGCGTGGATTGTCGGAGTGATTTCGCTATGCTGGCCGGCTTCAACGAAGTCCCTTATGTTTCCGAAAGCATAAGGTCTGTATTCGCTTATAGGGTCTTTGTTATGGGCTTTTCCAATCACCACCCCATTTTTTACTGCCACTGCTCCCACTTGGCGCCACCAATCCGGGCTTTTCTCGCCTTCCTCTGTCGCTTGGCGCACAATCTCTCGGTCAAAAGGATCCGCGGACTTTCTGTCGTATTTTATGTCTGTTCGAGAGACAATGTGGCTTTCATCCCAGCGCAGGAATGAGGAATCATAGCGAACTCGGCTTGCGGTCAGGTATTTTTCGGCGAAGCGCCTGGTGATGCATTCCCTGCTTGTGATGACTTCGGAGCCTTCCAGCAGTTTTACCGCGTAATCCTCCAGAATTTCCACTTTTTTAAAAAACCCCATGCTCGCGATGATTCTCCTCATCGTCAAAGGGTCAAGTGCGCGGATTTCCCGTTCCAGAAATTTACATTCTTCTACCAGGGTTTCTCCAAGAACCATGAGCCCGTCAACTTGTCTGGAGTATTTCTCAAAGAGCTTGATATAGCCCTGGTGGATGACCGGAATGTAAAGCACAAGGAGGGTTTTCATGGCTTGCCCCCTCTCGTGTCTAAAATTTCCATCAAGCCGGAGAGATTTTTTTTAAAAGCGTTTTGGATGATGGTAGTGCTGGAGGTGTTTTCCGCTTGCCTCGGGAGCACTATCAGCTTGCGGCAGTATTTCTTTATCTCCCGCTTCTGCTTCGCTGAATAGCTGTTTCCCTTAACCGCTATGAACACATCTGGCCGGATGCACTTCAAAAGGTCGCATTTCCATCTCCCTTGCTCATCCATGTCATCAAGCAGCGTTACAAAGTCAACGGGGAGCTGATAACTCAACATTTCCATCCGTTCCTCTTCAGGAATGATGGGGCGGTGCGCGCCCTTGGTTTTTTTAACTATGCGGTCGCTGTCGGTCCCCACCACCAGGATATTTCCTCTATTTTTTCCGGCGATGAGATAGCGGACATGCCCGATATGGAGCATATCCCAGGAACCGATCGTGAGCACTATTTTATAGCCGGCCGCGCGGAGCCCGTCCACGATTTTTGTGAGGGTTCGGTAATCGCGAACGACCTTTTTCTGAAGGGTGAGAACCAGGTCTGACAAGGAATTGTTCTGGAAGTTAGGTTTCTTAATCTTGCGCATCTTTATTCTCCTTTCCTATATTTTCTTTTGAGACGCCACCAAGTGAAATTGTATTCGTTCTTTTCGTTTTTTGGCCGCGGTTCGTAGTCGGTCCACTCCCACTCCAGCGCGTTAAAGTTCTGGAAAAAAACGTCGCCGGCTACGTCGGCATGCACCAGTGTTAAGTGAATAGTGTCGGTGTAGGGAAGCGCCAGCTTATATATTTCCGCTCCGCCGATGACGAATATTTCTTCTTCGCCCTCGGCCAGCTTCAGCGCCTCTTTCCATGAATGCGCAACTAGGCATCCGCCGGCGTGCCGGCCCTGTTGCCTGGTCAGCACAATGGTTTTTCGGTTAGGCAGGGGTTTACCAAGCCGCTTCAGTATCGATTCATGTGTTTTTCTCCCGACTATCACCGCGTGCCCCAAGGTCAACTCTTTAAAGCGCTTAAGGTCGGCAGACAGACGCCAAGGGACTTCTCCGGATTGCCCGATCACCTTGCTATTTTTTGCCATCGCAACGATTATGGAAATTTTTATACCCATATCCATTACTTGTTTCTCCTCTCTTTGTAAATTTTCTTCTATTGGCAAATTAGCAAACTTGCTGTAAATTATCAAGATATATGAAAATTCGTGTTTTGGCATTAATCATTTTACTTCTCGGCGTTTTGGCGGGGCTTTACGACCTACCTGCCGGCAGGCAGGCACGGTTTTTGCCGGATTTTTTGCGGTGGCCGTTCCGGCTGGGGCTGGATTTGCAGGGCGGAGCGCACTTGGTTTACCGCGCGGACATATCTTTGGTTTCTTCCGCCGAAGCCAGCGAGGCTATGGCCGGAGTGCGGGATGTTATTGAAAGGCGCGTAAATCTTTTCGGCGTCTCCGAACCGGTTGTGCAGACGGAAAACGTCGGAGGAGAGCGGCGGCTCATTGTGGAGCTTGCGGGCGTTTTTGACATAAAAGAGGCCATAAAAGCGATTGGCGAAACGCCCTATTTGGAATTTAGGGAATTAAAAGGGGAAGGTTTCGTGGCCACGAATCTGACCGGCAGGTATTTAAAGCGCGCCTCTTTGAGTTTTGAGCAAAATTTGGGCGAGCCGCAGATTTTTTTGGAGTTTAACGACGAGGGCGCGGAAATATTTGAAAGGATTACCGAGAAAAATGTCGGCAGCCCAGTGGCTATTTTTTTGGACGGCGCTCCAATCAGCGCGCCGGTGGTGCAGGAGCGCATTAGCGGCGGCCAGGCGCAGATAACCGGGCGATTCACTCTGGAGGAAGCGAAACAGCTGGTTAGACGGTTTAACGCCGGAGCGCTGCCGGTTCCAATCACCTTGCTTTCGCAGGAAAGCGTCGGCGCTTCTTTGGGCAAGGACGCGCTTATAAAAAGCCTGCGCGCCGCGATTTACGGGACGCTCGCCGTCATGCTCTTTATGATTTTATGGTACCGGCTTCCCGGCGTCATCTCGGTTTTGGCGCTCGGCGTTTACGGCGCGATTACTTTGCTTTTGTTTAAATTGATTCCGGTGACGCTTTCGTCCGCGGGCATTGCCGGATTTATTTTGTCGGTGGGTATGGCGGTGGACGCCAATATTTTGATATTTGAGCGCATGAAAGAGGAGCTCCGTTCCGGGCGGTCGCTGGATACGGCGATGGCCGAGGGCTTCCGCCGGGCATGGACGTCCATACGCGACTCAAATGTTTCCAGTTTGATTACCGCCGCGATTCTTTATTATTTCGGCACAAGCTTGGTGCGCGGGTTCGCATTAACTCTGGGGCTGGGAATTTTGGTAAGTATGTTTTCAGCAATTACCGCCTCCCGCTATTTTTTGCGCTCTTTGCCGCATACCGGCACCGGCCGCCTGACCCGCTTCCTCTTCAGCGCTGGACTTTCAAAATAGTTTTGGCTGGAGAGCTTGACGCCAACATTGATTTTTGCTAGCATGTAGTTTTTTGATCTCATGCGCTTGAGGGAGTAACCCCCGAGCGTTTTTTTATTGATTGTAAAATTTTGCTATGTTAAACTCATCGGTAATGAAACGGTGGCGGTTTTTGTTGGTTATGGCGTTGCTTGGCGGAGCAGATTTTGCTTTTGGGGCCGCTGGCGATGTGGCGATATATGAAATCTTATCTGACCCGGCTGGAGTAAATGATACGAGTTTGGAATACGTTGTCGTAAAAAATTTTGGCGCTTCGCAGATAAATCTATCCGGCTGGCATTTATATCCGGACGGCATTGGCTATTTTGCCTTTCCGGACTTTGTTTTGAACGCCGGGGCGTCAGTTGAAATCCACCTCCGCGCAAGCGGCGCGGACGACGACGCAAATTTATATTTTCCGGCCGCTTCCGGCAATATGGGAAATTCCTCCGGCTCGCTTGCGCTTTTTTCAAGCACGACTCATTCCAAGGACACAATTGTTTCTTATGTAAGATACCATAATCCCGGGAGTTCCGAAAAAAAAACTTGGGAGACAACTGCCGCAAGCGCTGGTATCTGGACTGCCGGGGCTTTCATTGATATTTCCGGGGGATACGAAGGAAAAGTTTTAAAGTTAAACGATTTCAATCAGCGCGCAAGCATAATCGGCTGGACTATATCCGATCCGGCTCCGGACTCAACGCCGCCAGCGGAAGAAAGCGACGCTACGGACGCGTCCGTTTCTGAAACTCAAACCAGTGGTTCGGTTGCGCCCAGGCCGGTTGCGCAAATCAAGGCCTATGCGGGAGAGGACCGCTCGGCGATAGCCGGGGCAACAATATTTTTTGACGGGTTTGCGGAGGGCCTTGCCGGCGAGCCTTTGGACGGCGCAAGATTTTCGTGGAATTTCGGTGATGGCTCGCCTATTTTAGACGGCGAAAAAATTGGACACGTTTTTCTTTATCCGGGCGTATACACAGTTTCTTTGAATGTTTCGTCGGGCGAGTATTCTGCAATGGATACGGTCAATATTGCTGTCATGGCGAGCCCGCTCACGATTTCAGAAATTAAAACTGGGCCGGATGGCTGGATTGAAATCAAAAATAATTCCTCGCGGAAAATTGAAATATCAAGATTTGGCCTCTCATGCGGAGATAAAGTATTTACATTTTCAGAAAATACATTTGTTGCCCCTTACGCGGCGCTGGTTTTGGGCACCACCACTCTCGGCTTCTTGCTACCTGCTTACGGGGGAGAAGTAAAATTTATTTATCCAAACGGTTCCATTATGTCTTCTTTAAATTACCCGGTTTTGGCGCTTGCTAAGGAGGAAAGCTTAAATTTTGAAAACAACGCTTGGATTGTGGCTCGCGCAACTCCTGGGGCAAAGAATGAAATCGCCAAAAAAACAGCGCCCATTGCTTCGGCAGCAAAGCCGGCGGACGCGCTCAAAAGTCCGCTTTCCCAAACAGCTTCCGTAATAAATATTGAGAACCCAGGAGGCACGCGAGCTTTTTGGGGCAGAGATTACTTCTGGCTTTTCGCTGGACTCGGCGTCGGCGTAGTGGCGGCTCTCATTTTCTTTTTGGGCAAACGATATTGGGCTTAGAGCGTTATATAATTAACTAGATGAAAGATGAGCTCAAAAAGCCCGTGATTTTTGTTTTTTCTACTGCCTATTTGCCGTTCATCGGCGGAGCGGAGGTTGCGATTGAACAAGTTGCGAAAAGACTCAAAGACAGGTTTGATTTTATAATTTTTACTTCCAGCATGCGCCGTGATTTGCCGAAAAGGGAAGTGAGAGATGAGGGATTGGTGGTTAGAGTTGGATTTGGAAATCGCTTTGATAAATTTTGGCTTTTGTTTTTTGGGTGGTTTAGGGTCTTACGAGAGGCGAAAAAACACCGCGGCAGAATAATTTTTTGGGTTGTGGATTTTTCCTTCGGAGCCGCTACAGCCGGACTTCTGAAAGTTTTTTATTCAAAAATCCCCTTAGTTTTTACAATTCAGTACGGCTACGGAGAGGAAAGAGTGACTAAGGGCAGACTCGGGCTTATGAATTTGGCGTTTCGGCTTATTTTAATGCAAGCGGACTATGTCACTGCAATATCAAATTATTTGCTTAATTTGTGCAAGCAATACGGTTATATCGGCGATGGGGCGGTAATACATAACGGAGTAGATATACGAAAATTCCAAAATTTAAATTCCAAATTTCAAGCAAATTTTAAAACGATAATCACCGTCGGCCGGCTTGTTCCGAAAAACGGCGTGGACATTTTAATTAAGGCGGTTGCCGAACTCAAAAAAGACACTCTGGCTGTTAAGCTGCATATAATTGGCGACGGCCCGGAGCGTAAACGGCTTGAGCATATGACGTATGGCTTAAAGCTTAAGGCAGATGTAGAGTTTTTCGACGAAGTTCCTTATGATGATTTACCGAAATGCCTCGCCCAAGCCGATGTTTTCGCGCGCCCGTCGCGCTCGGAAGGGATGGGCAACGCATTTGTGGAGGCGCTGGCCGCAGGGTTGCCGATTATCGGCACGCCTGTCGGAGGGATTTCGGATATTATAAAAGATGGCGAAACTGGATTATTTGCCAAAGTTGATGACCCGAAAGATTTGGCGGGTAAAATAAAAATTTTGCTGGAGGATAGAGCGCTGGTACAAAAAATTATCGCAAACGGCAGAAAAATGATTGAGGAAAGATTTTCTTGGGGTAAAATCGCAAAAAATTACGCGGACATTTTTAATCATGAGTTTAATATTAAAAAACGAGTTTTGATTGCGACCGGCATTTTCCCGCCGGAAGTTGGAGGACCTGCAACTTACAGCAAAACTTTATTGGATGAGCTGCCAAAAAAAAACTTTGGAGCGAGGATTTTAAATTTCAGGTCAGTTCGGCGCTGGCCGAAAATAATTCGCCATTTTATCTACGGCTTGAAGCTTATGGCTTGCGGCAGAAATGCAGATATTATTTTCGCACAGGACCCGGCGAGCGTTGGATTACCGGCCGCGCTCGCCGCTAAAATCTTGCGCAAGAAGTTTTTGCTCAAAATCGTCGGCGATTACGCTTGGGAGCAGGGGGTTCAGCGATTTGGAGTGAAGGAAGTTTTAGATGATTTTTCGAAAAATAAGTATCGGTGGGAAGTTGAGCTTTTGCGTAAAATCCAAAAATTTGTTGCAAATCGTGCAGAGAAAGTCATTGTGCCGAGCGAGTATTTAAAAAAGGTTGTTACGGCGTGGGGCGTAAATCCAAAAAAGATTCATGTTATTTATAATGCGTTTGATTTTGAAGGCGCCGGACATCAACTTAGACGTCCGACGTCTAAGTTGATTGTTTCAGCCGGCCGTCTTGTTCCATGGAAAGGGTTTGACGCTTTACTTGAGATTATGCCGGAGATTTTAAAAGAAGCGCCGGATGCAAAATTGGTAATAGTTGGTGATGGGCCGGAGCATGAGAAGCTCAAATTACAAATTACAAATTACAAATTACAAAAAACCGTTATTCTTGCTGGCAATCTTCCTCGCGAAAAAGTTTTGGAATATCTCTGCACCGCCGATATTTTTACGCTCAACACCGCCTACGAAGGATTTTCACACCAGATTTTAGAAGCGATGGCACTCGGCGTTCCCATTGTGACTACTGACGCCGGCGGCAATCCGGAGCTTATTGAAAACAACAAAGAAGGTTTTTTGGTAAAATTCAATGATAAGGAGGCACTAAAAACAAAAATTCTGGATATTTTGAAAAATCCTGAATTTGCCAAAAAACTTAGCGAAGCTGCCTCCCAAAAATCCAGCGAATTTTCAAAAGAGAGGATGATTAATAAAACTATTAAAATATTATTATGAAAGTCCTAATGATAAGTGGAGACCCGAGTATTGTAAATCCGCGGTCAGAAGCGTGCAAAAGAATGGAAGAATATCGCAAAACGCTCGGCGGGCTGGATGTTTTGCTCGCTTACGGAAACATTTTTAGATTTATTGGCGCAGTTTTTTCCGGTTTTAAGAAACTTTGGCATAAAAAATACGATGTGATTACGGCGCAGGATGTTGAACACGCGCTTCTGGCGTGGGCGTTTTCAAAATTTTTTAAGGTTCCATTTCAAATGCAAATACACGCCGATATTTTTAGCCATCAATTTGTTGAAAGCTCGGTTTTGAACAAATTGAGGGTGGCGTTGGCGAAGTTTTTGATTCCGAGGGCGGACTGCATAAGAGTTGTTTCAGAAAGAATTAAACTTTCGCTAATTTCTAATTTCCAATTTCTAATTTCTAACATCACCGCTTTACCAATTTTTGTTGATATTGAAAAAATAAGAAACGCGCTTATCAAAACAGACCTCTATAAAAAATATCCCGGGCGGTTCATAATTTTAATGGCTTCGCGGATAACAAAAGAAAAAAATATCGGATTGGCGATTGAGGCGGTGGGGGGGCTAATAACCCACCCCTTAAGCTCCCTACTTCTTATTGTCGGAAACGGGCCGGAGCTAGAAAGTTTAAAGTTAAAAGTTCAAAGTGAAAAGTTGGAAAGAAATGTTAAATTTGAACCTCACGCCCCCGACCTTGTTTCTTACTACAAAACTTGTGATTTATTTTTGCTAACTTCCAATTACGAAGGGTATGGGCGCACGCTGGTTGAGGCCGCTGCTGCGGGTGCAAAAATTGTATCAAGCGATGTCGGTATCGCGTCGGAAATTTTGGAGTCGGAATGTGTTTTCAAAGTCGGCGACAAAAGCGATTTGGCCGAAAAATTGAGCTCGGCTTTAAACCTGAAATTGCCTCCCCCCAAGCCGCTTGTTTCTCAAACAAAAGAAGATTATTTAAGGTTATATAAAAGCAGTTTTGAAGTATGCGCGCATAAAAAATGAATCTTTTAATTTTCACTCAAAAAGTTGATAAGGAGGACGACAATTTAGGATTTTTCCATCGCTGGCTGGAGGAGCTTGCAGAAAGAGCCGACAAAGTTTTTGTCGTGGCGAATTTTATTGGCAAATACAGCTTGCCGGCTAACGTTCAAGTTTTTTCTTTGGGAAAAGAAAAGAAAATTGGCAGAATCATGCGCTATATAAATTTTTATAAATATCTGTTTTCTGCACTGCCAAAAGCCGACGCCGTGTTTGTGCATATGATCCAAATCTGGGTTATTCTCGCTTGGCCTGCGGCGGCGATTTTCAAAAAAAAAATATATTTATGGTATACTCACAAATCAGTGACATCTTCTTTGCGGCTCGCCGAAAAACTAGTTGCAAAAATTTTCACGGCTTCGCCGGAAAGCTGCCGGCTCCGCTCTAAAAAAATTATGGTCACTGGACACGGCATTGATACCGAGCGTTTTAAGCCGAAAAATATGCTGAAAACCGGGGCGCTTAAACTTCTTAGCGTGGGGAGGATTACTCCATCCAAAGATTACGAGTTTATTCTTGAAGTTGTTAGTTTAGCAAGCGGGAATGCGGTTTTAGATATAGTTGGGGAACCAATTACAAAGGCGGACGTTACATATAAAAGGAAGCTGGAAATGCTGGTTTTGGAGAAAAATTTGCGCGGCAGAGTTATATTTTTGGGCGCAAAGAATCAAGACGAAATGCAGGATATCTACAACAGCCACGATATTTTGCTTCATGCGAGCGAAACCGGCAGCATGGACAAGGTGGTGCTGGAAGCAATGTCCTGCGGGCTTCCGATAATAACCACCAGCGAAGCGTTTAAAAGTCTGCTTGCAGTTTTGCCGAAGGACGCCGCAGTGATTGCGGGAAAAATTGTTCAAACGGCCGGCGCCGGAAAAAATTTGGCTTTGCGCGAGTTGGTTATAAAAAATCACAATCTTGAAAACCTGATTGAAACAATTATCGCCAATATGAGATGAATAAAATACCATGCTCCGTTGGAATACTGACTCTGAACTCCGGCGCCACATTGCGCCGCTGCTTGGATTCGCTCAAGGCCTTCGCGGAGATTGTAATTTGTGACGGCAACAGCACCGATAGTACTTTGGAAATTGCCCGCGAATACGGAGCCAAAATAGTAAAGCAATACGATTCGGACGAGCCCAATTTGCGTTGCGTCAAAGACAAGGCGAATGTCCGGCAAAAAAATATGGACGCGGCTTCTTACGATTGGTATTTTTTTATGGATTCAGACGATGCTTTATCCGCGGAAGTTGTTGAAGAAATTAAAAAGATAGCCGCGAATCCACGTCCGGAATTTTTTGTTTACCGCATGCCCACAAGGATTTTTATAGACAGCAAAGAAATAAAACACGAAGCGAGCTACCCTTCGTATCAAATAAGATTGATAAACCGAAAAATCAATCCGTATTTTAAGGGGAAGGTGCACGAGCGTCTGAAGTTTGACCGCGCAAGATATAAAGTGGGCGAACTTCAAAGCTATTACGATTTTCACTGGTCGCGGGAACGCGCCGAAAATTACTGGCAATACTTGAAAATGTACGCAAGCTGGGAAACGGAGCTTTTAGAATATGGTCCGCTAGGGCCGTTTCTCTACTGGTGCGTCTGGCGCCGGCTTCGCATAATCGCCGGATATCTGTATCGAATTCCCAAAATGTATCTGCTTTACGGATTTGAAGATTCCATGCCGGCGCGGATTCAGTTTCTGACTTTGTGGTACCATTTTTATCTTTTATATTTATTCATAAAAACGAGAGTCGCTCATGTGCGCAGTAAACGGCTTTAATTTCAAAGACGAAAGGCTGATTTTAAAGATGAATCAGGCAACGCGCCACAGGGGGCCCGACGGCACCGGAATTTTTTTGGACGACAAAATTTCTTTGGGGCATAACCGTCTAAGCATCATTGACCTAAGCGATGCGGCCGCGCAGCCCATGACAAGCGCGGATGGAAATTTAGTGATTATTTTTAACGGCGAGATTTATAATTTTAAAGAATTAAAACATGAGCTTGCCGGCTCTTATAATTTTAAAACCTCAAGCGATACCGAGGTGATTTTGGCGGCTTATCAAAAATGGGGATATGGCACGGTGAAGAAATTTAACGGGATTTTTGCCTTCGCGATTTGGGATAAATTAAAACAAGAATTGTTTTTAGCACGGGACCATATTGGCATAAAGCCATTGTATTATTATTCGGACGGTTCCAAATTTATTTTCTCTTCCGAAATAAAGGCCATTCTGAAACACGATGTCCCCGGAAAATTAAACCGCGCGGCATTTAGTGTTTATTTTAGGGCTTTATACGCGCCGGAGCCGCTTACTATGTTTGAATGGATTTATAAATTTCCGCCGGCGCATTACGGCGTTTTCGGGGACGGCAAGCTTAAACTTACTAAATATTGGAGGATTCCGGAAATAAGATATTTTGATAAGCCGCTTCAAGATTTGGCGGAAGATTTGCGCGGAGAAATCTTGAAAAGCGTAGAGCGACAACTGGTTTCCGACCGCCCCGTAGGGCTTTACCTTTCCGGCGGGATTGATTCCAGCGCCGTACTGGACGCGATGAGCGCGGCCCGCGGGAACATAGACACTTTTTCCATCGGGTTCACTCTGCCCAATAAAAATGACGAAGAAAAATTCAACCAGGATTTTTATCTGGCAAAGCGCACCGCTGCGCGCTACGGCGCGCGCCACCACGAAGTTTTGCTCAAAGAGGAAGCAATTCCTGATTTTTTGGAAAAAGTTTTTTACCAGTTGGACGAGCCGATTGCCAACCCAACCGCTATTCCGATGATGAAGCTGGCTGAATTTACCAAAAGCGGGGGGGTGGATGTGGTCTTGGGTGGAGACGGCGGAGACGAGCTCTTCGGCGGGTACGAAAGATACCGCTTGAGCAGAATTTTGAGTTTTTTGCCGAAGTTTTTTCTGCCGAAAGAAACGGACAGATTCGCGCGATTCATGTTTCAAAAAAATCCGATTTTAAGCGAGGTCTTGCAGAAAGAATTTTTTGAAAGAAACATTACAAAATCTTTTTTTTCAAAAAATTATTTTCGCAACAACCAGTCCAAAACTTTTGAGGAGCTTTTCATGTCCGTGGACAGGCAGTCATGGCTTGTAGACGAGTCGCTTTTGCGCACGGACAAGATGTCCATGTTTTCTGCGGTTGAGGCGAGAGTGCCGCTTTTGGACAAAAATCTTGTTGAATTCGCGGCGAAAATCCCTAGAAAATATAAGCTAGGCGCGTTTAACACAAAAATTATCTTAAAAGAAGCGTTTCGCGGCCGGATTCCTGATTTTTTGTTGCACCAGCCCAAGCGCGGATGGTTCTCTCCTGCGGCAAAATGGTTAAGAGCCCCCAAAATTCACGCCGCCGTTCAAAACATTCTCTCCCAAAATTATTACACAGAGACCGCGCCGGTATTTAATTGGAAAAATATTGAGGAAATTTTAAAGGGCCACGTTGAAGGCAAAAGATACAATCTCACGATTTTATGGGCGCTGATAAATTTCCAGGTTTGGGCGAAACTTTATAAAATTAAATTATGAAAAAATTAATTTACATAGCCAATGCTCGCATTCCCACCGAAAAAGCGCACGGTATCCAGATTATGAAAATGTGCGAAAGTTTTGGAGAGTTGCTTGCCCGCCGAAGCCTTGGCGAAGGCGGGGAAATTGAATTATTAGTGCCTCGGCGCCTAAATCCCATCAAACAAGACCCGTTTGACTATTATGGTGTTCGCCGAAATTTTAAGATTACAAGATTGCCAACACTGGATTTAATTACCTTTGGATTCGGGAGCTTGGGGTTTTTCATTGAAACGATATTGTTTTTAATTTCATCAACGATTTGTCTGCTTTTCGGAAAATACGATATTTTGTACACTCGCGAATGGCTGGCTGGGCTATTTTTCAGAAACATAGTGCTGGAGATTCACTCTTTGCCGGCGAAGCCAAATTTTTTTCATAAAAAAGCGTGGCGAAGAGCTAGGGCGCTTTTGGTTTTGACGAGTTTTATTAAAAACGAACTTGTTAAATTCGGAGTGCCGGAAAATAAGGTTCTTGTTCTCCCTGACGCGGTGGATTTAGCAAAATTTGACATAAAAATCTCTAAAGAAGAGGCAAGGAGAAAACTTGGCTTGCCGCAAGATAAAAAAATAATTCTCTACACCGGGAGTTTTTATCTTTATGATTGGAAGGGAGTAGATATTTTGTTGGAATCGGCTAAAAATTTCGGCGAAGATTTTTTGTTTCTTTTTGTCGGCGGAAGTGGCGAAGAAATTGAGCAAATAAAATCTAAATATAATAATTTAAGCAATGTTCTGCTGACGGAGCATAAACCCTACACTGAAATTCCGTATTATCTGAAATCCGCCGATGTTTTGGTATTGCCGAATAAAGCAGGGCACAAAATGTCGGAGCAGCATACTTCGCCATTGAAACTTTTTGAATATATGGTCTCCGGCAGGCCGATTGTCGCTTCCAATTTGCCGTCTCTCCGCGAGATTTTAACCGAAAAAGAAGCGGAGTTTTTTAGACCTAACGATTCTATGGACTTAACACGCGCGATAAAAAAGGTTTTAGAAAACGTCTCATTTGCCGAAGAACTTTCCCGCAACGCCCTCCGAAAAGCCCAAAATTACACTTGGGCAAAGCGAGCAAGACGGGCACTTGACTTTATAGTCAATTTAGCCGGTTGAGTGAACAACTCACTCCCGGCTATTTTTATTTTTTCCTAAAGCGGAGCGCGAGCACCACGTAAAGCGAGTCAAAAATATCGCGGAGGGTGCTTTTTGAGGAGCCGCCTCGGCGCTCCAGAAATTTAATCGAGATTTCTTTGGTTTTTGCGCCCAGGCGCAGCATTTCGTAGAGAAACTGGATTTTATAGGCGTAATATTTTGATAAAATCCTGCTTTCATCAAGCGGCAGGCGTTCCGCGAAATTTTTTACGCGGGAAAGCTTGAAGCCGGAGGTCGCGTCGTTTACCGGAAGCCCTAAAACAAATTTGGCGGTTAAACCGCCAAGTCGGCTTAAAGATTTTCTCCAAAGCGCCCATTCTTTCGGAATGGAGCCGCCCGCGACATAGCGCGAGCCGATTACGTAATCGTATCCTTTATCAAATTCGGCAACCAATCTTTTTATATCCTCCGGATTGTGCTGCCAGTCGCCGTCAAACTCTATCACCGCGTCAGCTCTTAATTTTTCTATAGCGTATTTTATGCCCGCGATATACGCGGCGCCGATGCCGCGCTTTTCTTTTTCAACTATTAAATTGAGATTCGGATATTTCGCCGATTTTGTTTTTACGATTTCCGCGGTTCCGTCGGGGGAATTCCCATCCACGACTAACACTCCCATTTGGTGGTTCTGGATATCTTTAAATGTTTTCTCAAAAAGCGCGTCCAAAAGCTGGCCTATTAATTCGCTTTCGTTATAAGTTGGTATAATCGTTATTATTTTCACCGGTTTAATTTATATATTTCTATTTTTGGCCCAAATTCTTTTATTTGAAACAAGGCCAAGGGATTCTTTAAAAATTGACTTTCAGCCACGGACATATCCGATTCGCCGGAGCCGAAAGTTTTTATAAGCTTTCCGTTCCCCATCGCCTTTTTAAAATATTGGCCATTGCGATAGTTCGGCTGAATAATCACGTATTCGTAGTTGTTTTCTTTAACATAGTTTTCCAAGTTTTCGTAGAAATTTTGATTGTTGGCGTCAAATAAGTTCAGGGCGTGAAAATTCGGCCTCCCCAGCTCCGCGTCCGCTAAGTCAACTTTTCTTAAAGAAGATGAATCTATTTTCCTCTGCTCATCAACGGCGCTTTTGTTTGTGGAAAAACGTGTGAGCCGAGCCAGCGTTATTATTTTTGCCCCGGCGGGTAGGTTTGCTTCAGCCCAAGAGCGCGCCATGGTGCGCGAGTCATTTTTTAAGGCCAACCAGCCGAGCCGCAACGAGAAAATAAGAGGGAGCAGTAGCAGGATCATAAGCGATTTTGATAAGGCGGCGGAAGACATTTTTTTTTGTGTTTCATAAAACCCATACCCAGCGAGAATTATGAAGATTGGCAGTATTCCCATGAAAAATCGCGGCTCAAAACGGAAAATTAGATAAAAAATCACGCTGTAGGCGCAGATGAACGCGGCGAAAGCCCAGAAAACGCCGCGCGATTTTTTAAACGCGAAAGCCAGGCCCGCCGTAGCGAACGCGATTAACACAAACTCCGAGGCGGCAATGGTTTTTGCGAAGTAAAATGGGCTTGAAATGAGCCCCCGGACAGTTTTTGCGGCACTCTCTGTTGTATCCGCTCTGAAACCCAGGCTTCCTGGGTAAAGCAAGTAGGGGAGCATGGCCAGCACCGCAAAAAGGGCGCATAAACCGTAGAAAAATTTTTCTTTTAACAACCCTAAAATAGATTTTTTTTCGTAAAGTAGGTACCAAAAGACAATAAGTAGGGCCGAAAGGATATTTGTTATCGCAAAACCCACGCCGACGCCCGCGCTAAGAGCTGCTAGCAGATATCTCTTTTTGTCGGAGACTTTTTGATGAGAAAGCCAAAAAAGAGTGAGTGCGGAGAAGAAAAAAACGGAAAGCCAGTGCCTGCTAGTCATGGATAGCGCGGTATGGATTAAACTGGTTGAAACAAAAAAGGCGGTAAACAGAGCTGGAGTTTCGTCTGTGAAAATATTTTTTGCTATTTTATAAATTAAATAAACCGATGCGACGCCCAAGAGAATATTTATTACTCGCGCGATTATAAAAAATCCAGAGAGGTCGCTCAATAAATACGCCGCGAAAAGATTCGCCGCGCCTTTATAGAATAAAAATTTTACCGCGGCAAGTGCCGCAAAAAACGGCAAATATAAATAGGCGAGATACGGCGGATAGTAAAGAACGGTCTTAAAATCAGCAAAATGGAGCGCCGGCAACAGAGTTTTTAGTTCAAGCATTTTAAGCGCTGCCAATACGAAAGGAGGTTCATCATCAACTAGCCAAAGAGGAAGCCCATAGCTTACACCAGCGATTCTTATCAGAAACGCCAAAGCCAAAATAGAAATAAGCCATGTTCTCAAGTTCATAATTACATTTAACTATATAGAAAATTTAGGTTATAATCCATAGCATGTTTAAACTTTCCATTATTGTCCCAGCGTACAACGAGAAAAATACTATTGCGGAGATTTTGAAACGCGCGGAGGGCGCTGATGTCGGCGAATCGCAAAAAGAAATTGTGGTTGTTGATGACGGCTCAAGCGATGGCACGCGCGAAGTTTTAAAACATTTAGAAAAAACAGGCAAATACAGAATACTTTACCAGGATAAAAATAAAGGCAAGGGCGCGGCTCTCCGGCGCGGGTTTCAGGAAGCTCTCGGCGACTTTATTATTGTTCAAGACGCAGATTTGGAATATGATCCCAACGAATATAAAATTTTGCTGGCTCCGCTTTTGGACGGTCGGGCTGACGTGGTTTTCGGCTCGCGTTTTATGGGTGCCTCGGCGCACCGGGTTTTATTTTTCTGGCACTATGTCGGCAATAAAATTCTGACTACGCTTTCCAATATTTTTACGGACCTCAATTTAACCGATATGGAGACGGGGTATAAAGCTTTCAGGCGCACGGCGCTCTTGAAAATCCTGCCGAAACTCAAAAGCAGCAGGTTCGGCATTGAACCGGAAATCGTCGCCAGAGTCGCCAAGGCCGAACTCCGCGTTTACGAGGTTGGTATTTCCTACAGCGGCCGGACTTACGCCGAAGGGAAAAAAATCGGCTGGCGTGACGGCCTTTACGCCATCTCGGCTATTATCAGATTTAATTTATTTGATTGATTTTGAGCTGGCTCAAAAATCATAAAACCGAGATTTGGATTTTTTTTCTGGCGTTCGGGGTCAGGTTCTTGTACGCGGTTTCTGTGCAGGTTAAATTTGGATCGCAGGGATTTCTGGCTTACTCGGACGCTTTTTCTTTTTATCTTCCTCTGGCGAAGAATCTAGTCGAAAATCATATTTTCAGCATGAGTGCGGCCCCGCCGTACGTGCCCGACGCCTATCGCACGCCTCTCTATCCGCTTTTTTTGGCATCGTTTTTGTGGTTTAAGTTGCCGATTTTTGCAATTGTTTTCGCGCAAAATGTCTTGGCCGGGTTCATGGCGGTTTTAGTTTACCGCATCGGCATTTTAATTTTTAATTCGCGGAATGTGGGCTTTTTTGCGGCAGTTTTTATGAGTGTTGAGCCAATGTCTGTTTATTGGAATAATCTTTTGATGTCAGATTATTTGTTTGCCTTTTTGTTTATTCTGGCCTTTTATTATTTTGTTTTAAGGCGTTATTACCAGTTTACTCTATTTTTTGGTTTGGCAACGCTTACGCGCTCCGTTGGCATATACTTTTTCCCGCTATTTCTAATTATGATGTTTTGGAGACAGATCGGCTTGAAAAAAATTATTGTGTCCACCACGCTGTTTTTGGCCGTGCTTTTCCCATGGATGCTTCGCAATAAAATTGTTTTTGATACGTGGCAATTATCTTCCGCTTCGTGGTATAACCTTTACGGCGTTGTTACGTCGATATTCGCGGATAGAGAAGGGTTTATACTGCCGCGCCCGCAACTTCCGCCTTACGATCCGGCAAATATCCCATTTTACCAGAGGCATTTTTTTGAAATTTTTAAAGAAAGGCCATGGGCCTACGCCAAATTTTACGCCTCTGTGGTTCTGGAGTCGCTTTCTAAAAATCCGTACTTTTATCTCACTAATTATGTTTTAAAACCGAAATTGCCGCAGCTTTTTGACGAGAATTTTGGAAAGTGGATTTTTGCCGCCGCCGCGGCGGTTTGGGCATTCTGGGCGCTGCTTTACGCGTTTGCGCTCTTGCTTTTTTTTGAAAAAAAAGCGAGGATTTGGTTTTATTTGATCTTTCTCTTTTTTTTGGTAAATGCCGCTTCGGTAGGAGCTTTAGGGTTGGGCGCGGACATGAGCAGGTATATGCTGCCTTTGACGCCTTTTATTCTTTTATTCGCCGGCGCCGGATTTAATTTTATTTATAAAAAATATGCCGCGAGATAACCTGATTTTAACTTTTCTATTTGTCATTTTGATTTTGTTTGGCGTATGGCGCTTGCCTTACAGCCCTGCCACTTGGTTTGACGAGGGGATTAATTTAGGCATTGCCAAAGGATTAATAAATCACGGAGTTTTTAGTTTGGAGATTGCGCCCGGCGAATTTGTTGAGACGCGCCAATTTTTGATTACCAGCAATTATCCTGTTTTGCTGCCGGCGGCTTTATCAATGAAATTATTCGGCTTTAATTTGGTTGCCGCCAGAGCGCCTATGGTTTTGTTTTTGTTTTTATTCTCGCTCGCCGCCTATTTTTTAGTAAAAATGCTTTACGGAAAAACTGCGGCTCTTATGAGCGTCGCACTGATTGTATCTTTTACGCCTTTTTACGGCAATGGTAAAGCCGTTTTGGGGGAAATTCCGGGGTTGTTTTACTTTTTATGCGCATTGCTGCTGCTCGCGCCGGAATTTAATTTTAACAAATTGTTTTTAGCCGGACTTTTCACCGGCCTCTCCGCCGCCGCCAAGCCGGTTTTTTTGATTGTTCCTGCGGCGGTTTTGGTTGGCGAAATCGTCTACTATAAAAACGATTTTAAAATTTTGCTGAAACGGTTCTTGCTCATTGCCTCCGGAGCCCTGTTTCCGCTGATTTTTTGGCTATACACGATTTTGCCGAGTTTTTCTTTAGCCGGACTTTTTCCAGCGTTTAACTATTATTCAAATTCCTACGCTTCTGTTAATTTCGGCGACCTGATTTCCGCGAATTTTTTGAGATTTTTCACGGAGTCCACGCCAATTCATTTCTTATTGCTTTTTTTGGCGTCCGCCGCGTTCATTTTTTGGAAAAACAAAAAAGGCGAAGATGTAAAAAAAGTTGAAATTATTTTAGCTGCTTTTATTTTGCTGGTCCTGGCTTTTTACCTCAAAACCCCGGGCTGGTACCGCTACTTTTTCCCCGCGCATATGGTTTTGTTTCTGGTCTTTCCGGCCGCCGCACTCCGCTTGATTGGCAGAAAAGCCGCCGTCTCTCTGATCGCCCTGCTTTTTATTTTCCAGACCTCCTACACCATAAGCCAGCGGAACTCCAGTTTATATTATTCCGATGAAACTGAAATTTTTTCCAAATATGTCATGGAAACAACCACACTAGATGATAAAATTTTTATTATCAACGCCTCAAGCGCAGCTTTTTTGATTGAAAGCCGGCAAGTTTATCAGTATCTGCGAATAAACCCTGTTTTGTCTTTTGGAAAAACCGATATAGAAAATTATAATTATGTTGCTGTTCAAAGCGCGCCAGTTGATATATTCGTCAATACTCTAGAGTCTGATTACGAAATACAAAAACAAATCGGCCACTACTCTTTATATAGAAAACTTAGTCAGTAGCTAAGCCAGATTTTAATTATATCTATAAGCATCCGGAGAGAATCTCTGGCTATTTTGATATTTGACTGGCCGGCGTTTTCCAAAACCACCGGAACCTCCTGGATTTTTAGGCCGGCTTTTTGGGCTTCAACCAAAAGCTCCAAATCAAAAGCAAAGCCGTTGATATTTAATTTCGGGAGAATCACCCCCGCCGCTTTATGACTCATTCCTTTAAGTCCCGCTTGGGTGTCTGAAAATCTCAAATGCAAAAGATTTCGGACTAAAAACCCGAAGCTCCAATGAGTAAGACGTCTTACAGTGCTAATGCCAAATTGGTCAACCTGCCAGGTTGACCACAGGTGGCGGTTTGCGATAACCAAATCAGCTTTCCATGAACGCAGAAACTCAATCATTTCTTTAAAATGCTTTGTGCCGTACGGCAAATCTGCGTCGGTAAAAATAATGACGTTACCGGAGGAGGTGGCGATGCCTTCGCGCACACTCGCGCCTTTGCCTATATTTTTTGCCCTATTTATAAAACGGATCGCCGGATATTTTTTTAATTTCTCTTCAACTATTTTTGCCGTGGCGTCTTTGCCTCCGTCATTTATTATCAAAACTTCAGCGTTTAAATTTTCGCTCTGGATAAAATTCATCAGCGCCTCCACGCTCTTGCCGATGTGGGCGGCATCGTTATAAACTGGAATGATGATAGAAATCTCCGGCGCTAAGCTTGCGGTTGCTTTTTGGGGGGGCATTGTTGCTTTTTTATTTGCTGTTATTTTTGCTCTTTTTTACTTCGGCTATTTTAGGAACGACCAATTTTCTAAAAAACTTTTTTACATTTCCGCGATCTCGCTTTTTGCGCTTGCGTTCCTAAAGCTCGTAATTTTTTATATGTATCCTTATAATTACATCGCCGATCGGCTGGTTTTTTACGCCATCCCTTCGCCCAAGGCGCTTGGGTGGCTGTGGCTGGCCGGCACTACGCTCCTTTTCATGCTATTTTTGCGTTTTCGGGAGAGGATGGAGCGAGTTGCTGTTTTTAAATTCCTCTTCGCGCTCTACGTTTTTTTTGTATTTTTCAGCATCGGCGTGGCGGCCGTGCGCGAAGGTTTTTTTAGCGTTTATGAGCCGTTTACCCGCACTCATTTTGAGTACACCGGGAATCTTTATTTGATAAGAAACACATCTGATTTTCTGAAGAACTTCATTGATTTAAGCCAGTCCTTGTCAATACACACCCGCATACATCCGCCGGGGTATACACTTATTCTTTATTTTTTCCAGAAATACTTGCACGCGGGTTTCGGCGGTATGGCGGCGCTTACGGTTATGCTCGGCGGGCTTGCCGTTTTCCCACTTTACTATTTTTTAAAGAATTTTGCCACCGAGAGGGAAACAAGAAGGGGACTTGAGCTTTTTGTCTTTTTCCCAAGTTTTGCGATGATGAGCGCGACTTCAATGGACGCGGTTTTTTTGTTTTTTGTTTGGATCGCCATATTTTTAATCTATGCCGGCTGGATGAGAAGCGCGGTTTTATCTTTTTTGGGCGGGGTGGCCGCCGCCGCCGCGCTATTTTTAAATTATTTGTTTTTGCTCGCTGCCCCGCTCTTTTTGATTCTGCTTTTTATGGTTTACGGAAAAAGCGGTGAGGCCAAGCGCTTGATTTTCAGAACCGCCGCGGCTGTTGCCGGCCTCGCGCTTTTTTTTGCGGCCCTTTATTTGGTTTACGATTATTCAATTTGGGAAAATTTTTGGGTTTCGCGCGCCGCGCAAAATGCGGAAATCAAAAGCAACTTTGAATCGCTCTTGATATATTTTGTTTACTTTTTTATGAATTTATCTGCATTTGCCGTCTATCTAGGTCTCCCGAACGTTTTTTTGCTGGTCGGGCGGATTAAGGAATTTTGGCGGCGCGAGAATTTGGCCGCATCGCTCGGATTTATCATGGTAGGGCTTTTTTTGCTCATGGGTATTTTCCAGGGCGAGGTTGAGAGAATATGGCTCTTTTTGACCCCGCTTTTCATTTTGCCGCTGATGAAAATAGTAAAAGATTGGGAGCCCTTGCGGTTTAACGCGCTTTTGTCATTGTTGTTTTTTCAGATTATTACTTTGCAGATTCTGTTTTACACTTATTGGTGAGCTTCGCGCCGGTTTTTGGAGCACGCAGATTATTGAAACGCCGAAAGGGAAGTTCGCCAGGCGAAGAATCTTCGCCTCCAGAGAAAAAATTTTCTCAAGAGCGTAATTCAGCGGTTTAGGCAGCATAAAGAAGTCAGACTCACCCTCGCCCAAATTAAACGCCCTTCTTAAATATCTGAAAACAAGTATCGGCAGGAACATAAACGCGTTAAAATAACTTATTTTTTTTATGGTCAGATTTGTTCTGGAGCGTATTAAGCTCATCAGGCCCGGTTTTGCGTATCGGCGTTTATGATGAAGCAGTTTATCGTGCTCGGTCCATAAAAAATCAAATGCGGGCACGGTTATAAGCGCCAATCCGCCGGGCGCGAGCAGTTCTTCTATCCGTTTGAGCGCCGCGACGTCGTCTTCAATGTGCTCCAAAACGTCCAGCAGAGTGATGACGTTATATTGTTCATCCAGTTTGATTTCGGGAAACTCGCCTTTAATTAACGTAAAGTCCGGGTTTAGCTTTTTTGCGAGATCAGCGGCAACGTCAGAAAAATCAAGCCCAAAAACGTTTTTTGAGAAATTGCCAAGGAGGACGGCGTTAAAACCCGTGCCGCAGCCGATGTCCAGGGCTCTTTCAACTTTTTGAGGGCAGAATAATCGCAAGCATTCGGAGATAATCCTGCGGCGGCCGCGGAACCACCAATGGTCTTTTTCAGTGTTATAAAGCTCTATATATTGGGCTCTTTCCATGCTATAATTTTATTTTGATTGTTATGCCAAAAACCGATTTTTCCATCATAGTGCCGGTGTATAATGAAGCGAAGCGCATACCGAGAAGTATAGACCAAATTTTCAATTTTTTTAATAGCTGCGGAGATGCGGTGGAGGTGATTTTTGTTAACGACGGGTCCACTGATGACACGGAAAAAGTTCTGGAAAGTTATCAGGGAAAGCATGATTTTAAAATCATAAAATACGGCAAAAATCGCGGGAAGGGTTATGCGGTAAGACAAGGCACCCTCGGGGCCAGCGGGCGCTGGATAATTTTTTTTGACATTGATTTGGCGGTTCCCTTAAGCGAGTTCCAGCATTTTAAATCTTTCGTTTCGGACGGCGATCAAATAGTTATCGGCAGCCGCCGGATGACGGATTCGCGCATAAACAAGCGCGAGCATTGGCTGCGCGAATTTCTCGGCGCCGGATTCAGCGCGCTGTCCCGCGTTTTCGTTCGCGAGGTAGCCGATTTTACCTGCGGGTTTAAATGTTTTTCCCGCGAGGCGGCCGCGGAGATTTTCCCTATTGCGCGGATAAACAGATGGGCGTTTGACACGGAGCTTCTATATGTCGCAAAATTAAAACGCATACCTATCCGCCAGATGCCGGTAGAATGGTCGCATGATGATGATTCAAAAGTAAGAGCCGCCCGTGACATTGTTATTTCTTTGAAAGAACTTATGCAAATAAAAATTAACCAATTAAGAGGGTTTTACAAATGAAATTTTTTACAGAGCATAAATTTATTTTTGTTTGCGCGATTTTGCTTGCGTTTTTAATCCTCTTGCCTTCGTGGATGTTCCCGTTTATGGCCGGCGATGCGTATAATGGCATCAATCTTGGCGAATGGGACGACGACGCGGCATACATCGCCAGAGGAAGGGAAATTCTGGAAGGCCATTCTTTGGGAAATACTTTTTTGAAAATCGGCAAAAACGATTCGTCCGACCCGCACCAGACTTATATAGACTACCTATTGCTGGCGCCGGTAAAACTATTGGGGCTTTCCGGCGTCGCGAAAAATCATATCGTGGTGCTTTACGGCTTTTATACTTTTTTGGGAGTTGCTTTGTTGGTTTTATTTATTTATTTTTTTATTCTGCATTTGTCCGACAATAAATTGCTGTCAGCCGCCGCCGCTTTATTTACAGTGGGCGGCTATGAGTTAGTAAAGCTTTACCACCTTCCAGTTACCGCCGTCGCCTATAATTTCAACATATTTTCCCGACCAATAATGCCCGTTTACGGGCTTCTTGCGCTTTTTATTTATATAAATTTACTGGCAAAAAGTTTGCGTGAATCGGGATGGAGGCGCGTCTTTTGGGCGGGAATTTCTTTCGGCGCGTTGTTTTACGTCTATCCTTTTACATGGACGTTTGCCGCCGCGCTGACAGGGAGCTTGTTTTTGATTTATATTTGTCTGCGCGATTGGGAATCAGCGAAAAAAGTTTTTTGGGTTTCAGCCATCGGGCTTGCCATCGGGTCTTACGCCCTTGTTTTATTAGCGTTGCTTATGTCTTCGGAAATCGGCAAACAAATCGCCGGCTTTACAACGTTTATTTCTCACGCCCCCGCGCCCTTCAGCAAGCTCTCTTTTTTGATTTTGATTATGGCAATTATTTACGCTTTCAGAAACCGCGGCAAAAAAGATTACCCGATTCTTTTGGCGATTATTCTAGCCAGCTGGATAGCTCTGAATCAGCAGGTAATTACCGGGCGCGATCCGCAAGGCGTTGACCATTACTTTTGGTACTTTACCATTCCTACTTCCATTGTGGTGGGGTCTTATGTTTCGTGGGCGCTTGTGTGGGGCGCGGAGCGCGGGAAATTAATATTGCGAAAATACGGAAGCGCTTTGCTCGGCATTGTAATCGTCATCGCTTTTTTAAATACTGCCAGCCGGCAATACGCTAGAATGCTTGTGATTTGGGATGCCAAAGAATACGCGCAAAACTACCGCCCGATTATTGACGCATTAAACCGCGATACCGCGCCCGGGGTCATTTTAAGTTCCGATCTTTTTTATGGAAGATTTTTTTCAGTCTATACCGACCATGATTTATTTTGGGCCATGCACGCGTTCAATTTCGCTACCCCTGCAGAAAGAATGAAAGACGCGCTTTATGTGTACGCGTATTTGGATAAGGAGGCCAGAGGCGACTTTGCCGGCGCGCTTTATAAGATAGACGCCGGCGGGATTAAAAAAGCATATGGGCGCCACTACTCATCAATCTATGCCGCTTTAAGCAGAGAGAAAACCATAGATTTGCTTTCCGGCGAATACAAAAAGATAGTTGACGACCCCGAAGGAATCATTAATATTTTAAAGAAAGCTGACGTTAATTACATTGTCTGGGACAAGAATACCAATCCGGAGTGGGACCTCTCCCCGCTTGCCGACAAACTTCAAGAAATTGCCGCGTCAAACAATATTTATTTGTATGCGTTGAAATAAATACATGTCTAATTTTTTTACCGAACATAAATTTATATTGAGCTCCGCCGTCGGTTTGGCGCTTTTGGTGATATCGCCGGCCCTGCTTTTCCCGTTTATGGCCGGCGATGCGTATAAGGGCATAAATATTGGCGAGTGGTCGGACGACTTCCACTATATCGCCAAAGGCAGGGAAATTCTGGAAGGCCACTCTTTGGGCAATATTTTTCTTAAAATCGGCAAAAACGATTCGTCCGACCCGCACCAGGTTTATATAGAATATCTTCTTCTCGCGCCGGTTAAACTGCTGGGGCTTTCTCGCGCAGCGGTAGATTATATTGTTCCTGTATACACTCTTTACGCTTTTTTGGGCGTTGTTCTTTTGATTTTCTCTATTTACTTTTTCATACTGCGCCTCTCCGCGCATAAGTTGCTGTCCGCGGCGATAGCGCTATTTACCATAGGCGGCTACAGTTTAGTGAAGCTTTATCATGTGCCGATTACTGCAACCAATCCGGACCCCAACATATTTTCCCGGCCAATAATGCCAGTTTACGGGCTTCTTGCGCTTTTTATTTACATTAATTTGCTTGCAAGAAGTTTGAAATCATCGGAGAGAAAACATGTTCTTTGGTCCGGCATTGCATTCGGAGCGCTGTTTTACGTTTACCCCTACACATGGACTTTCGCCTCGGCGCTGACAGGGAGCTTGTTTTTGATTTATCTTTGTCTGCGCGATTGGGAATCAGCGAAAAAAGTTTTTTGGGTTTCAGCCATCGGGCTTGCCGTTGGCGCTTACACTCTTTTTAAAACATTTTCATTTCAGTATTCCGAAATCGGCAAGCAGATTTTGTATTATGGGACTACTTTGAATCATGCCCCGGCGCCGTTCAGCAAAATTTTATTTTTGGTTTTGATTTTGTCCATTATTTTTGCGTACCGGAATAAATGGGGCAAGAACGCTCCGCTGCTTTTGTCTGTTGTTCTCGCAAATTGGATAGCATTGAACCAGCAGGTAATTACCGGACGAGTCCCGCAACTAATGCACTATTTTTGGTATTTTACAATACCAACTTCTATCGTCGTCGGGGCTTACCTCGGATGGGCGCTTGTATGTGGCGCGGAGCGCGGGAAATTAATGTTGCGAAAATACGGAACCATTTTTTTGGCGGCGCTGATTATTGCCGCTTATTTTAATGCGGCTTCGCGGCAGTATCAGGTGACGCTGATTACGCGGGAGGCCAAAGAATACAGGCAGAACTACCGCCCGATTATTGACGCATTGAAATCGGACGCCGAACCGGGAGTTGTTCTCGCGTCATCCCTACCCTACGCAATGTTATTTCCGGTGTACACGCATCATGATTTATTTTGGGGCCATGCTACGGCTTTAGTTTATAACACGCCAATGGAGAGAATTACCGACTCGCTATACGTGTATATGTATTTGGATAAGGACGCGAGAGACAATTTTTTGGGCCGGCTTCGCGATGTGGATGCCGGATACGGAGTCGGGGGCGAATGGGGGACTAGTTTTTACCCGCTTATTTACTTTTTTGTGGCTGGTTTTAACTCCGGTTTTGATTACGAAGAATATGGTTTTCGTTTGGCTAAGGGCGACCCGGCGGTGATTAAAAGCAGGGCCGAAATGTCTGCTTTGCTTTTCCGAGAATATCAAAAAGTAGCCAGTCCGGAAGGCATTGCGGGCATTTTGAAGAAGGGCGAGGTCAATTACATCGTTTGGGACAAAAACAAAAATCCGGAATGGGATTTATCGCCCCTTTCTGAAAATTTAAGAGAGGTTGCCGCGTCAAACAATATTTATTTGTATGCGTTTAGTAAATAGTGTACTTTTTTAATATGAAGCCCAAACTTATATCTGTTGTCGTGCCGCTTTTTAACGAACAAGACACTGTCAATGAACTCCATGATCGTTTGGTTATGGTTTTAAAAAATATTGGATCGGAATATGAAATAATTTTTGTTGACGACGACTCAACAGACGGCACTTTTGAGAAAATGAAACATCTTCAGCCGGTTACGGTGCTAAGGTTAAGAAAAAATTCAGGGCAGAGCGCCGCTTTGGCCGCTGGGATAAAAAGTGCCAAAGGAGACGTCATAGTAACAATTGACGCCGATTTAGAAAACTACCCAGAAGACATACCGGATATGATTTCCAAGTTAATGGATGGGCATGACGTCGTTTCTGGCTGGCGCAAGAGCCGTTGGAATAATCAGATGCTTTTGCGAAAAATTCCGTCACTCTTGGCTAACAGATTGATTGCCTATGTGTCCGGGGCAAAATTGAATGATTTTGGCTGCACTCTTAGGGTGTATCGACGCGGAGTGCTAGATCATATAAAACTGAAAGGAGAAGAGCACCGACTTGTTGCCGCTTACGCTCATATTTTAGGGGCGCGATTGGCCGAGATGGAAGTCCGACACTCGCCGCGGAAATTCGGCGAATCGAAATACGGCATGATGCGAATATTCAAAGTTCTGCTTGATGTTTTGGCTTTAAACTTTTTCCATCGTTATTCTGAAAGGCCAATTCACTTTTTCGGAGGAATTGGCTTCGCCAGCTTTTTTCTGGCGTTTATTTCTTTTTTGGGAATGGTGTACTTCAAATATTTTGGCGATAAAAGTTTTATTTCAACTCCATTGCCGATAATTGTAGCCATTTTCTCTATTATTGGAGTTCAATTTATACTGATGGGATTGCTCGCCGAAATTTTTGTGCGTCAAAGAAGCGATGAGCAGAAAAACACGGACTTTTTAATTAAGGAAAAAATAGTGAATCAATAATTATATGTGCGGTATTGCCGGTTTAATCGGGGGTGACGAAAGAACTATCAGAACAATGACTGCCGCGCTTCGTCATCGCGGGCCCGATGACGAAAATTTTTTTCAAGATAACAATATTTGGCTTGGGCATCGCCGCCTTTCAATTATTGATATTGAAGGCGGGCGCCAACCCATGGTTTCTCCGGACGGCAAAGTGGCCGTGGTTTTTAACGGCGAGATTTATAATTTTCAGGAATTAAAAAAGACGCTTGAACTTGGATACGGGTTCGGAACCAAAAGCGATACCGAGGTTATTTTAAGCGGTTATTTAAAATGGGGGCTGGATGTGTTCGGCAAACTGGAAGGAATGTTCGCTATCGGAATTTGGGACGGGAGAACAAAAACGTTGATTTTGGCGCGCGACCGAATGGGAGAAAAACCTTTATACTATTTTCATGATAAAAATTTATTTGCTTTCGCTTCGGAACTAAAAGGCCTCTTAGAGGTTCCAGTAATCCGGCGTGAAATTGACCCAGAGTCTTTATATCTTTATTTGTCCTTCGGGCAAGTGCCGGCGCCGAAATCTATTTTGAAAAACATTCTAAAGCTGGAAGCCGGAACGTTATTGATGTTGAACGACGGCAGAATCGCGGCAAAAACATATTGGCAGCCGGATTTTAATAAAAAATTTTCTGAGTTGAGTTTGGAAAAGGCCGGAGAGGAACTGGAAAGCAGAATTGCCGCCAGTGTTAAAAAAACAATGGTTGCCGACGTCCCGCTAGGCGTTTTCCTTTCCGGCGGGCTAGATTCCAGTTTAGTTGCCTGTTTTGCGAAACAAATAAATCCCGAACTGGAAACTTTTTCTATTGGATTCAAAGAAAAATCGTTCGACGAGTCTTCTTACGCGCGCGAAGTCGCTGGCATTCTTGCGACTCGCCACAATGAAAAAGTTATCGGCTCCGAAGAGGTATTGGGCTTTCTCCCGCGAGTTGCCGATATTTCTGACGAGCCTTTGGCGGACACATCAATAATACCAACCTTTATTTTATCCTGCTTTGCCGGGTCGAAAATAAAAGTCGCGGTCGGCGGGGACGGCGGAGATGAAATATTCATGGGTTACCAGACATTTATCGCTGAAAGGCTGTGGCAGAAGTTTAAGTTTTTTATGCCGGTATTGCGGATGGCGTATGCGGCGGCAGCCGACTTTATACCGGCATCGGACAAGTATATGCCGCTGGATTTTAAACTTCGCAGGTTTTTTTTAGTTGCTGAATCGGACGCGGTTTTAAGGCATCAGCAATGGCTTGCTAATAACCACACCGACACTCTTGCGGCGATTCTTTCTCCTGATATCCATCACACGGCCTTATCCGGGAATCCTGTAACGGAGCTGATTGATGAATCTCTGCCGCGCAGCGGGTACTTGAATGACTGGGCGCGCATAATCGCTTTTTACAGAAAGTTTTATTTGGGTGATCAGGTTTTGGCCAAAATTGACCGCGCCAGCATGGCCAATTCTTTAGAGGTGCGCTCTCCGCTTTTGAATCATAATTTGGTAGAATACGCTCTGAAGTTGCCCACAGATTTTCATCTCAGAGGCCTTACAACTAAATATCTTTTGCGCTGCGTTGCTTCAAAATATTTCCCTCCACGCATAGCCCAAAGAAAAAAACAGGGTTTCGCTATGCCGCTTGGTTTGTGGCTTAAAAATGAATTGTATAGTTTTGGAGCCGAAAAAATTTCCGCTCTTAAAACAAGCATGTGGTTTAACGGCAGGGAAATTGATAAACTGTGGAATGAGCACCAAAAAGGAAAAGTTGATCGCAGAATTGAATTATGGAATTTAATCGCGCTTCAGCTTTGGCGCGAAAAGTGGTTAAAATAAGTTATGATTGATTTAGCTAAAAATTTGATAATCTCAATGCGGCCGAAGCAATGGGTTAAAAACCTGTTTCTTTTTGCCGCCATAATTTTCGTAAAGCAGTTTTTTGATATTGAGAAGCTGGCAACCGTCTTTGAGGCCTTCATAATTTTCTGCCTCGCCGGAAGCGCTATTTATCTGCTCAACGACGTGGTGGATGCGCCGTATGACCGCAGGCATCCGCAAAAACGCTTAAGGCCGATTGCTTCGGGAGAGCTTCCGGAATCCGCAGCCGTTTTTGCCGCCGTGGTTTTTGGGGCATTATCCATTTTCTGGAGTTTTTACATAAATAATTTTTTCGCGCTCACCGTCGTCGGATTTCTGGCGCTTAATGTTTTATATTCGTTTTATCTCAAGCGTTTCGTGATAATTGACGTGATAACAATCGCTTTGGGGTTTGTGATTCGCGTCATCGCCGGCGCCGTTGCCATAAATGTCCGGTTCTCGGAATGGTTGATTCTTGCGACTTTTTTCCTGACGCTTTTTTTGGCGATTTCCAAGAGAAAAAATGAGCTTATGCATGCGGAGGAGGCCGAAGCGCGCGAGGGGCTTGGCAGGTATTCTCTTGCATTGCTTGACCAGATGAACGCGATTGTTTTGCCCTCCACGATTATCACCTACGCTTTTTATACATTCAGCTCCGAGCACAGCAAGCTTCTTATGATTACAATCCCCATCGTGCTTTACGGGCTTTTTCGGTATTTATTTTTGATAAATATAAAAACGCGGAGCGACGACGGCCCGACGGACGATTTGCTTTCAGACAAAAATTTGACGCTCACCGTTTTTATCTGGCTGGCAGTGTCTGCCGCAATAATTCTTTATGCTGGATAGTGAAAGGTTTTTTGAGGAGCTGGATACGCCGTGGTCAAGCGCTACGATTTTTCTGGACATTGACGGCACTTTGCGGCCGGACGGAGACCGGGAAATGAGTCCGGAGGTTCTAAAAAAGCTGGCGGAGCTTAAGGCCAAAAACGAAGTTCATTTAATCAGCAATAAAAGCAACGGCGCAAAAAAGCCGAGCCGCGAAGCTGCCGAGGGTGTTGACATAGCCGGCAAAAAAGTTGTGGTGATAGGCGATAAATTTTTGACAGACGGGCTGTTCGCGAAGAATATCGGAGCCGAATTCATTAAAGTCCGAAGAAAAATTTCCGGCCGGGAGAATTTTTTTGTTAAAGTCACATATTTAATTGACGATTTTATTTCATCTATATTATGGAAGCAAAAAAATATTTAATCACCGGAGGCGCCGGGTTTTTGGGAATTAACCTCGCGCGTTTTTTGCTCAAAAAAGGGCAGAAAGTAAGAATTCTGGATTTAGCCTCGTTTGACTACCCTGAAAAAAACAATGTTGAGGCGCTGGTCGGGGACACAAGAGATAAATCGGACGTTGATAAAGCGATGGATGGAATTGACATCGTTGTCCATACGGCGGCCGCATTGCCGCTGTATTCTAAAAAAGATATATACTCCACGGAAGTGGACGGGACGAAAAATGTTTTAGAAAGCGCCAGGCGGCGCAACGTTGACAGATTCATACATATTTCCAGCACGGCGGTTTATGGAATTCCAGACCATCACCCGATTTACGAAAATGATAAATTGCAAGGGGTGGGACCATACGGCGAGGCGAAAATTTTGGCAGAGCGTATTTGCGAAGAGGCGCGGAAGCGCGGACTACGCGTAACCATTTTGCGGCCGAAATCTTTTGTGGGGCCCGAGCGCCTGGGAGTATTTGCGCTTTTTTACGATTGGGTGAGCACGGGGCACGGCTTCCCGATGATCGGCAACGGCAAAAACCGCTACCAGCTTTTGGATGTGGAAGACCTATGCGAGGCGATTTGGCTTTCGGCGACTTTGCCGAAAGAAAAAACAAATGGCGTCTTTAATATCGGCGCGAAAGAATTTGCTACCATGCGCGAAGATTACCAGGCGGTTTTAGACCGCGCCGGATACGGGAAAAAAATCATCGGTTTTCCGGCCTCTCTCATGATTTGGACTTTGAGATTTTTGGAGCTTTTAAAGCTTTCGCCGCTTTACAGATGGGTTTATGAAACCGCAGGCAAGGACTCTTTTGTGTCAGTGGAGAAAGCTGAACGAATTTTGGGGTTCCGCCCAAAATATTCCAACAAAGAAGCGCTCGTCCGCAACTATGAATGGTATTTGGCTAACGTGGATAAATTCAAGGGACAGACCGGAGTATCCCACCGCGTCCCGTGGAAACAGGGGATTTTAAAAATCGCTAAGCATTTTTTTTGAGTTATGCGGCTTGAACTTTTGAGGGTAGCAATCGTTGGGGAAGCTATCGCGCTTTTGACTTTGCCGACGTTAAAAAATATAAATTTTTTTGAGCCGGCATTTGTCGTCGTCTGGCTGATTTTCATGCCCGCAGCAGTGTCCGCCGGTTTTTATTTGATTTATTTGATGTCGGCGAGGCGGCCTGTCTTGCTGGAGCTGGGAAAATACGGCCTCGTCGGATGCTTCAATTTTTTTCTGGACGCGGGCATTTTCAACTTTTTCATTTTGATTACGGGCGTTGCCAGCGGCTGGCTGGTGGACGTTTTTATAATCATGGCTTTTGCGATAACGATAACGCAAAGTTTTTTGTGGAATAAATTCTGGATTTTTAAGGCGAACGATTTGGACAGCGCGCACGCCCAGTACGCAAAATTTTTCAGCATAACGATTGCCACATCCCTTTTGGGGCTCTTATTTATGCACTTGATGATAAACACCATCGGCGCTCCCTCCGGTTTTGATTTGAAAGTTTGGGCGAATCTCGCGCTTTTGGTTCTGATACCGGCATCCGCCATGGGTAACTTCCTTGGCTATAAGTTTTTTGTTTTTAATAAAAATGAGCCACGCTGAATATTGCGGACAATTTGTTCCGATTGGCGGCAAGGTTTTGGACGTGGGCTCCGGCAAAGGAAATTTTTTGCGCGAGATGGCCGGCTTGGGATTTGATGCGTACGGAGTGGAGTCAAGCCCAGAGCGCGTTTTTTCCGCCATAGGCGGAAAAGTTGTCCGAGCAAGCGCGGAAAATTTGCCGTTTCCAGATAATCATTTTGATTTTGTCAATTGCGCCGAGGTCAGCGAGCACGTAGATAATCCGGCGCGCATGCTTCAGGAAATTTTCCGCGTATTGAAGCCCGGCTGCAGATGCTACATAAGTTTCCACAACCGCTGGGGCGTCTACGATTACCATTATCATTTGCATTTTATTAATTGGATGCCAAGAGCGTGGACCGGGCCGATTTTAAAATTTTTAGGAAAACAAAAAGAGGACGGCTCCGCCGGCCGCCAGAAACTGACTACGATGCATTATTACACTTATAGCCGCGCCGCGAAGCTTGTCCGCGCCGCCGGTTTTTCCGCAGAAGACATTCGAAAAGAAAAAATCAGAAAATTCTTCGGCGCTACGCGCTTGCCGTTTTTTGTTTTATATTTTACATTACTTCGTCCGTTATATTTTAATACATTCCACCTGCTCTTGACTAAGCCAATAAAGTAATATAGCTTTGTAACCAGAAAGGAGAGGCGCAAACAATGACTAAATGGGCCGTTGTCAAATTTTTGGAATTCGTTGATCAAAAGCGCGGCGGGGTATTGGTGGCGTCCGAAGTTATTAGAGATACAAATGGCGCTTTCGAGGCCGCTCGCAGGGTTTATTACATCGTCAACAACACTGGAGATGCTATTAAACGTGGCGGGCACTACCATCCTCATGGAGGGAAACAAGAGATCTGGCTCGTCCCCGTGGGAAGAGTCACGACAAACCTTCATAGTGCGAAAGAATGCCAAGAGGTGGTTTTGGATAGCCGCGATCGGGCTCTTTTTATACCGGGCGATGTTTGGCATGATGCCCGGCTCGATCCAGGCACTGTTTTAATCTGCATTGCTTCAACAAATTACAATCCCGCGGAATCGATTTCAAGTCTTCCGTCTTGTGCCTGTAAAAAGCTATAGCGTCCGGAATACCTCATAGATAGCGCGCCCTGCGCGCTATTTTATTTGCTAAACCTTGAGTTCGTCTGCTAAGTTATAAGGGATATGACTTTTCTTGTTACGGGAGGGTGCGGGTTTATGGGGTCTAATTTTATCCATTATATTTTGGATAATTTCCCCGAAAGTTTCGTCATAAATCTTGACCTTTTGACTTACGTCGGGAACGAAGAAAATCTTCGCGGCGTGCCGCCGTCCAGATACCGGTTTGTGAAAGGGGACATTTGCGACACGGAGCTCGTAAAAAAGCTGATGCTGGAATCCGACTTTGTAGTAAACTTTGCTGCCGAGAGCCATGTGGACAGGTCAATCCATTCCGACGCCGACGATTTTGTGCATACCAACGTCGTCGGCGTCCACTCGCTTTTAAAGGCGTTGAGGGGCTCGCCCAACGTTAAAAAAATGGTTCATATCTCAACGGACGAGGTCTGGGGCGACTTGCATTTTAAGTCGCATGAGAAGTTCACCGAAGAGTCGCCGCTTAAGCCGAATTCCCCGTACGCCGCTTCCAAGGCCGCAGGAGAGATGCTGGTGCGCGCTTATCAAAAGACCTACGGCCTGCCGGTGATTATTTCGCGTTCGGTCAATAATTTTGGGCCGAGGCAGCATCCGGAAAAAGTAATTCCGTTTTTCGCCATGCTGGCAATGGACAACAAGCCCTTGCCGATTCACGGCAGCGGTTTGAATGTGCGGTCGTGGATTCACGTAGACGACCACACCCGCGCTGTTCTCGCTCTTTTGGAAAAAGCCCCTTATGGGGAGACATACGGAGTTTCCGCAGATGAAGAATGCTCAAACATGGATATTGCCGGAAAAATATTAAAAATTTTAAACAAGCGGGAAAATCTGATTACTTTCGTTGAAGACCGTCCGGCAAATGACAGGAGGTATGCGGTTAATCCGTCAAAGTTGCTCGCTTTAGGATGGCGCCCGCGGCATTCGCTGGACAGCCATATCCCGGTGACCATTGATTGGTATAAAGAAAATCATGCATGGCTTAATGGCGCTTTAAGAAAATATGAAAGCACAAGCGAGCAAATGAGACGCTCGTCCGCGGACATCAGAAAAAGGGCTTTTGCGGGCTTGTCTGTTGCGTCTTTATCTATGATTTTTCCCTGTATTAATATGAAAGGGACAATTTCAACCATGATTTTGGAAGGAAGAAGGGTTGCACAGACATTTACTGATGATTTTGAAATTATCGTCGCGGACGATTATTCTTCTGACGGAAGTCGTGAGTTTCTTTTAGAACTTCAAAAAAGCATTCCGGAATTAAAACTGGTTTTCCATGAAAAGAAAATGGGCTACGGCGCAGCTCTCAAGAGCGCCTTTAGTACGGCGACGAAGGATTTTATTTTTTACACCGACGGCGACGGCCAGTATGATGTTGGAGATTTGCCGGCCTTGGTGAAAAGTTTAAATGATGACGTGGATATTGTGGTTGGTTATCATTCAAAACAAATGGAGCCAATGCACAGAATTATTATCAGCGAGGCCTACAGAAGGTTTATAAGATGGTTTTTCCGGATGCCGATTAGCGATCCCGATTGCGAGTTTCGGCTGTTTAGGAAAAAAGTCCTTGATTCTTTGGAGCTGACGCATAACTCCGGCGTGCTTTCTATAGAGATGCTTAAAAAAGCGCATAACGCCGGTTTCCGCTATGCCGAAGCCGGAGTCAGCCATTATTTCAGGACTTACGGCAAATCTGAAGCGCTAAATTTTCCGCGCCTTTTTTTGGTTGCTTGGCGCCTTATGCGCCTGTGGACGGAGACGGTTTTATTTAAAGACGGACTCAAACGACATGGCGGAAAGTAAACTATCCTCCCTTTCAATTTTTTTTCCTTTTTATAACGAAGAAGGCAATGTTGAAAAAATGATTGCTAGCGCTTACGAGGTTGGTTTAAAATTCACAAATGATTTGGAGGTTATTGCCCTTCACGGCGGTCCATCAAAAGACGGGACATTTAAAAAGATTTTAGAGATGAAGGAAAAATTTCCACAGCTCAAAATTGTTGATAAAAGGGACAACACGGAAGGATACGCTGTCATTAAATATGGTTTTGCGGCTTGCTCCAAAGAATTTGTTTTTTATACCGACGGCGACGCGCAGTATCGTTTGGAAGACGATTTCCCAAAATTGGTGAATAAATACAAAGAAACAGGCGCAGATGTTGTTAACGGTTATAAAAAAGATAGGAGATATGGTTTTTTGCGGGATTTTTTAAGCAAGAGTTATGCTGTGTTGGCACGCTTCTTCTTTCAACTGCCAATAAGAGATGTTGATTGCGATTTTCGTTTAATTAGGAAAAGCGTTATGGACAAAATTGTTCTGGAGTCCGGAAACGCCTCAATTTTGCCGGAAATGATTAAAAAATTGGAGCTGGCCGGCGCCAGATTCGCGGAAGTTTATGTAAATCATTATGAACGGGAATATGGCAAATCAAGTTATACCGCTTTTACGCTTCTTAAAGAGAAGCTGATTGGCGACGTAAAGCTGTTTTTCAAAATGAGAAAATTGCTAAAAACTTATCCAAAAAAATAATGCCGCTAACATATGGCAAATCCAGACGAAATTATTTTAAAATCCATTAAAGGTCCAGTCGGCGAATTATACGCCGGCAAGATTTATGAGCAAATACCGTTTGCCATAAAAGAGTTTTATTTTATACGGAACGTCCCGGACGGCAAAATCGCGCGCGGGATGCACGCGCATAAAAAGCGGGAGCAGGTAATTTTTTGCCTGCTGGGCTCATTCACGCTCCATATGGATGACGGAAACAAAAAATGGAGCGTTGCTATGAATGACCCGGCGCGCGGCATGCGGCTTAAAAAAAGGGTGTGGCATTCAATGACGGATTTTTCAAAGGATTGCGTTATACTTGTCGTGGCTGACGATTTTGAAGACGCAAGCGATTATATCAGGGATTACGACGAGTTTTTGAAGTTTGTAAAAATATGAATCAAGCCAGATGCACAATATGTAGCAACGCCGCCAATAATCTGACTAAAGATGCCGAGCTCTCCATTTACGAATGCTCTTTATGTAGCCATGTGTTTACTGTTATACCTGCGGCCCGGCAAAAAAAATATAATCATGATTATTTTTCCAAAGAACACGAGAATTGGTTTAAAAATCCGAACACGAAACTTTTTCGGTTTATAGCGGATCAAGTCAATGCGCATTTCGGCCATAAAAATATTGCGCTTTTGGATGTTGGCTGCGGAAATGGAGATTTTTTAAAGTTTTTTGCCAATTACCGAAAAAAAACTGCGCTGTATGGAGTTGACATCGCCCGGCTTTTTGAAGACGCAAACATTTCTTTTATGCACGGCGATTTTAATACAATGGAGCTCAAGCAAAATTTTGATGTTGTTACCAGTCTTATGGCTATTGAGCATATGGAAAATCCTGTTTTATTTACTAAAAATATTTTCAGCGCTTTGGGGCGCGAGGGCATAGCTGTTGTTGCGACGATTAACAGCAATGGCCTAATTTATCGTTTAGCCGACTTATTGAAAGCGCTTGGCATTATGGGTCCGTATGACAGGCTTTATGACCACGCGCATCTGCAGCATTATACAAACGCGTCTTTGAAAAAACTTTTGGAAAACTGCGGATTTGAAATTCTTTTGCAAAGAAATCATAATTTCCCGCTAGCCGCTTTAGATGTGCCAAAAAGCAATGCGGTTTTAGAAGCCGTTTATCGCGCCGGAGTAGCCGCTGTTTTTACGCTTACTGCGGTTTTCGGCGGCGGCATGATGCAAACAATTATTTGCAGGAAGAAGTAAACTTGTTTATGGAAAGCAGGGTATACGATGATATTTATGCTCACGAGGATGCTTTTTGGTGGTATCGCGGAATGAGAAAAATCAGCAAGATTATTTTGGATAAATACGTGAGAGGTGTAGATAATAATATTTTAGATGCAGGGTGCGGTACAGGAGGTATGCTAGACCTTCTTGGGCGCTACGGCACCGTTACGGGCGTAGATATTAATCCGAAAGCAGTTTTATATGCCAATCTTAGGAAGAAAGCCACGATACTGGAAGGGAATTTGGAGAAATTGCCTTGCAAGAGTGCGTCTTACGATTTAGTGAACTGCAACGATGTGTTATACCACAGTTCGATTAGCGACGACAAAGCGGTTTTGCGGGAATTTGCCAGGGTATTACGCCGCGGCGGCTTGCTATTGTTGCGCGAACCGGCGTTTGATTGGCTGCAAAGCCATCACGACAGAATGGTTTGGACCAAACACCGATATACTAGAAAAGAATTGATTAAGAAATTAGAAGATAATGGATTTATAGTCATGAAAGCCAGTTATGTTAATTTTTTTCTTTTTCCTGTTGCGTTAGTGATTAGATTATTGGAACGGCCTTTTCCTTCTTGCAACGATCATACAAAAAGCTTGTTCAACGTGCCATATTGGTTGGATCGGTGGTTATATTATGTATTGGCGGCGGAAGCAGGATTGTTACCTTATATAAATTTGCCTTTTGGCTTATCAATTGTGTGCTTGGCTAAAAAATTATAAAGTGGGCGTATGAAAATATTTTATGATACATTTCGTTAACTTCAATCGCGAATATCGATTGATCAAAAAAGAAATTGACGCCGCAATCAGCAGGGTGTTGCGGCGCGGGTTTTTTATTTTGGGACCGGAAGTGGAAAATTTTGAAAAAAAATTCGCGAAATATTGCGGCGTCCGATATGCCGTCGGAGTCGCATCCGGAACAGACGCGCTCTATTTAAGCTTGCTTGCTTTGGGCATCGGTCGAGGAGATGAAGTAATTGTGCCCGTAAACACTGCCTTGGCCACCGCCATGGCGGTTAAGATGAGCGGAGCGAACCCGGTTTTTTGCGACTCTGATGAGAATTTTTTGATAGACGCAAATAAAATTCCTGCGCTTATAAATAAAAGGACAAAAGCGATAATGCCTGTGCATCTTTACGGGTGCGCCTGCGATATGGAAAAGCTAAAAGCTCTCGCGAAAGCGCATAAGATATTTTTAATAGAAGATTGCGCCCAAGCCAGCGGAGCGGAATGGAACGGCAGAAAAGTCGGCGGCTGGGGAGATTTTGGCTGTTTTAGTTTTTATCCGACGAAAAATCTTGGCGCTTACGGGGATGGCGGCGCCATTACCACAAATAGCGAGGATTATTATAAAAAACTGCTGGCATTGCGTTTTTATGGGGCGCACGACCGGGTAACAAGCGCGATGTTCGGCATCAACAGCCGTTTGGATGAAAAACAAGCGGCGATTTTAAGCGTTAAATTGAAATATTTGGATAAGTGGAATCAAAAAAGAAGAGATATCGCTAAATTATATGAAAAACTGGTCAGTAACAAGAATATTATTCTACCTGCAATAAATAACGAAAACGAACACGTTTATCATCTCTTTGTCGCGCGCGTCCAAAACCGTGATGCTTTAATGGCGGACTTGAAAAAAAATGGCATTCAAACAATGATTCATTATCCGCTTCTTTTGCACCGCCAGCCGGTTTTTAATTATAAAGGCAAATTCCCCAACGCCGAAAAACATTCCAAAGAAATTTTCTCTTTGCCAATGCACCCGTTTTTGAAAACAAGAGAGGTGGCGCGGATAGCCAAAATCTTAAATGCGTGAACACCGCTTGATTATCATTTTAGGGTTGCTACTGACTCTTTTGATTGAGGCGCCGATTTTGGTGTTTCCTTTTGTCTCAAAAAATTATCAAGGCATCAATATCCCACATTTCGGCACCGATTCGCATTTTTATTTAAGCCGAGCAAAAGAAGCGCTGGAAGGGCGCGGCATGGGCAATCCGTGGCTGCGCGATGGCAAGGAGCGGCAAGACATTATGTTTATGTATAACGAGCGCGTATTTACTGCGCCGATAAGGTTTCTGGGGTTTGTCGATAGAATCAATGTTATAACTCTGTATAACATCTATAATTTTATCGGGATTTTTGCTTTGGTTCTGCTGGCTTATTTTTTCGTTTGGCAACTTTCGGGAAGCAGGCTTTTATCCGCCGTCGCGGCCGTGTCCGCGATTGGCGGATATCATGTCGTCTACAGACAATTTCTTTACAACGACTTTAACATTTACGGTCGGCCGATGTTTCCTTACGTGAGCTCTCTGGCTTTTTTCGCGTATTTAAACCTTTTAATCTTATGGCTTAGGACGAAAAAATTTATTTCCGGATTTTTCTCCGCCGTTGCGCTTGGTTCGCTTTTTTACATATACTTTTTTGCCTGGACTTTCGCTTTGGCTTTCAACGGAGCGCTGTTTTTGCTGTATTTTCTAAAACGTGAATGGGCGCCCGCAAAATCGCTGGTCTTTATTTCCGCGGTCGGCATGCTGATCGGGTTTTATAATCTTTTTCAGATGTGGGCGCTTTTTCAATCCGACATCGGCGCGCAGATTGCATATTTTCATTGGTCAAGCCGCACGCATCTGCCGATTTTCAGTAAAATCGGCGCCGCCATGCTTTTACTCTTCGCGTTGTTTTGGCATCGAAAGAGGGATAATGCGAATATTATTCTGATTTTCGCGCTGGTTCTGGCCGGATGGATTTCTTTAAACCAGCAAATAATCACCGGCAAGGCGGTTGAGATCGGGCATTACTACTGGTATTTTATTGTCCCGCTTTCCATTCTCACGGGTTTGTACATGTTATGGGAACTGCTGGATGGTTTTGCGTTGCGGAGGCAGCTGTTTGCGTCTATGCTGGTTGTCGTATTTTTGCACGGCGCCTTCGGGCAATATCGGTCTTTTTGGACAACTTTGCCGGGGAAGGAATACGAGCAATCATATCAGCCGATAATCGCGGAATTAAAAAAAGATGCTAATCCCGGAGTTGTATTAGCTGCGGACGATCATTTGGCTTATCTTACTACGATTTATACTAATCATGATTTGTTTTGGGCGGGAGCGGCTTCGCAAACCATAATACCTTTTTCACGTTTTTCAGATATGCTTTATGTTTACGCATATTTAAATAAAGAGGCGCGCGGTAACTTTGCCGGCTACTTGCGCGGCGTGATGAGCGATGGAGCCGACTACTCTTTTTACAAAGGCCTTTACGGATTTATAGAGGGGTTTTCCTCCGGTATGGATTATTACGATTATATTTATAAGGCGAAAGCCGATAAAAACGTTATAGGTCCGCATAGGGAGCGGCTGATTTCAGAGCTTAGCCAAAAATATTCTCAATTGACGGCCAATGGCGGGGTAGCCGGTCTGTTGAATAAATACGGCGTCAAGTATATTGTGTGGGACAAAAACAAAAATCCCGAATGGGATTTGTCTTTTCTTAATCTCGAGCTTCTCATTGCGCACAACAATATAGACCTTTACAGGGTTATATATTGATATGCAGAGTAGCAGAGAAATCATCGTAATCATTGGCTATGGCTGGGTGGGGCAGGCAAACGCTTTGGCGCTGACTCGGATGGGATATCCGGTTTTTTATTATGACATCGCGCCGCCGGTTTTGCGCTATGGCGATAAATATCAGAATCTTTACGCGGAAATAGCCCCCCTCCAAAAAGTTTTGGAGAAGGACGGCCAAAATACCTGGTATATTGTCGCCGTGGGCGACACGGTGAGGGAAGACGGCTCGCAAGACGTGACGCTTATAAAAAAATCGCTGGATTCGCTGAAACCTGCCCGCGGAAGAGTTGTTTTGCGCTCAACCGTTTTGCCGCAAAATTTAAAGGCGCTGGATTTTGATTTTTACGTTCCGGAGTTTCTGCATGAACGCCACGCCGTTGAAGAATGTTTAAACCCGCATTATTTTGTTTTGGGCAAGGGGCAAGGGCGGCTTTCGGAGCCGAGTTTCCTTTCGGCGTGGCAGCTTCGCGCCAGAAAAGTTTTTAAAGGTACGCCGGAACAGGCATCCTATGTTAAATATCTCTCCAATCTTTGGAACGCGGCCAGAGTCGCTTTTATAAACGAATTTGGAGACTTGGCGCGCGACGAAGCAGTTATTGATTTTGTCTTTGAGAAAAAAAATTACTTAAGATATGGGCAGGCGTTTGGCGGGCATTGCTTGCCCAAGGACCTTTTCGCGTTTTGGAGCGCGCATGCGGCGGATAAAAATAACATAGAGCTTATGCGCGCGGCATATTTAAGCAACGAGCGCCATAAAAAAAACGAGGCAGTGCACGATTCTCTGCCGGAGTGGTTTTCATCTTGGGAGGAGGAGCGGCGGACACTTGGCGATATGCGAGCGTGGGATTTTTTGTGGAATAAATTTAATTCAGCGCCGCCTGTCCAATCAGCGCGCAGAAAATTGAGGTTTTTGGTGAACGCCGCCTCGCGCGCTGTTCCGGAGAGGTCTTTTGGCGAGGTTAGGGAAATTTGGAACGGTCTGGCGAAGAAGAACGCGAGATATTACGCTAATACAAAAACGCCGAGCGGACGGGACGTAAACGAATTTGAACTGCGGGAAACCGGTTTGGCGGATTATGAAAAATATGTCGCGGGGGACGCGCTGCTTGCGCGGGTTTTGGCGAAATCTAATCCCTCAAGCACTTTGGAAATCGGCTGCGGGCTGGGGCGGATGACTGAGTTTTTCCCGCGGCATTTTGCCAAAACCTGCGCTATTGATATTTCCGACGTTATGGTGGAAAGCGCCAAAAAAAGGTTGGCGGACACGAAAAATATAGATTTTAAAATATCTGACGGCAAAATTATTGCTTTTCCAGACAATCATTTTAATTTCGTTTTTTCGTACCAGACGCTTCAGCATATTCCCGCGCGCGGAATTTTGGCGGCTAAATTCAAAGAAATTTATAGAACATTAAAGCCCGGCGGAATTGCTAAATTGCATTTGCGGACGGGCCGAGGCCCTTACAAATGGCATTGGGCGTATGGCGTCTCGGTAACGCCCGCCGAAGCAAAACAGATTGCAGAGACCGCCGGTTTTAAATTTATTAAGCACGAAATAGAAGATTCTAAAAGTTTATGGATATGGCTTGCAAAATAAAAAAACCAGTGTTATATTGCTAATGGAGGAAAAAATATGAAAAAAATTCTCATTACAGGCGGAGCGGGGTTTATTGGATGCCATTTGTCTAGGCATCTTTTGGATACTTACGGCGATGTTGAGCTTGTTTTGGTTGACAATCTCCAGCGCGGCAGGATGGACGATGATTTTAAAAAGCTTTTGGAAGATAAACGGATAATATTTTTGAACCTTGACCTTACTGACCCTGCTTCTTACGCCAGGATTGGCGCGGATTACGACCACGTTTATCATCTGGCCGCGATCAACGGGACGAAGCTTTTTTACGAAATGCCGCAGGAGGTTTTGCGCATCAACGCGCTCTCGCTTATCTACATGCTGGAGTGGTTCCGCAAGCATAGTGCCAAGGGCAAATTTTGCTTTACTTCGTCCAACGAGGCCTATGCCAGCGCTCTCTCCGCTTTCGGTAAATTGCCGATTCCCACGCCGGAGAAAGTCCCTTTGGTGATTGATGACCCCTACAACGCGCGCTGGTCGTACGCTTCCACCAAGCTTGTCGGGGAACTCTTCGTTATCCATTACGCCAAAGCATACAACTTCCGGGCGCTTATCGTGAGGCCGCATAATTTTTACGGCCCGCGCGCGGGGTATCACGGCCATGTCATACCAGATTTTTCAGAAAGAATCGCGGCCAAAGTGGATCCGTTTCCGATTTACGGCGCGGACGAGACGAGGACTTTCTGCTACATCTCCGATGCTGTGCGTGCGATGCGGATGTTGATGGATTCGCCGAAAACCGACGGCCAGCCGATTGAAACTGTGCATATCGGCGATTTTCATGAAATCACGATGCGCGGGCTTGCCGAGAAGCTGTTTGAAATTACCGGCTGGAAGCCGAAAACGCTGGACATCAAAACAGCCCCTCCCGGAAGCGTAAAACGCCGCTTGGCGGACGTGTCAAAACTTCAACTTCTGACAGGCTGGAAACCCGAAGTACCTTTGGACGAGGGTCTCAAGCGCACCTACGACTGGTATTTGGTGAATCCGGAAAAGAAATAGGGCGCGTTGACAAATTTAATCTCCTCGTGCTAGCATTCTTTTTAGAATAGAAAAAAGAAGAAAGGGGACAAAATAATGCCTAGATGGGAGAGAAAGGTTCTGCCGCCGAATCACAAAGATCATAGAAGGGAGCTCAACGATTGGATTAAGGGAAGTTTGCCGCAAGGGCTCTCATTTCCAAAAGTGACAGCTTTTTGGGGGAATGCCGGACACGGAATCGGGGGGCACTATCATCCCCGGCAATGGGAGCTTTACTTCGGGCTCTCGGGCAATGGAACGATGGCGCTTTACGAGCCTGGCAGGTGGGGGGAAGATAATGGGCCGCAATCAGACGTCTTTGAATTTGAGAAAGGCGTTTGGGTGCTTATCCCGCCAGGCGTGAGACACGAACTGCGTTTTAAGACTGATACAATTCTGCAAATCGCCTCGACGATTCCGGAATTTGACCCGAAAGATCTCGTCGTCGAATCGATGAACATATTTTTCAAGTAGAAGGCGAGATACGCCGAAAAGGGAGCAACGCTCCCCGTTTTTATTTCTCATTTTTGAATTTACGGCGCAAATAACTCGTCGTGAAAATCCAAAATGATTTTGCTGGCGAGTTCTAATGGGTCAACCTGGCAGGTTGACCAATGTTTTACTTACCAAAAAAACTTTTTTATCTCGTCGCAAACTCGCAAAACATCTTCATCCGTCAGCGTGAAAGCGGATGGAAGCCAGAGGGATTTCGGCAGGAGCGCGGAGCTCACCGGAAAGTTTTCATCAGGGAGCTTGTAGGGGAGCTGGCGGTGGATAGGATGCCAGTATTTTCGGCAATCAATATTTTTTCCGCGAAGATATTTTTCAAGCTCGTCCCGTTTGTCCGTTGCGACGTCCGTCCATTGGGGCATCTCCTCGCTTCGGGAGTGGAAAATTTTTATCTCTTTAATGTCTTTTAAATTTTCGGCGTAAAGCTGGTAATTTTTTTTCATTCTCTGGAGTCGCTCTTTTAAATGCGCGAATTGCCCAAGCCCTACGGCGGCCTGCAAATCGGTCATGCGGAAATTGTAGCCGATAGTATCGTGCGTATCGTCTCCTCCCGTTCCGTGGACTGGCCTGCCATGGTCTTTTAACGGGCGCAATTTTTTAAAAACCTCGTCGCTATCGGTCACAATCATCCCGCCCTGCCCGGTTGCCAGGGTTTTATTCGCGGCGAAAGAAAAACAACCCGCACTCCCCAAAGTTCCCAGAAATTTTCCTTTGTGCTTTGAGCCAAGCGCTTCGGCGGCGTCTTCTATCACGAAAATATTATTTTTTTTGGCAATGTCTAAAATCGCCTCCATATTGGCACCTCTTCCGGTGACATGCACCGGGATTATCGCTTTGGTTTTTGGCGTTATTGCTTTTTTTATTGCCTCAACGCTTATTGCCAGTGTTTCAGGGTCAATATCTACTAATACGGGTTTCGCGCCTGCAAGCTCAACTGCATTGACTGTCGCTATAAAAGTCGCGTCCGGCACGATGACTTCATCTCCCTGCCCGACTCCTACGGCTTTTAAAGACAAAAAAATCGCGGCCGTGCAGCTAGTAGTCGCTACGGCATGTTTTGCCCCGACAAAATAAGCGATTTTTTTTTCAAATTCTTCCGTAAGCGGGCCTTCGTTTACAAAATTGGCGTCAAGCGCTCGCTTGATAAATTCATAATCTTCTTTCTCAACCTGCGGCTGCCACCAGGGGATTTTTTTATTTTCCATAAATTCTTGCTTTTGGAAGCGGCATTATAAATTTGCCCTTATATCCGTTTTTGCGAAGTATTTTCATAAGCTCTTCTCCGATATGCCAGGAAAGCACTAAGGCGTAGTCCGGCTGGTCCTTGAATAATTTATCCTCCTCAAGCACGGGGATATGCGTTCCGGGGGTGAAAAGCCCGATTTTCGGCGACCCGGCTTTTTCCACGGAGTAGTCAAGAATCTGGCTGTCTATTTTTGTAAAGCCCAGAAGAGTATTGGAGCGCGCGGAGCTTGTTATCCCCGCTATTTTCGCGCCTTTTTGTTTTAATTCAATCAAAAGTTTCAGCAGATTATTTTTCGCGATTATTGCTTTTTGCGCAAATTTGTGGAGTTTTGCTTTGTTGTAAAGCCCCGCCCTCTCCTCAGCGGCCATGAGATTTCTTGCGCCCGCGCTCATTTTATGCCGACCGGGTTTTGCAAAAATTCTGATTGAGCCGCCAGAGGACGATATGCGCTCCGCGTCAATCAAGCTCATCCCGGCAAGGGCAAAAAGCTTGATTAAGGGCTTGAGAGAATAAAAACGCAGGTGCTCGTGGTAAATTGTGTCAAACTCAAACTTTTCTACTATGTCCATGAGATATTGAGATTCGGAAACAAACACTCCGTCCGGCGCGAGCGCGCTTTTGATGTTTTTCGTAAGTTCTACTGGGTTGGGGATATGCGCAAAAGTGTTGGTTGCAGTTACGATTTTTGCCTTGCCGTATTTTTTTAATATTTTCTTCGCTGTGCTTTTTGTGAAATATTCTTGTATTGTGGAAATGCCGTTTTTGTTCGCGGCTTTCGCGGCGTCCGTTGGTTCAACTCCCAAAACGCGCATGCCCTTTTCTTTAAAACTCTGAAGGAGCGTTCCGTCGTTTGAACCGATATCTATGATTAAGTCATTTTTGGAAAGATTATATTTTGTTTCTAAAGAGCCAGCGAGCTCGCGGAAATTTCTGATAAGCATGTTAGTAAGTCCGGTGCGGTAAGGGTAGTTTTTCGGGAAAACAAGCTCCGGAGCAATTATTGAATCCAGTTGCAAAAGGCCGCATTTCGCGCAGCGGCATAAATGCAGCGGATAAGTCACCTCCGGCTCGTGGAGCTGCTTTTTTGTAAGATACGCCTGCACAATCGGCTGATGCCCCAAATCCAGAACCGACTCCAGATTTTTATTCCCGCAGATTTGACATTTCATGAGTATTAGTATAACCTATCACGTTAGAATGTAGTTTTACAGAAGGAAATCTAGAAATCGGCGTGGCCTACGGCATTATCAAAGAGGCCGGTGGCGTAATGGTGGATATTGACGGAAACGACATCGGAACAAAAAAATTTCTGGAGTGGGGACAGAAAGAAGCGCTCCCGGTCATCAGCGCGGCGAATATTGATTTGGCATGGCAAGTCATCCGCCATCTGCGATAATATACATGGACGCAACCGCCAGCCCTGCTGGCGGGTTTTTAATATATGAAAAACACTGGCTGCGAGCTTTGCGCTTTTGAGAACCCAAAACCCACCGCTACCGCTATTTTCATAAAAAATGGCCGGCTTTTGGTGCTGAAGCGAAATATTCCTCCCTTTCAAAATAAGTGGGATTTTATGGGTGGGTACATTGAGAAGAACGAAACTCCCGAAGAAGCTTTAAGGCGCGAGATTAAAGAAGAATTAAATATTGATGCTGAATCCCTTTTTTACATCGGGGTTTTCACTGGGGTTGGTTTTTATAAAAAGTACGAATATCCGACTTTGTGCTTCGCCTATTTTGTTGAATTGAAAGGAGAAATAAAACTCAACGAGGAAAATTCGGAATACGCTTGGCTTCGTCCAGACGAAATAGACATTGCTTTTGATTCAAACCAAAAAATACTGGAATTTATAAAAAATAAATTTACTTATGATTTAAACAAGGCGCGAGAGCTTGTTTCCCAGCTTGATTCAACCGCCGTATTGAATGAGCAGTCGCTCTATAAGGCGATACTTGATGGCTATGTGAGCACGGTTGAAGAAGGCGGCGAATTTATCGGCATGGGCTGGATTTTTCCTCGGCAAACCATGTTGCGGCGTCAAGCTGTAATTGAAGATATGATTGTTGACGACAGGTATCGCGGCAAAGGATTAGGCGAAAAAATTTTGCTTGATCTTTTAAGGTGGGCAAAATCTAACGGAGTAGAGGTGGTTGAGTTAACAACCAATCCCAAAAGGATTGCAGCAAACGCTCTTTATCAAAAGGTTGGCTTTAAACTTCACGAGACCAATCATTATTTATTAAAATTGATATAATAAGCGTATGAATAAAAATTCCAATCAATTAAATTCTCCGCAATACGATAAATCCTTGCTCAAATCGGTTGGCAAGAATGTTTTTATAAGCGCGAGTGTGGAAATCAGAAGGCCGCAGCTGGTGTCTTTGGGCAGCAATGTTGACATTGATTCTGGATTTTACCTTACCACCCAAGCCGAGTTGGGAGATTATATACATATCGGCCCTTATGTCGCGGTAATCGGCGGCAAACCGGGACTTTTGAAAATGGGCAATTTTACCAATATCGCGGTTGGCGGAAGAATTATTTGCGTATCCGACACTTTTTTAGGCGACGGGCTAATCGGGGCGCAGGGGATTCCCGAAGAATTCCGGAGATTTAAAATCGCGCCCGTTGTTTTTGAAAATTTCGCCAATGTCGGCGCTGGGGCGATTATTTTGCCGGGAGTGACATTGCGCGAGGGTTCGGTTGTCGGCGCTGGCGCGGTTGTCACCAAGGATACGGAGCCATGGACGATTTACGCCGGGAGCCCCGCTAGGCCGGTTAAAAAAAGGCCCAAAGAAACAATGCTGGAATACGCCGCCAAGCTCGGGTATCCAAATGGTCGCAAAGCATGAAGCATAAAACACGAAACGTGCAACATGCGAATTTTATTTATAACTTCCAAGCTGAATTTCAAAACCGCCGGCGGCTCAATTGAGGAGCTGGATTTGCTTATGCAGACCCTGCAGAATCTGGGCAACGACGTCAAAACAATAACCGCTTTTTCCGCCAGTAATGTCATTTTGGAAAAACGCCCGTACGAAGTCATAGAGGAGCAAATCACTTCAAAGCGCCTTTTTGGCATTGCCTGGCAGCTTTATAAAATTTTAAAGAAGTACGAAAAAATGGCCGACATTTTCCACATTGACGGCCATATTTTTTTATACGGCGCCGGGCTTTATAAGCTTCTGGGCGGGAGAATTCCGGTGGCGGCGTATTTTAATTATTACCTGATGTGCTGGGACGACACAGCGATAAGCATGGCCCTGCAGCCGAAAGAAAACATTTTTGTCCGCGCAAAAAAGAAAATACGCTGGCTGATTGAAAAATACATCGGCATGCCGCTCGCCAACCGCATTGATGTTTTTGCTTTCGTGAGCCCGAATCTCAAAACGGTATACGAGGATTTTGGGTTGCGAAAGGACCCGAACACTTTTGTGATAGGAGATTTGATTGATTTCGGAAAAATAATGCTGGAAAACGGAATTTCGGAAGATACTTATCTTAACCGCAACAAGCGCGCTGGGCCCTTTCTTCTTTTTTACTCAAGCCGGATGATCCGCGGAAAGGGGTTTGATTTGCTGCTTCACGGGTTCGCCAGAGTCAGAAACAAAGAAAATTTTAAAATGGTTTTGACCGGCACCGGGCCGGAAGCGGAGACGCTCAAAAAAATTGCGAAAGATTTGAGGATAGAAAAATACGTGGAGTTTCCGGGATGGGTTTCGTGGCCGCGCCTGCTTCAATACAACAAGGAGGCGGATATTTACATACAAGTGGGCTGGAAGCCGGAAGGTACTTCTATCTCCCAGCTCTATGCGATGGCTTTCGGAGTGCCGTCCATTTTGCCCGGCGGCGGAGGGCTTGAGTGGCAGGCGAAAGATACAGCTATCTACGTCAAAAACGGCGCTCACGATGATTTGGCGCGCGCCATAGAAAAACTGGCTGGCGACTACGACCTCCGCGCCGAGCTTTCCAGAAATTGCTACAAGCGCATCCGCGAAGATTCAATGAATTACCAAAAACAAATCCCGATTTGGAATGAAAAGCTCAAATCTCTGATTTGACGCAGTATAAATTCACGAATTCGCCGAAATTGGTGCCGCTGGCGGATTTGGGTATGAATTTCGCGTAATCGGCGTCGTTCGCCGCCGGGCTTAATTTTGACAAGCCCTGTTTTGTGATGGCGAAAATTTCAAACCCGAAAGATTCTATGAAATTTAAAAATTTTAACGGAGTATTTCCGGCTGCTAGAACCCAAGCGGGAGCGAATTCAACGATTAACACCAGATTCCTGTTTTCTGAAAGTATTTTTTTCATTCCCTGAAGGGCCGCGTATTCCCCGCCCTCTATGTCCATCTTTATGATGTCAATTTTTGAAACGCCTAATTTAGCAAAAAACGAATCAAGGTCGGTGGCCTCAACGCTTATTTTCTTTTTTTGAAAATCCAGCGGGACGTTGGGCAGTGTGCTGTGAACCCCGCTCCGCGCGTCGTAATGGTAAAAATCAATCCGGCCGGTTTTGTCGGATACGGCAAGCTGGTATGGTTTTACGTTTTTCATACGCCCGATATTTTTTTGGAGCAGCTTAAAATTTTCCGGGTCTGGCTCAAAAGCGTAAACCGCTCCGCCGCTTCCAACCAATCCTGAAGCAACCCTGGTGTAATAGCCGATGTGAGCTCCGATATCAGCCACCGCTATGCCGGGCTTTACGATTTTTTTAAAAAGAGAAATTGTTTCCTGCTCATAGAGGTCGCAGAGCATATCCAACTTCCAGCGCCTGATATAATTTTTCGGGAAATGGTATCCGGCAAAAAAAGTGTAAACATTAACCAGAGCGTCAAACAACTTATGCAAAAACAGCGCTCTATATATTTTTTTCAGCATACAGCTTGATTTTTTTTGCCAAGAGATCGGCCAGCGGCTCCAGTACGGCCCGCTTTTTCTCCAAATCCGCTTCATGTTCCCAGATATATGACAGATCCAGCGGAGCGGCGTCTTCCAACATTCCTTGGATGTACGCCAAAAGCTCTTTTTCATCAAAGTTAAACCGCCGGAGCTGGTCTTCTACGATATACGGCAACAGGTCTATCTGCTCGCATTTTTTTACCATTGATATGGCGTTGTAAAATTGGTCGCCGAAGGTGATGACCGGTTTTCCCAGAAAAAGCGCTTCCCAGCCGGCAGTGCTCGTGATGGTTAGCACCAGCTTTGCTTTCGGTAATATCTCAAAACTTGTGATTGACGGAGCAAGCAATTTAACATTCGGAATTTTTTTAAGCTCTTTATAATAGGAACGCGGCCGGAAAGGCACCATTTGCGGGTGCTCTTTTACGTAAAGCGTGAAATGCACTGGCAAAGAGCGCGCGATTTGCCGGACCAATACCAGCTGGTTGGCGTGGAAAGGCGCGTGGAGGAGCGTGGAAATTTCCGGCTCCATCTGCAGGGTGTAATAGGCGAAATCCACGTCCGGATTAAAAGCGTCGTATAGGTCTTCCACGCCGATGAGATTTCTTATTTTGCGCTTTAGCCGGTCATAAAGAGAATACAAGGGATTAATATAGGTATAGTCGTTTCTATCCATTTTAGCGGTGTAGTCATAAAGCTCTTTTGAGTAAACCTTGATGAATCTTACAAAATTTTTTGGTTTTAAAAAATTAAAGTGACTTGCTCTCTTCACGGCCAGCTTTTTAATGTCCACTCCGTCATAGTAGGGATGCGGCGCGTTCCTGAAATTGCGCAGAAAATCAGATGCTTTTTGGCATCGCCTTGCCACATCTCCGGCCGCTATAATTTGTTTTGCTATCTCCTCCACCTCCGTAAAGCGGTCGTATCTTTTGCTGATTATGGTTTTATTTTTTGTGTATCCGGGCAAAATCGCTATCGGCTGGATTCCTTTTTTCGCGGCTATCTCGTGCAAAAGATATCCTCCCATGCCGCCGAGCACCGAAAACACCAAAGCATCGGGCTTTTCTTTGTCCAAAAATTCAATAATCGCTTTGGCCCTCACTTGAAGGATGCGCATCATTTCTTCGTGAGTATAGGGTGGAGCGGCGTATGGATACTCGCGCACCAGCTGGTTAAACATTACGACCCTATCAATGGCTATGTACGGCCAGAGATTTGGAATCCCGTAGGCGCGCTCCAGCCAATTTAAATACGCCAAATCCAACAGCTCTGTTTTGTACCGCTCATGGATTTCCTCGTCAAAGATTAATGCGCTGTATTTAATCTCTTTTTGGTTCGTCAAAAAATCATGGCTCGTCCTAAGCGAAGTATACCCGCAAAATTCGGTTATGCCGTATTTTTCTTTAAGCGTAATTGCCAAACAATGCGCGATATAAGCAAAGCGCCGCTGGGCCAGAAAGCAAATTTTCATGATTATAATTAATGTAACAACCGGGCTTTAAATGTGGTTATTATATATGACATGCCATGAAGATTCAAGAATGTTTTAATCGGATAAAATTCTGGCGGACGGCCGACAGGATCGGGCCTGATATTCCATGGACTCATTGGAAACTGCATTTTAATTCCACAATGCGCGCGCTTTGTAAGAAGAAGTTCAGGCATTTTGACGCGACCGCGGAATTGCGCCCCGGCTCTTATTTTATTTGCCCTTCCAAAATCAGTATTGGCAAGGGCGTTATTGTTCGGCCAGGCAGTTTTTTGGCCGCCAATCCAAAAGAAGGAGAGCATGGGATTACCATAGAAGACGACGTGCTTTTGGGGCCCGGGGTTCACATGTATACAACCGACCATGAATTTAAAAATCCAAGCATCCCTATTTGTTATCAGGACTATAAGCCATCCAAGCCGATAGTTGTAAAGCGCGGCGCGTGGATTGGCGCCAACGTCGTGATTTTGGCAGGAGTTACTATAGGAGAAAATAGCGTAATCGGCGCGGGCAGCGTGGTGAATAAAGACATCCCGCCTCGCGTCGTGGCTGCCGGAAGCCCGGCGGTGGTTATCCGGAAAATATGAGCGATGAAAAATATCCGTGTTATACCAAGATTGGACATAAAGGGGCCGAATGTTGTAAAGCCGGTGCATACGGAAGCGCTGCGCGTTGTCGGCAATCCGAAAGAATTGGCCAAGCGTTATTATGAAGAAGGCGCGGACGAGCTGATTTATTTGGACATAGTCGCGAGTTTGTATCAGAGAAATCTTGATTTTGATTTGCTAAAGTCCGTCACCGAAAACATTTTCATTCCTGTTACGGTTGGCGGCGGCATCCGGACAATTCATGATATAAATAACGCTTTGCGTTCAGGGGCGGACAAAGTGGCGATTAACACTTACGCAGTTCGCCGCCCGAAATTTTTAAGCGAGGCGTCCAGAGAATTCGGTTCGCAGTGCGTTGTTTTATACATAGAGGCTAAAAAGCAAAAGGACGGTTCTTACGAGGCCTATACTGACGGCGGGCGCGAGCATTCCGGAATAGACGCGGTGGAATGGGCCAGGCGCGCGATTGATTTGGGGGTAGGCGAGATTTTGGTGACATCGGTTGACCGCGACGGAACCAGACGGGGATACGACTTGGATTTAATCAAACGAATCAGCGCTTTCTCGCCGGTTCCGGTTATCGCGCACGGCGGCGCTGGGGATTTGGAATTTTTGGACAAGGTTATTATGGATGGGAAAGCAGACGCCGTTTCTGCATCCTCAATTTTTCATTACGGAGATTTTAAGATAGGAGACGTTAAAAATTATCTAAAAGCAAAAAATATAAATGTCCGAACCTAAAATAACAATTATAGATTACGGCGTGGGGAATCTTCATAGTTTGAAGAGGGCTTTTAAATTTTTTGATGTTGACGCGGCGATCTCCGAAGACGCCGATGAAATTTTAAATTCCGATGCCGTGGTTTTGCCGGGGGTTGGTTCCTTTGAGGCCGGAATGAGGGGGCTTAAAATCCGCGGCTTGGCGGACGCCGTAAAAACTTTCGCTGCGTCTGGCAAGCCCGTGTTAGGGATTTGCCTCGGCGCGCAGATTTTGCTTTCGGAGGGGCATGAGTTCGGGGTTTTTGAAGGGCTGGATGTAATTCCCGGCAAAGTTGTGCGTTTTCCGGAGCTTGCTGGCGGAGAAAAAATACCGCACGTCGGCTGGAATAAAGTCCGCTCGCCTGGCGGAGACGCATGGAATAAAGATTTTTATTTCGTGCACTCTTATATTTTGAAGCCGGATAAAAATGAGCACATTTTCGGGCGGACGACATACGGCGGGCAGGAATTTTGCTCGGTTGTGAAGAAAGACAACATTTATGGGACGCAATTCCACCCGGAGAAGAGCGGCGGGGCTGGGCTTGAGGTAATTAAAAATTTCATTAAGACCACGTGATTTCAGAAGTTAAGAATACACAAGCCAAATACGGTTTGCCGCAAGAAGTTAAGTTTTGTAAAAAGTGCGTAATTTCCAACCAGCGGCCGAATTCAGCAATTGAATTTGCGCACACAAGCAACACTCGCAAAGCCACGATTAACTTTGATGCCGAAGGAGTTTGTGACGCGTGCCGCTTTGCCAAAATCAAAAAAACTCAAATTGATTGGGCCGAACGTGAACGGCAGTTGGCGGTGTTGTGCGACAGATACCGCAAAAATAACGGAGAATACGACTGCATCGTTCCGGGGTCCGGAGGCAAAGACAGTTTTTACGCCGCCCACATTTTGAAATATAAATACGGCATGCACCCGTTGACGGTAACTTGGGCGCCGCATCTTTATACCGATTGGGGATGGAAAAATTTTCAAGCATGGCTCCACGCCGGTTTTGACAATTATCTGCATACTCCAAACGGCCGCGCGCATCGCCTGCTTACCCGTTTGGCTCTTGAAAAACTGTTTCATCCGTTTCAGCCTTTTATTTTGGGCCAAAAATCCCTCCCGCCAAAATTAGCCGTATCTTTTAATATCCCCTTGGTTTTTTACGGCGAGAACGAAGCTGAATACGGCAATCCAATTGCAGATATGTCCACTGCCAAACGCGACCGATCTTATTTCACGGCAAAAGATCAATCTAAAATTTATTTAGGCGGCGTATCCGTAGCAGATTTTAAACAGCGCTATGATATTTCAGATAACGATCTTCAGCCGTATTTTCCAGCCGATCCGGCAAGAATGGAAAAAATCGCTTTGGAGGTGCATTATCTGGGATATTATTTAAAGTGGCATCCGCAATCCTGTTATTATTACGCGGTAGAACACGGCGGCTTTCAGGCTGCCCCGGAACGAAGCCCGGGAACATACGGAAAATATACCAGCATTGATGATAAAATGGACGACTTGAATTTTTACACAATGTTCATAAAATTTGGCATAGGACGCGCGACTTGGGATGCGGCGCAGGAAATAAGATCTGGCGATATAACGCGTGATGAGGGGGTATCGCTTGTGAGAAGATTTGACGGAGAATATCCCGCAAGATTTGAGGACGAACTTTTTCGGTATTTAAGCATTACGGAAAAGGATTTTTCGCCAAAGGTCGTTAAAATGTTTGATTACCCTGTGATGAACAGAGAATATTTTATGAAATTAGCCGACGAATTTAAGTCGCCGCATTTATGGAAGCGTCTGCCGGACGGAGAGTGGAAATTGAAACATCAAGTCAGTTAAAAAAGTTTTAAAAGCGTGAAAGAAAAACTCTTGGCTATTATTCCCGCGAGGGGGGGGTCTAAACGCATTCCCAATAAAAACATCAGGAATTTTTTTGGCAAACCTTTGATTGCGCATACGATTTTGCAGGCAAAAGAAAATTCTTTTATTGACAGAGTGGTTGTGGACACGGATTCCCCTAAAATTGCGGCGATTGCGAAAAAATACGGAGCGGAAGCGCCATTTTTGCGCCCCAAGCGTTTGGCTGCGGACAAAGCCAGCGTGAATGATTCGGCCGTTTATTTTTTAAAGAGATTAAAAAAAGAAGAAGGATGCGAACCGGAATACGTAATATTTTTACACACAACCTCGCCGCTCCGCGAACAAAAGGACATTAATGAATGCTGGGAATTTATAAAAGAAAGCGGCGCCACGACCGTTCTTACCGTGTGTTCTACGCATCCGCGCCTTTATTATCTGGACGCGCAGAATAAAATCATTTTGGCTAACAGTCCCGGAGGCAAGTTGCCGTCTAACGTCCAGCAATGGCGCAAGGCGTACATTTTAAACGGCTGTTTCGTATATATTGTAAAAACGTCCGCGTTGCTTAAAGAAAAAGACATTTTTACCAGCGATACAAGAGCCGTGATTTGCGACAAGTGGCGGTCGGTTGATTTAGATACTCCGGAAGACTGGGTTTTGGCAGAATATCTTTATAAACACAAAGACAAACTGACTAAAGAAATCAAAAGTTTTAAATAAATGAAGCCGCCCATCATTATCTTGGGTTGCGCCAATTCTGGGACAAGCATGTTGGCTAGGATTCTTGGGGGCAAGAACGGCCACTTTTTAATTACTGATCATAAGGTTAAAGGCGGGGTTGTGCCTGAAGATAAATCAAATACCACTGACACGCAAATCTGGTGGGATAATTTTGATTTTGAAAAATGGGATGCAAAAGGCGATCCGCAACTCGCAGTTCCGATTTTTGATAAAAATGCCATAGAGCGCGTAAGACGCATCTATCTCTCGTTGGCGGGCGGCAAGCGATTGGTTATTAAGTCGCCAGATCATATCGCTCGCGTGCCGTTTTTTAAAGAAATGTTTCCTGATGCGCTTTTTGTGTTTATTGTGCGCAATCCTTGGCACAATTTTCAATCTATGACTTTGGGCGGCACCGAGACATATCTTTTGTTTACAAAGACAGTCCTTTCGCTGCCGGACGATCTACTGCTACGTGCGGCACATTCTTGGAAGGAGTGCATTGATCTTTATTTAAAATATAAAAACGAGAATTGGACTCTAACCCGGTACGAAAATATCGTTTACGATGCCGGAAATTCTATCTCCAAGATGTTTAACTTTTTGGGCATAAACGACTCTGCCTATTTTGAGCGGGCAGTTAAGATTCCCGGAGCTAAAGACGATAACTATTATCCTGTGCGGAAACTTTTTACAAAAAGTCCCTACAAGCAAGAAATTATGAAAGCTATTGCTCCGGGGTGCGAGTATTTTAACTACAATTCTTCTATAAATTCCGCAAGAAGTTCTATTGGAGAATATTGCTTCGCAAGATTTAAAAAAATGTTTTATCTAAAACCAGTCCTCGCCCCTATAAACAACTTATTTAAATACACAGCTAAAAAAGTTATCAAGGCATACGTTGATTTTGTTTTGAGGCCCGAAAATCCTTATATCGGCAGATTATTTTTTAATGCCGAAGCCGCCGGACTGAAATTCATAAGAGTTGATGATAATACTCTGACTAAAATTGGTCCGGCTAATTCAATCTATTTTGGTATTCGGGAACGTGATTATCGGAGATTTAAAGACGAGAAGTTCGCGGTTTTGGCTGATCGTTGGGGCGAAAACAAGGCAATTTTAAAAAACATTAAACTCTCCGCGAATCATCAACCGGAGAACGGCAAATATTTACTTTCTGGCGAAGTTACTTTTATAATAAAACAATGAAAATTGGCATAATCGGCTTTGGCTCAATAGGCCAAAGACATTATAAAAATTTGAATAAATATAAAAAAAATGTCGTAGTGTTTTCTAAAAGAGACGACGTTGATTTGTCGCGCCAAGTTAAACATTGGCGCGATTTTGCCAACGGCGGTCCTTATGAAGGCATCGTTGTCGCGAATGAAACGTATAAGCATGCGGCAACGATCAAAAAATGTATTGCGTTAAGACCGAAAGTTATTTTTGTAGAAAAGCCGCTGGCCCACAGTTCTCGTGGCTTAATAGCGCTTGGCAGAACGTTAAAACGAAAAAAAATCAGCGTTTGGGTTGGATACAATTTTCATTTTTTTGCCCCATTTATTAAAATTAAAAAAAATATAAAAAGCGGCAAATTCGGCAGAATCTACTATATGCGCGTTTCCGTTGGCCAAGATTTACGAGAGTGGCGCCCGGGGCGAGATTATAGAAAAATTTATTCCGCCAAAAATAAGATGGGCGGAGGGGTCTTGCTGGATTTGGTGCACGATATTAATTATCCGGCTTGGCTTTTGGATGATGCTTTGATGCCGCAGCGATCGTATGTCAGAAAACTATCTAATCTTAAAATAGATACAGAAGACTTTGCTGAAAGCATTTTTGTCGGCAAAAAAACCGGAGCCATTGTATCCGTGCACCAAGATTATTTAAGAATTCCCAGCAGAAGGTTTCTGGAAATCATGGGTTCTGAAGGCAGTTTAATCTGGGATTCTTCAGACGCCGAAGACCGCGGCAGGATGTATCACAGAGAAATTAATTTTTTCGTCGGTTTAATAAGAAGCGGCAAGTATTTTTCTAATTGGGATGAAGCCGTTCGGGATGTTAGAAATATAGAGTATTTGAAAAAATATGGCGGATAAACTTAAATTTTTGCAAATCGGCTTGGGGTCAATGGGCAAGCGCCGAATCCGTAATTTGGCGGCTTGCGGCGAAAATAATGTCATTGGCATGGACTTTTCCGCTGAACGCAGACACGAGGCCGAAGAAAAATACAATATACGAACGATTGATAATTTAGATGCACTTGGCGCGGAAGATATTGACGCTGTGAGCATCTCCACGCCCCCAGACAAGCACGGCGATTATATCCGCTGGGCGCTTGCCAATAAAAAACATTTTTTTGTTGAGCTCGCGACGACAGACGACGGTTATGAAGAAATCCGCCGGCTGGCGGATAAAAATTTAGGCATCGTAATGGCGCCGTCCTGCTCGTTTCGTTTTTTTCTGCCGATTAAAATGATGAAAAAATATATTGGAGATGGGCGTATTGGAAAAGTTTTGGCTTTTCATCATCATGCAGGCCAATATCTGCCGGAATGGCACTCGTGGGAGGACTATCGCCAAATTTATTTCGCCAAAAAAGAAACCGGCGCTTTCCGCACAATGTTTTTATTTGAACTTAGCTGGCTGAATTGGCTTTTCGGGCGTCAGGCCGACGTCGTTTTCGGTTTTACGGATAAAATTTCAGACCTGGAGTTAGAGATTGGCGCCAAAGATATTACTTGGGCTTACTTAAAATATCAAAATAAAATTTTAGGCAGTCTCTTGATTGATATAATTTCGCGCAAGCCCTTCCGGACGCTGCGTATTTTAGGAAGCGATGGTGTATTGGAGTGGGAGTGGCTGGAAAATTGGATTAAAATTTATGACGCAAAAACAAAGCAGACGGAGACCATTGAGGTTCCGAAAGGAAATCCGGAGACCGGCTATTTAGCCGCCGAGGAGATGTATAACGATGAAATAAAAGCGTTTGTTGACGCAATTTACGGCCGCGCGCCGTATCCCTACACCTTTAAAGAAGACTTGCAAAATTTACGGGCTCTATATAAACTTGAGAAATAAATATGAGTACGCGAAACCCGTTTACTAAAAAAGTTGTTCGAGAGCACGATAAATTATATTTAAGCGAAAATCGCAAGCTTAAAGTTAAGGAGAAGTTTAAGTCAATAATGCGGATTGCGGATCGTCATTTGCGGACACTTACGCGCCCCGAAATATTGGATGTCGGCTGCGCGTCCGGCGACTTTCTCCACTATCTGCGCGCGCTCTATCCAAATGCCTCGCTTACCGGATTGGATGTTGTGCCCGCGCTTTTGAAACTGGCAAAACGCGAGGTGCTGCAGGCAAGTTATATACGCGGCGATATTTATACGGGGAAAGGACTGCCAAAAAGTAAATTTGACGCGGTATTTCTTCTGGCTGTGCATAGCATATTTGATGATGTTGGCTCTTGGTTAGATAATTTACTTCGATTGGTAAAACCCAATGGCCATATATTTGTCGATGGGCTTTTCAATCCCGAGGATGTTGATGTGGTTATGCGCGTGCGTTATGCAAAGCCCGGTTCGCGCTATCAGCGCGGATGGAATGTGTTTTCGCAGAAAACAGTACTTGAACATTTGCGCAAACGAGGCGCGAAGGGCGCCTTTCATCGCTTCGTTATAGGAATCGATATTCCGCGGCATAAGGACGACCCCCTGCGATCATGGACTTTTAAGCTTGAAAACGGCGAACGCGCCATCATCAACGGAACGCAAATACTCCACCAGTTCTACTTTTTAGAGATTACTCCCGGCCAAAAATGATTCTCAATAAAGGCAAGATTAAGAAAACAGAAAGCGAGACCCTCAAGACTTTTCAGGAAGAAATTCCTTCGCAATACTTTTCCCACAAAAATAAAGCCGCGTATAGGGATTATGTAAGGAACGCCGAATTTGTTTACAGAGAGCTGTTCAAATTCCCTCCGCAAATGTTTCGCGGCGCGGAACTCATAGACTTCGGGGCGGGAACGGGGGAAAATACCGTGTATCTTGCAAGCTGGGGCGCCAAATGCACGCTTGTTGAAATGAATCCCAAAGCGCAGAGCATCTCAAAAGAGGTGTTTAAAAAATACGCGCGGAATTTTGACGACCACACTTTTATTTGTTCATCAATCTTTGATTATAGCCCGGAGAGCGGCAAGCTGTACGACATTGTTCATTGCAGGGCTGTTCTCTCGCATACCGCGGCAAAGGAAGCTGCTTTCCAAAAAATCGCGAGGATGGTCAAACCGGGCGGATTTTTGATTTTCGGAGACCCGAATAAAGCTGGGGGATTCCAGAACATGCTGCAGCGTTTCGCCGTCTATCATTTTGCTTCAACACCAGACGAAATGGTGAAAGTTTGCGAATTTCTTTTTAAAGAAGACATTGACCGCAGTGAGAAGTTTATTCCTCGCACGCGCCGCGCCATCATTTTTGACAGATGGGTGATTCAATCCCAGGACGACTCTTCGGTTGCGGAAGTTGTGGGTTGGATGAAGAGTGGCGGTTTGCGCTTGTATTCGTCATATCCTCTATTTGCCGTGCCGCTTCGCGGGGATTCGCAGCATCACCAGCCAAAGTTTGATGCGGCATCGGTATCTAATCTGGCTAATCTTGGCGCGCTTACTGAATTGGTATGGATGTTGCAGACAGAATCGGATAGCAAGGCCTTCCCCAAATTCATGAGCGGGCTGAATCCGCTTGCGGCGGCGCTTGCAAACATTACATCATATGTGGCGAACTTCAATAAAAATACCAAGCTCGATGCCGGCCGTTTTCAAGAATTATCGCGCGCGTTGGCAAAGTCGTCCGACGCGCTGAATTTTCTCCAGCCCCTTCGCGAGAAACTCCTGCGAGCTCTTGGGGAAGCCGACGAATTTGTTAGCTTGGTTTATACATCTGACTTGAAGAAACTGCGCAAGTTTATCGAAAAAACAGAAGTTCTTTTTAAGGGCGCTTGCGGCGTGCGCCACGCGGATTTCATCGCTTACAAACCAATAGAGAATCGTTAAAAAATAATATGAAAATTAACAGCCATAATGAATGGGACAAGCTTCGGGAAATTGTTGTGGGCCGCGGGGAGGGACAAGCGCCGCTTTTGTTTACGGCGCCCGGACAGATTTCGGAGGATCTCTTGAAAAAAGCAAACCGCTTGGCGCGCGAAGCGTCGCCTAAATGGTTGATTGATGAAATAAATGAAGATTTAGAGGGGTTGAGCAACACGCTCAAATCATTTGGTATAAAAGTATATCGGCCGGAAACATCGCATGTAAACAGTTTTTTTGCCACGCCTTATTTCCGGGCTGCGGGCGACTATTGTTACAATATGAGAGATCTTCATCTTGTGGTCGGAAATACCGTTATTGAGTCGCCGTCTCAAGAAAAGCACAGATATTTTGAGGCTTTTGGTCTGTATGATATTTGGTATGAATATTTCAAAGAAGGGTTTCGCTGGATTGCCGGGCCGAAGCCGAGACTTGCCGGTAATCACATGATTATTTACTATGATGGCGAAAAAAATGAGTATGAAGACGGGCAGAAATTTATAAAATTAACCGAAGACGAAATCCTTTTTGAGGCCGCCAATACAGTGAGAATGGGCAAAGATTTGCTTTATCTTGTATCCAGATCCGGCAATAATCTCGGCGCAAAATGGCTTCAAAGCGTTCTGGGCAATGAATATCGGGTTCATACGACTGAAAAAATTTACCGCTCAAGCCATATTGACTCAACCGTTTTGGCTCTTCGCCCTGGGCTGGTTTTGCTTAATGCAACAAGGGTGTCGCCGGAGACTTGTCCCTCGGTTTTAAATTCATGGGAGAAAATTTATTTCACGGATATTGTTCCTGCGCCGGAATCAACCGTAAAATTTCACAAAGACGTTCGCAAAAAGGTTCACAAAGAGCTTGCGTCTCTGGGCATTCAATCTAGTCTTGATTCTATGGCATCGGATTGGATTGGCATGAACATACTTTCGGTGGATCTGAATACGGTAATTGTTGATGAGTGGCAGGTTCCTTTAATTAATCTTTTAAAAAAACATAAAATTACCCCGGTCCCTATTCGATTCAGGCATTCTTATTACATGGGCGGCATCCATTGCAGCACACTGGACACGGTCAGAGAAAGCAAGCTGGAAAGCTATTTTGGTTAAAATCTATGGCGTATCCAAAAAAAATTCCGCATGGAATTATGTTCCATCACTTTTACAATGAAGCGCATCCATGGGGGCAAGGCGCCATTTCCGCCGACGACCTCAATGATCTATTGCATTACATCGGTCTCGAAAGAATTTTGCCGCCGCTCGAGTGGTTAAAAAGGTTGAAAGAAAATAAATTAAAGAACGGGGATGTTTGCCTGACTTTCGACGACGCGCTTTTATGCCAAACAGAGATCGCTTTGCCTGTGCTGGAGAAATACGGCCTTAAAGCTTTCTGGTTTGTCTACTCCGGCGTTTTTGAAGGAAGACTGGAGAATTTGGAGCTCTATAGATTTTTCCGGGTAAAATATTTTGATAACATAGATGATTTTTATCAATTATTTTTTAAAAAAGTTTCTGAATTCGGAATTGCCACGGAGGCAGACCCGGAAGTTGAGAAGAAAATGCTGGCAGACTTCCCGTTTTATTCCGCAAACGATGTCCGATTCCGTTTTTTGCGCGATAAGGTCTTAAGGAAAGATAATTATGAAAAAATAATGGATGCCATTTTAAAGGACCGTGGTCTGAATAAAAAAGAGATGTCAAAGAGCTTATGGATGTCCAATAAAGATTTAAAATATCTTAACGACAGCGGACACGTTATAGGGCTGCATTCTTATTCTCATCCAACGTCGCTTGCGGATTTGTCTTTTAAAGAGCAATTTGACGAGTATAAAAAAAATTACTCGCATATAAAACGAGCCACCGGCCAAAACCCGGCTGCCGTAGCGCATCCGGTGAATTCTTATAATAAGAACACGTTGAAGATTTTGAGAAAGCTCGGGGTTATTTGCGGTTTTCGTTCAAATATGTTTCCAAAAACAAAAATGGGGGCGATTAACGCCAACGCTTTTGAAATGGCTAGAGAAGACCACGCCAATATTGTAAAGATGATGGAAATGTGATTTGGGAGCGCCAGCGTTTCAAAGAATTTAATTTTCAAATCCGGCGCGCTCCCTTTTACCATAGCCGATACGCCGGTGAGTTTGGGGGATATTTTAGCCGATTTTGTGACGCGGTCGCAGGCCAAGCCGCGTCTTGCTCCGGATTTTAATTCGGCAAAAAATATTTTAGATATGGCCTTAGTGCAAGCGCAGTAACTCATTACTGCGCTATTTTTATCCAATATACGGATTTAAAAATTTGGAGAGGTCGCGGTTTTTTAATTTTTCCAAAACCGTTTCTGGCGCGGGCAAATTCTCCAGATAGTCCCGCGCCACCTCATCGGTGAAATCCGCGCCTCTTGAATATTTTATCTGCGAAGATTTATCCTGCGGCACGGGTGTCATTTTATCAATCTTGCCGTTTTTGATGTTTTCAATTAAACCTTTGTGGGCGGCTTTTACCGCTTTCATGCCGAGCAAAAGAGGATCGCCGATCTGCTCCGGGAATGCGTGAAAAAGCATATCCCCCGAGTCTAAGCCACGGCTTAAAAGATGAATTGTTGCGCCAACGTAATCAAAGTTTCCATGATATGCAGCCCAAAAATTGCAGGAGTTTCCTCGGTAATAAGGCGAGGTTCCAATGTGTATATTGTACGTTCTGTTTTTGACTAAAAACTCAACCAGCGGACCTTTTATGTAGCTTGATCCAAAGACAATATATCTGTCCGAATACAGTGCATCTTTCAAAAACTCCATTGGCAATAAACTTAAATCACTGGCTTTGAGAACCATCGCCCGCACATTTTTTGGTAAAAACCTTGGCGCGTCGAAAATTTGCCTTTCCGGTTCAATAACCGCACTCCTAAAATATTTTTGCATTATTTCCGTTTTATTATAAAAATCGGCTACCTCGCCTGTGAAAACGGTAAAGGACTCTATTACTGCGTAAACCTCGTCGGCAATTTTCGCCAAATCTTCTATTAAGGAGATGTGGCGCGCTTGATTGCTTGTGAATACGGTTATTTTCATTTCTCAATTATTATAAATGCACAGAAAACTTAATGCAAGCGCCGTTCGTTTAAATATTAATGAGAAAAATCGCCTATGTTTCCGGGACGCGGGCGGACTTCGGGCTGATGACGCCGGTTTTGCGCGCCATTCAAAAAAGCAGAAAATTGAAGCTGGAGCTCTACGCAACCGGCATGCATTTGATGCCGAGATTCGGCAGGACTTTTGACGAAGTCAAAAAACAATTTCCGGCCGCGCTCGCCGTTCCGGCGATTTTCAGTTCAGACGACCGAACTGGCATGGCACGATTTGCCGGAGATTTTTTAAAGAAAATCGCGGCGATTTTTGAAAAACGGATGCCCGACATCGTTTTGATTTTGGGAGACAGGGTTGAGATGCTGCTTACGGCAGCCGCGGCGCTTTATCTCGGCGTTCCAGTAGCTCATATCCACGGCGGAGAAAAAACTTTAACTGTGGACGAAGTCGCGAGGCATGCTATTACCAAAATTGCGCATATACATTTTGCGGCCACAAAAGAATCAGCGGAGCGAATCAGAAAAATGGGTGAGGAGCCATGTAGAACACATATTGTCGGCGCTCCGGCGCTGGACGTGATTTTAAACGAGAAATTGCCGACCCGCGCGGAACTTTTTAAAAAGCTGGGGCTTAATCCTGAAGAAAAAATTATTTTGATAACCCAGTACTCGGTTAACGAGGAGTTTAATGACGCTGGCAGGCAGATAAAAGAAACTCTGGCCGCGGTAAAATCTTTCGGGTTGTCCGTTGTGGCGATTTACCCGAATGCCGACCCCGGCGGCAGAGAAATTATTAAAGTCATTGAGAAAGAAAGGAAAAATCCGCTATTCAGGATATTTAAAGGCTTGGGGCATAAAGATTTTCTGGCGCTGGAGCGGGAAGCTGCGGTCTGGGTTGGGAATTCAAGCGCCGCAATGATCGAGTCATCTTCTTTTAAGACGCCGGTGGTAAATATAGGCGCGCGACAACGGGGCCGCCAGCGCGGGGGCAATGTTATAGATGTTGGCTACAGCCGCGCTGAAATCAAAAAAGCAATAGCAAAATCTTTGTACGATAAAAAGTATCTTGCCGGGTTTAAAAAAATAAAAAACCCTTGGGGAGACGGCAAAACCGGCCAGCGAGTCGCCAAGATTTTGGAGGATTTGGAAATTAACCAGAAATTATTGACTAAGCAAATCGCTTACTAAAAATGAAAGACCTGGTTATCGGCGGCTATAAAGTAAATTACGGCAATCCGCCGTTTGTTATCGCCGAAGCCGGAGTAAATCACAGCGGCGATTTTGATTTGGCGATAAAGCTGATTGACGCCGCGTCAAACGCGGGCGCGGACGCGGTGAAATTCCAGACTTTCCGCGCCGAGCAGGTTGTGACTGGAGCGGGCAAGATGGCTGATTATCAGAAAAAGAACATTGGCGCCGAAGAAAGCCAGCTGGAGATGTTGAGGAAATTGGAGTTAAAAGAGGACTGGTACCAGGCGCTGATTAAACTGGCCAAAGAAAAAAATATAATTTTTATTTCCACGCCGCACGGCGGCAAGGAATCCGTTGACTTGCTTCAGTCCTACAACGTCCCCGCGTTTAAATTCGGCTCGGGCGACCTCACCAATTTGCCGCTTTTGGAATACGCGGCGAAGTTCGGGAAACCAATGCTTATATCAACCGGTATGTCCAATTTAGAGGAAACAAAAGAAGCAGTTGAGACGATAAAAGGCGCAGGCAACGACCAGATATTGGTTTTTCATTGCACGACCGATTATCCGCTTGCGCCGGAGAATGTAAACTTGAGCGCGATGCAGACCTTGATGAAAGAACTCGGCGCGCTTGTGGGGTATTCCGACCATACCGTAGGGCCGCAAGCCGCCATTGCGGCAGTTGCCCTTGGCGCCTGCATGATAGAAAAGCACTTTACTTTGGATAGAAAAATGAATGGGCCTGACCATATTGCCTCCACTGAACCAAAAGAATTTAAAGAAATGGTTGCGATGGTAAAGCAGGTGCCGCTAATGATGGGCAGCGGCACAAAAGAGCTTCTTCCGGCCGAGCGCCAATACGTGACGGTTGCGAGAAAAAGCATTGTGGCCGCCCGTGACATTAAAAAGGGCGAAAAATTCACCAGCGAAAATCTGGACATCAAGCGCCCGGGAACCGGCATGCTGCCAAAATATCTCAATAAAATTATCGGCAAAACGGCTAAGTCAGACATCCCAGCCGAAACTCTGATTAGCGAGGAAATGTTTTCTAACTAGGGTTAGCTAATGAGGACGATATGTCTAGAACTAAAGCAAGATTCAAAAATTGGAAGGCGCCGAAAATTGTGCACGGGAAGCCCACTAAATATAATTGGAATGTGCTCTATCCGGAAGGTTTGAAACTCGGCAAAAACACTGACATCGGCGCGTACACTTTAATAGTGGCAAAGCACGGCGTGGAAATAGAAGATGAAGTACAGATAGGGTCGCATTGCTCTTTGTATTCTTACTCTACGATTGACAATAAAAAAGGGAAAATCGTTCTTAAAAAAAACTGCCGCATCGGAACCCACAGCTCCGTGATGCCCGGAGTGACAATCGGAGAAAATACCATTGTCGGCGCGCACAGCTTTGTAAATAAGAACTTGCCGTCCAATGTAATTGCCGCCGGCGTTCCCGCAAGGGTTTTGAGAAAATTGCCCAAGAAACCCCGAGACTAACCTGGGGGTTTTATATTTAGTGAAACGCTATCCTAGCGCCAAGCCTTATATTACGGATCGGGAGAAGAAATACGTGCTGGAAGTTTTAAATTCCGGCATTTTAAGCTTGGGCAAAAAGCAGGAGCGCTTTGAAAATAAGTTTGCGAAGTTTATCGGAGCGAAATACGCCTGCGCGGTTTCCTCCGGCACGGCGGGGCTGCATCTCGCTATGATTGCGGCTGGCATTGGCCCTGGCGACGAAGTGATAACCACGCCGTTTTCCTTTGTGGCTTCCGCTAACGCGATTTTGTATGTCGGCGCAAAACCGATTTTTGCAGATATTGACCCTTTAACTTACAATATTGACCCCCAAAAAATTGAGCGCGCGATAACCAAAAGAACAAAGGCGATTTTGGTCGTGCATATCTTCGGCCAGCCGGCGGAAATGGCTCCTATTTTAAAAATCGCCAGAAAATACAATTTGAAAATAATAGAAGACGCCTGCGAATCGCTGGGTGCGACCTATAAAGGCCGCATGGCGGGCACATTCGGCGAGTCGGCGGTTTTCGCTTTTTACGCGAACAAGCAGATGACTACCGGCGAAGGCGGAGTTATCGTGACCAGCAATAAAAGGATTTACGGGCTTTGCAGGAGTTTGCGCAATCAGGGCAGAGCCGAAAATATGCAGTGGCTGGACCATAATCGCCTTGGTTATAACTACCGGATGGATGAGATGAGCGCGGCCGTCGGCCTTGCGCAGATTGAAAATATTGATTTTCTTTTGCGCGAGCGCAGCATTGCCGACTGGTATCATGAATTTTTGGCTCCGCACGGAGATTTGATTCAAACTCCTCAAACTCATCCGCACAACACCCACACATGGCAGGTTTACGTTGTCCGCATCAAAAATAGAAATATCAACCGCGACAGAGTCATGCTTGACCTTCAAAAACAGGGCATCGCGACAAAGCCGTATCTGCCTTCAATCCACCTTTTCAGTTTTTACAGAAGCAGGTTTGGATTTAAACCCGGCGACTATCCGATCTCTGAAACCGTGAGCGCAAGCACGCTGGCCCTGCCGTTTTACGTCGGGCTTAAGAGGCCGGACATTAAATATATATCTAATAAAGTTATTGATGCCGTCAAAAAATACAACTAAAGTGCTGATTTGCGGTGGTGCGGGCTATGTTGGCGGACATCTCGCCGATTTGCTTATGGAAAAAGGATGCGACGTTGCCATTTATGATAATCTTATCTACGAAGATCGCTACTTAAAAAATATAAATTTTATTTATGGCGATATCCGCGATAAAGAAAAATTGGGCCGGATTATAAACAACTTTGACATTGTCATTTGGCTGGCGGCGATAGTCGGGGATGAGGCGTGCGCAATTAATCCTACTGCTGCCAGAGAAATTAATCTCTCCGCCGTTCAGTGGTTTACCAGAAATTATAAGGGCAAAATAGTTTATACTTCTACCTGCTCTGTTTACGGGAAAAACGACGGCTTACTGGATGAATCGTCGGAGGTCAAGCCATTGTCGCATTACGCTGTAACCAAGCTGAAAGCAGAAAAAGAAATTATGGCACGTTCGAACGACTATCTCATATTCCGGCTCGGCACTCTTTTTGGCGCAGGAGACAGGCACGCGCGGTTGAGATTTGATCTCGCCGTTAATCTGCTGACCCAAAGAGCTGCCGCTAATGAGATTTTGACGGTTTTCGGCGGCGAGCAATGGAGGCCGCTCATGCACGTCAAAGACGCTGCGGATGGAATATTGTTTGGAATAAAAAATAACCTGAACGGCCTATTTAATTTAAGCGCTAAGAACTACAAGGTTTCTGAAATCGCGGATACAATAAAAAAGATAATCCCCGATGCAAAAGTTGAACACGATAATGTCACATTTGAAGACTTGAGAAATTATAAAGTTTCTTCGGCAAAGTTTATGTCATACGGATGGAAGCCGCGATATAGTTTGGAAGACGGCGTGCGGGAAATTTACCAGCTTATCACGGCCGGCAGGGTTCGCGACCCAAAAAACGCCATTTATTCTAATGGCCAATATTTAAAAAATGCAGAGCGAATTTAAAAATAAAAATATTTTGGTCACGGGCGGCACAGGCTCAATTGGTTCAGAAATCGTCCGCCAGCTTTTGAATTTCAGCCCGAGAAGCATCCGCGTTTTCGCGCGCCACGAAGACAGGCATTACACTTTAATGAATGATCTGGGGTACAACCACGAAAACGACCACTTAAGATTCGTTATCGGAGATATTCGCGATAAAGACCGCTTGCGCATGGCCATGGAAGGAGTGGACATTGTTTTTCACGCCGCCGCGCTCAAGCAGGTTGAGATGTGCGAATACAACCCTTTTGAAGTCGTGAAAACGAACATCGTGGGCACGCAGAACGTCATAGACGTCGCGCGGGACTTAAATATAGGAAAAGTGGTCGGCATTTCCACCGACAAAGTTGCCGAGCCGGAAGGCATCCTGGGCGTTTCCAAACTTATGGCGGAGAAATTATTTTTATCCTCTTTTTATTACAAAGGTGACCGGAAAACAAAATTTGCTTGCGTGCGCTTCGGCAACGTTTTGGGCAGCCGGGGGAGCATCTTGCCGCTTTTTAAAAAACAGATTAAAAATAACGGCGCCGTTTCTATTACTAATCCTAAAATGACAAGGTTTGTGATGACCATACCGCAGGCGGCAAGCTTGGTGCTCTCCGCGACGAACCTAATGCGCGGGCAGGAAGTTTTTGTTTTAAAGATGCCAGCTGTGCGCTTGGCCGATTTGGCAAAAGCTGCCGTGAAGCATTACGCGCCCATGTTCGGGAAAAAATCTTCGGAAATTAAAATTAAAATAGTCGGCAGAAGAGCCGGCGAGAAAATACATGAAAAATTGCTGGCCGACCATGAACTGCCGCGGGCGTTTGAGACCAAGGATATGTATATTTTGACTCCGCACGAAAAGGTTGTGGGGGAAGAATACAAAGAAAAGTATCCGGCAAAGTTGATAGCCGCAGGGAATAAAAGTTTTTCTTCGGAATTTGCGCCCAAACTTTCCGAGGATCGCCTTTCGGCGCTGATCAAAGAAGCAGATTCACACCAAATTTGATGGTTGTAATGCAAAGTGCCGGTAAAAAGATTTTCGGTTTATTCAGATTATTCGGCGAAGCCTTCGGCGAATTTAAGTGGGCTGTTGTCGCTTTCACGCTTTTGAGTTTTTTAAGCAGTGTTTTGGAGGGCATCGGCATAAATGCCGTTATTCCTCTTTTTTCTTTTCTTAAAAATGGAGCACAGGGCGCCGATATTGTTTCACGAATGATTGAGAAATTTTTTAATTATTTTATTCTGCCGTTTAATTTGCAGTATTTGATTTTGTTTATTATAACAATTTTTGTGATAAAAACCATCGTTTTTTTCATGGCCAGTTTCATTGCGGCAAAAACAGTCTCGGAATTTGCCCGCAGAAAGCGCAACTTACTTTTTAGTCAAACTTTTTTTGCAGACTGGCCGTATCTTACGAAACATAAACTGGGTTACTTGGATCAGATTTTAACAACTTATATCAATAACAGCTCCGCTCTTTTCTCTCATGTCAGCAGTTTGATTATTGTGACCGCTAATCTTTTGATTTACATTATTTTGGCTGTCAATATATCCGCCATTATTGCTTTTGCGGCATTTGTTTTGGCACTATCGTCTTTTTATGTTTTTAAGCCCTTTTTTAAAAAAAATGAAGCCGCATCTTCAGAGATGAGCGTGGTTTTTAAGGATGTGGCGCATTTTGTAAACGAGAGCCTTTTGGGCGTCAAAACAATTAAATCCATTGAAGTCAAAGATAAAATTGTAGAGCGCGCCAACAGCTACTTCGATCGGCTGAAAGAGCTTAATGTGAGAATTACTTTGGCGTCTATATTAACCAATACGCTTATTCAGCCCATTGGTCTTTTTTTTATAATGGCAGCGTTCCTTTATTTTTACAGATCGGATCAAAGTTTTAATATGGCTTCGTTTGCGGTCATTGTCTATGCTATTAATAAAATTTTTACCCAAGCGCAGCAGGGGCAATCTTTTTTTCACTCCGTAATTTCTTACGAACCTTATTTGCGGGGGGCGATGCAATATGAGAATGAAATATTGGGGCGCAAAGAAAAGGATTTAGGCAAGCGCAATTTTAATTTCCGGGATTGTTTGCGGTTTAACAATGTGCATTTTGCTTACGGCGCCTCTTACGGACCAGTACTTAAGAGAGTCAATTTTTTCATTAAAAAAGGGGAGACGACGGGGCTTATCGGACCTTCGGGCGTTGGCAAAACAACTATTGTTGACCTTATGTTGCGCCTTCTGGACCCGCAAAGAGGCACGATTACTTTGGACGGAGTTGATATTTATAACATTAAGCTTAGGGAATGGCGAACCAATATTGGCTATGTTTCCCAAGACATTTTTTTAATGAATGGCACTATTGAAAATAATATAAAATTTTACGGCGAGAGCGTGACTGATGCCGATATGATAGAAGCCGCTCGCATGGCCAATATTTTTGATTTTATTGAGTCTTTGCCAGAAAAGTTCAAAACATTGGTGGGCGAGCGTGGCATTCAGCTTTCGGTGGGTCAGCGTCAGCGCGTAGTTTTGGCCAGAGTTTTGGCTAGGCATCCTGAAATTTTACTCTTGGATGAGGCTACCAGTTCTTTAGATAACGAGTCCGAAATTTTAATTCAAAAGGCCATTGAAAATTTGCGGGGGCGGGTTACGGTTTTTACTATAGCCCACAGACTCTCTACAGTTGTTTCAGCCGATAGGCTTATAGTTTTAGATAATGGCAGGATTTTGGAAGAGGGGAGCCCCCGCGAGCTTTTAGCGAATCAGAATTCTTATTTTTTTAGAGTTTATCACGCTAAAAAATAACGGTATGCGTTTATTTTTAATATCATGGTCAGGTAAGGAAATCGGGATGATAGAAATCGCAAAGCGGCTTCAGGAAAGCGGCCACGAGATAGTTTATTGGGTTTGTGATTTTGGCAAAGAAGCGGATTATAAAACTTTTCCCGGCACGATTTTTCACGATCACTACGAAGCAATAGCGGGCAAGCCGGCTCATGGCGTTAATGCCGAAGAATTTCCTTCGGTCGGACGTGATGTAATCCAGCAATTTTACGGCACCGAGTCGGTTGTTTTAACTATGATGAACAAGCGGCTCGGCCATTTGGCGATCAACGAGAGGAAACATTTATATTATCATATTGTGCAGTATTGGCGCGGAGTATTTGACAAATATAACCCGGATGCGATTCTTTTTCTTTCCGCGCCGCACGCCATTTATGATTACGTTATTTACGCGCTGGCTAAAAGCAGAAACGTTAAAACGCTGGTAGTCGAGGTTTCGGTAGTAAACGACCGGCTGCTGCTCTATGAAGATTTTAAAGAGGGACATCCGTTGCTTAAACCGCAGGCTTGGAAAAACCAATCGGGTAAATTTAGTGTTGCGAATTTAAGCGAGGACTTGCGGGATTACTATTCTAAACACAGAAAGTTGTCTCAAGGCCCCGAGGACATTTCGGATTTTAGAGAAGCAACATATAAGGAAATTAATGTTTTTTTGGAAGGAAGATTTAGCGCCGCCCATACTTTTAGAGAACGGATGCGGCTGATTGCAAGTAGCGCCAAAGACCTTTCTTTGCCCAAAAAAGCCATAAGTTTTTTTATCAACAGGATTGGCCCCAACATGAAAAAAGAATATTTATCAGTTCAGTCTTCTCCGGATTTCAGCAGGAATTTTGTTTATGTTCCGCTTCACACACAACCAGAGCAGAACACTGTCACCCAGGGAGACGTTTTTGTAGACCAGCTTTTAATGCTGGAAATTTTAGCGGCTGCTTTGCCGAAAGATTGGCTAATTTATGTCAAGGAACACCCCTTTCAGTGGTTGCCGCGCGGCCCGGCATTTTTTAACGATCGCCCGCGGGGTTATTATAAATCTATTGTTGCCCTGAAAAACGCTAGAATAATGCCGATTGGAACGAACACGTTTGAGCTGATTCATTATGCTAAAACGGTGGCCGCAGTTACCGGAACCGCCGCGTGGGAAGCAGTAATGAGGTCAAAACCTGCTTTGCTTTTCGGGCATGTTTGGTTCCAAAATAGCCCAGGGGTTTTCCGGGTGGATAGCGCTGAATCTTGCCGCCGGGCTTTTGCTGAAATTGAAGCTTGGCGCGGATTTGATGAAACTGAATTAATCAAGTTTTTAGTTGCCTTTGATAAAGCCAGTTTTCGCGGTTATACTGACCAGGAATACGCAGCATGCAGCGATTTGAGCAGAGAAGACAATATAAGTAATTTTTTGCGCGTCATATATGAACAGTTATAATATGAACCGGCTTATCAGGGTCGTTTCCTCGTTTCTAATACTGGCTTCGGTTGTTTACCCGATTTTTGTTTTCGTGATTTTTCCAAAATGGGTCATAGACGACGCTTTCATCACTTTCAGGTACGCAGAAAATTTAGCGAAGTTCAGTGAATTTACCTGGAATGTGGGCGAGCCGCCGATTGAGGGATATACGGGAGTATTTTTGCCTGCGGCGCTCGCTGTTTTTATGAGATTCGGTTTTGACCCGATAAATGTAAGCCGCGCCATCGGCGTTTTTTCTTTCTTTTTAGGGTGGCTTATGCTTTTTTTATCGCTGAAACTGCTGAAATCTGACAAATTTGTCTTCGGCATTATATTGCTGCTTTACAGCACGGCGCCGATTTTATTTACTCACGCTTCTTCTGGGCTGGAAACAATGCTCTTTGTCGCTTCTATTTTAGCGTCGTCGTATTTCTTATTGCGGTTTTTATTGCGCGGGGGAGGCGCGCCTTTGTTTTTATCCCTGCTTTTTACAAGTTTGGTGCGGCCGGAGGGTGTTGCGCTTGCCGGATTTTTTACAGTTGCCGCGGCGCTTTATGAATTTAAACAGCGGCGCGAGAACTTAAAAAGTTTTATAGGCAGTTTCGCTGTTTTTTATTTTCTGCTGGCACTCGTGTATTTTTTGTGGCGATTAAATTATTATCATGCCTTCTTGCCGAATACTTATTACGCAAAAAGCGACGTCGGGTTTAGCGTGGACATTTTAATTGATATGTTCAGGTTTCTGCGCGGAAACTTTGCGCTCCCAATTTTGGCAGGCATAGCGCTTGTATTGCCGGAAATAGACTGGTTTTCCGCGCGCCTAAAAAGGCGCGAGGGCGGATTTTGGGAATCCAATATTTTATACGTTTTTCTGCCCATTGCGGCTTTCGCGGCTTTACTTATGCTGTTTTATGCGCGCTCTCACCTTACTACGAATTTCTCCGAGCGTTTTTATACTTCGCTGATGCCGGCAATGTGGCTGGGATTGGTTTTCGCATTTAATTTTGGTTTTACGGTTCTTAATTATATTAAAGTCAATAAAAAACTTGGTTATAAGTTGGCAATATTTTTGTTCTTTGTCTTAAGTTCATATCAAATTTTGTTCAATGCGGCGAAACTGAAAAATGAAATAACTTTTGCCAATGATGAAAAAACCGAAAAAGAGAGTCAGCATTATTTAGCTGGCGAGTTTCTTCAAAAAAATCTATTACCGACAGATTGGGTGGTGATTTATTTGGATGCGGGCGCGGTGCCGTATTTTTCTAAAATAAAAGCCGTTGATTTCGGCGCGCTAAACGACCCTGTTTTGGCGCGCGGCAAGCTATCGTCCAAAGAGCGCATAGATTATTTTTACTCTAAAAATCCGGCGGCGATTTTTATTACCAGTTCTTCTTTAGAGAGGGTGGAGTCTGACAAAGAGGCCATGGCGATTGCCGGTGACCCGCGCTTTCGGGGCTACGCGCTTGCCCGAAAGTACCCATCGCCGTTTGCTTACCGTTATCCGGCAATCAACCACCAACTGCTTTTTTTAAGAAACGACATCTATTCTAAATTAAAATGATTTTGGACATTATTAAATCGCGGCGCACCCAGCGGCATTTTTCCGATAAGCCCGTGCCGGAGGAATATGTTGAAAAAATTCTTGAAGCCGCCAGCTGGGCGCCGAGCTCCTGCAATATGCAGCTTCTGGGGCTGATTCGCGTAACCGACCACGCGCTCCGCCAAAAGCTTGTTTATGAGGCCAAATCCGCCGGCGAGGCCGCGAGAGCCCCGGTGCTTTTTGTGGCTACTTACGATAAACGATTCAGCCAGGAATACCATTCCAACATCCAATCCGGCGCGGCGGCGATTCAAAATATGGTCCTTGCGGCGGAAAGTCTCGGTCTCGGGGCTTATTGGGCGGCGAGCGTTGGGAAAGAAAAAATTGTGCGGAGCATTTTTAAGATACCGGAAAGGCGCGAGATTCTTGCTTTGGTTATGTTCGGCTGGCCGGACAAAAAACCGCCTCCTCCCAGGCGCAGATCGCCCGCGGAGTTTGTGCATAATAATTTCTACGACGGCAGCCGCGACCTGCCGCTTTCCGGGGATCCGGATGATTGGCCGATTGAGCAGTTAAAGGCATTTCAGGAATTCCGGGTCTGGAGCGGCGCGAAATACCGCCCGTATCTTAACGAAGAATTCGCCGCGGTTCTTAATTCAATCAAAACTCACGCGCCGCGGGACGCGAAGGAATGGATTGATTTTTTGCCGTCAACGGGCGCGTATTTGGAGGGCTTGGTCAAGCTTTTTCCGCGCGCCAGATTTAAAATTTTGGAAATCGCGGACCAACTGGCGCGTTTTTCAATAGAAAGAGTCGGCGGCGTGGGCAAGCCGGAAAACTCTATTGGTTATGCCAATTACAATTTCGCGGGCGCGGAGGGTAAAGCCGATGCGGTTTCCTGTCTTTTTCGTTTGGAGGCGTATCCAACAAATTTGCATGAAAAAATGCTGGAAGATTTGTCGTCTTTGGTAAAACCGGGCGGAACGCTGATTTTAGGAATTTGCAACAAATTTTCTTATTTTTTGCCCTTGCATCGTTTCAAGGCGCGCCGCAAAAAAGAAATTCGTTTTCCGGTGATGACGCCGCAGATGGTGGCGCCTTTCAATCCTGTTGACCCGGAGTGGGCTTTGGGTATATTAAAAAAATCCGGGTTCAGTTTAAAAGTGCGGGAATGCTTGTTTCTTTTCCCGGCCATTGAGGAGCTGACGCCTTATTACAGCAAGTCCCCGCCGCTATTTTTTATATTGTTCGTCAAAGCTACAAAGCTGTTTTCTAAAGTGATGCCGCGGCTAATTTGGAGAAAATACGCGAAGATACAATTATTTTTCTTGAGAAAGGAAGAAAATGGACGCCCCTCTGGAATTTCTTAAAAAAGCGTCCGGCGCGCTTTTGGGCGCTTCGGAGAGGAACGGAAATATTTTTTGCGCGAAACACAGAGTTGAACATACCGGAAAAATCGCCTACGCGGCGATATTGAATTTGGAGCTTTTTGACGCGACCGGGGGAGCTGAATATTTGGAACGCGCGAAGCTCTACGCGGAGTTCGTGTATTCTAAAATAAAACCGGACCCCTCGGGAAAATATTGGATAGTGTGGCCCGGAAATTACTCAAGATACAATATGTCCAATTCAAGTTTGGACGCGGGCTCCGGAATTGACGCGCTTTCCTCTCTTCTGCTTCATCCAGAGAGCGGCCTTTCGGAGGAAACAATAAAAAAATATCGCGACGCCGTATGGAAAGTTTCTTCCAGTTATCTTGCGGAAGCGGCGTCAGAAAAGCCGATTACCAACCAGAGATTGTGGGCGGGGACCGGGCTCGCCGCCGCCTACGCTTTATTTCATGAAAAAAAATGGAAAGACGCCGTTTTAAAAGGAATTGAGCGCGCTTTTCGGGAGCAGTTGGCGGACGGGTTTTTTTCGTACCATCCTTCTCCGGAGAAGTCGTGCATGCCGGGCTCCGCGCGCGACATCACTTCTTTTTATCATTCCCGGCACATCGGTTTTATATTATATTCTCTTGACCGGCTTGGAGTTGATTGGCGCTCGCACGAAGCAAATTTAAGCAAGGGGATTCGGGCGCTGATCGCGCTAATCGGCAGAGACGGGCTAAAAAGCATCCGGGCGGAAACAAAACGCTGGTATTGGCACTCTTTCTACGAAGTGGCCAGCTATTCTTTTGACCTCTACGCTCTTTTGGCGTGGGGCGAACGCGCCGGAGATGAATTAGCAACGCAATACGCGCGGCTTATGTGGGAGCGCTTGGAGAGTGAGCAGAAAGAGGGAGGCTGGATTACCGCTTCCAAGACCGGAGAAAATTTTCAATGTAAAATTTTCTGGACCTGCCAAGTTGCCTGGCTTGCGCGCGTGCGGAATCTTGTTCCGCAAAAAACAAATATGCCGCAAGACGAATACGCTTACTTCCCCAACGCCGACATTCTGCGCGTTGGGAAGCCATCATATCTTGTAACTCTGCGCGGGAAAACGTCCGCGCCGACAATGAGCTGGGGCTCCGGATACGGCGGAGGCAATATACTTTATTTTGGCAAAAAATCGCAAGGATTCGCCAATCAACTCCCCGCGCGCCATGGGGAGGTAGAAAGCGGCATGGGCTACGGCAGCTGGGTGGCTGTGCCGCTGTCACATTCGTTTTTGATGCGAGTTAGGCGCGCGTTGAGGATTCTTAGAAATGAGCGGCAAGAACTGAAAAGCCATGTGTTTTACATGCTTGTTGAACTTCGCGCCGGAAATATTCGGGCGTTTTGGCATCTCTTCGCGGGGCATTTTTTAAGGCGCATTTTGTCTGCGTTTTCGCCTCTGATTTCCACGGAGTGGAGCGGGGAAGTGACCGCCGACGTTTCTCCGCGCGAGGCATCCTACAAAGTAGCGCCGGCGGCGCGCGACGGAGAACGGCGCGACGATTTTATTTTGAAAAGAAAATACACGTTCGGAGAAGATACAGTTTCCGTCCGCGATCAAGTGGGGGTTAAGCGGCCTCCCCGCTGTCTTGCGTGGGTTGGGATGGGACTCGGCAAAAAAACTCGTGTCTTTCATCCGAAGCAAAACGATACGATTGTCATAGAATACGAACTATAATGCACTTGGAAGATGCACTTGGAAGTCCGGCTTCCAAGTTAATCAAACAGTAATATTTCCAGCTCTTTGTAAAGTTGTTTGCGTGCCAATATGTCTTTGAGCGAGCTTTCCGCAAAAGCTTTATACTCCGCAACGTTTCCAAATTGATCTAGGATTATTTTTTTCTCACAAATCCCTTTTTGTTTTTCTACATACTCTATCCAACTCGACTTGGAAGCCGAACTCCCAAATCGGTGGATGCGGTCGTTTAAATTTACATAAGCGCTTATATGTAAAAGATACTCATTGGAGTCAATATGGCGAGATTTAAATTTGCCCTGAAACAATACTCCACTGCGGTGGTATTTATTATTAAAATAGTTTGTAAAACCAGTGCCGAGTCTTTGCATAAATTTTTCTACGCCTCTTTCTTTGGTTTGCTGAAGAATAAAATGATAGTGATTTGGATTAAGGCAATAAGCCACGCAATTTACTAATTTGCGTTGCTTGGAAGCCGAACTCCCAAGTTGATCTTTTACGAAAGAATTTTCATAAATACTACCTATTGGTTCTAGCGTATTAAATTCTTGCATGCTTTGCAGGAATCGCTCAAAGTCGTATTTATCTAGGAAAATCTTTCGCTTATCAGTCCCGCGGTTGTAGATATGATAAAATTTGCCAACGGCAAATACTTCTTTTCTCATATTGCCATATTAGCACTTGGAAGTCCGGCTTCCAAGTGCTGCCGGGCAGAGCATTACCACGCGCGCTTGACAAAAATCGAGGAGCCAGCAAAAACAGAAAAACCAGATCCAAGCTGGACAGACGGACTAACTACGCGACGAATCTCTCAACCCCGGGCCTTTTTCTTTTCCCTTGCCTTGGGTTTTGCTTTTGTTATTATTTAAACCATGTCGCAAAAAACAATAGACATCATTGTTAGAATAATCAAAGTCGGGCTTTGCGTTTTGCCGGCAGCTACGCTGATTGTGGGCGGAAATTTTTTTGCCAATGTTTTGCTTCCTGGAGTCGGTGATTTATTTTTCCCGTTCATCACCGGAAAAAACTTTTTTTTCAGAATGGCGGTTGAGATTTTATTCGCCCTTTGGGCAACTGCGGCCATTTTTGATAAAAAATATCGCCCCAGGCCATCTCCAATTTTTTGGGCGGTTGCGGCTACTATGTCCGTTTTGATTTTGTCCACGGTTTTGGGAGCAAATCCTTACCGCAGCTTTTGGTCAAACTACGAGCGCATGGAAGGGCTTCTGGGGCATCTTCACCTTTTTGCGTATTTTATAATGCTCATCGGCGTTTTTAAATCGCAAACGGACTGGCGGAGATTTTTTTATTCGGGCATCGCGGTGAGTTTCATAATCACGGCTTATTCATACCTGCAGTTTATGGGGAGATTGGAAATCCACCAATCCGATGTCCGGCTGGACGCGACGCTCGGCAATTCTACTTATCTTGCCATTTACCTAGTATTTCATCTTTTTCTGCTCGCCTATTACTTTTTCGGGGAAGAAAGAATTTGGATACGGAGCATTTTGGCGTTCGTGCTTATTATGGAAGTGCCAATCGTATTTTTAACCGCTACGCGCGGGGCAATCATCGGCCTTATGGGAGGCACGGCGCTCTTCGGTCTTTTATTGGCTTTTATTGAAAGAAGCCGCAAATCAAAAATTTTAGCGTTTGGCGTAATCGGGGTCGTTGTGATTTTGGCGGGCGTGTTTTTTGCCCTCAAAAATACAAGTTTTGTAGACAAAAACTACGTGCTTAAGAGATTTGCAGACATCTCCCCCCAGGAGCAGACCGTGAAATCGCGCCTTACCATCTGGGGTATGGCGCTGGATGGGTTCAAGGAACATCCTGTTTTGGGAGTAGGACTTGAAAATTTTAATCTTGTCTTCAATAAGTACTATAAGGCCAGGTTGTGGCCACAGGAGCCGTGGTTTGACAGAGCCCACAACGTATTTTTTGACTGGCTGGCGCAGGGCGGGGCGCTTGGGCTGATTGCTTATCTGGGGATTTTCGCCGCGGCGATTTACACGCTTTGGAAAAATCAATCGGATAAATTTGCCACAGCCGCTTTCACCTCGCTTTTCGCCGCTTATTTTTTTCACAATCTTTTTGTTTTTGACAACCTTACTTCCTATTTCATTTTTTTCTCCGTTTTGGGGTTCGTCCAATTTTTGGCTTCGCCCAGCGGCAAGAAACCGGGTTTTTTGGAAGTCTCAAAACCCGGTTTCAAAGAGCTGGGCAACCGTTCAGGCGCGGAAGTTTTTTTTGCTAAATACGTCGCCGTAATTTTTATTTTTATCGCGGTTTTGTTTTCTCTCTACTTCCTGAATTTTAAACCGCTTTTTGCAAACCAAAGGTTGCTTGATGCGCTGAAGGGCATGGCGACGGATTCCGGAAACGTTGACAAAGTTTTAGCGGATTTTGACAGGGTGTTTGAGCTTAAGACTTTTGGCAACGGGGAAGCCAGAGAACAGCTCGCCGGCTACGCAAACAAAATCGCAGGATTTAACGTCCCGATGGAGCTCAAAGTTAAGGCGGCGCAGAAAGCCATTGTTGAAATGGAGCGTCAGGCCGCGGAGAATCCAAAAGACGCAAGAGCACATCTTTTTCTTTCGGCGCTTTATTTGAAAATCGGGCGGATTGACGACGCGCTGAAAACCCTCACAAAGGCGCGTGAATTGTCGCCCCAAAAACAGCAAATTTATTTTTTACTGGCTGACGCGAATATCACGAAAGGGGACAACAACAAAGCGCTGGAAATTTTGCAGGAGGCCTACGACCTTGACCCGACTTACGGGGAATCCGTGAAAAACCTGGCTTTGGTTGCCATACTCAATAAAAACGAAGGATACGCTGAAGAAATTTTATCTAAAGTTTTTAAAAACGGGATAGTCGCCGACCAAAACCTGCTTACCGCTTACGCCAGAGTGGGGAACTATAAAAAAGTACGCGATATCTGGCTGCTTTATATAAAACAGGAACCCGGAAACGCCCAATACCGCGTGAATCTGGCGGCAACTTATATGCAGCTGGGAGAGCGTCAAAATGCCATAAAAGAGCTTCAAAAGGCCATAGAGCTCAATCCTCAATTTAAGGAGCAAGGGGAGTATTTTATAGAGGAAGTAAGGGCGGGGAGAAATCCTCGATAAGTTATCCACAACCGGCCTATTGGTGCATAATGCTATAATAAAAACAGCTTAAAGCGTCGAACTTTAATTATTCGTTTTTATTAGCATTAAAATTTTTATGAAGAATTTTCTTCTCTCAAAGAAACAGTCCATCACCGTGGCGGCGTCTGGACTTGTTTCTGTACTAATGGTCGCGGGGATTGTTTATTCCGCAACCACTATTAGCACTAATGTAAACACCGGAGGGACGCTCACGGTTTCCGGCGCGTCCACTCTTACGGGAGCCGTTGCGGTCGCGTCTTCCACGCCGTCTGACACCGCCATGATTTCAGTCCAGGGCAATGTTTATATCGCAGGCAATTTGATGAATGTTTCCAATATCACCGCAACAGGAACGCTTTCAGTCACAGGCGCCTCAACATTGACCGGAGCCATAACTACGGGCAGCACTTTGGGAGTTTCAACTTCCACTCCCTTTGCTTTGGTTGGAAATAGTTTGGCGGTTCAGGGCAGCGCTTACATTTCCGGCGCTTTGGTGAATGTTTCCAATATCACTGCTACCGGCACGCTTGCGGTAACAGGCGCAACTACCCTAAGCAGCACTTTAGGAGTGACCGGTCTCACTACTCTCGGTTTTGCTTCCTCATCCGGCATTTCTATTTCAACCGGAGCCAACTCTCTTATGGTGTCCGGCACGGCTACAACTACGGGGTCCTCCGGCCAATTCGCGACACAAGGATTCATCGGCGCGGGCGGGACATCTACTCCGGCGGCTGAATTATCCGCCACTAGTGCCGCTACCACAACCTTATATCTAGATACTAGCGGAACAAAAAAGGGTAGTTGTATTGAGCTTGTGCGGTCAACAGATGGCACTGTATTTAGACTTTATGTCGGCACGACAACGTTAAATAACTTTAACACAACGGTTTTGCAGGTTGAGGCCGGCTCTTGCAAGTAAATTTGACAAGTAAATAATTACAAAAATTACTTATGAAAATTTACTTTAAAATTTTCGCCATCTTAATGTCAGTTCCTTTTGCTTTTGCCTCGGCTGTGGGAGACGCAACTCTGCACCCGGGCGTCGTAATTACTTTAAATGGCAAAAATTGGACTGTTTCAGGAAACGCGTTTGTTGTGGATTCTATAACGGTCAACGAGGCCGATTTTTCCGTGACTATGTCCGCAGGCCAGACCATCAAGCTGAATTCTACAGACAGAGTGACTCTAACTGTTCCAGAAACTGCCTCAATACAATCCAGCTTGGCTTGTACTTCTTCAGATAGCACTTACACAATAACCAATCCATCCGGCGGCGTAACCGCAACCTTTTCCGTTACCGGTAACACCACTACTTGCAGCACCGGCGGAGGCGGAGGCGGAGGCGGAGGCGGCGGTGGCGGCGGAGGCTCTTACGCGCCAACTGTTCCAGTTGTGTCGCAGGTTCCGGCCGCAACAGTCGCCCAACCATCCGCAGCGGCCCAAGCCGTCAGTCCGGTTTTTAACAGCGACTTGGCTCTCGGCTCAAGGGGCAGTGACGTGACGCGACTCCAGCAATTACTGGCTCAAGATAAAAGTATTTACCCTGAAGGGACCGTGAGCGGTTATTTTGGGAGTTTGACTGCGCAGGCCGTAAAACGCTTCCAAGCAAAATACGACATTTCACAAGTCGGCAGGGTCGGTCCGGCAACGCGCGCGAAACTGGCTGAGGTATTCGGAGCCGGAGCTCCGTCAGCGGCCGCGCCAACTCCGGCCGCGCCTTCAGCACCTGGCTTTACAAGGGAACTCGACCCCGGCGCAAGAAGCGACGATGTTATGGCGCTTCAGGAATTTTTGGCAAAAGATAAAGATGTTTATCCCGATGGTTCGGTAACGGGTTATTACGGGCCTTTAACTACAGCCGCAGTCAAACGTTTTCAGGCCAAATATGGCATCTCGCAAGTCGGCCGCGTGGGCCCGGCAACCCTCAAGAAGCTTCAGGAACTTATGAGCGGAGCAACACCGGCACCAGCTCCTGCTCCGACTCCTGCCCCAGCTCCTACGCCCGCGCCAGCTCCGACGACCTCTTCAGACGAAGTCCCATGGTTCCTGCAGCTGCAGTCCGCTCCAAAACCCCGATAATCCGAAACTGATTTTCAAAACCACCCAGCGAGCGGGGTGGTTTTGTTATTATGAAAATAATTGTAACCGGCGGGGCGGGGTTTAACAGAATCTTGATATTGCAAATAGCAACACCTCCTTCTACTCCCAGCTTATCACGCCTTATTATAAATGTCAATAGTCTCTTTCAACATCTTCTCAAATGAGAATTTTTGGGAAATGAGTTCGTAATTTTTCCGCCCCATTTGTTGGCGGAGACCATTGTCGTCTAAGAGTTTTTTTAGGGCCCCGGCAAGCGCTTCCGGGTTTTTTGGCGGAACTAAAATACCTGATTCGCCGTCTTTGATTATCCACGGTATCCCGCCGACTTTGGTCGCGACGACCGGAAGGCCGGCTTGCCCGGCTTCAATCAGCGCGTATCCGAGCGCTTCGGTGACAGACGGCAAAACAAAAATATCAAAGGATTTAAAATACTTGGCCGCGTCCGGCACGAAGCCCGAAAGAAAAACTTTGTTTTGGAGGCCGAGTCTAGATATCTGAAGTTCAAGTTTGTCTCGGTCTTCGCCATCGCCAAGAATTAAAAGCCGGGAATCGCAACCGGTCAATTTGCTTGCGGCTTCAACTAAATAAATAACCCCCTTATTTTTAGTGAGCTCCGCGACGCATCCGACCCACAAGCCCGGAAACTCTTTATGACTCGGGTTTGTTTTATTGAAAACGCTTATAAGTTCTTTTTTGGCTTCTTCCCTCGGCAGCAATTCTATGGGCTGCAGCCCCTGTTCAGTAAAAAAAATTTTTTTTCTGGAGAACGGGAAGTACATCGCTTGGCTGTGCACGGCTTTGGAAAGCGTAATGATTTTGTGGCAGAAGATAACCGTAATCCATTGCGCAAGGAAAATAATAAGCCGCGCGACATAGGGCCTATCTTCGTTAAACCCCCAGCCGTGGGCGGTGAAAACTATGAGTGACGAGCGACGAGTGACGAGTGACGAGATTCTTGCGGCTACTGCCCCGAGACCACCCGTTTTGCTGCTGTTTAAATGTATGATGTCCGGGCGCTCGCGGTTGAAAATTTTAACCAGCGCAAATAGGGATAAAAATTCTTTTATGACGCTGACGTCGCGCTGCAAAAAGGGAATCGGCATGGTGCGTATGCCAGCTCGGTTCAATTTTTCCGCTAAAATGCCCTCTCCGCCGGCGGCAACCGCAACGCCAAACATTTCTTTATTCAGAGAGGTTGCGATATCATAAACGTATCTTTGGGCTCCGCCCCAGTTTGACTTGGTAATTACGTATAAAATTTTCGTCTTTTTATTTAAATCAGGCATGTATAATTGGAACGTCAAATCAAAGTTTCTTGTCCTAGTCCTGCTTTTGGGTGATTTGCTGTCTTTTATCTTGGCCCTTTGGGCGTCCTTAACAGTCCGCTTTTTTTTTCTGCCGTATGGGAGCTATCTTTGGTCATACAGAGTTTTTTTGGAAGACCACTTATTGCCATTCAGCTTGATATTTTTGATGTGGATTTTGGTCTTGTATCTCGCGGGGTTTTACAGCACTCTCGTCATCGGCTATCGGCTTTCTCTGGCGCAGGCCCTGGTCAGGGTCCATATTATAAACAGCGTGATAGCGGTTGTTTTCTTTTATGTTTTCCTGCCGTATTTTTTTCTGGCGCCGAAAGCGAATTTAATCTTATACCTTATTTTTTCTTTCGCGCTTTTGTTTTTATGGAGAGCGTGGAATATGCCATTTTTAAAAAACGCTTTCGGCGGCGGCGCTCTGTATTTTATCGGGCCGGGACCGGAGCTCCGGGAGCTCGTTGCGGCCTTTTCGCATAATCCTTATTATAGCAACATAAGGGTGGTCGGCGCGAAGCGCGCCGAAGAAATAAAATCTGCCTCGGATATAGATCTTTCCGCGCTTGAGCGCGCCGCCTCCGTCGGCGGGTTCGCAGCCGTGGTTTCGCCGACCTCCATCGGAGCGCCCTATCAACATAACGAAGCCATTGTAAGAAAGTTTTACGAGCCGATATTTAGGGGCGTGCAGTTTTTCAGTTTTCAGAAATTTTATGAATCCGTTTTCCACAAGGCCCCGGCGTCTTTGGTTGACGAGGCGTGGCTTTTGGAAAATATATCTTCTCCCTCCAGCGCTATTTATGATTTGGCGAAGAGGTTTGTTGACATAATTATTTCATTGTCCGCCGGAATGATTTCTTTGATATTTTATCCGTTTATAATTTTGGTCATAAAACTGGACGACGGCGGGCCGGTTTTTTACGTGCCGGAGAGGATCGGACAGAACGGCAGGAAGTTCAGGCCCTTTAAATTTCGCACAATGAAAGTGGGGGCGCCCGTGAGCTGGTTTGAAAAAGATGACCCCCGGGTCACCCGCGCGGGCAGATTTTTGCGGAAGACGTCTTTGGACGAGCTGCCCCAGCTTTGGAACGTTTTTTTGGGCGACATAAGCTTGGTGGGCCCGCGGCCGGACGTGGCGGATTTCGCGCGGGAGCTGGAACAAAAAATTCCTTACTACAAAGTGCGCACGCTGATTAAGCCCGGGCTTACCGGTTGGGCGCAGGTTTCCCAAAAAGTCAAAGGAGAGAACCCCAGCTCGGTGGAAGAAACCAAGGAGCGTCTGGCGTATGACCTTTACTACATCAAAAACAGGTCGTTTCTTTTGGATTTGGCGATAATTTTAAAGACACTCCATCTGGTCTTGTCCAGAATAGGATTTTTCAAGTAAAATCGTAATCATGAAAATTTTTATAACCGGAACGTCGGGATACATAGGCGGGATGCTCGCTGACCGCTTTGATGAAAATCCGGAAGTTGAAAAAATAATCGCTTTGGATATGAAGGCTCCATCCAACTTAGCAATCCGATTGCTAAGTAGCAATCGGATTGCTTTTGTACAGCACAATCTTGGCGACCCCGGCTGGGAAGAAAAAGTTTTGGCCGAGGGCAGGCCGGATTTGGTGATACACTGCGCTTATGTCATCCGCGAGGGCTACGGCAAAAAAAGGGCATGGCAGATAAAATCTAATGTTACGGCGGCGGAGAGGGTTTTTGATTTTGTTTCAAAAAACAAAATACCGCGGCTCATACATTTTTCAACCGTTGCTTCTTATGGCGCGCTTCCCGAGAATTCCACGAACTATAAATTCAAAGAATCAGACTCTTTCCGCGAGGAGAAGTATCTTTACGGCGTGGATAAGAAAATAATTGAAGAAAAACTAAAAGCCGCGTTTTATGCGTTTTCCGCGACGCAGGTTTTGGTGTTCCGCCCCTGCGCCATCACGGGTCCACGGGGTCAGTTTGCGTTCAAGCGCTTCGGGCTTCTGCGTGCGATGAAATTCGGCCTCCCGGTTGTGCCCGTCACCGGGCCGGATTCCGCGAGGCAGTTTGTTCACGAAGACGATATTTGGGATGCCGTCCGGTTTATGGCCGGCGGAGGTGCATCTTCAAAATACGAGATATTCAACATCGCCCCAGCCGACTTCTTTTTGCTGAAAGATATGGCGAAAGAAATCGGCAAGCTCTCAATAAGAGTGCCGATGCGGCTGGGGAAACTCTGTTTCGGCGCGCTGTGGCACCTTTCGCGGGGGAGGATTCCAACGGTCCCGGCGGGCATCAATTCTTACACTTACCCGATTATCGTTGACGGCTCAAAAATTACAAACTATGGATTTAAGTACCAATACACCGGCCGCGAGGCGCTTAAAGCGGACAGGGGCTACTACAGCCGCTTTGTGGATAAATAACTTGACAAATGTAATGGATTTGCTAAGATAGGCGCATGTGAGTGTTGTCCCGCCTCGGCGGGACTGCAATCTATGTCTGCACAAAGCCCTGGAATTTCCAGGGCTTTGTGTTGTTTTGCGCTTGAGGGGGCTACGGAGGGTTGTACTCCTTCTATGTCATTTATGTGAGTGCCGGCTCCGTAACCCCCAAAAGCGCAAAAGCCGATTATCCACATATTGATATTAGCACCGTATCGCTTAATATTAAATTACGGATGGTTCCCAAGAAAATATTTTTTACGAAAGGAGTCGGCGTGCACAAAGAAAAACTGGCGTCTTTTGAGCTTGCTTTGCGCGACGCCGGCATTGCCCACTGCAATTTGATTTTAGTTTCCAGTATCTATCCTCCCGGAGTCAAAAAAATTTCCAAGGAAGAAGGGGTAAAATCAATAAGGCCTGGCGAGATAGTTTTTTGCGTCTACGACCGCGAGTCCACCAATGAGCCCAACCGACTAATCGCGGCCTCCGTGGGGTTGGCTATTCCGGCAGACCCAGAACAGCACGGCTATCTTTCCGAGCACCACGCTTACGGAGAGACCGAAGAGAAAGCCGGAGAATACGCCGAGGATTTGGCGGCAAGCATGCTGGCCACGACTTTGGGCATTGAGTTTAATTCAGACACCGCCTGGGACGAGAGAGAGCAGCTTTTTAAAATGTCCGGCAAGATTGTGCGCACCTCAAACGTCACCCAATCGGCTATTGGCAACAAAGACGGCCTTTGGACGACGGTTTTTGCGGCTGCCGTGTTCGCGGAAGACCATGATAATAATGTAGAGCCAAAAACAGCATGAGAGTTTCGCTAAAAGGCACGAATTTGGCTTTGTTGGCATCCACGCGCGAATATGTGGATAGAAAGCTGGTAAAAATGACCGAAAAGTTTCTTGCGCGGGACGGCGAGTCAATCGGCTTGGATATAGAAGTCGGCAAAACAACAAAGCACCACAAAACCGGGCCGTATTTTAGGGCGGAGGCGAATTTATCCGTCGGCAAAAAACTTCTCCGCGCCGACGCCTTGGGCGAAACCTTAAACGAGGCGATTGATTTGCTGGAAGAAGAGCTTGAGCGCGAAATCAAAAAATTCAAAGAACGTAAACGTTCCTTGATGCTCAAGGGCGCCCGCAAACTCAAAAGAGAATAGTATACTCAAAATCTCACGATCGGACGAAAGTGAGCATAGTGACTTTTCGCGGTTTTTGGATTAAAATAAGGCAATGTCATTTTTTGGGAAAATTTTTGGGGGCTCAAATGAAAGAGCCGTAGACGAGCTCCGGCCGATTGTTGAAGAAATAAACAATCTGGAAAATGGAGTCCAAAAACTTTCTGATGAGGAACTAAAAAATAAAACAGCGGAATTCAGAAAACGGTTGGAGGACGGCGCGTGGCTTGATGAAATTCTTCCCGAAGCATTTGCCGTCGTAAGAGATGCCGCCAAAAGAACTTTGGGCCAGAGGCATTTTGACGCCCAGCTTATGGGCGGGATTGTGCTCCACAGAGGAGGAATCGCGGAGATGAAGACCGGAGAAGGGAAAACTTTAGTTGCGACTTTGCCGGCTTATATCAACGCGCTTCCGGCCCCGCCAGCTGGTGGAGGCGTTCATATTGTGACGGTCAACGACTATCTGTCGCGGAGGGACGCCGTTTGGATGGGGCAGATATATAATGCGCTGGGGTTATCCGTGGGGGTTTTGAATCATGAAGCAAGTTACTTATATGATGCGAACTTGGCGGTTAAACCGCCAAATGGCGGTTTAACCGCCAAAGACCAAGCCCGCGACACATTGGGCGCTTTTAAAGTTGTTCACGAATTTTTGCGTCCCTGCCCCCGGCGCGAAGCATACGCCGCCGACGTCACTTATGGGACGAACAACGAGTACGGGTTTGATTATCTGCGCGACAATATGGTTTACGCTCCGAGCCAGATGGCCCAGCGCGGCCACAATTTCGCGATTGTTGACGAGGTTGATTCAATTTTAATTGATGAAGCGCGGACGCCGTTGATTATCTCAACTCCTGATGCCGAATCCGCCGAGCTTTACAAAGTTTTTTCAAGAATCGTCCTGCGGCTTAAAGAAAACGAGGATTATAATATTGATGAGAAAATGAAAACGGCGCTCGTGACCGAATCCGGAATTGAAAAAGTGGAGCAGATGCTCGGGCTTAAAGACATCTACACCGAGCGCGGGATGAGATATGTGCATCATCTGGAGCAGGCGCTTCGCGCCCACGCTCTTTTTCAGCGCGACAAAGATTATGTCGTAAAAAATGGGGAAGTAACCATTGTTGATGAATTTACCGGTCGCTTGATGCCCGGGCGAAGGTGGTCGGACGGGCTCCACCAGGCCATTGAGGCCAAAGAAGGCGCGCGGGTCCAGCAGGAATCCCGCACGCTTGCGACAATTACTTTCCAAAATTATTTCAGGATGTATAAAAAGCTGGCCGGGATGACGGGCACGGCGCAAACTTCCGCCGAGGAATTCCACAAAGTATATAATTTGGATGTCACCGAGATCCCGACGAATAAGCCCATGGTAAGAAACGATTTGCCGGACAAAGTTTTCCAGACGGAAAAAGGGAAATGGCAAGCTCTCTCGCGCGAAATAAAAGCAAGAAACGAAAAAGGCCAGCCCGTGCTTATTGGCACTGTTTCAATTGAAAAAAATGAAAAACTTTCCGCGCTCCTCTCGCGCGAAGGCGTAGAACACAAAGTGCTGAACGCTAAAAATCACGAGGAGGAAGGAGCGATTATCGCGCAGGCGGGGAGATTCAGGGCCGTGACCGTCGCGACCAACATGGCCGGCCGGGGAGTGGACATAATTCTCGGAGGAAACCCGGCGGTTTCCGAAGACGCCGAGAGAGTCAGGAGTGTGGGCGGATTGCTTGTCATCGGCACGGAGCGGCACGAAGCGCGCCGCATAGACGACCAGCTTCGGGGCAGAGCCGGCAGGCAGGGCGACCCGGGCGGGACGCAATTTTTTGTTTCTTTGGAGGATGACCTTATGCGAATTTTCGCGCCGGAGAGGGTGAAAAATTTAATGGGCAAGCTCGGCATTCCGGAAGACGAGCCAGTGGAAAACAAAATGGTGTCGGGGGCGATTGAGTCCGCGCAGGGGAAAATTGAGGGATTTAACTTTGACACTAGAAAGCATGTTTTGGAGTATGACGACGTGATGAATAAGCAGAGGGCGGCGATTTATTCACGGAGAAAAAAACTGCTTTTCGCGAAGCCCGAAGAAATAGAGGAGGAGGCGTTGGCTTTGCTTAAAGAAGTGGCGAGCAGGATTATCCAGGCACACACCATGGGCTCGCCGGAAGAATGGAACAAAAAAGAGATTGGGGAGAATTTGGCGAGCATTTTGGGCGGCGGAGATTTCTCTAATATCCGCGAGCGAGTTGGGAAAATGGAAAGCATGGAAGAGCTGGCCGAGCTCGCGGAGAAAGAAATTGAAACGGCATTCGTCAAGCAAAAAAAGGAGGTTGCGGGGTTTGCCGACGCGCTTCGCGTAATCATGCTCCAGGCGATTGACGCTCTTTGGATGGAGCATCTGGAGGCGATGGAATACATGCGTTCCAGCGTACAACTTCGCGTTTACGGCCAAAGGGTTGCTTTGGTAGAATACAAAAACGAGGGCGCAAAAATGTTCCAGCAGCTGGAAGGGCATATCAACGCCTACATCGCTAATTTGATTTTTAAAATCGGCCCCGCTCCTGCGAATGAATTTAAACAAAATGTCAGAAGTTCAACTTTTGACAAAAAGGACGAACTGGGCCGCAATGACCCCTGCTGGTGCGGTTCTGGAAAGAAGTATAAACGTTGTGGCTTGTTAGGAACGGGGGAGCACCGCAAAAATTTAGAGAAGAAATAAAATGAAGTTTGTTTTAATTCCATTACTATCCGTTGCGGTGTGCCAAGTAATAAAATTTATCATTTATTTTTGGCATGGCGGAAAATTGGCGAAGGGCAGTATTTTATGGGAAGGTTTTTGGGTAGCAAAATTTCCCAGTAGTCATAGCGCTCTTATTGCGAGCTCGTTGTATCTTGTATGGCTGAATAGCGGATTTAATGCAATTTTTGGCTTTGCATTTATTGTTTCGTTGATTTTAGTTTATGGTCTTTTGGAAGATAAAAAACGGCAAGGAGTATGGGAATCATACATAATTAAAAGCAAAGACGATGAGTTAAGAAAAATAGTAATTGATCGAAAACTTTATGAATTCAGTGGTCATACTCTTTTTGAAATTGCTACAGGGGCTATTATTGGATTAATCACGGCTTTCCTATTTATATAGCGCATCAAAAGGTGTCATGGGCAATGAAGGCAAAATTATATGACCGAGCAAGACATTCTTAACCTAATAAGCAAGGATAAATGGATGATGAAAATTCTGTATATTGCCAAAAAGCTTGATTTGCCGGATTGGATCGTGGGTGCGGGATTTGTAAGGAATAAGGTTTGGGATCATTTGCACGGATATAATAAACCGAAAGTTGATACGGCCGATATAGATTTAGTTTATTACGACCCAAATGGTAACGATCAAAAAGCAGATGAGGAATTGTCAGAAAGGCTAAAGAAAGAAACTGGGATTGAATGGGAAGTAGTGAATGAGGCCTATGCGCATAAATGGAATAATTTACCCCCATACAAATCTACCGAGGACGCACTATCCCAGTGGCCGGAAACAGTTACAGCTATCGGGGTTAGATTAAAGAATGGAAAGTTAAAGTTGGTTGCCCCTTATGGCATTAGTGATTTGGTTAATTTAATTATCCGCCCCAGTCCGAAATTTGCTGATATTAGTAAGGTGAAGGAAAGGGTGAAGTATAAGAAGTGGCTGGAAAAATGGCCGAAATTGAAAATAGCCCCGTGGGCTAGTGAATAAAGTATAAAAAATGCCATGGGAAGTGAATTTTGTTATAATTTAAAATTATGGATATAAAGATAGTTAAAGAACCAATAAACAAGGACGAGCTTAGAGAAATTGCCAAAGCGGGGTTCGGAAATGTTGTGAAAGCAGTGGTTGATATTCGGTTTGGAGTCATGGCAGTCGGCGGAGAGCTGCACGCGGACGAAGAAGTATCGCTCGTAGAGCATGAGGGTTCGGAGCGCGAAAACACTTGGGGAATAAACTTATACACGGAAAAATCCGGCGATGAGTTTATTGAGTTTAACTCCATGGTTAATATAAAGCCGGCTTTCGGGAACCGCTCCCGGGAAGTTGAGAATCTGGCCGTTCGGGAGCAAATCACGACGATTGTGCATAAATTGATTAAGCCATGAGAAATTTTATTTATCATAAAGAACTCGCGAGCGGCGGATGGTCGCGGTTTTCGCTCGCGGAGCAGCTGGGAAATATCGGCAGCGAGGTGTCGCGGGCGGACAATTGGCAGGCAAAAGATAAAAAATTGTATGATGGTGCAGTGGAACGGGCGCTTGAGCTTTTTGATTTAACGCTGGAGGATAAACGCTGGCGCGGCCGGCTTATAGAAATTGCCCGGGCTAGAGAAGTTTTTTGCGACGCGATCTCGGGCGGTCGGGAATACAAAAGTTCGCTTGAGGATTTGGAAAAATACTTCCTACAATTCGCCTCCGCCTCCCGAATGAAAATATAAAAAGTGTCATGGGAAATAAAAAAACCGCTCTAGGTTGGTCTAGGCGGCCGGTGGTAAATCTGGGGGCTTATTAATTTCTTCTTCTATAATCTTGCCGCAACTGCATTCCCATTTTATTGATTTTGGGAGATTGTGCCCTATAGCGGTTTCAGTCCCGTCCGAGCAATGTTCACTTTTTCGCTGCGCGCCAACAATGCCGTACGGATCTACGTCACATCCTGCCATTTTTTGTTCCCTCCTCAAAAACTAGACTATTCTGATGCTAGCAATTATTTGATATAATGTCAATATATGGACTCACAAAACCAATATCTTCATGAAGTTGCAATCACCGCGATCATCGTGAAAAACGGGAAATATCTGATTACCAAACGCTCTCCGAATAAAAAGCGCTGGCCGAACTTATGGACGGTTCCGGGCGGCAGGCTTGTGATTTCCTGTATGGCGGATTGGAAATCCGGCGAGGTTAAGCTTCAAGAAACAGAATGTGATGAATTTGCGTGGGTAAGTTTAGAAGAAGCAAAAAATTACGCGCTGATTGACGGGATTTATGACGAGCTTGCGATGGCTGATGACCTGCGCCGGGGCAAGAAAACCGAATGGCGGAGATTTGAATAAAAAACCGGCTTGGGCTATGCTGAACGGAGCATTATGCGAAATTTTTTTAAAAAAATCGCAAAGAGAAAACTTTGGGCTGGCATCGCCGCGCTCGCACTGATGGTTGCGGGCTATTTTGGCTATCGGTATTTTTCCGGCGGCGGAGGCGAAACTGCTTATGTGACGGAGGCAGTAAAGCGCGGGATGATTACCGTCTCCGTCAGCGGCTCCGGGCAGGTTTCCGCTTCCAATCAGTTGGATGTGAAATCAAAAGTTTCGGGGGATGCGGTTTACGTCGCGCCGGTTGAAGGGAGGGAGATTGGCGCGAGCGCGCTGATTATACAACTTGACGCAAGAGATGCCGAAAAAGCCGTGCGCGACGCCGGAGTTAATTTAGAGAGCGCGAGAATCGCCTTGGAAAAACTGCGCGGCCCCGCCGGCGCGGCTGTGCCGCGGAACAAGCAAAACGCCGAGGATGACCTGAAAAAAGCGTATGACGATGGCTTTACGGCCGTGTCTAACGCCTTTTTGGATTTGCCGGCCGCGATAACCGGCCTTAAAGAAGTCCTTTTCGGAATGCATTTTTCAGGCAGCCAGAGTAACATGAACTACTACGCCGACGCGGTAAAAAATTACGATTTGCGCTCGCTGGATTACAAGGATTCAGCCAACGCCAGCTACCAAAAAGCCAGAGCCGCCTACGACAAAAATTTTGACGATTACCGCGTGTCCGGCCGCGAAGCGAAGCGGGCGGAAATTGAGACGCTGATAGACGAGACTTACGGCGCGGCGATTAATTTATCGGACGCCGTAAAATTTGCCAACAACTTTATTCAATTTTACAAAGACCGGCTTACTGAAAGAGACTTAAAGCCCAATTCTTTGGCGGACACGCATCTCTCGCAACTGGACGCCTACACCGATAAAACCAATACCCACATAGCAGCTCTGCTTAACATAAAAAACCAGATAAAAAATTACAAAGACGCTGTGTCAAACGCCGATTTGGACGTAAAAACGCAGGAACTCGCGGTCAGGCAGCGCGAAAACGCTTTGCTGGACGCCAAGGAAAAACTTTCGGACTATTTTGTCAGCGCGCCGTTTGCGGGACTTGTCGCCAAGGTCAATGTTAAAAAAGGCGATGCTGTCTCGCCTTCGCTCGTTGCGGCAACTTTGATTACGCGCCAGAAAGTTGCAGAGATTTCTTTAAACGAGGTTGACATGGCGAAAATCAAAGTCGGCCAGAAAGCGACGCTGACTTTTGACGCCGTTCCGGGGCTGGCCATCGCCGGCGAGGTCGCGTCCATTGATTCCGTGGGCGAAATTTCGCAGGGCGTTGTTACCTATATGGTAAAAATCGCTTTTGACGGCGAGCCTGCCCGTCCGGCGGGCGGGGACGAAAGAATTAAGCCGTCAATGAGCGTGTCCGCGGCGATTATCACCGATGTTAAATCAGGCGCGCTTATTGTCCCAAATTCAGCCGTCAAACAGGAGGGCGGAGCGTCGTATGTTGAAATTATGTCCTGGGGAGCAGCAGCGCCGCGGCGGCAAAATGTTGAGGTGGGACTCTCAAACGACAGCGATACGGAAATAATAAGCGGACTGAACGATAGCGACGCCGTTGTGACGCGCGTAGTAACGTCCGGCGTTTCAGAAACGGAAACCGCAAGGCAAAATTCCAGTTTCCGTATCCCCGGCCTCCCGGGCCAGGGAGGAGGCGGCGTCCGTATTCAGCGCTGATATGATTGAGCTTAAAAATATCAGTAAAATCTACAAAAGCGGCCCGCTTGTCGGCGGAGCGGAAACAGAAGCGCTGAAAAATATTTCGTTTTCCATAAAAGACGGAGAGTTTGTCGCGATTACCGGCCCTTCCGGTTCCGGCAAATCCACTTTGATGCATATTATTGGCTGTTTGGATACTCCTTCCGACGGAAAATATTTTTTGGACCAGAAAGATATCTCGGAATTGTCGGACAACGAACTTGCCGATATTAGGCGGGAGAAAATTGGCTTTGTTTTCCAAGCGTTTAATTTGCTCCCCAGGGCGACCGTTTTAAGAAACGTTTCTCTGCCTCTTGTTTACGCCGGGGTGAAAAAGGCCGAAAGGGAAAGCCGCGCCAAGGAGGCGCTTTTGGCCGCCGCTTTTCCTGAAAGTTTCTGGCAGCACCGTTCCAACCAGCTTTCCGGCGGAATGATGCAAAGAGTGGCCATCGCACGGGCGCTTGTAAATAACCCCTCGCTTATTTTGGCGGATGAGCCGACCGGCAATCTTGACACTAAAACCGGCGAAATTATTCTGGCAACTTTTCAAAAACTGTATTCCGGAGAGGGCCGCACGATAATTCTTATCACCCACGAATCATACGTTGCCGAGCACGCCGGGCGGATTATCAGCATTAAAGACGGCGAGGTGGTTTCAGACAGCGAAAATAGCAATCGCCGCATTGTTAGCAGCGCCATTTCCCAATGACCGCCAAAGATTTATTCCAGGAAACATACACGGCGCTTTCCGCGAACAAAGCGAGGTCCGGGCTCACTATGCTTGGGATTGTCATAGGAATCGGTTCGGTTATCGCCATGGTTTCTATCGGCCAGGGTGCGCAGGGGACGATTCAAACGAGCATTGAGGGCTTGGGTTCCAACCTGCTCACCATAATTCCGGGTTTCATCCAGCCGGGGCGCGGCATAGTTTCCTCCGGCCGGGGCGCGGCGCAGACTTTAAAAAACGAAGACATTGAAGTATTGCGGGAAATGCCGGGCGTCGCCGAGGTCGCGCCGGAGTTTAACAGAAGATTCCAGATAACCTCGCCCTCCGGAAACAATACCAACTCCACCGTCATCGGCACGACTCCGGAATATCTAGTTGTTCGAAACATCGCGCTCCGGAGCGGCTCGTTTATAACCGAAGCGCAGTTAAGAAACCTCGGGCGCGTGGCCGCGCTTGGTCCGACGGTGGCTAAAGACCTTTTCGGGGAAGAAGACCCCGTTGGCAAGCCGATCCGCGTGAACAAAGCCAACTTCCGCGTTATTGGGGTTTTAGAAACGAAGGGCAGCGCCGGGTTTTTCAACCCCGACGATACTATATTCGTTCCGCTTTCCACCATGCAAAAAATTCTCGCCGGTGTGGATTACCTTTCCACCATCGCGGTAAGCGTCAGGAATAAAGACGAAATGCAGCAGGCGCAGGACGAAGCGGCCTATCGGCTTTCTCTGAAGCACAGAGTGGACCCCGAGGCGCCGGATTTTTCAATCGTTTCGCAGGCGGATATTTTGGGCGCGCTCACGGAGGTTACGGACACTTTCACTATTTTTCTGGCTTCCATCGCTGGGATTTCTTTGGTCGTCGGCGGTATCGGCATTATGAATATGATGCTGACTACGGTTACCGAGCGGACGCGGGAAATCGGGCTCCGAAAAGCCATAGGCGCGAAGTCGCGCGATATCAACATGCAATTTTTAGCCGAGGCGGTCGCATTGACTTTTTTGGGAGGTTTTTTCGGAGTCGTTCTCGGGTGGCTTATTGCTTTGGCCGTTTCGCAATTCGCCGGGATTGTCACGCAAGTTTCTTTTTCATCAATCGTTTTGGCCTTTGGGGTGTCGGCGGCCATCGGAATTATTTTCGGATATTACCCCGCTCGCCGCGCCGCCTCGCTTAATCCGATAGAAGCATTGAGGTATGAATAAGTGGTTTTCCACAGATGCCCCCTTTTATTTTTTAAAGATATGCTATAATTAATAGACCACTCAAAATATGGCTAAACCGCACTTAAAACACGTTTTAATAACCGGGGCTATGCTGATAGCGCCAATTTTGGTTTTTGCGGAAGAAAACGCAAATGTGCGCGTGGAGCGCCAAAATATTAAGCAGGAAGCCCAACAAAAGCGGCAGACCCAGATGCTTGAGGCCAAAACAAAGCGCGAAACTTTCAAAAAAGAAGCAGAGCAAAGAATAAACGCCCTGAAAAAAAGAGTCGGCGAGGAAAGAGCAAAAAGGATTGAGCAATTTTTCAATCAGATGGTTCGGAAGTTTGAAAACGCCATTGACCGCCTAAACGGCTTGGCTGACCGAATTGAGTCGCGCCTCCAAAAATCGGAAGAGGCGGGCCACGATGTTTCCAAAATAAAAGACCAGTTGAAATCCGCGCGGGATAAAATCTCCGCCGCTGAAACGGCGTTAAGCGACGCGAAAGCGAAGTTTAAAGAGATGACTAACAGCCAAAACCCCAAAGAATCGTTCAGGCAAGTAAAAACTTTAGTGCAGGGCGTGGCGCAAAAAATAAAAGAAGCGCACCGGGCGTTGGTTGGCGTGGTAAATTCAATTAAAGGATTGCGGCTCGGCAACGAGGCCACTTCAACTTCTTCAAGATAAAATTTAAAGCATATGGAAGAAAATAGACATTTGGGCTGGTGGGTAGCGGGAATCATAGCAGTTTTGGTTGTCGCCGCGTTTTTGGTTTACTACTTAAGCTACGCTCCTGTGGAAACAGGCGATTACGGAATTTTTCCGCCGTCGGACACGACCCAATCCATAGAGGCGGACCTCAACGCCACTGATTTGAATAACCTTGACGCCGAGCTTTCGGACATAGAAAAAGAACTCGCGCAGTAAACCCTAAAAGATAAAAAATCGGGCTGCCAGAGGACAGCCCGAGAACTTGCCGGGGTCAAAAACGGTATGTTAGAGTTACCCCGCCCCACTTCATATGGGGCTGGTTGTTGAGGTGTCCGGCTTTCCCATCATTGAATCCCCCGAATGTGTACTGGTAAGTGAACTTCGGGGTCAGGGATATGCCCTTCCCAAGCTCAATCGGGAACGCAGCGCTTACGGCAGTATGGGTTATGCCATGGTTTATTCCCACGGCGCCATTAGTGGCGCCAATGAAAGCGTCAAGAACCACGGGTTGCTCGTGGAATCCGAACGGTAGGGAATATGTCTTTGCGGCGCCCAGTTTATGGAAAAACCCGCCCTCCGGGCTTCTTTTGGAGGTCCCAACGAGGTATTCGGTTTTCCAATATAAGGGCGTCACCTCCGGCGCGGAAATTCGCACGGTGAAATCGATCAGATCGCCGAGCTTGGAGACCTCTATAAAATTGGCTTGGAGGTCAAACTCTACTTTATGGATGCGGAAAACCTTACCGAAATAGTAGTTTTCCTCCTCGCCAAAATCGATTCTGCCGTTCGGACTCTGCGAGAGCCAGATGCCGGCGTAGTACCCGGTCGGCAAGTGTCGAACCAGGGCCTCTTCCTGCAGGACGGGATGCTTGTGCGGCCGAAACCCACCACCCCCGACATACTGCGAATACCAAGTAAAATTGATAGATGTCTCAAAATCTCCGGCCTCCGCAGCCGAAGCAACAGAACCAATCAGCAATAAAAGTGCTATCAGAACCGATGCGGTTTTCTTCATTTCACACCTCCTGATGCGAAGCTAGCATAATTTTAAATTTTTGTCAAGCACTATTTTAATTAAACAAATTTAGCTTAAAATATGTCTAATGCGGAGTTTTACTATGGAGGATGCCAAAAAAGAGAGTTTTGAAGCGCGCCAGAAAAGGGCGGCGGAGATTTTGAGGCGCTTAAGAAAGGCGTATCCCAAAGCAAATATTGCTCTCAAATACGGAAACAATATCCAGCTTTTGGTCGCGGTGATTTTGTCCGCTCAATGCACGGATAAAAAAGTAAACGAAGTGACGGAAAAACTTTTCAGGAAATACAGAAGCGTTGATGATTTCGCGAACGCGAATTTAAAAACATTTGAACAGGAAATAAAATCAACCGGATTTTACCGCGCCAAGGCCAAAAGCGTTATCACTTCCGCTAAAATTATCAAAAAAGATTTTGGCGGAAAATTGCCGCGCACTATGGCCGATATGCTGAAGCTCCGCGGAGTCGCGCGCAAAACCGCGAACATTGTTTTGGGCAACGTCTACGGCGTCGTTGAGGGTATCGCGGTGGACACGCACGTGCGCCAGTTCGCCAATTACTGCGCGCTTTCGTTTGAGCACGACCCCAAAAAAATTGAGCAGGATTTAATGAAGTGGTTTTCCAAAAAAGATTGGTTCGGGCTAACTTACAAAATAATTGATTTTAATCGAGAAATGAGAAGCCGACAAAACCGCGAGAAAGCCAAATCTAAAATTCATCTTTTGGACATCTGCCCGACCTCGCCGGTCTAGGCGGGCCTGCTTCCCCAATTTAATATCCTGTGCTATGCTCTTTTGAGAGAAAAGGAGGCAGAGATGCAGAATCTTATCTGGTGCGAAGGGGATTGGCGGGAAAAAATTTCTTGGCAGAATGACTTGGGGCTGCAACGGGCGGACGGAGTCATAGAAGTTTTAGCCGCTCGGGGCGCGGTTCTCTTCCATTGGTATGACCATTGGAGCCGCCTGATGGCGGGCTGCGACGGATATATTCCGCGGGAGAAACTGCCTTCCGGGCAGGAGATAAAGGCGAAAGCGGAGTGCCTTTTGAAAAAAGACGGCAATGACCGTTCGGTGGTTCGTATACTCGTCACGCCGGGGGACTCGGATGACATGAAAACTCCCTCGGGCTCGCCCAAGCTTTCCTTGGATGTCAGGCCGCTCACAGAGAGCGAATCCAAACCTCTGCGTCTGATGACTGTAGTGGAGCGACGCAAGGTTCCGAATTTGAAACTGGCATGCGACTACGGGACGGTTAACAGAAATATACAAAGAATACAGGGGATGGGATACGATAGTTTTCTTTATTACGACCACATAGACGGAATTTTGGAAGGGCCGTATGAGAACGTGTTTTTTATTACTACCGACGATTGGTTGATCACGCCATATACTCATAACAGGGCGCTTGCAGGTGTGACGCGCAAAATTGTTCTGGATTTGGCGCAGCGGTCGGAACTTTTCAAAAGAGTCTCCGAGTATGAAATTGGCATTGATCTTCTGAAACTTTGCCGGGAGGCATTTTTTACCTCCACTACTCGCGGTATCACGCCTATAAAGCAAATCATCTATCGCGCGTTTGAGGTCGGGCCGGATACCCTTACCTCAAAACTTCAGAAGCTCTTTTGGAAATACAGCGACAACTACTTCCGCGAACGCGGTGCTTAACAAACCCGCGTTTTTTGTTTACTATGTTTTTATGCCAAAGCTCTTTATCGTAGCCACGCCCATCGGGAATTTAAAAGACGTCACGCTCCGCGCGATAGAAACGTTAAAATCAGTTGATGTTGTTTTAGCTGAAGACACAAGAGTAACCAGAAAATTGCTGGCGCATCTCGGGATTTCCAAGCCGACGATTTCTTTTCGAGAGCATTCATCTCCAAAAATTTTAGAAAAAATTCTAAATTTAATCAAAGAAAACAAAAATTTGGCGCTAGTCACTGACGCAGGAACTCCGGGCATTTCCGACCCGGGCCGCAAACTCATCGCTTACTTGGAAGCCGAACTTCCAAGTGGAAGCTCGGCTTCCGTGATACCGATCCCGGGGCCCTCGGCGCTTTCAGCTATAGTGTCCGCCAGCGACATCGATTTAAGTAATTTTATTTTTTTGGGTTTCCCTCCGCGCAAAAAAGGCCGGCAGACATTTTTCGGGCGTGTTGCCAAGATAAATATGCCGGTAATTATTTTTGAGTCGCCCCACCGCGTACAAAAAACTCTGCGTGAGCTGGAAGTGGCCAATGGCGATAGATATGTAAACATCGGCAGGGAGCTGACAAAGCTTCACGAAGAAATTTTCAGGGGCAAATTATCCGAAGCCCAAAAACACTTCACGGGCGAGCGCCAAAGAGGAGAATTTACTATAATTATTGATACGAAATAATGCACAGGTTTTATCTGCCGCAAGAATTAAATAAAGAAATTTTGGTGGTGAGAGACCGCTCGGTAATTCACCAGATTAGAGACGTTTTAAAAATTCGAAAAGGAGAACAAGCCGTGTTTTTCAGCGGCGCTCCGGAGTATCTCGGCTTTGATTTTGTCTTTGAGCTCAAAAATATTGAAGCCGGCTCCGCAGCTCTTATGCTTAGGGAAAAACTTGAAAACACCCGTGAACCATCAAAGAAATTGATTCTATACCAATCGCTGGTTAAAAAAGATAAGTTTGAATGGGTTTTGGAGAAAGCCACAGAAATTGGGGTTTCGGAGATCGCGCCGGTAATATCCGCCAGATCCGAAAAGAAAAGCTTAAATACGGAGCGGTGTGCCGCGATTTTAAAAGAAGCCGCGGAGCAGTCGGGGCGGGCGGTAATCCCAAAATTGCATCCGGTTGTTTTTTTTGAGCGGGCGGTAGGTCAAGCGGGGCTCTCGGGAGCAAAAACTTATTTTGCAGCAGTTTCCGAGAAAGAAAATATGATGCGCGGCGCGGGTGACAGGCAGATGAATCTTTTTGTTGGCCCGGAAGGCGGCTGGGAAGAGCGCGAAATTTTCGCCGCAGGGCGCGCAAATTTTGAAATTATATCCTTGGGTCGTCTGACATTGCGCTCCGAAACCGCCTCCGTCGTTGCGGCATACACCCTGCTCTGGGGATAACTTTCTTACCGTGCTCTATACTATGTATTTACAACGATCGTTGTTTAAAGATAGTATATAGATTATGCCAAAACATAAGCCAATTTACTTTGCTGATCCGAAAATATCGGACGAAATTAAAGATCGCGTAAAAGAATTTGTTGCTAAACATCCAATTGCTTCATCGACAATTAAGGCATTGTTTGCCACGGCCATTTTAGGTGGGGTACTTACCGTTGCCGTTGTAGCGCCTGGTATTGCCGCCATTGCTGGTAAGGGTTTGGCTAGAGCCAAGAAAGACAAACAGGAGCGGTATCAAAAACTTTGGGCAAGATTTCACGCTTTAAAAAAGCGCAATGTGTTTGAATGTGTAGGCGAAAGCAAGGATGGCGGATTGGTTTATAGATTTACTGACAAGGGGCGCGCACTGACTAAAACATTATTACTTGAAACATTGGAAATAAAATCTCCGGCAAAATGGGATAAAAAATGGCGAGTTGTAATTTTTGACATCCCGGAAAAATTTAAAAAATCCAGGTATGCATTATGGAATCAGCTAAAAAATTTAGGATTCTATCCGCTTCAGAGAAGCGTATGGGTTCACCCTTTTCCATGCGAGCACGAAATTAAATTTTTGTGCGATATATTTAATATCCATCCTTTCGTTGAGATTTTTACGACAAACGATTTAAAGAGCGGGAAAGTATTATATTATTTTAAAGATATTTTGCGCAAACATGCATAGTATCTATATTCAACGATCGTTGGTGATAGATAGTATAGAATATAGTATAGAATTGTGATGGGTTTTAATTGGCGTTGGAAAATAAAAAAGCGGGTATTGGGACGGACACGTTTTACGTGGTTATCCCTCACCGCTATTTTAGGCCTTGTTTTTAAAGCGCGAGACCAATGTTTGTCAGGTATTGATCCACTGCGTTTTCAAAAGCCTCGCTAAACCTTTCTGCATCTGAATCAATAAGTCGGCCTTCGCGATTACGTTCTCCTGCGTAAAATTCGAATTTCACGACCGGATTTTCGAAATTGCTGAATGGGGAATCGTAAACCTTTTGCACCAGTAATTTGGAATGCTCAGAGAATCTAGATCCAAATCTCCACTTTGAAGTAGAGATATGCTGAAGATCTCTTTTGATTCCTTCCAGCAGATATTTTTCGTGGTATAGTTTCCCCATTTCTCCACCCAAGGTATTGTGGTAAATGTTTACGATCTGCCTTATCGCCTCTGGAGTAAGCGCGCTCAATTTCACTATTTTTGCCAAGGAGCACCTCCTGTGCTTAAATTCGCCCCGCTTATAATGTTAGCATGTTATACTTTATTTGTCAATATTGCATAGATTCTGGGGTTTGCTATGCTCGGTTCATTGCCGTAGAAGTGGGGCGGGGATACTTTAAGACCTCACTAGGTGCGAAAGCGGCTTTTGGGCCGCTAAAATTGTTTTATGATTACAAGAAAACAAAAAGAAGAGGCGGTTAAAAAGCTCAAAGAGAAATTGAGCGTTTCTGGTTTTATTGCTTTGTTAAACTTTCACGGGCTTTCGGTGGCAAAGGCGCAGGAATTGAGACGGGCGCTCAAAAAAGCTGGCGGAGATTATTTGGTTTCAAAAAAGACACTCTTGGGAGTTGCGGCCAAGGAAGCGGGGTTGGAAATGAGCCGTGAGAAGTTGGAAGGCGAGATCGGGGCGGTTTTTGCCGAAGGCGAAGACGAGGCGCTGGCATCCTCAAAGGAAGTTGTGAATTTCGCCAGAAAAAATAAAGAGATGTTGAAGATTATCGGGGGATTTTGGAAAAAAGTATGGATCGGCGCCGATGAGATCAAAAGATTAGCGGCGATCCCAACGCGCGAGGTTTTGCTTACCCAGCTTGCGTTTGTGCTTAGTCAGCCAATGGCGAGTTTCGCCAGAGCGTTAAATGAAATTGGTAAAAAACAAAAGTAAACGGTCGATTAGTATATTAGTAAAAATTAGTAATTAGTAATATGGCAGATTTAGAAAAAATAGTGGAAGAAGTTTCAAGGCTTTCTGCGCTTGAACTTTCCGATTTGGTCAAAAAGATTGAGGAAAAATTCGGGGTTTCTGCCGCGATGCCAGTTATGGCGGCTTCAGCCAGCGCGGGAGCGGGTGAGGAAGCCAAAGAGGAGAAATCCACTTTCAATGTGGAGTTGAAATCAGCCGGAGGCACGAAGATTGCGGTAATCAAGGTTTTGCGCGAAGCTTTGGGTATGGGCCTGGCTGACGCCAAGGCGGCCGCGGACGCAGCGCCTAAGGTGGTAAAAGAAGAGATGGACAAGGCCGCAGCCGAGGAGCTTAAAAAGAAACTGGAAGAAGCCGGTGCGACGGTGGAATTGAAATAATTTCAAAAACTAAGTAATTTTTACTAAAAGAAGCCAACCGTAAAAATTACTTAGTTTTCTCAAAACGATGAACATCTTAGAAAAACTTTTTGGGGGCGTGGCGAGACTCAAACTCTTAAGGTTTTTCCTGCTTTCTCCGGAAAAAGTTTTTGAACCGAAGGAGGCGGCAAGGATTTTGCGCGTTTCTCCGGGTGCGGCTGCAAAAGAAGCCAGATTTTTGCTCTCGGTCGGCTTTTTGAAAAGGGCAAGCCGCACGGACGCTTTTATTAAAAAAGCCGGAAAGAAATCCAAAATCGTAAAAAAGCGCGTGAAAGGCGTCCAGCTTTCGCAAACCTTCCCTTGCCTTTTGGCTTTGAAAAATCTGTTGGTTGACGCTTCGCCTGCGTCTCGCGAAAGGATGCTTAAATTTTTTAAAAACCGCGGCAAAATCAAACTGCTTGCTCTCGGAGGAATATTCGCCGGAGGTTTTTCAAACGGCTGGCCGGAAGGTGCGGAGTACCTGGACTTGCTTGTGATCGGAGAGGTAAGGCGCGCCGCTGCGGAAAAATTTATAAAAAAGGTTGAAGCTGAAGTCGGCAAAGAGCTTAATTGGACCTTGATGAGCGCTCCGGAATTTGAGCGTCGGCTTGCCATGCACGACAAGCTTCTGCGCGACCTCTTTGACTACCCGCACGAATTTTTAATAAATAAATTGGGAGTGGACTAGGGTTGGGCGGCTAGCTCAATGGCAGAGCACTGCATTCACATTGCAGGGGTTAGAGGTTCGAATCCTCTGCCGCCCAAAATTGAGCTTATTTTTATCCACACCCCCACCAATCCGCCGGCTGGCGGAGGCCTGTTTTATGTTAAAATAAAGCTATAAAGCTAAATGCGGCTTGAATAAGCATATGGTCGATACAAACGCTTATTGGCCTCGTCAACGAGGGCTTCTCGAGGGTCCTGGTTGGGTTATCAGATTAAAAATTATAGATTAAAAATTAAAATATTATGTTAGTACAAACATGGGGCGATGTCCTTGTGCTGTCTTTCCAGGAACTTTGGGGAGGGGTTGTGGCCTTTGTTCCGAAATTGGTTGTGGCCGTCATAGTGTTCATTGTCGGCTGGGTTATCGCCGTAGCTTTGGGCAAGATAGTTGAGCAGATTGTCCGCGCCATAAAAATTGATACGGCTCTAAAGAGCGTTGGGGCAGACGAGGTTGTTTCCCGCGCGGGCATGCGGCTTGACTCCGGAGCGTTTTTGGGCGGATTGGTGAGGTGGTTTGTAATACTGGTGTTTGTGTTGGCTGCCGTTGACGTGCTCGGCCTTTCGCAGGTGACTGAATTTTTGCGCTCGGTGGTGCTTGCCTATATTCCGCAAGTCATTGTGGCCGCATTAATCTTAGTCGCGGCCGCGCTTCTAGCTGAAACTGTCAGCAATGTTGTTGAGGGGAGCGCGCGCGCGGCGCATTTGCCCTCCGCCAGACTCTTGAGCGGGGTTGCCAAATGGGCTATCTGGATTTTCGCGATTTTGGCGGCGCTTTACCAATTGGGCATTGCCGGTCCGTTTGTCCAGACGCTGTTTACGGCGGTTGTGGCCATGCTTGCTTTGGCCGGGGGCCTCGCTTTCGGCTTGGGCGGCAAGGAAGCTGCGGCTCGCTATATAGAAAAGCTTCGCTCGGACATTTCTAACAATAGGTAATTGTTTTGAATCTCGGATTATCCACAAGCCCCCCGCTTGCGGGGGGCTTGACTTGTTTTTCGGGGCGATTATAATGGGTTTACATAATCTATGAATAAGATTTTTAATCCATTAGGAACAACAAGTGGGTGATTCTCGTTTTTTGCGTGTTTCCCCGCTCCTGATGAGCGGATTTTTTGTTTATAGCGTGTGCGCACCTTGACAAGATAGTGTAATTTGTAAGCGCATTTTCTAACAAGACGGCCCCGATCTTGCATCGGGGCAGGTTACGCCCCCGCTTAGCGGGGGTAAAAGGGCGTATGGCGGATGGCTCGAGATAAAATGGGCGACGAAGGGCGTGGCGTGACTGCGTTAAGCTTGGGGGAGGTGTCTAGCAACCTTTGATCCCAAGATTTCCGAATGGGGAAACCTCGTTTTGCGAAAGCAAAACGAGCTCCGACCTTGCGTCGGAGCGGCGAACCCGCTGAAGTAAAACATTTCAGTAAGCGGAGGAAAAGAAAACAATAGTATATTCCCCAAGTAGCGGCGAGCGAAAAGGGAAAAGCCCAGAGTTCTTTTTTCTTGATTAATTTATTAATTAGGAAAATTGAGCAGTAGTAAGTTTGGTCCGTATGAGGGTTAATCCTCGTGGAGAGTTGAATCAAAAAAGGTCTGTCTAGCAGAACGGCCCTGGAAAGGCCGGCCAAAGAGGGTAATAGCCCCGTAAGCGAAAGTCACCTTTGACTCTCTGGACCTTACTTGAGTACCCCGAAAAACGTGATGTTCGGGGGAAACTGCCGGCACGAGCCGGTAAGGCTAAATACCTTTTATCATCGATAGTGAACCAGTACCGTGAGGGAAAGTTGAAAAGCAGCCCGGTGAGGGCGATGAAATAGTACCTGAAACCATATGCTTACAAGGAGTCGGAGTCCCGCGCCTTTTTACAAAGGCGCGGGATGACGGCGTGCCTATTGAAGAATGAGCCAACGACTTATCCAGCATCTTTTGTCTAAGGGCGTCTAGCCCGGAGGCAAAGGGAAACCAAGTCTTAAAATGGCGAATTTGATATTCATTTATCAAAAAAGGTGCTGGATAGACCCGAAGCCGGATGAGCTTGCCATGGCCAGGGTGAACCCCGCCGAAAGGCGGGGGGAGGCCCGAACCGTTTAGCCGTTCAATACTATCGGATGAGCTGTGGCAAGGAGTGAAAAGCTAATCGAATTCGGTAATAGCTGGTTCTCTCCGAAATAGCTTTAGGGCTAGCGGCCCGTAAAATACTGGAGGTAGAGCTACTAGAAGGTTCGTATAGGGCGAAAGCTCGACGATCCTACTAAACTCCGAATGCCAGTTGTATATACGGGCTAGTCAGACTATGGGGGCTAAGCTCCATTGGTCAAAAGGGAAACAGCCCAGATCTCAATCTAAGGTCCCTAAATTTCTGCTAAGTGCAAAGAAGGTGGTGGAGTTGCTTAGAAGCAGCCATCCTTTAAAGAGTGCGTAACAGCTCACTCGTCAAGAGACTTCGCGCCGAAAATTATCGGGGCTAAGCAGAGTACCGAAGGTGAGGAATTGGTGCTTGAATTTTGGATTTAAAATTTAGTTCTTTGGAAAGGAGAACAGTCATGGCCAAGAAAATTGTTGATGTTCCGAACCTGATACGTTTCAACCGGGATTTTGCGAAAGCTCTGGAAAAAGGCGAGAAGTGGGCCGTGGAACACATGCGCAAAAGTGAAGAGTTGAACAGCGGCAATCCGTACGCTTTCGAACGAAACTTCGATGGAAAAAAACGACGATGGTGTGGCGGATGTAGTGACCCGGAAGGTTGTGTCGTATGCCTTCTTCATTAATTAGCAACGAAAGGAGTAATTTGGGGAGCCTTAAAAAAGTTCCCCTCCAAAATTCAAGCACCAATTGGTAGGAGAGCGTTCCAATCGCAGTGAAGCTCACGGCGCGAGCCGGAGTGGAGCGTTTGGAAGTGAGAATGTTGGCACAAGTAACCACAAGTCCGGTGAAAGCCCGGACCACCGAAAACCCAAGGTTTCCTTGGCAATGACAATCAGCCAAGGGTTAGTCGGCCCTAAGCCGATGGCGAAAGCCGGAGGCGATGGACAGCAGGTTAATATTCCTGCACTGCGTATAGTTTTGACGGCAGGACGGAGTCTAGTATGCAAAGCGCATTATTGGATTTGCGTTCGGGCTTTGAGGATAGAGCGCAGGCAAATCCGCGCTCAAGCGCTTTAATGCGCGCTATCCAAGAAGAGCGAAAATTTTTTCCGCAAGGTTAAGAAATTTTGCAAAGCAGGCTTCCCAGAAAAATGTCTAAAATTATCTATACGCAACCGTACCGAAATCCGACACAGGTGGGTAGGTCGAGAAGACCAAGGTGAACGAGTGAAAGATCCCCAAGGAACTCGGCAAAAAAGCATCCGTAAGTTCGCAATATGGATTTCCCCGCGCAAGCGGGGACGCAGCGAAAGTACCCCTGGCGACTGTTTAACAAAAACACAGCTCCCTGCAAACTCGTAAGAGGAAGTATAGGGGGTGACGCCTGACCAATGCGAGAAGGTTAACGTTGGCGGTTCTATGTAGCAATATGTAGGGCTGACTGGCCGAAGCCCTCGTCAATGTCGGCCGTAACTATAACGGTCCTAAGGTAGCGCAATTCCTTGTCAGGTGAGTTCTGACGCGCACGAAAGGCGTAACGACTGGGGGACTGTCTCGGGGATTTGCTCGGTGAAAATGCGATACCGGTGAAGATGCCGGTTAGGTGTAGTTAGACGAAAAGACCCCGGAAGCTTTACTGCAAGTTGTTATTGGCTTTACGTTTTTATTACGTAGCGTAGTGGGGAGGCCTTGAATCCGCCGTCTCGGCGGCGGAGGAGCCGCCAATGAAACACCCATTTTTAAAAATGTAAAATCTAACCTGTCCCGCAAAACGAGACGGGGACAGTAGCTGCTGGGCAGTTTGTGTGGGGCGCAATCCTCCTAAAAAGTAACGGAGGAGTTTATTAAGGTCGGCTTAGCGCGGATGGACATCGCGCCGGACCTGTAAGAGGAAAAGCCGGCTTAACTGCGAGACGGACAGGTCGAGCAGATGCGAAAGCAGAATCTAGTGAACCGACCGTTGGCACTCGATGCCGCGGAAGATTAACGGATAAAAGCTACTCCGGGGATAACAGGCTAGTTCCGTCCAAGCGTCCATAGCGACGACGGAGTTCGGCACCTCGATGTCGGCTCATCTTATCCTGGGGGTGGAGAAGCTCCCAAGGGTTTGGCTGTTCGCCAATTAAAAAGGTACGTGAGCTGGGTTCAGACCGTCGTGAGACAGGTTGGACTCCTATCTACTACACCCGTTGATTCTTGAGGGGGGTTCTTCCTAGTACGAGAGGACCGGAAGGAGGCGACCTCTGGTTTGCCTGCTCTGCCGCCAGGCGGAACGCAGGGTGGCTAAGTCGCTAAGTGATAAGCGCTGAAAGCATCTAAGCGCGAAGCATGCCCCAAGATTAGGAATTATTGATTCCTCGAAGACTACGAGGTTGATAGGCTCTAGGTGTAAGATCCGCAAGGATTTAAGCCGAGGAGTACTAATAGATCAAACAACCTGATAAGATTTATCCGTCTTGTTAGGAAACGCGCTTATAAATTACAAAAATAAATCGAATCTTTTCATTCGGTGGCTTGAGGCAATGGAACTACCTCTTCCCATTCCGAACAGAGAAGTAAAACATTGTACTGCCGATGATACTCCTTTGGGGGAAAGTAGGCAGCCGCCGGTTGAAAGGATTTAATTTTGTCTGAAAAAATTCGCAAGGCCTCTGTGGGTCGCCTCGGCCAATTCTCGCAGTACAAAAGGCCTCAATTCTTTGTTGAAAAATTTGGATTCGTAAATATACCCGTATTCTATCAGCATTGAAACGCCATCTCTGGAGGCGTTTGAGCCAACGGCAATCAGCTGTTGGTCTTCTATCAGAATCTCTTTTTCTCCGGGGAAATCGCTCCCGTCGGCGATTTTATCAAGCTCTTCTTTTATATACCCGGCTACTTCCATGCTGGCTTTGCCGTTGGGGAATTGGTCATCCGGCACGTATATCGCGAACCCTGCGTATTTTCCAGGCAAGTCGTATTTCCGGCCGGGGTAATCGTTAAGGTGTATGTGGAGCACGATATCCGCGCCGTTGTCGTTCGCCCATTTGTTTATGCCGTAGAGAATCTGCGAAGTATTGTCCGCGGCAGGGTTATGATATACCTTTGTTTCTCTTTTTACCGCGCCGATTTTGACCGCGTTTTTAAAAACGGCCTTCACTTTTTCTTTAAACGCGGCGATAGCCGTGTTTTGGGTTTTTACATAATCCAAAATCCAGTCGTTGTGCTCGCCCGTGATTTTATTTGTGATAAAAACGGAAAACTTTCCGTCTTTTTGCAGAGAATCAAACAGATAATTTCCCAGCTCGGCGTTGATGCTTGCTTCCGTAACCCCGCGGTATTGCGTCCCGTAATTTTCTTCGTCATGCCCGGGGACGATTAAAATTTTTATGTTGCCGCTTTTATATTTTTCCAGAAGCTCTTCTGACCGCACTTCTTTTCCGAAAAATACTCCCGCGAGATAATAAGCCGCCGTGCCCATATAGGCGATGTCCAGATAATAAGAAATTATAAGTATCAAAAGCGCCGCAATTGTCAGTTTTATTCGCCTTGTCATTATTTAATTATAGCAAGATTTATAATATACTGAACCTATGCCTATTTTTTCGTGGGGGGTGAGGAGGCAATTAGGAGTTTTCGCGGTTTTCGCGGCAATCATTCTTTTGGTTGTGGGCTGGCTGATTTATTATTTCCGTCCGGAGCCGACTTGTTTTGACAATAAGCAGAATCAGGACGAAGAAGGAATTGATTGCGGCGGGGCCGAGGCGCGCTGCGCGCCTTGCTCGGAGAAGATACGCGACATCGCCATTTTGTGGACCAGATTTTTCCCCATCCGCGAGGGAGTTTACGACGCCGCGGCCTTGCTGGAAAACGGCAACCAGTTTTTAAAGACGGAAAAATTTGTCTACGCGATAAAGCTTTATGACGCCAGCAGTGTTCTTATCTCAATCCGCGAAGGAACCACATTTATACAGCCCGGAGAAAAATTTTTAGTTTTTGAGCCGAATATAGCTGCCCAAAACCGCTCGCCCAAAACCGCCGTTTTAGAGATGAGAAGCGTATCTTGGGAAACCGGAGAGCCAGATCCTTTAAAAATTGATGTTTTGCGGAAAGACATCTTTCTTGCCGACCCGTCTTCGCCGCGGCTTGAGGCGAGGGTCAAAAACCAATCAACGAGCGTTTACCGCAACATAGAGGCTGTCGCCCTGCTTTTGGGGAGCCGGGACATCGTTTTGGGCGTTTCCAAAACCAAAATAGACCGCTTGGATATCGGCGAGGAACGCGCGGCGGTATTTACCTGGCCGACGGCGATAAGCGGAGTGGAGATGGCCGATGTTTTTTTGAGGCAAATCCCATGATGAGGGCGTTCAGGATGCTTAAGGGCGTTGACTGGGTTTTAATTTTAAGCGTGTTCGCGCTTGTTTTGTTGGGGCTTGCTACAATGAAATCTTTCGGCCCGCCAGCCGGCGCCGCGGAAGATTATTTTTTTAACCGGCAACTGGTCTGGATTTTTACGGGCATTGCCGTGTTTTTGATTTCTGTCTTTGCCGATTGGAGTTTTCTTAAGACCAACAGCATTTTTTTGCTTATTTTGTATTTTATTTTGGTCACCGCGCTTTTATTTTTAATTTTTTACGGCAAATCCGTGCGCGGCGCTTCCAGCTGGTTTCAAATAATGGGACTCGGTATTGAGCCGGTTGAACTTATAAAACCCGTGCTGGTCTTGGTATTGGCGAAATATTTTTCCAAGCGGCACGTTGAGATAGCGCGCTTCGCGCGTCTGGCCGTGTCTTTTATTTATGTCGCGATTCCCGCGGTTTTGGTAGCCATGCAGCCGGATATGGGCTCGGCGATAGTTCTCGGGGCGATCTGGCTTGGCATGGCTTTGGCCGGAGGAATAAAAATGAGGCAGCTTTTTTTTCTTTTTCTCTCCGGCGCGGTTTTGGGTTTGGTGCTTTGGAACTTCGCTTTGCTCCCTTACCAAAAAACCAGGATAATTTCTTTTTTAAACCCCGGAAGCGATGTGCGCGGAGCCGGATATCATGCGCTTCAATCGGTCATCGCCATAGGGTCGGGCGGAATGCTCGGCAAGGGTGTGGGATACGGCACGCAGTCTAGATTGGAATTTTTGCCGGAGCATGAAACCGATTTTATTTTCGCGGCTTTCGCGGAGGAATGGGGCTTTGTGGGTGTTTTATTTTTGCTCTTTTTTTTGGGCGTGGCGCTTTGGCGGATACTGCTCCACGGCGTCTACGGAGAGTCAAATTTTGAAAAGCTTTACGCGGCGGGGCTTGCTATTTTTATATTTTTCCAGTCAGCAATACATATCGGGATGAATTCCGGAGTTTTGCCGATTACCGGTCTAGGAATGCCGTTTCTTTCTTACGGCGGGTCAAGCTCGGTGAGCTTGTTTTGGGCGCTGGGGCTTCTGGAAAGCTTTTCTCTCCGCAAAAAAGGCATTTTTCTGGGCTCCGAAGGCCGCTTCAGCGAAGGCATTTTAGGGGCTTAACCGTCACTTAGACGTCCGACGTCTAAGTGATTTTTTAAGGGCTTGACTTTGTCTTTTAAATTTGCTAAACTTAATATAAGCATTGAAAAACTAGTGTTTTGAGGTGGAGGGCGCGAAAAAGTTCATTTTTTACGCCGCCTTAAGCTTTATATCCCTCCCTTATGTAAAGATATCTCACCGCAAGGCGATATCTCAAAGCGAAATGTGGGGGATAGCCACATTTTTTTGTTTGCTTGAAAGGTCGATTTATTAGATAAAGTAACAATGATAAAATAATAATGCCTAAATTAGATACAGGTGCAGAGAAAATGAGCGGGCATGCTCAGCGGAATCTCGATGGCAGTTTGAGAAAGATAAGATCCGATACCAAAATCGGCACATTGGAGAAAAGGTATGATGTAGAATTTCCCGATGTGCGTAAAGATATGGAATGGGGAACTTTCAAGGAAAAATTTGGCGTATCTTCAGTCAAAAAAGCCGTCGAAAAATTTGCTGAATAGTTTGATTTAAAACCCCAAAACAGCCATACTTTAGATATGCAAAATCGAACTCTATATTTCGGAGATAATTTAGATATTTTGCGTGAGGAGATTCTAGATGAGGGTAAGGAAATATAAGAGGTGTCATGGAGCTTAATCACTAATTTATTGTAAGAAATTATGCCAATCAGCCAAGACGATAATTTGTTTAGTACTGGTGAGATTTTTTCCGTTTCTGATAAAAAACTTGATGAGATTTTATCGAGATTGGCAGCAGAATGGAATAGCCCGAATCTCGGAACAATAATCCTGACTCGTGTGTTAATTATCAATACGATTAAGCAGCAAAGGCATATAGACAAGATTGAGTGTAGAAACCAAATTTATACGCTGATAATTATTGTACTCACAATAGTTAGCATTGTAAGTAGCGTAATAGGAATTTATCCAAATCTACTCTGGTTGCAAAATAGGATATAAATACCTATGGCAAAACACCAACTCAAAACGAGCGTTATCTACTGCGGAGACAACCTTGAAATGCTCAAGGAGATTCCTGACGAATCAGTAGACCTTATTTATATTGACCCTCCATTCAACAGCAATAGAAACTACGAAGTGTTTTGGGGCGATACACAGGAGAAACGGGCATTTGAGGATAGGTTCGGAGATGCAGAGGCATATATAAACTATATGCGCCCGCGCGTTGTTGAAATGTATCGCGTCCTAAAAAAGACCGGCAGTTTTTACTATCACTGCGACTGGCATGCAAGTCACTATGTCAAGATATTGCTAGACCAGATTTTCAATGCAAATAATTTCAGAAATGAAGTGATTTGGTATTATAAAAGATGGACCGCCGCATCAAAAATGTTTCAGAGGATGCACGATACTATTTTTTTCTACACGAAAACCAGTGAATATAACTTTAACAAGTTAATGCAACCATTTTCAGAGAAAACGATAGTCGCTAAATATCAAAGAAAAGTCGAAGAAGGTAGAACAGTTCAAGACAAAGAACATTTAATGGAGAGAGACCCGAATGAAGGAGTTTCAATGCACGATGTCTGGGAAATACCTTTTATTCATCCTGTCAGTAAGGAGCGACTTGGATACCCGACGCAAAAACCATTAGCTTTATTGGAGAGAATAATTGAGGCAAGCAGTAATAAAGGGGATGTAATTTTAGATGCGTTTTGCGGTTGCGGTACAACTCTCATAGCTTCACAAAAGTTGGGGCGTAAGTGGATAGGTATTGATATTTCGCCAACTGCTTGCCGAGTTATGGCGCAACGCCTATTGGACACTTTCAAACTTGATGAAGGCAAGGATTTCCAGCTTGTCAATATGTTGCGGGACGAGAAGCAGTTGCGAGAGATGCCACCATTTGAGTTTCAAAATTGGGCTGTCAACGCATTTGGCGGCATACCTAATCCCGTTAAAGTTGGTGACTATGGTATTGATGGAAGACTCTATCCTATTGATCGCGGGAAGATGAAAAGTGATGAGAAAGGTTTGTTTGGCGAAACAGATACTGATTATCCAATACAAGTAAAACAGAAAGATAAAGCAGGTCGTCCCGACATTGACGCGTTCCAAACCGCAATACGCAGAGATAAGCGGCGCAAGGGATATTTTATTTCCTTTGACTTTAGTGAAGACGCGATGAAAGAAATCCGCCGGATAGGGAAGGAAGGCGAGATAGAAATAGTTCCAGTTACGGTCAAGGAGCTTTTGGATAAGTCGGGGTTTGAAAAAGAGTGATTATTGATAGATGAATCCGAATATCAGCGCGGCATGGGTTTTTAAGCTCGCCGTCTTGACACAATTTCGGCATACTTGCTACGCTTAATTTGACAGAATTTAGGAGGATTGCTAGTATAATTATAACTATTATGAATTATCAGTTGCCGGTTCATCCGGAGGAAGCCACAAAAAAACTTTTCGGCGTGTTGCCCAAAAGGACGAAGGATGTTTTGGAGCAACGTTTCGGTTTGGGCAAAAATTCCGCCCGCTTGACGCTTGAAGCAATAGGCCAAAAATACGGCATAACCCGCGAACGGGTTCGCCAGATTGAAGCCGACGGCTTGGGCAGAATACGTAAATCGCCCGCGATGGCGGAGCTGGGGAGCGTTTTTGAGGCGCTGGAAGCGTATTTTAACAAAGAGGGGCGAGTGCTTAAAGAAGGCGCCGTTTTAGAGGCGTTGGCTCCCCATCCCAAGCACGCAAACCATGTTTACTTTCTGCTTTCTTTGCATAACCCAATGGTGCGTCTCCACGAATCCGACGAATTTCATGACCGCTGGGCTTTAGGGGTGGAGTCGGACGCGGACGCGCGTAAATCCTTAGACGGCGCAGTTGATGCGTTGAGAAAAACCGGCAAGCCGGTTCAGGAAAACGAACTTTTTGAAATCTTGTCGGCTTCGGCGAAAAACGTTTTTGGGGGCTCCCCCCAGGACGCGGTTTTGGGAAATTGGCTTGGGCTTTCTAAGCTCATTTCCAAAAATTACTTCGGAGAATGGGGGCTTGTTGAATTTCCTGAAATCAAGCCGCGCGGGGTCCGAGACCTTTCCCATATGGTGCTTTCCCGGCTGGGTAAGCCCCTTCATTTCTCCGCGGTGGCGGACGAAATCGGGAAGTTGGTCGGCAAAAAAGTGCACACGCAGACCGTTCACAACGAACTTATAAAAGACGAAAGGTTCGTTTTGGTGGGGCGCGGACTCTACGCTTTAAAAACATGGGGATACTCTCCCGGCGTTGTCAGAGATGTGATTTGCGATTTGCTTAAGAAAAACGGGCCTATAGCCAAAGAAAAGATAATTTCGGCCGTTTTGAAGCAGCGTTTCGTAAAACCAAATACGGTTTTCATTAATCTGGAGAACCGAAAATATTTCAAAAAATCTCCCGATGGTAAATATTCTCTTAAATGACCCTATTGTAAGAGAGGCCGTCTATTGGCTCGGCGCAAGCTGGTTTTTATGGGTTCCCACAATACTCGTTTTTCTTTTTTGGGGATCATGGGTGAGATATGTGCGGGCTTACGCCGTCGCAAGGAGAAAATTCATCGTGCTGGAAATTAAAATCCCAAGAGAAGTCGCCAAAAGCCCTCAAGCGATGGAAAGCATTTTCGCCGGCATTCACGGCACGGCGCGCCTAGGCAATTTAATTGAACGTTACTGGAATGGCTGGACAAGCGCGTGGTTTTCTTTGGAAATCGTGGGAGACGGCGGCGAAATTCATTTTTATATCTGGACGCACGATTTTTTTAAGAGGATGATAGAAGCTCAAATTTTTGCCCAGTATCCCTCCTGCGAAATCAAGGTGGTTGATGATTACGTCAAAGACATGCCCGCCGCTTTGCCAAATCGGGACTGGAGCATTTGGGGCAGCGAGTATGTCCACACCAAGCCGGACGCGTATCCAATTCGCACTTACGAGGACTTTGCCCTGGAAGACATCAGCTCCAAAGAAGAGGAAAGAAAAATAGACCCGCTTTCATCTTTGCTTGAGTTTCTGGGAAATTTGCGCCCGGGCGAAAAAATTTGGATTCAAATGTTGGTCCGCCCAGCCATGAGCGACCGATGGAAAAGAGAAGGCGAAGCGCTGGTGGCAAAGATGGCGGGCAAGGCCGCGCCTCCGAAGGTTGGTTTCGTGACTTGGATTGTGGATATCGTTCACGGCGCGTTGATGGCGGCTATAGCGCCGCCGGCAAAAAAGCCAATGAAGAAAGAAACAGACCAATTCAGGATTTTAAATCTTTCTCCAGGCGAGCGTTCCACTATGGAAGCCATAGAGCAGAATATTTCCAAAATCGGGTTTGAAACCGTGGTCCGCTGGATTTATCTGGCGCGCCCGGACGTTTATAACTTTTTGGCTGTTCCGGCAATTAACGGCATCTTTAGGCAGTTTAATTCTCAATCATTAAACGGTTTTAGAGGAAATGGAAAAGTTGTCACCAGCACCGATTATTGGTTTACGGAATACCGCAATACGCTTAGAAAAATCAGATTGTATAAATCTTACCGTTTTCGCTCGGCGTTTCACCCGCCGTACAACGGAAGAAGCAGACCGATTGTTTTATCAAGCTCGGAGTTAGCGACAATTTATCATTTCCCGGGAATGGTGGTAACCGCGGCGGCGGTTCCCCGCACCGAAGCCAAAAAAGGAGCGCCCCCGCCCAACTTGCCGGTTTAGGATATAATTAATAAATGGTAAACGACGAGCAGAAGACCACGTATTTTGGGGAGACGAACTTCAGGAATCAGCTGAAGCGCTTTGGCATTAAAAAAACGGACCGCCGGAAGCATATGTATATCATCGGCAAGACTGGCATGGGCAAAACCACGATGCTGGAAAACATGGCCGCGCAGGATATTCAAAACGGCGAGGGCATGGCGTTTTTGGACCCGCACGGCGACACTGCCGAGCGGCTTTTGGATTTTGTCCCCAAGGAGCGCGTAAACGACGTGATTTACTTTAACCCCGCGGACACCTCTTACCCGATCGGTTTTAACGTCATGGAAAACGTGGACCCGGCGCGAAGGCATTTGGTGTCCGACGGGCTTATGGGTGTTTTTAAAAAAATCTGGGAGGATGTCTGGTCCTCGCGCATGGAATATATTCTGGTAAATACCATTTTGGCGCTTTTGGAATATCCAGAAGCCACGCTTTTGGGGATAAATCAGATGCTGATAAACAAGGAGTTTAGAAAAAAAGTCGTTGAGCATGTCACTGATCCTGTGGTGAAGTCTTTCTGGACGCAAGAATTCGCCAAATACACGGATAAATACGCGGCCGAAGCCACACCGGCGATCCAAAACAAAGTGGGGCAGTTTGTTTCCAACCCGTTAATCAGGAATATCATCGGTCAGCCCAAATCCGCTTTTGACATAAGGCGCGCGATGGACGAAAAGAAAATCATTATAATCAACCTCTCCAAAGGCAGAGTAGGCGAGGACAATTCACGGCTCATCGGCGCGATGCTGGTGACAAAGCTTTACCTCGCCGCGATGAGTCGGGTGGACACTTTGGAGACCGACCGCCCGGATTTCTTTTTATACGTAGATGAATTTCAAAATTTCGCTTCCGAATCTTTTGCCAACATTCTTTCCGAGGCGCGCAAGTACCGCCTGTCTTTAATTTTGACGCACCAATATGTTGCGCAGATGGATGAAAAAGCCAGAGACGCTGTTTTCGGGAACGTCGGAACAATCGCGGCTTTCCGCGTGGGAGCGGAAGACGCCGAGATGCTGGAGAAAGAGTTTTCGCCGGAATTTATGGTGGAGGATATCGTAAATCTTGGATTCGCCAATATTTATTTGAAGCTTATGATAAACGGCGTCGCCTCCCGCCCATTTTCGGCAATGACCCTTCCGCCAATGCAAAAACAAGCCGAGTCTTTCAAGGAGCAGATTATAGAAGTGTCCAGAAAAAGTTACGGCGGCGCGAAAGGCGCGGTGGAAGAAAAAGTTAACAAATGGATGGAAGATATTAACGCGGCAGAAGCTGGCGCGGCTCCGGCCGGGAAGCGGCCGGCTAGAGAACCAGCTGCTACGCTGAAGCAGCCCGCCTCGCCGCTTTACGACGCCATTTGCGCCGTTTGCGGGAAAAAAACGCAGGTTCCTTTTCCACCCGACCCTGCGCGCCCGGTGTTTTGCAAAGAACACATCGGGATGGCGGGCAGATTTAAGGAATCAATGAGGTCGCGCCCGGAGCCGCCTTTAAGGCCGGCGAGGGGAGAATTTGCGCCGAGGCGGGACGCGATGCGCGTTCCGCCTCGCGACGCCGTGCGCACGGAGCAGCCATTTAGAAAGCCGGAGAATTTGCAAGCTCTGCGCGAGGCATTGAAAAAATCGCTTGAGGCGCAGAAAAGCAAGTCAGAGCCGGAACCGGCGCCAAAATCAAACACCGGCACACTAAAGCCCGGCGAGAAACTAGAGCTTTAATTATTTTATTTTTCCCTGTCGCATTTGATATAACACTTTCGTCCGATCGGACGATTTTGTTATATTTTAATTTTATTTTTTCTCGGCGCGTTCTACGTACTCGCCGGTGGAGGTGTTGAGGCGGATGACGTCACCTTCGTTTATAAACATTGGAACATTGATTTGAAGCCCATTTTCAAGTTTTACGGTTTTGGAGCCCCCAGTGGCGGTGTCTCCCCTGTAAGACGGAGGGGCTTCAACGACTTTGTAATCCATTTTTACGGGAAGCTCTATATTTATGATTTTCTCTCCGAATTTGTAAGCCGTCACTTCTGTATTCGGCTTTAAAAATTTTGCTTGGCCGGCGATTGAATTCTCTTTTAATTGAAAGCGGTTTTTTGGATTCCCTTTTTCGCAGAACCAAAATTCCCCGCGGCTTGAATAGAGGAATGTAATCGGCCGTTTTTCTATTTCGGCTTCCGAAAAGGAATCGCTTTGCTGGAATGATTTTGAGACGATTTTGCCCGTAATCAGGTTTTTTAATTTGGTCTGCACGGTCGGCTTTCTTTGCTGCATGCGCAAAAAATTATACTCCAAAACGAGATAGGGCTCGCCGTCCATTTCAAAAACAGCTCCTTTGGTTAAATCGGTATATGAAAGCATTGAAAAATAGTGTATATTATTTTCTATGGAATGGCAAGTTACGGTAGGCATGGAAATTCACGCCGAGCTTCGGACCAAAACGAAGATGTTTTGCAATTCCAAAAACGACCCCGACGAAAAGCACCAAAACGTCAATGTGTGCCCTGTTTGCATGGGCCACCCGGGGACCCTGCCAGTGATAAACGAGGAGGCGGTGAAATCGGTTCAGCGGGCAGGTCTGGCTTTGGGAGGAGAAGTCCAAAAATTTTCGCGCTTTGACCGCAAAAATTATTTTTATCCGGACCTTCCGAAGGGATACCAGATTTCGCAATATAAATATCCGTTGGTTTTGGGCGGTGTTTTGAACGGCGTCAGAATCACGCGCGCCCACTTAGAAGAAGACGCCGGCAAATTAATGCACGACCCCAATGGAAAATTCAGCTTGGTGGATTTTAACAGGGCCGGAGTGCCTCTGATGGAGCTGGTCACGGAGCCGGACATAAAATCTGCCAAAGAAGCTAAAAAGTTTGCGGAGGAGCTGCAATTAGTCCTGCAATATCTTGGCGCCTCCGAAGCAAATATGGAAAAGGGGGAAATGAGGTGCGAGGCGAACATTTCCGTTTCAAAAACGAGCGAGAAAGGAGTAAAAGTTGAGGTTAAAAACCTCAACTCGTTCCGTGCCGTGGAGCGGGCGATTGAATATGAAGTCCGGCGCCAGATTGAACTTTTGGAGAGCGGTAAAAAGGTGATTCAGGAGACGAGGGGCTGGGATGAAAACAAAGAAATTACTTTTTCCCAGCGCTCCAAGGAATCGGCGCACGATTACCGCTACTTTCCCGAGCCGGACTTGCCGCCTATGGAGTTTTCTGATGAATACATTGAAAAACTGCGTGCGACTATCCCCGAACTGCCGGAGCAAAAAAGAAAGAGATTTACAGAGGAATACGGAATTTCGGCTGATTTAGTTGAAACTCTGGTTAGTGAACGCTCGCTTGCCGCTTTTTGGGAAAAAGTTATTTCGGAGTTGAGAGATTGGATGGGAGAGGAAAACCCAAAAAAATTCCTTGAAGCCATGAAATTGGCTGCTAATTATTTTACTTCCGATTTTCTCGGCCTTATTAAAGAAAAAGAAATTTCGCCGGACGAGCTTTTGATGAGTCCGGAAAATTTCGCGGAGCTGATTAAAATGATTTATAAAAAGGAAATCACTTCGCGCGTCGCCAAAGACGTTTTGCGCGTTATGGTTGAGCGGGGCTGCGACCCCTCAACAATTATAGAATCCAAGGGACTCAAGCAAGTAGGGGACGAAGTCGCTCTTTTGGAAATCGCCAAAAAAATTATTTCTGAAAACCAGAAAGCGGTTGAAGATTATAAAAAAGGGAAACAGCAATCTCTCCAATTTTTGATGGGTCAAGTAATGAGAGAAACCAAAGGCGCTTCAAACCCAGATAAAATCAAAGAATTGTTGGCAAAGATTTTGGGTTAGGAATCCACCTAATTTTTTTGTTGCGCTTGAACCAAGTCATCTGGCGTTTGGCATAATGCCAGGATTCGGTGAGGATTTTTTGTACCATTTCATCTTTAGATAGTTTCTTTTGTAAATAAAGTGAAACATAGCGGTATTCCAGTCCCAAATCATAAAGCCGTTTCCAGCTTAGGCCTCCGCGACGGAGCCTTTTTACTTCGCGGATAATGTTTGGGAGGCGTTTGTTTAAGCGCGCACGGATTCGTTTTTTTAGTTCTTCCGGCGGGCGCCTTATTCCGATCCATACCAGTGCCGCGGTATTAATTTTGCTTTCCTCGCGACCACCAAGCGGTCCTCGGGGTTGCGTGCTCGCAAAACCCGCAAAATTAACACCACGGCACTTTTTTTTCAGCAAAGCAATCTCAATCGCCCTTATCAACCGCCGGGGGTTTTTCTGTTCAATAGTTTTTGCGCGTTTCGGGTCAAGTTTTTTAAGTATTTTCAAAAGCTCCAGAGCGGATTTTTTGGAAAGTCGTTTGCGAAGTTTAAAATTCGGCGGCACCCCGCCCAATTTCACGCGGCCTAGCGCCGCGTCAATATAAAAACCGGCGCCGCCGACTATTATCGGCGTTTTGCCGCTACGATATATCGTAGCGATTGCTTTCTCTGCGCATTTTTTAAAATCCAGTGCGGTAAAAACTTTTTTCGGATTGGCGACGCTCAAGCAGTGGTGCCGCACCCCGCGCATCTCTTTTTTTGTGATTTTTCCGGAACCGACGTTAAGCCCCTTATATACCTGCCGCGAGTCGGTGGAGATAATCTCACCGTTTAATTTTTTGGCCAATTTTACTCCCAACTCCGATTTCCCCGAGGCATTCGGCCCGACAATTATGATGAGTTTGCGTTTTTTTATCATTTTTGCTAGTATTGAATCAGGAGGATAGTTATATGTCAATTAAAAAATTTAAGGTTTTGAATATTCGCGATTTGCCGCTTGGCCTAAGCGACGCCTTGGGCCTGTCTGAATTGGTGCTGGACGCGCCGAAAACTTCAACGGAGCGAAGATTTTTTAGGCAGGAGCGTGTTCATTCGCAACATGGCTGCCAACGCATTGATTACTATCCGGACGAGAAAGCCGCTTGTATTGAGTGTCTGGACACCATAAGTTTTCTCAATATTCTTGAGGAAATTGGATTGAATTCGTCGGTTGCTTCATCAATCCCGCAGGCAGTTATCGAGGATGCGTTGCTGGAGGCAGCTGCAGAAGACGAAATCCGACAGCAAGAACTTAGCGATTTTTGGAAGGCGGCCCAGCATGTGCGCGGCTTGTAGACACAGGCCGCTGTTTTATTTTATCATTTTTAAAAATTCCTCAAGAGTTTTTGCCCCCAAGTCCCCTTTGTCGCGCTCGCGGACGGCAACTTTATTCTCTTTAATTTCTTTTTCGCCAATCACCAAAAGATAAGGGACGCGCTGGACTTCGGCATCCCTGATTTTTTTGGCGATGGTTTCGTTGCGCGAGTCCAGCTCAACGCGGATATTTTTTGCTTTAAGCTCTTTATAAACCTTTTTAGCGTAGTCCGAAACCTTTTCGTTTATTGTCAGAACGGCGACTTGAGTTGGGGACAGCCAAAATGGGAGCGCGCCGTCAAAGTGTTCAAGTAAAATTCCGATAAATCTTTCAAATGACCCGAAAATCGCGCGGTGTATAACCATTGGTTTTTGACGCGCGCCGTTTTCGTCTATGTAAGCCAGATCAAATTTTTCCGGAAGCATAACCAAATCCAGCTGGGCGGTTCCAAGCTGCCAATCCCGCCCTTGGCTGTCTTTAATATGAACTTCCACTTTGGGTCCGTAAAAAGCGCCCTCGCCCTCTGCGACTTCGTATTTTATTTTTGCTTTTTTTAGCGCTTCTTTCAGCGCGTTCTCGGCCATATCCCATGCCTTTTTGTCTCCCAAAGCTTTTTTGGGGCGCGTGGCTAAAAAATACCGAGGTTCAAAACCAAGCATTTCATAAAAATCGCTGATTATTTTTAGTGTATTGAAAATTTCTTCCGAAGTTTGGTCCGGACGCACGAAAACATGGGCGTCGTCCATCGTGATTTGCCGCACGCGGAAAAGTCCGCCCAAAGTTCCTGAAAGCTCGTTTCTGTGAAGCCGGCCGATTTCGGCAAGCCGAAGCGGCAGATCGCGGTAGCTTCTGATTTCGGAATTATAAACATAAGTTGACTCGGGGCAATTCATCGGCTTTATGGCCAAAACCTCGTTTTCGTCCACTGGATTTTTGAACCAGAACATATTGTCGCGGTAATGCTCCCAATGGCCTGATTTTTCAAAAACCTCCTTTTTTACCAAAATCGGCGTTGAAATTTCGTCGTATCCTTCGCGGTCGTTGATTTCGCGCGCTTTTTTCTCAAGCTCTCTGAAAATTATCATGCCTTTTGGGTGCCAAAAAGGCGCCCCCGGCGCGATTTCATGAAACGAAAAAAGGTCCATTTCCTGGCCCAGTTCCCTATGGTCGCGGCGCTTTCTCTTGCTTTCGGGCATTTACTTATTTTATATTTTTTTAATCTCTTCCGCAATGATGGAGGGGGAGCCGTTGCGGAAGGAGTATTTGCCGCGGATGGCGACGCAGTTGTTTTCCAAGATGTGCTCGGCGGCGTCGCGGAGCGCCCGCGGGAAAACAACCGCCTCAATTTCATCGGTTGTGTCCTGCAATTTCAAAAAATACATTGATTCGCCGGTTTTCGTGAAAATCCGGCGCGTTTGCGATATAAGCGCCGCTAAAGTCACCGGAGAAGCCGGCTTTTTGTTTTTGAAATCCTCTATTGTAAGAAGATTTTGATTGGCAAGCTTCGCTCGCGCTTTTTCCAGGGGGTGTCCGGATATGTAGAGCCCCAAAAGCTCTTTTTCCCAATTCAATCTTTCGTCCAGCGTGGCCGGCCAAGCTTTTTCCAATCGGAGCGGCGGGACTGATGTTTTATCAGGCATTACGCTAAAGAGCGAGGATTGGCTGGCGGAGGAAGCCAGATGCGAGGATTTGGCGTATTCCAAAATTCTGTCCATATTCGCCAAAATCCCGTTTCTTTCGCCTAGTTCGTCCAGAGCCCCGGCCTTGGCCAGTGATTCCATGGATTTTTTATTTAGATCCTTTGATTCGGCCCTTTCCAGAAAATCAGCCAGAGATTTGTAGGGACCGTTCTTTTTTCTCTCGTCAATAATTGCACGGACTACGCCTTCCCCCACGTTTTTAATGGAGGAGAGCCCGAAACGTATTTCCTTTTTGGAATTTTCCGGGATCGCGAAAATTTTATCGCTTTGGTTGACGGTCGGCGGAAGCACCGCCAGCCCCATGCCTTTGCATTCTTTTATCAAAAAGGCGATGCGATCGGTGTCTTTTTTGTCGGCGTTAAAAAGCGCGGTCATAAATTCCAGGGGATAATAATATTTCAGATAAGCGGTCTGGAAACCCAGCATGGCGTAGGAGGCGGCGTGGGACCTGTTGAAGCCGTATCTGGAAAAGGGCTCCAAAAGCTCGCCGAGCTCTTTCGCGGTTGTCGGAGGGATTTTGTTTATTATCATTCCGGCGACGAATTTTTCTTTCTGCTCCTCCAAAAGTTTCCTGATTTTTTTGCCGATGGCTTTGCGCAAAATATCGGCCTCGGCCATCGTGAATCCCGCCAAATCTCTCGCTATTTGCATGAGCTGTTCCTGATAAACGGCTATGCCGTAGGTGTTTTTCAGAATCGGTTCAAGTTTCGGATGGAGGTACGCGACTTTTTCTTGGCCGTGCTTCCTTGCGATAAAAGAGGGGATTAGCTCCATCGGCCCCGGGCGGAAAAGCGAAATCATGGCGATAATGTCTTCAATGCTCGTCGGCCCCAGTTCTTTTAAATACCTTGTCATCCCGCTGCCTTCAAGCTGAAACACACCCACGGTTTTGCCTTCGCCCAGCATTTTGTAGGGACCAGGGTCGTCTAAATTAAGATTTTGCACGTCAATTTCTTTGCCGTGCCGATTTTTTACGAGATTCAGGGCGTTTTCAATTATGCTCAAATTTTTCAGCCCCAGAAAATCCATTTTCAAAAGCCCCAGGTCCAAAACCGCGTGCATGTCGTATTGGGTGACAATTGTTTCCTGCCTTGCGCCCTCGTCTCCGCGCACAGCCGCTTTCTGCAGGGGCACTAAGTCCGAAAGCGGCTCTTTGGTAATTACGACGCCCGAGGCGTGCACTGAAGCGTGCCTGGCCACCCCTTCCAGTTTTATGGCGGCATCCAGCATGCGTTTCGCTTCGGGATTCGTTTCGTAAATATTTTTGAGGTCCGAAACGCTCTTGAGGCATTGTTTGAGGTATCCTTCGTGCTCGCCCTGGTTGGGGTTAAACGGAATCATCTTGGCGACCTGGTCGGCCAGAGCCAATCCTATGCCTAACGCTCTGCCAGCGTCGCGGATGGCGGCGCGCGCTGCCATTGTGCCGAAGGTTATAATTTGCGCCACGCGGCCCCTTCCGTATTTTTGCGCGACATATTCAATAACTTCGTCGCGCCGGGTATCGGCGAAATCAAGGTCAATGTCCGGCGGCTCTATCCTCGCGGGGTTTAAGAACCTTTCAAAAATTAAGTTATATTTTATTGGGTCAACGTTGGTGATTTCCAAAACATAGGCAATTAAAGAACCGGCCGCGGATCCTCTGCCGGGGCCGACAACGATTTTATTCATTTTCGCCCAATGGACAAAATCCCAGACCACTAAAAAATATTCAACGAACCCGGTTTTTTCTATGACCGAAAGCTCATATCCCAGTCGTTTTTTTATCTCGCTGCTAGCGCTAGCCCCATATCTTTTTTTCAGGCCTCCTCTACAGAGTTTTGTCAAATAAGAGGCCGGCGTTTCTCCTTTAGGCCCCTCAAAATGCGGCAGTTGGATTTTGCCAAGCGGGAGCTCCAGTCCGCACTCCCCCGCGATTTTTAAGGTGTTTTCCGGTGCCTCGGGAGTGTCCGAAAACAGCCCGCGCATCTCTTCCGGGCTTCGGAGTGAGTAGTCATCGTCTTTCATCGTCAGCCGGTCCTCATCATCCAGCCGGGTGTTAGTCTGCACTGCCAAAAGCACGTCGTGCGCCGAGGCGTCTTCCTTTTTTAAATAATGGACGTCCTGGGTGGCCACAAGCGGGGCCCCGAATTTATTCGCAAAAGCAATTAGCCGTTTTTTGAGGAATTCGTAATTCGGGACGTTGGGGTGGCTCCCGATTTCTATAAAAAAGTTTTTTTCTCCAAAAATATTCTGGTATTCGCGCAACAATTTTTCCGCCCGGGCTTCGTCGTCGGAGAGAAGCGCCCTTGGGATTTCCCCGGTCATGCAGCCGGAGAGGCCGATTAATCCCTCTCTGTGCTTTTTTAAAACTTCCCGATCAATCCTGGGCTTGTAATAAAAGCCATCCAGATGCGATACTGTGACCAGCTTTACCAGATTTTTATATCCTTCAAAATTTTTTGAAAGCAAGACCAGGTGGTAACGTTTGTCGTCAACGCCCGGGCGTTTTTCGTAAAGAGAGCCGGCCGCCACATACGCTTCAAGTCCGATAATCGGTTTTATGCTGGCTTTTTTGCAGGCCTTGTAAAATTCCACGGCGCCGTAAAGATTTCCGTGGTCGGTGAGGGCGATCGCGGGCATGCCCATTTGTTTTGCTTCGCCGACCAAGTCGCCGATTTTGGCAAGGCCGTCCAAAAGCGAATAGTGCGAGTGAGTGTGAAGATGCACAAACGACATGATGCCATTCTAGACAAAAATTCGGAGATATGCTAGCTTGGTTTTAGAGAAAGAATAAGGAAAAAAGGAGGCATTATGGTTACAGCGACAATGGCGGATGTTGAGAGAGTGGTGGCAGTGAATGCCGCGGCACGCTCGCCGGAAGAAAGGCGTCAGCTTTTTGATAAAGTAAGTGAGCGGCACGATCCAGAAGCTTTCCGGGTTCTTTACGATCTCTATTTCGGCGACATGTGGGCGAGGGCGTTTTGCTCACAGGAACGGAAAGCGATGCAGGAAGTCGTGCTCAATTTGCTCGATTGCGTACTGGATGATTTCAAAAATAAAGATCGGCACAGAGCCGCGGCCTTTTTAGAGGCTACTATGACGTTTTTACATAATTCTGATCTTTTTCGGCTGGATTTGGCGGCCAGCAAAATAGCCGGCGCGATGGCTGACGAGCGCGATGCTAAAGTCCATAATTCTTTAAGAAAGATTCTCATCGCTATAAGAGAGCGTTATCAGAAAGCGCAAGCGGAATCCGAGCCGGAATAGCCCCATTCGGGGCTTTTTATTTTACTTTGTATAGTGTGTTTTTTAATGAAAAATATGGGTGTATTATTTAAGTTAAGCAAATGGGAAGAAAATACATTATCGGCGTGGACGAAGTCGGCAGAGGGCCTTTGGCTGGCCCGGTGACTGTCGCCGCGATTTTAAAGCGGGGCAGGATTAATTTGCGCGGGATTAAGGACTCTAAAAAATTAAGCGCGGGGCAGAGGGAAAAATGGCTTTTCAAAATTAAAAATCAAAACTTAAAAACCAAAAATTTTGAGATTGCGGTCGCGTCTGTTGGCGCGCAGATAATTGATAGAGTCGGCATAACTGCCGCGGCGCGATTAGCTGTTGGGCGTTGTCTGCAAAAATTAAAATTAGGTTACAAGCTTCATGTTCCAAGTTTCAAGATTTTGCTGGACGGCAGTCTTTGCGCCCCAAGGACTTATCCAAATCAGGAAACAATTATAAGAGGCGACGAGAAACTGCCGCTTATCGCGGCCGCTTCAATCGTCGCTAAAACGCACCGCGACAAAAAAATGATACGGCTTCATGAGCAATTTCCAAAGTACCGTTTTGACCTTCATAAGGGCTACGGCACAAAACTCCACCAGAAGCTTGTAAAAAAGCACGGACTATGCGATATTCATCGTAGGAGCTTTTGTTCTAGGTTAGTCTAAAAAACAGGAGGAGGACATTATGAAGATGTTTCGGAACATGGGGGCACTTTTGCTCATTGCGGCGATCCAATTCGGCTATTTTGCTTATCAGGACATCCAACAGCCGCTACCGGAGCCAGTTCGTCTGGGGCCGATTCTGCCGGAGGGTTTCAGCGGCCAGGCAGAATTTCACGGAGCTTCTGAAGTCAAATTAGGTGGCGTACGAGAGGGAGGCAAAGAATTTTGGCAAAGGAGCCAAAACGCTCAAAAGATAGTCGTTTCCGTAGAACACTGGAGCGATGTTTTCAGCAGAACGGTGGTCGTCAGTTATATGCTTGCTGACGGCGGGATTCCGTACTGGACTTCGCGCAGGTTTCTAATAACCCAATGGCAGGACATCTTCGGGATACAAAGCGTAGAACGGGCAGGTGAATACCTGCTGGTTTTCCCGAAATGGCGACCGCGTTACTCGGCTTGGCTACCGATAAGCATAGCAACGTTCATGATCAGCGTGCTCCTTTTAATTATCTACATTTACATTGTCCCCCCGATACCTCCAGAAGCCCGCGCAGTTTAGCGGGCTGTTTTTATTTCCATTGCAATACCTGTCGGCATGAGTTATATTTATTACCATGACTGTCCGAATGCGCCATACGCCCTCGCACACTAAAAATCGCAGGTCGCACCACGCGCTTGCCCCGGCCTCTTTGATAAAGTGCCCCAAGTGCGGCGTGAAAGCATTGCCGCATACCGTTTGCAAAAACTGCGGGTTTTATAAAGGAAAAGAGGCAGTGGACGTGCTTAAAAAACTTTCTAAAAAAGAGAGGAAAGAAAAAGAAAAAGAAATTCACAGCCACGATGGCCAATAGGCACCTTTCGCGATCCATAGCCATGCAGTCCCTTTTTGAGTGGGACTTCAACGAAGGCCGAAGAAACATCAGGGCCATTTTGGAACGCGACCTGAACGAATTCGGCCCGGGTCTGGACGACGGCGGATTCGCGAAAAAGCTCGCCGAAGGCGTTGTAAAAAAGCAAAAAGAAATAGACGGCATAATGGAAAAAGCGGCGCCCGACTGGCCGATATCCCAAATTGCTCCCGTGGACAGAAATGTGCTGCGCGTCGGAATTTATGAGCTTCTTTTCAGCAACCACAAGGAGGTTCCGCCAAAGGTGGCCATAAACGAGGCGATTGAGCTTGCTAAAAGCTTCGGGGGCGATTCGTCCGGCAGATTCGTCAACGGCGTTTTGGGTACGATTTACCGCGAGCTCGGCGAGCCCGGCAAAGATGACACCGCAAAAAAACAAAAGTACGAGCTGGATTTGGAAAAATTGCCCAAAGAGGATTTGGGCGGAGCGGTGGTGATTAGGAAAGATGACGACAAGGTTTTATTTGCTTTGGTGCACGACGTATTTGGATACTGGACCTTTTCCAAGGGGCATCTGGAAAAAGGAGAAGATGTGGCGGCTGGCACAGAGCGTGAAATTAAAGAAGAATTGGGAATTAAAAATCTGAAATTAGTTAAAAAAATAGGGGAGAACGAATATATCGCATCAGACCCGGAGACCGGCCCTACGAGGCGCCGAGTCAATTATTTTTTGGCGGAAACCAAAGAGAAAGAATTAAAACTGGAAAGTTCTGGAGGTTTGGACGACACCAGGTGGTTCGCTTTGGACGAAGTCAGGGAGCTTAAGATGTATTCGGACATAAAACCGATTTTGGAAAGCGCGCTTAAAGAATTAAATTTGCAATAATGCCAGATCTCTCAAAATTTGAAAAAATACTGGACGTTGAGTTTAAAGACAAAGAGCTTCTGCGCACGGCGCTCACTCACCGTTCTTATTTAAATGAGAACCCAGATGTGGGTGGTGGGCACAATGAACGGCTTGAATTTTTGGGAGACGCGGCGCTGGAGCTTGTGGTGACGGAGCACATCTACGGCCAATTTCCGGACAAGCCCGAGGGCGAGCTTACATCCCTCCGCGCGTCTTTGGTCAATTCCAACATGCTGGGCGACATCGCCCGGGATTTGGATTTCAATAATTTTCTCCTTCTTTCCCGCGGGGAGGCGAAAGACGTCGGGCGGGCGAGGCAGTATATTTTAGCGAACGCTTTTGAGGCCGTAATTGGCGCGATTTATCTGGACCTTGGGTACGCCGTTGCCAGCGATTTTATTTTGCGCACTCTCTCTCCTAAAATTTCCGAAATTTTGGAAAAAAAACTTTATAGGGACGCCAAGAGCTTTTTCCAGGAGCAGGCGCAGGAAAATGTTGGTGTTACGCCGACATACAACGTTATTAAAGAGTGGGGCCCCGACCACGATAAGCATTTTATCGTTGGAGTATATTTGGGGAAGGAGCTTGTTGCCGAAGGCGAAGGGTCTTCCAAACAGGAGGCCCAGCAGCAGGCCGCCGAGGCGGCCCTTAAAATTAAAAATTGGGGATAATATGCTTTTTAAACGGCTGGAAATATCCGGCTTTAAGTCTTTTGCCAAGCCGATAACGCTGGAATTCCCGACGAAAATCACTGCAATCGTCGGCCCGAACGGTTCTGGAAAGTCAAACATTGCGGACGCAATCCGCTGGGTTTTGGGCGAGCAGTCGATGAAACACCTCCGTGGGAAAAAAGGAGAGGATTTAATTTTTGCTGGAAATTCACAAGTTGCTCGTCTTGCAAAAGCATCAACATCTTTGGTTTTTGATAACAGGCAAAAAATTTTTCCGGTGGAGTTCAGCGAGGTGGTTGTATCCCGCCGCGTTTACCGCGACGGCGCGAGCGATTATGTTTTAAACGATTCGCATGTTCGCCTCAAAGATATAATTGAGCTTCTATCCAAAGTCGGCCTGGGGGCTTCCCAGCACCATATCATCGCGCAGGGCGATGCCGATCGCATACTCTACGCCTCCCTCAAAGAAAGAAAATCAATGATTGAGGAAGCGCTTGGGCTTAAAATTTTTGAACTCAAAAAAAATGAGGCTTTAAGAAAATTGGAAGCCGCCGAAAATAACATCAAGCAGGTTGAATCTTTGAAACGCGAAATCCAGCCGCACTTGAAATATCTGGAGTCGCGGGCGGAAAAAATGAAAAATGCCGCACAAATCCGCAAAGATTTAAGCGCGCTGACGGAAGAATATGTAGGTAGGGAGCTTAAAACTTTATCTCACGAATCAGCCGAAGCCGAAAAAGAAAGAAAGCCGCTGGAGGCGCGCGCCAAAGATTTGGAAAAGGAAATCAAGGAGAGCGAAAAAGCGCTGGGCCGTGAAAGCGATGCGGAGGATTTTTTTTCGGAGATGAAAAAACTGGACGAGATTCAGGATATTCTTTCTAAAAAGAGAAGGGAACTGGACAGGGAGGCCGGAAGGGCGGAGGTCGCCTCTGCCCGCTCTTACGCCGGAGGAGTGCCCAAAGAAAAAATAAAATCCGTTTTGATGGATTTGGCTTCCGATTTGGAAACTGCCTCGCACTTTGGAACAATGGAGGCGGTGAGGAACTCCGTCTTCGCGGTTACGCAGAAAATTTACAGGTTTTTGGAGCATATAAACGGCGATTCTCATCAGAAAGAAATCGTTTTGCCGGAGACCGCGAAATTAAAGGAAGAAATCGCGGAGCTGGATAAAGAAGAAAAAGAAATTACCTCCCAAAGGCGCGATCTCCAAAAAAATTACGAAGGCAGGGCGCTTAAAATCCAAAAAGAAGGGGCACTTTTGAAGATGAAGATGGAGGAGGCAGCCAAGGCCAAAGATTCTTTAAGAGCGATTTTTGGGCGCGAGGATAAGATAATTATATTAAAAAAAGAATTTGAATTGGAATTCGGGCAGTTTTTAGAAAGCGCCAAGCCGGCTGGCGAACTGCTTGGAGATGCCCAGCGCGCTGATTTCAGAAAGAAAATTGAGCGGCTTCGCATACGGCTGGAAGAGGCCGGCGGGGTTGATGAATCTGCGCTTAGCGAATTTGAAGAGACGAAAAAACGCGACGAATTTCTAGCCAAAGAGCTTGAAGACCTAAAAACAACCGCGGCGTCTTTAAAAAACATATTTGACGAGCTTGAAGGAAGAATTGCCAAGGATTTTGACGCAGGGCTTTCCAAAATTAACAAGCTTTTCGGAGAATTTTTCAGGGAAATTTTCGGTGGGGGTAAGGCCGAGATAAAGATGGAGAAACCCAAGCCCAAGAAGCCGGAAGAAAGTGCGCTGGATGAAGCTTGGCAGGAAGAATTTGAGGAAGAGACGGAGCCGGGACTGGAAATTACGGTGGATATTCCCAGAAAACGAATCAGGTCTCTCAATATGCTCTCTGGAGGCGAGCGGGCGCTTACGTCCATCGCCCTGCTTTTTGCGATGTCCACGGCGAACCCCCCGCCATTTTTGGTTTTGGACGAAACAGACGCGGCTTTGGACGAAGCAAACTCGGCGAGATACGCCTTAATGCTCCGGGAACTCGGTAAAAAAACACAGCTTATAGTCGTCACCCACAACCGCGAAACAATGAAAGCCGCCGATGTCCTTTATGGAGTCACAATGGGAGGGGACGGAGTAAGCAAGCTATTGTCTATTAAGTTTGAGGACGCAAGTGAGCTGGTCAAAAAATGATAAAATTTGACCCGCCTGCAACACTATGCGTAGTATTGCGGGCAGGAGAAGCAGAAAACGTTCTGGCGAAGAGAAAATAAAAAAGCCGCTTCAGGAGCGTTTTATTCCATAAATAAAATTGCTCAAAGCGGCTTCTAGTTTTATCGCTGACATCAAGAGTACTAAAGTGACGGCTATAAGAGAAGACAGAAAGCTAATCAGTACACAATAATAAACTCCTAGTGTTATAGGCCATAAATTGTGCATCCAGAGCGTTTGGCTCCAGCCCAATGCTTTCCCGTTACGTTGTATGATAGGATTTTTTTCAGATGACCAGTCCCATTTATCTTTTCTGGCGCAGCATAATGAACTTAGAGTATCCAATAAACACGAAAAAAGAAGAATTAAAAGAGCAATCTTCATGCTATTTTCCCTCCTTAATTTATCCTACCTCACCTTCTCCGGTTTGTAAAGGTCCTTGTCTATTTTCCGGTCAAAGCAGGTTTGGTCTTGGCCGTGCGCCCAGTTTTGTTCGTTGTAATATGCTAGCGATGGAGGAGCGGCCGGTTCCCGCATTGTTTTTAATAATACTTGGCCTAAGCTCGGCAGATTAAATGTCGCGCAGAGTTTGAAGTTTTCTTTATCAACAACTTCATAAACATACTCCGCGCCGGATTCGGGGTCTTTGGAGATGACGACGCCTCTGATAGGGTCATCTAGTTCGCCCAAGGTTTTCGGTAGCGCGGCTTTTTTAATCCAATAATTTATTATTTCAGATTGGATAAGCTGAAGATGCTGGACTCTTTGGTCGTCAAATTTTCTGGCGCGCTCTTCTTTCGGCGAGCCCACAAGGAAAAAACCGGCGGCAATCGCCGCAAGGATTATCAAAGACGCGCCGTAGCAAAAAACTTTGTGCGGCGCCTTGTTTTTAATGTCTAAAATATAATATCCGAAAACGGCGCTAGCGACTATAAGTACCGCCAAAATTTTAAGCAAAAATCTCGCCGTCAGCTCGCCTTGCAAAAGGTTGTAAATCAATGTCACTAAATCGCCGATGATTATTATCCCTGCCAGAAAAAGCGTGAAATAAAGCAGCCATTTTCTTATTTTCATCTCGCGCTTCGCCGGTATTGCGGCATATCCTTTATTTAAAAACCATGTCGCCCAGATGTAAACCGGGAAGACCACAATCAAGCTCGCTATCGCCAAGCGGACGGACGAGCGCGCGGCAAGGAGCGTGTAATAATTTTCCGAAAGCGCGTCCGGCAGCCAGATGTTGATGTAGCTGAAAATCAGATTTATAAACATCCCCGCGCTCACGTAAAGCGCGATAATATTTAAAAGCTGAAGAAACACGTCTTTAGGGCCAGCTTTTTCATTCATAAGCAAAATATAACATTTTTCACCGCGGCCCACAATCCACAGCTTGCGCGTTGCAATGAACCGGATGTTCTTGCTATAAAAAAGCAGGAAGGAGGTATTGCAAATGGTGACATCCAGGAAGGGCTCACAGCTTTGGCTTCTTGATTTCAAAGACGTGGTTCAAAAACCGGAGGAGCTGGCAGTCAATCTTGCCATTCTGAAAGAGTGGCGGAGGAACGCCAGTTTTAAGATAGAGCTTTCGGAGGAGCATTTCAGGGCATGGCTTAGATATGTTCACACCCAAAATGGCAATGACCATACGACTCCTTGGCCGAATAATGGCCAGTGGCTTTTTGAATGGATTGCCTTGGCATTGCCCCAAAAAGATGCCGCCGCGCCGTTTTTCTTACGTTGCCGGTGCGGATTGCCGCCGGTTTTTTTCAAAAAATGCGCCTGCGGGAAGCTTAACTGGTGTCAGCATCACCTGGATTCGGATGTGATGTATGATCACCTTGACCATGAGTGTTCGCTTTGGTGCTGCGAACACTTGCACGCTAACCGTAACCGTGAGAAAAAAACCTGGACAGCGGCGGAAATCTCGGAATTGGTCGAGAAGTTGAAAATCACGCTTGCTGAACCGCAAGCGATAAACGGCGCGGTTATCCTTCAGGTGGAATGCCGCCAGCATAGCGGCAATCTGGAGTTTGCATCCGCGCTAATGTGGTTCAAAAAAAACGCAAGAGTGGCAGATTAGCGAGCGGGGCGCGATTCGTCGCTGCCCCTTTTTATTTAATAAATTATTTAAACCACTCTTTAAGCGACTTAGGCCAACCAGCCATAAGGAGAAGTGTGAGCGGAGCTCCCCAATTAGCCCAACGTTCAACAAAGTCCCAGATCGGTTCTCCGACGAGGGGACGCAGAAGAGCGGTCCAAAATCCCCAAAGCGCCATCCACAAAAGCGCAATCCGAACCGGCTTTATTAAAATTAAAAGCGCCAGGGCAATATCTATCAGCCCGACTAAAAATAAAAGAGTGGCTGCAGTGCTGACATCGGATACGCCGAAATTAGCAAACCAGCCGACCCATTGCGCTTTTCCCTGAAGCGCGAAAACGCCATGGCCGAGAAATTCACCGGCAACAGCGATGCGCAAAACCCAAGTAATGAGTTTAGTATTCATAAGTTTATTTTATCATTTTTTTAATTTTGCCTGCCCGCCGAAGCTTATTGACGCAGGCTGGGCTCAACTCTTTTCAATAACACCGCGTTAGTAGCCACGATAATTGAGGAAGCGGACATAAGGAGTGCTGAAATCTCGGGGCGGAGTGACCAGCCGAGCGAATTATAAAAAACGCCGGCCGCAATCGGTATCGCAAGCACATTGTAAATTGCCGCCCAGAAAAGATTTTGTTTCATTTTGATTACGGTTGCCTTGCTTAAGCGGAGCGCCGCCACGATATCGTAGGGGTCTGATTTCATAAGGACGATGTTTCCGGTTTCAATCGCCACGTCCGTTCCGGCGCCGATGGCGATGCCTATGTCGGACTCCGCGAGCGCCGGCGCGTCGTTAATGCCGTCTCCGACCATCGCGACGAATTTCCCCTCGTCCCGCAATTTTTTAACGTACCTCGCTTTGTCTCCGGGAAGCACTTCGCCGAATACCCTGTCAATGCCCAATTCTTTCCCAATACCCTCAGCTACTTTCGCGTGGTCTCCGGTAATCATCACAACTTCCAACCCCAGATTTTTCAGCGCCGCGATGGTCTTTTTGGAATTTGCTCTGGGAGGGTCCGCGGCGGCGACAACGCCCGCAAAAACTCCGTCAACAGCCAGCAAGCTTAATGTTTTTCCTTCTCCGGCAAGCCGGTCAAGAGCTCCGCGCCAGGCGCCGGTTGAGACTCCGTTATCTTTAAGCAGTTTTTCCGTTCCGGCTAAAATTATTTTATTGCCAATCCGGGCTTTGAGTCCGTGGCCGGCAAGCGACTCAAAATTTTCCATCGCATTGAGCGGCAAAGCGCCGCGCCCCTCGGCTTCTTCCAAGATGGCTTTCGCAAGCGGATGATTTGACCCGGCCTCAATGCTGGCCTCGTAGCGCAAAATGTCGCGTTCGCTAAAGTTATTAAAAGCAATAACATCGGTGACCTTCGGCCTCCCGAGGGTTAATGTTCCCGTTTTGTCAAGAATAATGGCATTGATTCTTGAAGTATTCTCCAGGGTTGAAGCGTCTTTGATTAAAATATTGTGTTTGGCGCCGATGCCGGTGCCTACCGCGACAGCGGTCGGAGTCGCGAGCCCCAAGGCGTCAGGGCAGGCGATAACTACAGCGGATATCGCGAAAGTCAGGGCCGTCAAAAGCGCCGCGCCGGCGATAAAATACCAGCCCAGAAACGCCGCGATTCCGGAGCCGATTGCAACCAGCACAAGCCAGCCGGCGGCTTTGTCGGCAATCCGCTGTCCGGGCGCTTTGGAATTTTGGGCGGATTCAACGAGTTTGATGATTTGCGCGAGAACCGTTTCCGAGCCGACCCCGGTCGCCTTGAATTTTACGGTGCCGGTTTGGTTGACCGAGCCGCCGATGACTTTATCGCCGATTTTTTTTAAAACCGGAATGGACTCGCCGGTGACCAGCGATTCGTCAATTGACGATTCGCCCTCGGCAATAACTCCGTCAACCGGCACTTTATCTCCGGGCCGCAATATGACGATATCATTATGAACAATTTCAGCGCTTGGTATTGTGATTTCTTTACCATTATGAATCACGTTCGCCCGAGGCGGCACAAGATCAAAAAGCGCGCGAAGCGCGTCGGAAGTGCCACGCCGCGATTTCATCTCCATCCAATGGCCGAATAAAACAAATGTCACCAAAAGCGCCGCCGCTTCGTAAAAAGTTTCATCCCCGCCGATTATGGTTAAGAGAACGCTGAAAAGATACGCCGCCAGAACGCCGGTCGCGATTAGAACGGACATATTTAATTTTTTGGCCTTGAGCGAGTAATAAGTGCCGGTGATAAAAATTGAGCCGGTCCAAAAAACTATGGGCGTTGTAAGGATAAGAAGCAACCAGTTCGTCGGAATCGGTGTCGGAAGATTAAGCTTAAAGTAGTTGAGCCCCAAAGGAGAATATAAAACAATCGGAATAGAGAGAATAAAAGAAATCCAAAAGCGGCGCCGCATATCTTGCTCCATTTTTTTAGCCATCTGCGGGCCGGTCTTCGCGCCGGGTATTTCATGTTGATACGGAGCAGATATCACCGCTTTTTTAAGAATAAGATCCATGCCGCAGCCCGGACAATTCCCGGGCTCGTTTCTAATCACCTCCGGATGCATCGGGCAAGTATAAATCGTTTTTTTCATCGCTAGGTCTTGGGCTGGATAAATTTATTGTGCAGCAACGCAAAAGCGTAGGCGGTTATGTAGGTCAGGATGAAAACTTCAATAATCCCATAAATTGCTCCCGGGAAGCTCACGCCCGCCTTAAGATTGACCAGATGAACCATCCAGCTGAACAGGGTGAGCGCCAAATTTGGCGCTATTGCGACTAAGACTGCGCAAATCACTGACCAGCCGCTCATTACAGCGGCTGCGGCTAAAGCAAATTTTTGTTTATTTAATTGCATATTTGTTATTTATATATTTGCTGATAATATCGGCCTTTAATTTAATTATACTCTTCTTAGCAAGCCCCGCCGTTCCCGCTGGAGTATTTCGCGCTTAAAATTTCTTTCGGGCCGGCTTGGTCCGGGGTTAAACCCTTTGCCGCTAAGTATTTCGCGATATTGTGATAAGCGTCCGGAAACCATTCGGCGTTTGCTTTGAGCGCCGCGAGATACATTTCTTTCTCGCTCGCGCCCTCGGAGGCCATAAGCTCCAAAAGCCCCAGCATGGCCATGCCGTGGTTGCAGTCCGGAAAATAAGCCGGATTGTCGCAACAGGGCCGGTAGATATTTTTGGCTAATTTTTCAACAAGTTTTTGCTGGGTATCGGTGAGCTTGATGAATTCATAACGCGAGTAGTGGTCCATTGCGCCGCCTTGTGCTGGAATCCAGCCGCCGGTGGAAGCGAAGCGGCCTGTGTCGTATCGCAGGTTTGCCATAGGCCCTTTTTCAAGAATTTCGTTTTTATTGGCGAGCCCAAAAGCCCAGAGAAGATTTAAGCGGTTTTCCGATCTTTTTTTGTCAATCACGCCCGCGGCGACCAATTTTGTTTTTAAGCCGTTCAATTCGGCGCTTACCACATCAGTTTTTTTCACGCCGATCAGCGAGATGGCAGCGAGCAGAACAAACGCAATAATAAGCCCTATGCCAACAAAGTCGTTTTCGTTTTTTGTTTCCATAAAATGTATAAGCTGATAATAAGGAGCAGGGTTGAGCTGATAGCCGAAATCAGGCAATAAAAGCAAAGCGTTTTTATGACGAATATCTGGAGATACAAAAACCATGCTGATGCCAGAAAGCCGACGGGCGTAAACGCGGCGGCGGCCCATAGGAACCCTTTTTGCTTTGTCGCAAAGTAGCACAAAAGAAGAGTAATGAGCAGCAAGTAGTAAATCACGCCCAAAAGTGCCACGGGTAGCCCGGCGAATACTGAATAGGCGCTAGCCAAAACCTTGTCGCAGCCCTCAAGCACTCCGCAGGCAACATTGGCGCCGGTGTAGTGCGTGGCCGTAAGATAGACCGCGTCGGCGAACCCCACGAAACTAATGAGTAAAAATATCAGCAGCATCGTTTCATTTTTTCTTCCAATGATTCACGCGCCTTTTTGTTTTGTGGCTCGGCAGTTTCAATTTTTCTGAAAAATAGGAAATACGCAAGCCCGGCGACAACAACGAGTTCCAACAAAAACACGGGAAAAGTCATGTTGCGCACCGCCAAAAAAGCAAGCAGCATGCCCGCGCCGATTATGAGCGGCCTTTGTTTTTCAAACCGGTAAGCAATGCCCACGACCGTTCCACCCATAAGAAGCGCGATGAGCGGCAGAAAAGTTTCGGACGGCAGATATCCGGCTAGAACCAGCGCCGTAAGGATTAGCCATGTTCCAGAGACAGCGGAGCAAATTGGGCAAATTCGTAGATGCATATTTTAAATTATAGGAGATAAATAATAATTCCTAGAATCACCATCGCCAGCCCCGCCCACACTTTTTCGGCGGATTTTTCTCTTTCCTGCCAAGTGCGTACGCGCTCCAGGAGATTTTTGTTGCTTGCAAGAAGCAAGGCGGCTGCCAAGGGCAGAATAAAGATAATGTTGTATGCCAATAAGTAGCCGACTCCGGCAAGATACGTGGCTTTGTCGTTTAGAAGCCCCACGGCCGCGAGGTAAGGTCCGCCGGTGCATGGAAATTCGCAGAGCCCGACAAGCGCGCCCAAAAGAAACGCCGCCGGCAAGGAGCTTTTTTCAATGAGCGCCGACATTTTATGATGAGCAGCGTTTGGGATTTTAAATTTAATCGGAAATTTCGGGAAGAACCAATTTATAATATTGATTACGCCAAGGATAATTAGAAAGGCGGCGCCGATTTTCGCCATAAAATGCGGGGTGTTGAATAGATGCAGGACTTGCAGCAGCCCCAGGCCGATCGCGAGATACACAAGGAAAATCCCCGCGATGTAGAAACCTCCGACAGTGAGGATTTTGGAACGGAGATGCCCTGCGGAAAAAAGAAACGCGATGGTAAGGAGCAAAATGGAAAAAGCGCAGGGATTGACGCTGTCAATAATAGCGGAGGCGGCTATGAGAGGGAAAAGCCGCTCCCCGCCGTTTGATAAATTCCAGATGATTTCGGTCATAAGTTTAGGGCGTCACCAGCGCTTTAATTTTTAATTCCGTCACGCCGTGACTGGTGTCTAAATAAATCACGCGTTCAATTTGGCCGACCCCGGCGGGCCCGTGCGCCGCCGGGTCAAAGATGGCTTCCAGTTCTGTTTCCGCGCCGGGCGCGAGCTTAATATTCAGTTTCGGAGTGAGGCCGTGCCCGGGCATCCCGAAAGGCCCCCACTCTCCGGCTGCGGTTTTTAGCGAAGCGGCGGTGCACATGCAGGAAGTGTATATTTTGTTGACTGTTACCGGCACCGCGCCGGCGTTTTTAATTTTAAACGCGTGCCTGACATTGCCGGCGGCCATTGAAATTTTGCCGAAATCAAAATTTGTTTCTTCGACCGCAAGCTTGCCCCCTGCAACGGCGTAATCGCCGCCAGCGTTTTGTGTTTTCGAGAGATTGCCTAGCCAAATTATCCCGCCCAGAATAACCGCGCTGGCCAAAGCACTCATAATAATATTTTTATTTTGCATAAGAGAAGAGAAAATTAAATGAATAAAAAGCGCCCGCCCAAAACGGGTTTTGAAAAGACAAAAGCAAAATTAGCGGCTGTTTTCGCGGAGCGCCAGCCACTCTCTTAGGGATTTTGCGAGCGGGGAGAGTTTGGTTTCAGTCGAATTGAAAACAAAGCTAAGGTTTGTTTCGGGAGAAAAAATCTTCGGCGCGAGCATTGAAAAGATTGCATATCCCGCCAGAAGGAGCGCGAAGATTAAGGCCAGCGAAAAACTTTTGAAAGCCGTCGTGTGGAAAAATGCGACCGCGAAAGCGTTGTTTTCTGGGCAAAATGCGCCGGCCAGAGTTGAGGCCAAACAGATTCTGTGCGCCATATTTTCATCCATCGCCAAAAACCCGAACGTAGCGAGGGCGGTAAAGCTCAAAATCAGCCAAATTGCGCCTATGGACTTCATTAATTCCATTATATTATAATGTCACCGCATGTCAAATACAGATAAGAAACAAAAAGTCTTTGTTGCGATGAGCGGTGGAGTTGATTCTTCTGTGGCTGCCTTGCTGTTGAAAGAAAAAGGATACGATGTCACTGGCGTTCATATGCTCTGCTGGGAAGGTTGCGAAAATAACGAAGACAAGCGGGATGCGATGAGGGTGGCGGCGAAGCTCGGCATTCCGTTTTTGGTTTGGGATTTTAAAAAAGAATACCGCGAGGAAGTTTTTGATTATATGGTGCGGGGATACGCGGAGAGCCGCACGCCCAATCCGGACGTGATGTGCAATAAGGAAATCAAGTTCGGGATTTTTTTGAAACGCGCGCTGGAAGCAGGGGCGGATTTTATTGCGACGGGACACTATGTCCGGCACTTGGAAGCCGAACTTCCAAGTGGAAGTTCGGCTTCCAAGTTATTTGCCGCGAAAGACCCCAGCAAAGACCAATCCTATTTTCTCTGGGCTCTCACTCAAAACCAGCTCCGGCACTGCCTTTTTCCGATAGGTGATTATTTAAAGTCGGAGGTTAGGGAGTTGGCAAGAAAAGCTGGCTTACCGACTGCCGCAAAAAAGGATTCGCAAGGGCTTTGCTTTGTCGGCAAAGTTGATTTTCAGGAATTTTTACGCAGGATTCTTCCGCGAAAAGAAGGCGCGATTTTAAACCCGGCAGGAGAGGAGATTGGCAAGCACGACGGCGCGCACTTTTACACCATCGGCCAGCGGCACGGACTGAAGCTCGGAGGGCTTGAGCGCCCGGCCTATGTGGCGGAGCGGGATGCGAACGCGAATACGCTTGTGGTCGCCGATGCAGAAAATCCGGCACTCTATCTGAACGAGATTAAAATTGGTGAGATTAATCTTATTTCCGGAAACCCGCCCGAAAGAATGGAAGTTCGTGTCCGTTACCGCCAGCCCCGGCAAGGCGCCAGGTTTTCCGGCGGCAAAATTATTTTTGACTCGCCCCAGCGCGGTGTCGCCCAAGGGCAATCCGCAGTTTTTTATTCCGGCGAAGAACTCTTGGGCGGCGGTGTAATAAAAGCTTGATTTTTTTTCCCACTTATGCTAAGGTTTGAGATGGAAAGGGGGCTGTGGGATGAATAATCTTAGCATGGAGGAGAGAAAACTTATGGAACTTTTTGAACCGGACGCTCTGTTGGAGGGACTTTTCTACGAAAGGCAGAGGGGCAAGGATTGGGAGGGGGAGAGAATGCTGATGTTTTCTATTTTGAAAGACGCCATAGAATGTTTCCAGAAGAATCTACTTTGCGCAAAAGGTTCTAAGGGGCGGCATGAATTTTTGGATGCCAAGGAATGGATTTTTGAGAAAGAAACCGGCTGGCTTTTTTCTTTCCAAAACATCTGCGAAGTTTGGGGTATTGACCCGCAATACCTCCGCCAGCATCTCACGCGTTGGAAAGAAAAGCGGCTGGCGGGAGAAAACATCGCTAGATTGAAGCACGCGCGTGGCGGACGCAAAGTTAAGCTAGCTTAAGCGTCCGCCGCTTTTTTATTACAAATTTTGGTGTTACAATATCGCTATGTCTTCTGCTGAATTACGAAAAAAATTTCTTGATTTCTTTAAAAAGCGCGGGCATAAAATCGCCCCATCTTCTTCGTTGATCCCCGACGACCCTTCAGTGCTTTTGACCACCGCCGGAATGCAGCAGTTTAAAAAGTACTACACCGAGCCGTCGCTTGCGCCCGCGCCCAACGTTGCTTCAGTGCAAAAATGCTTTCGCACCTCCGACATAGACGAAGTGGGGGACGAGTCGCACCTCACGTTTTTTGAGATGCTCGGGAATTTTAGTTTTGGAGGATATTTTAAAGAAAAGGCGATAAAATACGCTAAAGAATTTTTGGAGAGTATCGGGCTTAAAATTGATTATGTTACTGTTTTAAACGAAAAAGGCGATATTGAACCAGATAAGGAATCCGAGGAGATTTGGCGTAGATTAGGCATTAAGGACATAAGAAAAGCCGGGCGCGAGGACAATTTTTGGGGACCGACCGGCGCGGAGGGCCCATGCGGGCCGACCACGGAGATTTATATAAACGGCGTGGAAATCTGGAATATAGTTTTTAACGAATATTACAAAAAGCCGGACGGCTCTTTTGAAAAGCTGAAGACCCCGGGCGTGGACACAGGCATGGGGCTGGAACGCCTCGCGATGGTCTCGCAGGGCAAAAAAAACATTTTTGAAACGGATTTATTCGCGCAATATTTTGAGCTTTTGCCTAAAGAGTTGCCGGAAAAAATAAAACGAATTATCGTTGACCATTCAAGAGCCATAACATTTTTAATTAATGATGGCGTGCGGCCATTAAACAAAGAAGCCGGCTATGTTTTGCGGCGCTTAATACGACGCGTGATGGCCATCGAGACAACGCATAATTTAAAATCTCATATTTTTGATTCGCTTTTGCACGACATGGCTCATTCGTATGGTGATTTTTATCCAGAATTGTTGAGAAAATCTAATAACATTCAAGACGAGATACAAAAGGAACGAGCGAAATTCGGGAAGAGCTTAGATAAGGGCATTCAAGAAATGAAAAAAGATATACAAGCGCTCGACGAAAAACGAGCTTTTGATTTATACCAAACATACGGATTGCCGTTTGAGGTTATAAAAGATGTTGTGGGCGGATTGCGTGGAAGCGAATTGAATAGAAATAAGTTTGAGGAAGAGATAAAAAAACATCAAAAAATATCACGGGCGGGGGTGGAGAAAAAATTTGGAGGGCATGGGCTTCTTTTGGATACAGGAGAGCTTAAGGCCAAAGATGAAGAAGAATTGAAAAAAGTGATAAGATTGCACACGGCGACGCATCTTTTGCAGGCGGCTTTGAGAAAAGTTTTGGGAGACGGCGTAAAGCAGGCCGGCAGTGACATCACCGCAGAGCGGATAAGATTTGATTTTACGTATGATAGAAAACTGACCGACGAAGAAATTAAAAAAATTGAGGGCTTGGTGAATTTAGCGATTAGCAAAAAATATCAGGTTGAGATGAAAGAAATATCTTACGAAGAAGCCCTAAAGGCCGGAGCGCTACATTTTTTTAAGGAAAAATATCCGGAGAACGTTAAAGTTTATTCGGTGGGCGATTTTAGAGCAGACCCGCCGGAGATTTTTTCTCGGGAGCTCTGCGGCGGCCCGCACGTTAAAAACACATCCGAAATCGGCCAGTTTAAAATATTGAAGCAGGAAGCCATCGGTTCTGGCGCCCGCCGCCTCCGCGCGATCGTTATGTCATAAACGTGATAACGTAATAATCACAAACATAACAATTTTGCTCGATCGGAAGGAAGTGTTATATTGAGTGTAATATATGTCTAAAAAAATAATTCTAAATGGCGTACGTAAACCATCAGCGGCAGAATTGGTGCTTTTGGCATTGAAGAAGACGGTAGATTGCCCGTTTGAAATACTGATGGAATACAGCAGAATAAGGAATCAGCTTAGACCGGAATTTGTGAGGATAGCCGCGAATCGCTTAAAAAAACGGAATTTAATTCAAATGGAACGCAGGGGGAGACAAATTTTTTTCACGCTAACCGAAGAAGGCGAAAAGGAAGCAGAAAAAATTATGCTAAAATTGGAAATGACTAAATCCAAACCATGGGATGGAAAATGGCGTATTATTGTTTTTGATGTTCCAGAGAAATTGCGCGGCAAGCGAGATCTCCTGCGGCGGGAATTAATCAATTTCGGTTTTAAACAACTTCAAAAAAGCGTCTGGGCATACCCACATCATTTGCCACAGGAGTTTACTGATTTGTGGGAAGAAACCGGGATTCTTAAACACTGTATAATTTTTGAAACCAATAAGATAGAAAATGCCAAAATTTAATGTAACATTTTTGCTCGATCGGAAGAAAGTGTTATGCAGTAATTAGCAGTTGCTTAAAATCTTGTCCAGAGCGTGTTATAATATTTTTATGCTTTCGTGGATTTTTGGGCACAAAAAAAATACGACGCATATCTTGGCGGTGGATTTGGGGACGGCTTCAATTTCGGCGGCGGTCGTTCAGCGCCATGAAAAAGCCAGCTCGGATGCGCCAGCCGGGCTCTGTGAGGTTAAGAAGGTTTTGAAGTGCCCCTTAAATCTTTTGGGCTACCAGCTTTCCGCGGACGCTGGCAAGCTCCCTTATATTTTAAAGGATGGCTTCATGAAAGTTTTTAAAGACGCTTACGCCGTTTCCCGTCACGCTGATGTTATTTTAATCGCGCTTTCCGAGCCGTTTTTTTTGGATAAGAAAACGCGGAGGGAAGAAGTGCGCCTAAACCCGTCTAAGCCGATTGGCCAGGCCGAGATTGACGCCGTCGGAAAATTTTTAAGCGAGGACGTTTTGGCGCTAAATAAGCGGCTTGCGCCAGTCGGCCGAAATATTCTTGCCATGCGGGTGAACGGATACGATGTCGGCGACGCAGTGGGGTATAAGGGCAAGACGTTTGAAGCCGAGGCCATTTTTACTTTGGTGAGCGCAACTTTGAAAAGTTACGTAGATGAAGCGAAAGAAAAATTTTTCCCCAGGAGCGCGATTTCTTTTTCTTCGGATACCTGGGCTTTGTGGAAACTTCTAAAATCCACGGAGAATTTATCCGACCCCGTTTTGGTTATAGATATCGGCGGAGAAGTGACTGGGGTGTTTGTGGCTAACAAAAACCTGATTGAACATATGGGCGCCGCCGCTTTCGGCATAAGGACCCTCGCCAGGCGCACAGGAGCGGCGCTCAAAATTGGGCAAGAGGAGGTTGAGCCGATTTTGCGCAAGTACACCGCCGGCGCGCTGGATGAGCGTTTGAAAATGAAGGTGGATAGGATTTTGTCCGCGGCGCTTTTTGATTGGTGGGCAAGCATTAAAAATTCCATAAGCGCGCCGGCGGCGTTTAAAAAAATATTGCTTTCCGGGGGCGGGGCCGACTTCTCCGTTTTCTCCGTTTTTCTAAAAGATGGTTTTAAAAAGGATTACGGTGCGGAGGTGTCCGTGGAACCCCTGCGCGCGGAGGCGTTCAGCGATTTTTTGGACCCTGCTGGCGCGCTCTCCGGCGGGGGCGACATTATTTTAGCGGCTCTAAGCATTTTTGTTGATGCCAAGACAAACTAAAGAGAGTTTCGTGGACATTATTCCGTCAAGCGGCAAGCGTGTGATTTCGGATGTTGTGATCGCGCCGAAACAAGAAATCACCTCTCAGTTTTTTAAAGAGCCGCCGCCGACAATTAAACCCCCCAAGCGCTACCCTGGAGCGGCACGCAAGGGCAGGTTTATTTTCGCGATTTTGGCGCTACTTGCATTGGCTATCGCTTTAAGCGCGGTTTTCGGGAAAGTTGAGGTGACAGTAATCCCGAAAGCATTGTCTATTCAAATGGATAAAACTTTACCATTGAGCAAATCAGAGGCCGGCTTACCCGACGGCAAGGCGGACGGCTTTTTGATTTTCAGGACGCTCACGCTGCCACACGGGGAGAACGGGCTATTCAACGCCACGGGAAAGAAATTGCAGGACCAAAAAGCCCAAGGCATAGTCGCTGTTTTCAATAAATCGAAAACCCCACAGGTTCTCATCGCCTCCACGCGCCTTGAAGCGCCCGACGGCAAAGTTTACCGGATTCCCAAAACCATAGTCGTGTCCGGAGCCAAAACCCAAGGCGGGAAAACGACGCCGGGAGTGCTGGACGTGACGGTCGTCGCGGACAAGCCGGGTGTGGAATATAATCTCGGACTATCAGATTTCACTTTACCGGGACTGAAAGGTTCTCCAAAATACGAACTTGTTTTCGCAAGGTCAAAAACCGAGATATCCGGCGGTGCGAGCGGGGAACAAATTATAGTTGGCAAATCGGACGCGGATGCCGCTCTGACGGCGCTTATGCTGCGCGCGCGCGCAGCGGCGCCTGAGCTGATTTCCAGAAGAATACCCAAAGAAGAATTTTTGATCACAGAGTCGGTTGAGTATGTCACCACTAAAGAGAGCTCGGTCCCTCCCCCGGGCTCGCCAGCGGAAAAATTTGATTTCAGCGCGGAAGGGGAGATTAGGGGGGCAAGCGTTGAAATGCGCGCTTTAGAGGAAGCGCTTTTAAAAGATTTGCCGGAGCTTGCGGCGCTGGGAGGCGCTGCGGCGCGCATAAAAAATCTGGACAAACTGCCGATGAAATTAATCGGCTATAAGTTCGGCGCGCGCAGTTTTACACTGGCAGTCCGCGGCACGGTGGAGATTGAGGCGGTCGTGGATGCGGAGACGCTAAAAAGCGCGGTTTTGGAATTCGGCGCCAGAGGCGCGATTTCCAGGATTTCCTCTCTGCCCTCAATATCCGGAGCGGAGGTGCGTTTTAAGCCCTTTTGGTGGCGTAAAACCCCCTCCGACCCAAGCCGTATTGACATTGTTTTAAAGGGAAGTTAATATAGGGCATACAGTGTCTAAAGACACGCTTATAAAGGAAGGGCAGGTTATTGAAGCGTTGCCTTCGGCGACGTTCCGTATTTTGTTGGGAGACGGCAAGGAGGTTATCGGGCATCTGTCGGGCAAGATGCGCGTCCATTACATCAAAGTGCTGGTCGGTGACCGCGTTTTGGTTGAATTCAGTCCCTACGACGAATCCCTGGGACGGATTGTGAAAAGGTTATAATTATTTATATTGGGCGAAGTCGAAATATGAAAGTAAGAGCTTCGGTAAAACCAAGGTGCGCAAGCTGCAAGGTCGTCCGCAGGGGCGGCAGAGTTTTTATAGTCTGCAAAAATCCGCGGCATAAGCAAAGGCAGGGTTAAATATTTAAAGATTTAAAAATGGTCAGAATCGCAGGGGTGAATATCCCGGACAATAAAAAAATTCCCGTTTCTCTCGCCTACATTTACGGCATAGGGAGGCCTTTGGCGCACCGCATTTTGTCTTCTGTGAAAATTGACGAAAATAAGCGCGCTAAAGAACTGGCTCCCCAGGAAGTAAGCAAACTCCGCGACATAATTGAAAAAAAATATAAAATTGAGGGGGAGCTAAGGCGGGAAGTCACTTTAAACATTAAAAGGTTAAAAGACATAAAATCCTACAGGGGCGTCCGGCACATGAGGAATCTTCCTGTCCGCGGCCAGCGCACAAAAACAAATTCCCGCACCAGGAGAGGCAACGTCCGCAAAACCATGATGTCCGGCAAACGAAAATTAGAAAAGAAATAGTTCGAGAAACTCACTATAAATAAAATGGGCAAAAAAAGAATAATTCAAAAAGCGGATTTGACTACGGACGAGGGCAGGGCCTCGGCTGTTAAGATTGCTTCCCCAAAGAAAAAAATCACGGACGGAGTCGTTCATATACTTTCCACTTACAACAATACAATCATTTCAGTAAGCGACCAGAGGGGGGATGTGATAATGTCTTCTTCCTCGGGCGCACTCGGCTTTTCCGGGGCAAAAAAGGGGACGCCGTACGCGGCGACAAAGCTGGCGGAATTTTTGGGAGACAAAGCCAAGGCGGCCGGAGTGAAAAATTTAAGCGTTTTAATAAAAGGCGTAGGCGCAGGGAGAGACGCGGCATTGAGGTCGCTTGTCGCGCAGGGGTTTGATATTTATTCAATCCGCGACGTAACCCCGGTTCCCCACAACGGCCCGCGGCCGCCGAAGTCAAGAAGAGTATGAGAGCCAATTGTAAAACTTGCAGGAGATTGGGTATGTCCGTTTGCGGGCGCGAGAAATGCGCTTTCAAAAGAAAACCTTACCCCCCGGGCATCCACGGAAAATCTTTCCGGCGCGGGCTTTCGGAATTCGGCACGCAGCTTAAAAGTAAACAAAAAGTGAAATTTCTTTATGGCCTCCGCGAACAGCAGTTTAAAAATTACGTGCTTTCCGCTGTTGCCCAGCACGCTATTCCCGCCGGCGAGGCGATAGTGCGGAACCTGGAATTGCGTTTGGACAACATCGTCCACCGTTTGGGATTTGCCCCAACGCGCGCCGGGGCGAGGCAGGCGGTAAACCACGGCCATATTTTGGTGAACGGCAAAAGGGTCAGCGTTCCTTCCTGCAGGATTAAAATCGGAGACGAGATTAAGATACGGCCGGGGAGCGCCGGCAAAGGGGCGTTCTTAAATCTTGCTGTGACAATAAAAAAATATGCTCCTCCGGAATGGCTTGAGATTGACAAAGACGCTTTTTCCGGCAAAATAATTTCAGTGCCGCCGGCCGATGATTTAATAAGGTCTTATAATTTAAACTCAATAGTCGAGTATTATTCGCGTTAACAGCTATTTTTTTGTTTAATTTTATGGATCAGAGCACAGTTTTGCAAACTCATACCCGCGTCGTCTCCGAAGAGGATTCTAAGGGGACATACGAGATAGACGGCCTTTACCCGGGCTACGGTCATACCTTGGGAAATTCGCTTCGGAGGATTTTGCTCTCATCGCTTTCCGGAGCGGCCGTGACGAAAGTGAAAATAGAAGGGGCGTCTCACGAGTTCGCCACGCTGCCGGGGGTTTTGGAAGATGTCGTCACGATTTTGCTCAACATAAAACAGCTTCGTTTTAAAATCCATACCGACGGGCCGGAGACGGCGGCAGTGGAAGTCAGGGGCGTGAAAGAAATCAAAGGAAAAGACATAAAATGCCCCACCCAGCTTGAGGTTATGAATAAAGACCTGCATCTTGCGACCCTTACCGACAAAAACGCCGGTTTCAACGCCGAGTTCACCGTGGAAAAAGGCATTGGGTTTGTGCCGTCCGAAGAGCTGGTTAAAGACAAGGTTTCGGTGGGCACTATAGTGCTGGACGCGATTTTTACTCCCATCCGGCGAGCCACCTACGAAGTTGAAAATATGCGCGTCGGCGACCGCACGGACTACAACCGCCTGCGCCTTTTTATAGAAACCGACGGGACAATTTCTTCCCGCGCCGCGCTCAAGGAAGCGCTCCGGATTATGCGCCAGCAAATAGAGCATATTGAAAATTTTGAAGGCGACGCCGAGCCCGGCGCGGCGCTTGGCGAAGAAGCTGGCTTTGCAGAGATGAAGCTTTCCCAGCGTACCAAAAACGCGCTGGTGTCCGCGGGGTTCAGCGTTCCGGAAGAGTTGTCCCAAAAATCCGAAAGCGAAATCAGGGACTTAGACGGCGTAGGCGAGAAAGCGGTTGCGGAGATTAAAAAAGCGCTGGCGAAACTTAAGCTTTCTTTAAAGGAATAAAAAAGTAAACGCGGTGGCAAAGACGAGAAAATTCGGAAGAGAAAGGAATCAAAGGCGGGCGTTTTTGAGAAGTCTGGCGGTTGGCTTGATAACCAGCGGGAAAATTAAAACCACGCTCGCCCGCGCCAAAGCGCTCCGGCCGGTTGCGGAGCGGCTGGTTACGCACGCCAAAAAAAGCGGGAATCTTGTTTTGGGGTACCGCGGCGCCAGAAAATTTTTGCCGAAAGAGGCGGCTGCGAAATTGGTCAAAGAAATCGCGCCCAAATATGAGGCGAGAAACGGCGGATACACTAGAATTATAAAACTTAACCGAAGGGGTGGAGACGCTTCGCAGATGGCGCTCATAGAGTTTGTATAAAAATATGGCGAAAGAAATCATAATTGACGCGAAAAACAAAAAGCTTGGGAGGATTGCCTCGGAGACGGCCAAGGCGCTTCGTGGCAAAACTAGCGTTGGCTTTCTTCCGCACTCGCTTGATTTGCCCAAGGTTATTGTGAAAAACGCCGACAGCATCGCTTTTTCGGAAAAAAAGCTTAAGGATAGGGAGTTTTGGACATACTCCGGCTACCCGGGCGGCAGAAAAGTAAAAAGCGCCTGGGAGGTCGCCCAAACAAATAAGCGCGATGTTTTGCGCCGCGCCGTCTCTGGGATGCTCCGCAAAAACCGGCTTAAAAAATTAATGATTAAAAATTTAATAATTTATCATGGAGAAGACAAATAAAAGCGAATACTTTGAAGCGGTGGGACGCCGGAAAACTTCTGTAGCCCGCGTGAGGCTTTTTAAGGAGAAAAATTCTTTGCCGAATATTTTCGTAAATCAAAAGCCGTATCAGCAATATTTTCCGACCTTGGAACTCAAAAAAATAGCGGAGGAGGGGCTGGGCGCGGTGCGCGCGGAGGGCGCCTACAGAGTTTCAGCGAAAATTTCCGGCGGGGGAATCCACTCGCAGGCGGAGGCATTGCGCCACGGCATCTCCCGCGCGCTTTTAAAAGTTGACGCCGAAAACAGAAAATCACTAAAAAGTCTGGGCTACTTAAAGCGCGACCCGCGGATGAAAGAGAGACGAAAGTTTGGTTTGAAGAAAGCCCGCAAAGCCCCCCAGTGGGCGAAGAGGTAGAATTTGCCTAACTATTAAGATTTGGTATTATTATACAAAAGGCAGAGTTATGCGTTATTGTTTAAGTGTTGAGAAATCATATGGCTAATCAATCATTGAATATACCTAATATACAAGTTTCTGAATTGGGTGACAAAGGCGAAAAAATATATCAGAAACATTCATTAAAACTGGAGAAAGAACATTCGGGCAAGTATGTTGCAATAGAGATTGCCTCTGAAGATTTTTTTATTGGGGAAACATCCGGCGAGGCCCTGGATGCTGCTAAAAAGCGCTATCCTGACAAGCTTTTTTATGTTCGTAGGATAGGAGAAATCACAAAGATTTCGCATCACTTTATGCCGTCTTATGGTTCCAGCATATTTTGATGAACAGGGGCGGCCTAAAGTAAAAATTGAGGTAAGCGGTTTATGGAAAAGAGGATTTATTGACGCCCTTTTTGATACGGGACATAGCGGCGAACTTTCCTTGCCCGTTAGTATTTTAATTGAAATAGGTGCGCCGGTAAAAGGAGTTCAACTTGTAGAATATGCTGACGGCAGAAAAGCTTATGAACTTGTATTTCCGGTTTTAGTGTTTATTGAAGGAGAACAAAGAACGGTTTCAGCTACGCTCACAGGATCGTCGCAACCTATTGCCGGAACACAGCTTTTTAATAATCATAAGGTCTTGATAGATTTTATACGCAAGCAACTCGTTATAGTAAATGACAATGATGCTTCCATGCAAGGCAATCCTTAGTGTCTAGTTTTGGTTTTAAAAAATACTATAATAATTTAAATAACCCTCACAATGTGGATAAGTATTTTTTTCGCACTTATAAAGCCCTGCGGTGGGCGAAGGGGTAAGCGCAAAAAACGGCCCCGTCGCGGACGACGGGGCCTGCTCAATTTTGCGAAGATAAGACGACATTGGCGGCTTTTCTCCAGGTTATGATATAGACGATATGGTAGTTTAAGCCACCAACTTTAATTTTTCGTTGTGAGCAGTGAGGGGCGGTATGCCCCCTTTTTGGGTCGTCACAGGTAAAAATAACGCCATCAATGTTCAGGATTTCTTCGCAATTTTGAGCGGGTTCTATTTGTGCCTTTTTAGCCATAATAGAGCCCTCCTCTCTAACTAGTTTAATCTTAAGCGGATATTTTGGTTTCTGTCAAAAAATAAAATAAATAAAAAGAGGGGCGGTGTTTTGCCCCTCGGTTACCCCCAGCAATCAAGGCACGATTGGTTGTTCGATCGGAAACCCCATGTTCGTCAGGAGCTGGTGGAGCGAACTCAATCCGACCAGCGACTCCTTCAAGCCCTCACCGGCGTCTAGGAGAGCTGATTCCACCTGGCTGGCTGCTTTCTCCCCTAGCTTCTTGAGCTCTTGCGCGTCAAACCATAGCACCGGCGTTTTCTTGATCGATTTTACCTTCGGCTTGACGCACATAGTGAGTGCGACTTGAAACAATTCCTCGGCAGTCCACGGCTGTTTCGTGCTTGGGTTAGTGCCGGGAATTATTGCCAGCCCCCCTTTGTAACCAATAAGTTGCGCCATTGTTGATTTCTCCTTTCTTGGGTTTTTATGCGCAATCTTCGCAGTTTTTCTGGAGAAGGCCTGAAATGACCTCAATGACCTTCACCAGGGTCTTTGACCACCAAGGGGCAGTTGCATCAGCCAGATAGTAACGGGCGCACCCGCTAATAAACTTAAGCACCATGCATCTGGCCTTTTTGGCGGCCTCCTGCAAGGGGATGCTCTTTGGCATCCCGGGGATGTTAAGGACCACGTTTTGGGGGTCCTGCGCCATTAATGTTACCGACGCTAGTTCCATAAGGCACCTCCTTTCCTAATTTAGAGGTTATATTAGAAAGCAATGAAAGTCAATAGGGAAAACCAAAGGCCCTGCGGCGCGTTAGCAGTCTTGACGGGAGAGTGCTAATTTTGATACACTACTAATTACGAATATGAGACTGGAACAAAGAAAAGAAAACATTTTGGATTTCATCATAAGGGACTATATTAAGACGGCAAATCCAGTGTCTTCCGGTCGCGTTTCTTCGCGCGGGGCGCTGGACGCGAGTCCGGCGACGATCAGAAATGTCATGCTGGAGCTTGACGTGGAGGGTTATCTTTACCAGCCGCACACCTCCGCGGGCCGCGCCCCGACGAACAAAAGCTATCGCTATTTTGTGGAAAACTTGATGTCCGTGCGCGAGCCGGCTTCCGGGCTCCGTGGCGAGCTTGACCGCATTATTGAAAAAATGGATTCGGAGCTGGATTCGGCTTTCGGCGAGCTTTCCCGCGCTTTGGCCGGCCACCTTAAGCTTTTTTCAGGCATAAGCATACTGGACGAAGAGCGCATTTTTGGGCGCGGTCTCCCGGAAGTTTTGAAGGAGCCGGAGTTTTTGCGTCGCGGCATGGCCGCGCGCTTCGCCGATTTTGCCGAAAACATTCACCGCGACATAAAAACGTTTTCGAATACGGAGGTTAACGCAAAAGGATTTGGAATCGTGAGCGTGCTCTTTCGCGACGAAAATCTAGGCGAGTGCGTTATTTTCTCCGCCGGCCCGCAGCGCATGAATTACGAAAGGGCAACCTCCGCGGTTCGCTACGCAGCCGAAGACATTAAGAATAAGAAGAAACATGCTCAACGAAAAAGATGATATTATAGAAAACGAAGTTGTGGAGGAGAACGGGCTTGGCGGTAAATTAAAAAAACTGCGCGAAGAGCTTAAGATTTGCCAGAAAGAAAAGGCGGAATATTTGGCGGGCTGGCAGAGAGCAAGGGCGGATTTTATCAACGCAAGAAAGGACGAGGAAAAAGCTAAGGCAGAATTTGCGAAGTTCGCTGGGGAGAGTATTCTGCGGGAAATGCTGGCGGTAGCGGATTCGCTTGAGCTTGCAGGGAAAGAAATGGGGCCGATTTACGCGCATCTTCGGGAAATATTAAAAAGAGAGGGCGTTGAACAACTTGAAGCAAATGGCAGGAAATTTGACCCGATGTATCACGAGGCGCTTGAGCGGGTTGGGGTTTCTGAAAAAGAAAAAGACGGCGCGATTTTGGAGGAGTTACAGAAAGGGTATAAAATTTACGATCGCGTTTTGCGTCCGGCAAAGGTCAAAGTCGGATACTATAAAATACAAATCAACGAATGATATGCGAATGCAACAAATTAAATTTGTATATTCGTATTATTCGAATAAAATTAGTAGATTAGTATTAAAATTATGGCAAAAATTCTAGGAATAGATTTGGGGACGACCAACTCGGCGATGGCGATTGTGGAAGGAGGGGTCCCGAAAATATTGGAAAACGCGGAGGGCGCGCGAACCACGCCGTCAATGGTCGCCTTTTCAAAATCCGGCGAGCGCTTAGTCGGGCTTTTAGCGAAAAGGCAGGCCGTAACTAATCCGAAAAACACTATTTTTTCGGTAAAGCGGTTGATTGGGCGGAAATTCAGCGATGCGGAGGTTAAACGCGATAAAACCCTCCTGCCTTACGAGATTAAGGAATCCCAGAACGGCGGGGTTGATGTTAAAATCAACGAGAAATGGTATCGGCCGGAGGAAATCTCGGCTATGATTTTGGCTAAATTAAAAACCGATACTGAAGCAAAGCTCGGAGAGCGTATTGAGGAAGCAATTATCACAGTGCCGGCGTATTTTGACGATTCGCAGCGCCAGGCCACGAAAGCCGCGGGGGAGATCGCCGGATTTAAAGTTAAAAGAATTTTAAACGAGCCCACGGCGGCCGCGCTCGCCTACGGGCTTGATAAAAAAAGAAACGAACAGATTGTGGTTTACGATTTGGGGGGCGGCACATTTGACCTTTCGGTGCTTGAAATCGGAGATAACACCATTGAAGTCCGGGCAACCGGCGGGGACACCCACTTGGGCGGCGACGATTTTGACCAAAAAATCATTCAGCATATTGCCTCGGAATTTAAAAAAGAATCAGGGGTTGATGTCACCAAGGACGTCTTGGCGCTCCAGCGCCTAAAGGAAGCCGCGGAGAAAGCCAAGCATGAGCTCTCAACCGCGCTTGAGACCGAACTAAATATTCCATTTATCACTTCCGACGCCTCCGGCCCGCGGCACCTGATTATGAAATTAACTCGCGCCAAGCTGGAAGATTTGGTGCGCGATTTTTTGGATAAATCTTTTGAAATCACAAAAAACGTCGTCCGCGAGGCCAAGTTTGAATTAAAAGACATTGATGAAATCGTCTTGGTCGGCGGGCAGACAAGGATGCCGGCGATTCAAGAGGGGATTAAAAAACTTTTTGGGAAGGAAGCCAACCTTTCCATTAATCCCGACGAAGTCGTGGCCGTGGGCGCGGCGGTGCAGGGCGGAATTTTGCGCGGCGACGTAAAAGACGTTTTGCTTTTGGATGTCACGCCGCTCTCTTTGGGCATTGAGACTTTGGGAGGCGTGATGACAAAAGTCATTGAAAAAAATACGACCGTTCCGGTCGCGCGCGCGCAGGTTTTCTCAACCGCGGCCGACAATCAGACCTCCGTTGAGATACATGTTTTGCAGGGCGAAAGAGAAATGGCGGCGGACAATAAAACTTTGGGCAGATTTATTTTGGACGGCATCCCTCCGGCGCCTCGCGGCATGCCGCAGGTTGAAGTTTCTTTTGACATTGACGCTAACGGAATTTTGTCCGTCAAAGCCAAAGATAAAGCGACGAATAAAGAGCAATCCATAAGGATTGAAGCGTCCACCGGGCTTTCAAAAGATGAAATAGAGCGCATGAAGAACGACGCCGAGGCGCATGCGGATGAAGACAGCAAGAAAAAAGAATTGGTTGAGGCCAGAAACCGAGCGGACGCGCTGGTTTACACGGCGGAGAAATCTTTGCGCGATGCCGGAGACCTGCCTGCCGGCAAGGCAGGTAAAATTGAAGCGACGATTAACGACGAAGTCAATCAAAAAATAGAGGCGCTTAAAAAAGTCAAAGACGGAGATGATGTTGCGGCAATTCGCTCTGCTGAAGCGGAACTTGCGCAATCCCTCTCCAAAATCGGCGAAGCGATGTATAAAAATAAACCGGAAGACGGCCAAGGTCCTGACATAAAAGATACCGAGCACAGAGATGTCTAAGGACTACTATGACATCTTGGGAGTGAAGAAGGGGGCGTCGGCGGAGGAAGTTAAGCGCGCCTACAGAAAGCTGGCGCACCAGCATCATCCGGATAAAAAAGGGGGGGATGAAAAAAAATTCAAGGAAATAAACGAGGCCTACCAGATTTTAGGAGACGAACAGAAGCGCACCCAATACGACAGATTCGGCCATGCTTTTTCCGGGCAGGGGCCAGGCGAAGGGTTTGAGGGTTTTGACTTCGGGCAGGGATTTGGCGCAGATTTAGGCGACATCTTCGAGGATTTTTTGGGCGGTCTAGGAGGATTCTCCGCCAGAGGCGGACAATGGCGGAGAGCAAAACGCGGCAGTGATATTTCTTTGGGCATTGACATTTCGTTTAGAGAGTCGGTTTTCGGCGGGCGAAGAAGCGTGGTTATTGAAAAATCAAAAAAGTGCGAAATTTGTAAAGGTCTCGGCGCGGAGCCAGGAAGTTCGCTCAAAAAATGCCAGACCTGCGGAGGCACGGGGACCGTGCGCGAGACGCGCCGCTCGCTCTTCGGCTCCTTTACGGCGCTTTCGGAGTGCACACTCTGCCGCGGGCGCGGGGAGGCGCCGGAGAAAATTTGCAGGCATTGCCGCGGCTCCGGAGTTTTAAAAAAATCGGAGACGATTGACATAGATATCCCCGCGGGAATCCGCGACGGCGAGGCAATCAAGTTTACCGGGCTGGGAGAAGAAGTCGCTAAAGGGCAGGCGGGAGACCTTTACGTCCGGATTCGCGTTTTGCCGCACCATGCTTTCCGCCGCGAAGGGCTTGATATTTTAACGGACTTGTATTTGCCGGTATCGAGCATGCTTTTGGGAGGGGAAGAAATCATAGAGACGTTGGAAGGAAAAATTTTAGTGTGCGTTCCGGAGCTTTCAAAATCAGGCGATTTTCTAAGATTGCGCGGGAAGGGGGTGCCGAAAATGAGAGGGAGTAGAGGAGATCTTCTAATTCGGCTATTCCAAAAACTTCCGAAAAAACTTTCGCATCAGGCGAAAAAACTCCTTTCGGATTTGGAGAAAGAAGGATTATAATATCTTTATGCAATCTTTTTTGTCTTTAATTAAAAACCCGGCTTGGGACGCCGTTTTGGTGTTTATGCTGGTGGCCGCTGGATTTTTTTGGGGCATTTCCGGCGGAAAGAAAAAGATGGCTTTGGGAATTTTGGCTCTCTATGCCCTGCTTGTTATTTTCCCTTACATCCCAATTGATGAGATTTTTATGTTCCGCGCCGGAATTTTTCTGGCGCTTCTTTTGTTGCTTGCGCTCTTTTTAATACGCTCTTTCAGGGGCGCGGCGGGGTATTACGGCGGGCTTTGGTGGGAGATTTTGGTTTTATCAATTTTAGCCGCCGGATTTTTTGTCGCGTCTATAATAAAACTTGCTCCGGAAGACGTTATAAAAAACAACATCTTAAACCTCTCGCCGTGGGTTCTGCAAGTTTTTGCCTCTTCCGCCTACGCCAAATTGTGGTTTATCCTCCCCATCTTCGGCGTTCTTTTTCTTTAATTTAGCGGGCCTTGCGGGAGCGCAGCGGGCGGCGCTCCCATTTTTCGGTTTTGGAGCGGCGCTTTCTATCCAGCGCTTTTTTGGTTAAATCATCGCCGTGAAAATACCGCGCCCCTTTTCTTACGCGCTTTTTCATGATTTTATTTTAGCATATTTCTAAAGTGTCCGCCCACCAGGAATCGAACCTGGAACCTTCTCCTTAAAAGGGAGCTGCTCTGCCAATTGAGCTATGGGCGGTTGTTTAATTTGGGCGGATTTAACTAATTCTACACGATTTTTGCGGCCCTTGCAATATCCGGGCAGCTTGTGCTAAGGTGTATTTAGAGAGTATTTATAGAAAAGGAGGGCCGAAAAATGAAGCGATGGAAATGGTTTTTGTTGGTTTTTGCGTTGACGGCTTATGCGTTGCTTGTGAGCGGTTGCGCTGCTATGTCTACGGCGCTACGCTACAAGGATTTAAGCGTCCAAGCGCGGCTAGCAGAGACGGTGTTTAGGAAGCCGATTCCGGCGTCTCAAAAAATCGTCTGGATAGAGCTCGGAGACACCAGCGGGATGGACGTTAAACTTAGCGATTTAGCTGGACTGATGAACGCCAAGGGCTACAAAGTGGTAAGCGACCCGGAAGAGGCGAATATCTGGCTTCAGTCAAATGTTCGCTATTTGGGAGACGCTTCCACGCCGGCGATTCAGGAAGCGATGCATGCCAGCTACGGCGGACCAATTCTCGGCGCCGGTGCCGGCGCAATTATCGGAGGGTTGGCGAGTAATAGCCCCAACGCACCTTTTGTGGGCGGTTTCATCGGCGGCGCGATTGGTCAGGCGGCAGAATGGATTGCAGGGGAGCTGGTTAAGAAAGTTGTGTACGCAGTTATCGTCGACATTCAAATATCAGAAAAGACCGGGCGATCCGTGACTGAAAGACAAACAGCCAGAATCCAGCAGGGCACGGGCAGTAGCGTTCAGCAGGATACCGGCGCTTACGACAGCGATCGGCTTATATACCGCAACCGTTTGAGCGCAACAGCCACCCAAGTTAATTTGGATTTTGAGACGGCCAAGCCAGCTCTTATCAGGCGAATCACGGAGAGCATCGCCGGGATGCTCAACTAAACGCAAGCAAGCTTGTTCCCGGCATGCCCCCTTGACCTTCGGGGGCTTTTTTTGTTTTGCTACATTAAAAATTATGCTAAAATAAAGCTGTATGGCTTTAGAGAAGCCCAAAGTTTTTAATAGTCAAGAAGAAACCCCGGCGGGAGCGAAAGAGATTGACGCATTTTCCGGCGCGCTGGAGGAGCTTTTTTTTGTAGAACGTCCTAACCTGAAAAAGAGCATGCCCGAGGCCAAGGCGCCCCTGGAAGATTTTTTAAAAAATCACGGCATCAAGGGTGTTTGGATTTACTATCCATGGAAAAACGCCGTTGTGCATACTTTGCCGGAGGAACTCTATTTTAAACTGCGCACCGCGCGCAATCGCAATATTATCACCGAAGACGAGCAAAGAAATTACCGCAACGTCAAAATCGGCACCGCCGGATTATCCGTCGGCTCCGCCATCGCCGAAGTTCTAAGCGGCACCGGTGGCCCTAAAATTTTAAAGATCGCAGACCCGGACGTTGTAGAACTGACTAACCTTAATCGCATAAAAGCAACCTTGCTTGATGTTGGCAGCGAGAAGACGGAAATTACCGCGAAACAAATATGGGAGCTAGACCCTTTCGCGGAAATATATTGTTTGGATGGAGGAATCAATAAAAATAATATAGAGGAATTTATATCGGGCGAGCCGAAACTGGATATTTTTATTGACGAGATGGACGATTTGGAAATGAAATTTTTATCAAGAATTATTTGTGCTAAAAATGGAATACCAATTTTAATGGCAACTGATAACGGAGAAGGCGTGATACTTGACGTTGAGCGGTATGATCTGGACCGAAATTACCCGCCATTCCATGGACTTTTGGGCAATTTAAAAATTGAGGATTTGGCTGGTTTGAGCAGGCGACAATGGGTTGAGATGGCAATAAAAATAATCGGCGCTGACTATCTAGTTGAAAGATTGAAAATATCTTTGGCCGAAATTGGAAAAACTTTATCGGGAGTTTCCCAGCTTGCTACTGGGGCGAAAATAAGCGGAGCGGCCGTAGCTCGCGCCGTGAGATTAATAGCCAACAAAGAAAACCTGGCCTCTGGCAAATATAAGCTTAATCTAGAAGAGTTATGCAGGATCGCTATTTAAATAAAGTAAAAAGCATATCGCGCGGCCTTACAAAGCCGGATTTTTTCTGCAACGCAAGGGGAGTTTCCTTCAGCGCGTATAAAGCCAAAGACTTGCATAACTCTCGCTGGCTAGATAAAAAGCTGCGTAAAATACTTTTAATTTTGCGCAGGTCTTATTACAGGTATGGCAAAAGGCCGCTGATTGATAGATACGACGGCAAATCCGCCATCTATTTGGTTAGGGCCAAAAAAGGAGCTTATGAAGAATGGCTAAGCTTCAGATTTACTCCCAATGACGGGAAGCCCTTAGGCGGCGGCGAGATTGAAATATACTATTCCAACGGCAGGTCGCTGTCAGTCATAGCGCGCAAGAAACTTTTTGGAGGACGGAAATCCTTTTGGAAACACATAGTTTCCACTTCCAGAATGTGCGGTGTCCCGTTATACACGCGGCACAAATATACAGCAATTTGTTTTGCGATTATATCCTACACATTTATGCTGGATAGTTTTAAAAGAAAATTGCCCTTTAAATATGCTACAGGGATTATAAGCAAGAAGCTTATAGCAGACGCGCTGACGATTAAAAAGGGCGGAATCAAAATCTCTCCGCACTTTACTCAGTCGTACAAGACTCTCCATATCGGTAAAAACTCAATTAAAATAGACAGAAATATTTATACTTATAAATTCCCGAGTTATTTTTTGGATAAAGCCCAGCTTTTGTCTCTTTTAAGAAAAATTGTAAAGGAAAAAGCTCTGCCAAAATCCACGCTGAATCTAAGGAGGCTTGGCGATTTTATTTCCAAAAATGGTAAAATAAAAGGGTTTGATCTTACAAGAGAAAAATTGCGCGCCGTCATAGATAAAAATGTTGCGGACGGGCCGGAGCTTAAATTAACTAAAATATCCGATTGGAACAGATCGATATTGAAATTGATTAAAGCAGCCGGGCTAAAATGTGTTTCGATGAGAATATAAACAAATATGCCAACAGAAATCATAAATAATATTATCAAAGCCGCGGTGCGCGCCCCTTCCGGCGACAACTCGCAGCCTTGGCGGTTTTTATTAAAAAACGATAACACTCTTTGTATTTTCAATCTTCCTGATAAAGATAATCCGGTTTTTAATTTCCGCCAGCGCGGCGCGTACGTGGCGCACGGCGCGCTTATTGAAAATGTTATCATTGCTTCGGAAACGCACGGCTACTCCACGCAGATTTCGTTGTTTCCAGGCGGAGACCCGAATTTAGTCGCGGAAATCGCGTTTAGCTCGTCTGCTCCGAAAAATAACCCTCTTTATCCTTGCATTTTTTCGCGGGCGACTAATCGTAAGCCGTACGCCGATACACCGCTTACCGCGGAACAAAAAAATATTTTTATGGAAACCGCCAAAGAATTCGGGGTTAAATTTATTCTTGCGGAGGAAAGGCCCAAGCGGGAAGCGCTTGCCCGGGCGGTGAGTTTGGCGGAGCGGATTATATTGGAACACCGCGCTTTGCACGCATATTTTTTTAATCACGTGCGCTGGACGGAGCAAGAAGAACTGCGCGAACGGTCCGGGCTGTATATCAAAACATTTGAACTTAAGCCGTTGCAATTATTAATGTTCAAACTGCTCCGTTTTTGGAGCGTCTCCAGCGCCCTTAACATCCTAGGCCTTTCAAGGTTTATAGCGAAAGAAAACTCAAAAATATATTCTTCGGGGGCGGCTTTCGGGGCGATTATCACGGCGGACACGGATAAAGATTTTATTGCCGCCGGGAGGGTTTTTCAAAGAATATGGCTTGAAAGCGCAAAAATGGGATTAAGCATGCACCCGTTTGCCGGGGTGATTTATTTGGCGCAACGCGTTTTTTCCGGTGATACGGCGACTCTTTCAAAAGCCCACAATGAAGCCGTAAAAAAAACTTATTTTGAAATTCAAAACGCACTTGGCGTTTCTTCGGGCACAATTTCCATGCTTTTTAGAATCGGGAGCGATGGCGAGCCAAGCGCCCGTTCTTCGCGCGTATATCCAGAGCTTTCCATGCTTACAGAAAAGAGATGAATACATTGGCAACGCAGCTGTATATATTTTCTTTAGATCTCATTATATTCCTTATTGTCGTTGTCGTTGACGCGCTTTTAATAGTTTTGGTCAGCCGCAGCAATCCTAAAAGCGCAACAAATAAAATTTTCGCCTTGCTGAATTTATCCACCATGATATGGCTGGCGATAACTTACGCAGTTCGCTCGCCGGAATTTTCTTCAAGTGTCTTATTGCTTTCGCGCTTGGGGATTTTTTTTGCCGCTCTTATGAGCGCACTTTTTTTTATGCTAGCCCACACTTTCCCTGCAGATAAAATACGGTTGAATAAGCCGGCATTTGTCTTGGTGATTATTTCTACTCTGATCATGCTGGTTTTAAACATTTCTCCCTATGCTTTTGTGGAAGCAGAATTTGTGGAAGGGGCGGTGCGGTTGAGGCCAGGCGCAGGATTGGTGCCATTCGCCGTAGTATCAACTTTATTCAGCGCGTTGGCGGTATACTATTTGTTTAAAAAATTCAAAAATTCCGCCGGCCAAGAAAGACAGCAGCTTAAATTGGTGTGCGCAGGGATGCTTTTAATGCTCACTTTAATAATAGCTACTATACTCGTCCCAATTATTTTTTTTAACTCGGGGAGATTTTTGTTGTTCGCGCCGCTTTACACAATGATATTTTTTGGTATGACCGCTTACGCCATCGTAAAACATCGCCTTTTCAACACCAAAGTTTTCGCTGCCGAAGCCATTGTTGCAATACTTTGGATAGTTTTATTCTCTAAAATTTTTGTGGCCCCGTCTTTAAACGAAGCGGTCATTGATATATTTGTCTTTGCGATCATCATTGTTTTTGGCATCTTGCTAGTTCGCAGCGTGTTGCAGGAAATTAAATCGCGCGAAGAAATTGAGAAATTGGCCAAGGATTTGGAGGCGGTTAACGAGAAATTGCGGAAGCTTGACGAGGCGAAATCGGAGTTTATTTCGCTGGCGGGGCATCAGTTAAGAACTCCGCTCACCGTGATTAAGGGCTATACCTCCATGCTCATAGAAGGGACTTTCGGAGAAATAAGCAAAAAAGCTCTTGCGCCGATGTGGAAAGTTTTCGCGGCCGCCAATAATTTGACGAAATTGGTGTCGGAACTCTTGGACCTTTCCCGGATTGAGTCCGGCAGGTTAAAATACGAATTTAAAAAGATTTATTTTGACAATATTATTGAGGAAGTCGTGAAAGAGTTTAAGCAGGTGTCCGACGGGAAGAGTATTGCTGTAGAATTTGTAAATAAGAATAATAGGACTTTCAGCGTATATGGAGACGCCGATAAGCTGCGCGAAGTCGTTATAAATTTGTTGGATAACGCGTTTAAATATTCAGAAATCGGGCCGATTGTCGTGACTTTAACGCCCAAAGCCAAAAGCATGCTGCTGGCGGTGGCCGACAGGGGCTTCGGCATGCCCGGAGACGAGATGCCGCGGCTTTTTCAAAAATTCGGCCGCACGGAGATAGCCAAAAAGGAGCGGCCCGACGGCATGGGCATAGGTCTTTATTTCGTCAAAAAAATCATTGACGACCACAGAGGCCGGATTTGGGCGGAGTCGCAGGGTCTAGGCAAAGGAAGCACGTTTTTCGTGGAGCTGCCTGTCAGATACGATTTTCAAGAGGACAATGAGCAATTTCTTAGCGCGCTCTGATTATGCTATGCTTATCAACATGCGCACTCTGGCCAAAGACGCGGTAAATAAAATAGGCGAGGAGATTACGTTGATGGGCTGGGTGGCTGGGAGGCGCGACCACGGCAAGATTATTTTTATTGACCTTCGGGACAGATGGGGGGTTGTGCAGGTTGTTTTTTCAGGAATGCCGTCTTCGGGAGAGCTGACTAAAATTCCGGATATCTCCCGCGATTTTGTTTTAGCTGATAAATTGCGTCCAGAATGGGTGGTTGAAATCGATGGAATAGTTAAAGAGCGCCCAAAGGGTATGGAAAATCTAGAATTAGCTACCGGCAAAATTGAAATACAGGCAACCAGATTAAAGATTTTAAGTGAAGCCAAAACGTCCCCGTTCGACGTTTTAAGCGACGGCCGTGAGATAGGCGAGGACAATCGCCTGAAATACCGCTATTTGGATTTAAGAAGGCCGCGGCTCTTAAAAAATTTAACGATGCGCGATAAAATAATTTCTTTCATCAGAGATTATTTGCATAAAAAAGATTTTATAGAAATTGAAACGCCGATTTTGACAAAGTCTACTCCTGAAGGCGCGAGAGATTATGTGGTCCCGTCGCGGCTTCATCCGGGAAAGTTTTACGCGCTTCCGCAATCTCCCCAGCAATATAAACAGCTTTTGATGGTTGCCGGGATTGAGAGATATTTTCAGATAGCAAGATGTTTCAGGGACGAGGATACGAGAGGCGACCGCCAGCCGGAATTCACTCAACTTGATTTGGAAATGAGCTTCGCGAGCCAGGAAGAAATTTTGGCTCTTACCGAAGAACTTTACGCAGACATTATTGAAACGCTTTATCCGGATAAAAAAATCTCCCAAAGGCCGTTCCCGCGGCTTACTTGCAAAGAGGCGATGGACAAATACGGCACGGACAAGCCGGATTTGCGGAAAGACAAGAATAACCCTAATGAGCTTGCCTTCGCGTTTATCGTGGATTTTCCGATGTTTGAATGGAAAGACGCGGAGAAAAGGTGGGATGCTGTGCACCACCCATTCACGAAAATCCGAAATCCGGAGCACGAAATTCGAAAAGAAAATGCAGGCAGATTAATGGCTTATCAATACGATTTTGTGCTGAACGGATGCGAGATCGGCGGGGGGTCAATCCGCGAGCATAATCCCGAAATTCTGGAGAAAGTTTTTGAGATTATGGGCAACAAAAAAGAAGACATCCGCCGCCAGTTCGGACATCTTTTGGAATCTTTTGAATACGGCGTCCCGCCGCACGGCGGGATCGCCTCGGGGGTTGACCGGCTAGTTATGATTTTGGAGCAGGAGCCAAGCATCCGCGAGGTGATCGCGTTTCCGAAAACCGGCGACGGTCGGGATCTGATGATGGACTCGCCCTCGGAGATTTCAAAAAAGCAGCTTAGAGAACTTCACATAAAAACAGCAGATTAAATGGCGTATCAGATAACCTTAGAAAAATTTTCGGGGCCGCTGGATTTGCTTTTGAACCTTGTTGAGGAAGACAAGCTTTCCATAAATGAAATTTCGCTCGCAAAAATCGCGGAGCAGTATATTGCGCATTTAAAGTCTTTGGAAGAAATGCCGAAAGAGGAATTGGCGGAGTTTTTGGTAATCGCCTCAACCTTAATGCTGATAAAATCCCACTCGCTGATTCCCGGGATTAAACTTTCAGAGGAGGAAGAATTGGATATCCATGAGCTGGAAAACAGGTTAAGAACATATAAGTTTTTTAAAGAACTTTCTTTGCATATTAAAGATTTAAATAAGGAGAATCTGCATCTTTTCGGAAGAGAGGCCTACGCCGGAATGTCAGCAGTGTTTTTTCCGCCGGAAGGGCTGACTCCGGCAGTCCTTAAAAAAACTCTGGTTGAGATTTTGGGGGCCGTTCCGCAAAAAGAGTTCCTGCCGGAGGAGGCCTTGGCAAAAACCGTTTCAATGGAAGAAAAAATGGCGGAGCTTCGCGAGCGCATCAACAAATTCATGGAATTTACTTTTTCCGCCATAGGCCTGGCCAGAACCAGCGCCTCCGGCGGAGACGAGAAACAAAGTAAAGTAGAAGTAATAGTGAGTTTCCTCGCCACTCTTGAACTTATAAGGCAGGGGTTTATGATATTTGAGCAAAAAAAATTATTTGGCAACATTGAGCTTAAGAAAAATAACAATGAATGAATTGGCTAAGAAAATAGAAGCGCTGCTGTTTGTTTCCGGCGAGGGGATGGCGATTTCGCGTCTTGCCTCGCTTCTTAAAAAAAGCGAAAAGGAGATAAGAGAATCTTTGGATGAGCTGGAAAAACATCTGGCAGGGGAGCACGCGCTCGCGCTTTTAAAAGACCAGGACAGGGCTTCTTTGGTAAGTTCCAAAGAAGTTTCAAAACTTGTGGAAGATTTCGCTAAAGAAGAATTTGACGGCGAGCTTACGCGCGCCGCGCTGGAGACGCTTACAATCATATCCTACAAAGGGCCGCTGAAACGTTTTGACATAGATTATATACGCGGTGTGAACTCCTCTTTTATAATTCGTAATTTGCTGATGCGCGGGCTGATTGAGCGCGTGCGCGACCAAAAAGATTCCCGCGCCTTTTTATACATGGTTTCGGCCGACTTTCTTAAATTTTTGGGCGTTGCTTCAATTTCCGAACTGCCGGAGTACGGAAACTTCGCCCAAAAGCTTGAAGAATTTCTTAAGACCGCTTCCGAAACGCAATGAAAATGAAGAAACCGGCAATTTTTATCTTTGCCATTTTGTTTCTTTTAATCTCCTCTTTTATAAAAGTTGAGAAAAGGGCCGCGCGGCCGTCCGCGGCTCCGCAATCTCCCGCTCCGGAGATTGAGGCGAGGTCGGCTTTAGCTAAAGATTTGGTGAGCCACGAGATTTTATTAAAAAAAAATGAAAAGGAGCCATTGCCACTGGCAAGCATCGCAAAAATCATAAGCGCTTTGGTGATTTTGGATGAAAACATGGCCGATGAAGAGGTTGCTGTCTCAAGAGACGCGATAGAAGCCCCGGAGCCAAGCTCTTTAAGGGTGAGAGAGCATTTTAAAATCGGCGATCTTTTGGCGATGGTGATAGTTGAATCTTCAAATGACGCAATTTCTGCTCTTGTTGAGCACACTATTCAAAAAGAGAACAAGAATCGGGATTGGTTTTTGGATTTAATGAGGCAAAAAGCGGAGTCCTTTGGCGCGCTTTCAATGAATTTTTACAATATCTCCGGCCTTGATATTTCAACGGATACGGCCGGCGGCTACGGCTCGGCGGAAGACGTTATGAAAATTGCCGAAGCATCGCTCGGCTCGCCTTTGTGGCAGTTCGGGGAAACAAGGGAAATAATTTCGCGCGAGGGGATACGGCACGCGCTCAAGCCGACAAACGCTCTCGCGCCGGAGCTCACGCCGCTCATCGGCGCCAAAACCGGATACACGGATTTAGCCGGCGGCAATTTGCTGGTTATCGTTGAATATCCAATCGGCCGCCCCCTCGGCATCGTCGTTTTGGGCTCTTCGGAGCAGGGCCGTTTTTCAGACGCCAAAAGGATTTTGGAGTGGATAAAATTATAAAAATAGATTTAGAACATACAAATTTATTGTATGCAAATCAACCGATCGGTTATATTGCACACCATAGAATACAAGTAATAAAAACCCCTTATAAAATAAGGGTTTTTGCATACTTGACTTTTAATTAAAATAGGAGTATAATTGCAAATAGAAAAATCAGGAAAGGGAGGGTAATTTCATGTCTGAAAAATTAATGGCAGGTTTCGCGGTTTTATTCACGATAGCGGTACTGGTGGGTGTTTATATTAGCCAAAGGCCAACGAAAGTTTCGTTGACCGCTGAACAGTTTTCGGCCCGGTTTGCCGAAGCCAATCGGCAGGCTGATGTGACCTCGCAGCTCCGTGCGGCGGAGAGGGGAGATTTGATTAAGATGAGAAACGGTGAAGTTGCGGCTGTTTTGCGCGGCGTTAAAGAAGAATCCACACTTCTTGCTTGGGGGAGTTGTAATGAAAGCATGATTGAATATCCGTTGGATTTGCTTTCACGGCGCGCTGATGAGGTGGTGAAGTATTACCCCCCGTCGCCTAAGTACGCGGAAGTAGCGGCTCTTTATATACGCTGCGAACGGGTAAAGTAGTTTTAAGAGCCTGTTTCTTGCGGAGACTCAAAAAAGAGTTTTCGCGGAAACCGGCTATTTTTTATTCTAAAAAATGTTAAAATAAAGCCAAATGCAGGATACTATTTTAAACATCTATAAAGTGCTTGGGCTGGGGGGGTTCGCGTTTTTCTTGGGTGTGGCGCTGACGCCGATTCTGACGCATTATCTTTATAAATACAAAATGTGGCGGAAGGACGCGCGCACCACCGCGCCCGACGGCGCGCCGACGCCGATTTTTAACCAGCTCCACAAGGAGCGCGAAACAAAGGCCCCGCGGATGGGGGGCATCTTAATTTGGGCGACGGTTCTCGCTGTTGCCGCGATTTTCAGGATTTTGCCGGTCATTTCCGACGACCCGATTTTTTTAAAGCTTAATTTTCTCTCCCGCGGGCAGACCTGGGTGCCGTTGGGGATTTTATTTTCCGGGGCTATGGTCGGGCTTTTGGACGACTTGCTCCTTGTGTTTCAAAAAGGCGCTTACCGCGGAGGAGGGCTTACTTTTACCAGAAGACTTCTTTTAATCACTATTATCGCGGCTCTGGGGGCCTATTGGTTTTATTTTAAATTGGGGCAGGATTCGATTTTTATTCCCGGGATTGGAGACTTATGGCTGGGAGTTTATTTTATCCCGCTTTTTATTTTGGTTATGTGGGCGACTTTTTCGGGCGGGGTAATTGACGGCTTGGACGGCCTCTCCGGCGGAGTATTCGCTTCAATTTTTGCGGCTTACGCCGGCATCGCATTTTTTCAAGACCAGATAAACATCGCGGCATTTTGCGCGGTTATCGCCGGCGCAATTTTGGCGTTTTTGTGGTTCAACATCCCGCCCGCCCGATTTTATATGTCCGAGACGGGAATTATGGCCCTTACCACAACTTTGGCAACTGTGGCTTTTCTTACGAACGCGGTCGCTGTTTTGCCAATCATCGCCTTCCCGCTGGTTTTGGAATCGCTCTCTGTAATTATCCAGCTTTCCTCAAAAAAACTTTTTGGTCGCAAGGTGTTTTTGGTCGCCCCGATACATCATCATTTTGAAGCGATTGGCTGGCCGGCGGAAAAGGTCGTTATGCGCTTTTGGATTCTCTCCGTTGTTTTTGCGATTTTCGGCATGATTTTACATTTTGTAAGCAGAGTTTAAATTATGGCTTTTTCTATTTTGATAAAAAACGGGACAGTGATAGACGGCTCTGGAAATGCTCCCTATTCGGCAGATATTGGTGTCTCGGCTGACCGCATCGCAAAAATCGGAAATCTTTCTGGCGAGGCGGCCGAACGGATTATTGACGCTACCAATCTCTACGTAACTCCGGGTTTTGTGGATATTACCAACCACTCCGACGTTTACGGAACGCTTTTTTTTGTGCCTTCTCAAGAAAGCTTATTGCGGCAAGGAGTAACGACAATTTTGGTCGGAAATTGCGGAGAATCTTTGGCGCCGGTGGCGAGGCGCGAATCGCTTTTGGGGCTTGAGCGCTGGACAACCGGATTTTCTGTGCCGATAAATTGGAATTCCCTCTCGGAATACTATGAAAACATAGAGCGTTTGGGCGTCGGGGTTAACGTCGCGACATTGGTAGGCCACGAGACCTTGAAAAGAAACGCGAATTCCAAAGAGGAGCGGCTGTTTCTTTTAGAAAAATCCTTTTCTGAGGGCGCTTGGGGGATGAGCAGCAATTTTTCTTTCGCGGATTGGAACGGAGACGAGGAGGGCGAGCTTCTTGGATTGCTCGCCGCCGTAAAAAAACAAGGCGGGCTTTACAAAGTGCATATCCGCGACGAGGGCAAAAACTTTCTGCCGTCCGTGTCCTCCGTGGTTTCCTTGGCGCGCGAAAGCGCCGCGCGCACGGTAATCTCACATTTCAAAGCGGTCGGCAGGGGAGCTTGGGCGGACTTTGAGGGAGCGCTTGGGATAATAAACGCCGCCCAAAATGAAGGAGTGGCAATATCCTTTGATGTCTTCCCGTATCTGCGCACTGGTTCAATGCTTGTTTCTCTCCTGCCGGCCTGGGCAAGGGAGGGCGTGAGCGAAGACGTTTTAAGAAAACTGGGAGACCCGGCAATATCGGCAAAAATCCTGGCCGAACTTAAATCGGCAACGCTGCACCCAGAAAGAATTCTTATTGCATCCGCTCTCAACGACAAAAGTGTCGTCGGCAAGGATTTGGGAAAGCTTTCGGCGCGCGCCGGCATTGAGCCGGAAATACTTATGGTTGAGCTTTTAAAGATAAACGGCCTGAACATTTCCGTATTTGGCAAAACCTTAAGCGAACCAAATTTGCTTACGGGCGCGAAATATGCCGGGAGCATAATCGCTTCCGACGGCGCCGGATATGATGTTGCAGAGAGCCGTTTCGGGAACTTGGCGCACCCGCGGTCTTTCGGCGCTTTCCCGAGATTCTTTAATTTAATATCTGCCAGGGCGAAAATTCCTTTGGGCGACGCCGTCGCTAAAATAACTTCTTTGCCGGCGAAGGCCGCAGGTTTTTCCGATCGCGGCTTTTTGAAACCGAAATATATTGCCGACGTCGCCATTTTCCATCCCGAGGAATTTAAAGACAGCGCGACTTATAAAAACCCTTACAGATACGCATCCGGACTCCGTTTTCTCTTGATTTCGGGCAAGCTTGCTATTGAGGAGGGGGCGGTTTTGCCGGAAAGGCACGGAGTGGTTCTAAGAAAAAAATGAAATGAGGAGGGCCGGCTCATACGACAAAATATTTTTCTTCCTTTCCATTTTTCTTACGCTTTTCGGGCTTTTTATTTTGGCATCTGCGTCAATCGGGTTTTCAATGTCCAAATTCGGCTCGCCGTATTATTATTTTCTGCATCAGGTTCTCTACGGCGTTTTGCCGGGGCTCGCGTTGCTTTACGCAACCTATAAAATCCCTTACGAAAAATGGAAAAAATTCGCGCTGCCCCTGCTGCTTTTGGCGATTTTTCTGATGTCTTTGGTTTTAATCCCCGGCATCGGGCTTCTCCATGGCGGCGCGAGGCGCTGGCTGGCATTTGGAAGCGTGTCTTTCCAGCCAGCTGAGTTTTTAAAGCTTGCTTACATTGCGTATCTCGCCGCCTGGATTGAATCCAAATCAAAATCCATCGGCTCTTTTAAATTCGGCCTTTTGCCGTTTGCCATCATGAGCGCTTTCATCGCTTCTTTTTTAGTCATGCAGCCGGACATCGGAACTTTGGTGGTTTTGATGATTTCGGTTTTGGCGCTCTTCTTCATAAGCGGAGGAAGCTTTAAACAAATAGCTTTGCTTTCCGCCATCGGACTGGTTATTATAAGTGTACTTATAGCCGTTGAGCCTTACCGAAAAGAACGTTTGAAAGTGTTTTTAAACCGCCAGAGCGATCCACAGGGGAGCGGTTACCAGATAAACCAGGCGCTTATCGCCGTGGGGTCTGGCGGGCTTTTCGGCAGAGGGCTCGGGCTTTCTCGCCAGAAGTTCAGCTATTTGCCCGAGCCGATAGGGGATTCTATTTTCGCGGTTTTCGCAGAAGAGCTAGGGTTTTTGGGCGCGATTTTGCTTCTTGGGGCGTTTCTTTTATTTTTTTTGAGGGGCATGTGGGTGGCAAACCGCGCGCCGGATCTTTTTGGGAAGCTCTTGTGCGCCGGAATTTTATTTTTAATTATGTTTCAGGTTTTAATAAACATATCCGCCATAATCGGGCTCCTGCCGCTTACGGGGATACCGCTTGCTTTTGTAAGCTACGGCGGTTCGTCTTTGGCGCTTACTTTGGCCGAAGTCGGCATTATTCTTAACGTTTCCAAAAGAAAAATATGAAAGTAGTTCTTACTGGCGGCGGAACCGGCGGGCATTTCTACCCATTGATTGCTGTCGCCAGATCCCTTAAAAAGATTGCCGAATCCGAGAACATAGCGCGGCTGGATTTATTTTTTATGTCCGATGAGCCTGCGGACAAAGAACTTTTGCTGGCCGAGGGCATAAAATTCATAAAAATCCCGGCGGGCAAAATGAGGAGATATTTTTCCCTAAGATATTTGCCGGATACCCTAAAGACCGTTTTCGGCGCACCTTGGGCTATTTGGAGGGTGTATTTTTTGATGCCGGACGTAATTTTTTCAAAAGGCGGGTACGCCAGCTTCCCGACTTTGCTCGCCGCGCGCGTTTTAAAAATACCGGTCATAATCCACGACTCCGACGCCATTCCGGGGCTTGTGAGCCGCTGGGCTGGCGGGTGGGCACAAAGGATAGCGCTTTCATTCGCCGAGGCGGCGAAATATTTCCCCGGCAAAAACGCGGCCGTGACTGGCAACCCCGTCCGCCAGCAGATAATCGGCGGGAATCTGGCGGAGGCGGTTGAATATTTTAAATTGGAAGAAGGAGTTCCTACGATTTTGGTTTTGGGCTCGTCGCAGGGTTCGGAGAAAATAAACGAAACCGCGCTCGCGATGCTCCCGGAGGCAGTTAAAAAATATCAAATCATACACCAGACCGGCAAAAATAATTTTGGAGACGTTTCGGGGCGCGCGCGCGTCATTCTGGCAAAAAGCGAATACAAGAGCAGATACCATCCTTACGGCTTTTTGGGGGAAGGGGAGCTCAGAAACGCTTCCCGGGCCGCAAACCTCATCGTTTCAAGGGCTTCTTCCATGATTTTTGAGATAGCTGCTTGGGGAGCCCCAGCGATTTTAATTCCCCTGCCTTCGGCGGCGCAGGACCACCAGCGGGAAAACGCCTACATTTACGCAAGGTTCGGCGGAGCGGAAGTGCTAGAGGAAACAAACCTTGCTCCGCACCTGCTTCTTTCGGAAATAGACAAAATTTTGGCGGCCCCAGAGAAAACTCAAAAAATGAAACTCGCCGCGCAGGCCTTCGCTCGTTTGGACGCTGCCGATAAAATCGCAAAAGAAATAATTAAATTAGGAATTCATGAATAGCAGCAAAGTATGAAATATTAAACTATTAAGCGATAAGGTTCTGAAAATAATAAATCAATTTGCCATTTGTAATTTCTTCACTGACAAAAATCTCAACGAACGGATCTATTTGAAGCAGATTGCACAAAAATTTAATTTCGCTTTCGCACGGGAAAGGATGAACCCATACGCTTTTTTGAAGAGGGAAAAAGTTAAGTTCTCGCAATTTTTGCTGGAAAGCGCGCCGGGCTAATTTATATTTTTCCGGAATATCAAATGATACCACCCGCCATTTGCCGTCCCACTTTTGCGGATTTTCTATTTCTAATGTTTCCAATAAAAATTTTTTACTAACCAAACGTCCTTTTTCAGTAAACTGATATATTAAAGACCCATCGCTGTTTTCTTTTTTAAGTTCAAATATACCGCGTTTTTTAAGTGTATAAAAACGTTCCCATAATTTCCGGTAGCGGTCTTTCTGCTCCCTCCGGTGTGCAGTGGCGTTCTTTCCTAAGATTTTTACTAGCCCTGGGGCAACAAAAGCGACGGTAATGACGCCGCCAAGCAAAGCAATGGCTAAAACCGCTTTAGATACGGAAGTTGCTGTCGGGTGTTTATCCATAAACCCTTTGATCCGCGCTTTATATTGGTCAGTTACATTAGGGTCTTTGAAGTAAATAGGCCGATGTTTTGGCATATAAATCTATAGTATACAAAAAAACCGATCGGTCAAAATATACACTATGATTTTTGGCAAAGAACATTATTATAATAAGCACAAGGCCGAAAGCAATCATTAAAAACCATCTTTTACCATTGCGATGTCAAATATACATGTAAGAACAAGGTTTGCCCCAAGTCCCACAGGGTTTTTGCATGTCGGCGGGCTTCGTACCGCTTTGTATAACTACCTTTTTGCCAGGCAAAACGGAGGCCAGTTTATTTTGCGTGTAGAAGACACAGACCGCACCAGAATTGTGGAGGGAGCAGAGGAGAATATTATTGAAACATTGCGGATATTCGGACTTGATTTTGACGAGGGGCCAGTCAGGCAATCAGAACACTTAGAAAGATACAAAGAATGCGCAAAAGAACTGCTTGCGAAGGGGGTTGCCTATGAAGATGGCGATGCCGTCAGATTTAAAATGCTGAAAGACGGCATTACTAGCTTTACCGACATCATTCACGGCGAAATCCGGATAGAAAATAAAACACAGGAGGATTTTGTGATTTTAAAATCGGACGGTTTCCCGACTTATAATTTAGCCCATTTGGTTGACGACCACGATATGGCAATCACGCATGTCATAAGGGGCGACGAATTCATCTCTTCAATGCCGAAATATATCGCGCTACACAAGGCATTCAGCTGGGAGCTTCCCCAATATGCCCACCTGCCGCTGATTTTGGATAAAAACAGGGCGAAACTTTCAAAGAGAGAAGGGGAGATGGCTGTTAAAGATTTTTTAGACGACGGATACCTCAAAGAAGCTATTTTGAATTTCGCGGCGCTTTTGGGATGGCATCCAGCACCGGAGCAAAGCTCGGTGCTGGGCAAGCTCCTAGAGAAAGAGATTTTTTCTAAAGAAGAATTAATAAAAGAATTTAAGCTTGAACGTGTTCAGAAAGCCGGGGCGATTTTTGACACGGCGAAGCTTGATTGGATGAATGGAGAATACATCCGCAAAAAATCGCCTCGGGAGCTTTTAGAGCGCATTATGGAAGCCGGTCTTCCACTTGGAAGTCCGGCTTCCAAGCCCGAATATTTGGAGAAAATCATCGCTTTAGAACAATTCCGCCTCAAAAAACTCTCGGAGTTTCCGGAAAAAACCAACTATTTTTTCAAAGAACCGGAATACAACACCGCGCTCTTAAAGTGGAAAAATATGTCGGATGCTGAAATTAAAAAATCTTTAGAGATTTCAAAAAATATTTTAGAATCTCTTGGCGCTCAAGATTTCACAAAAGAAAATCTGGAAAAAATATTTTTGGATAAAGCCGAAGATTTGAAGGATAGGGGAGAGCTTCTTTGGCCCCTCCGGGTCGCCCTAACCGGCAAAAAGGCCTCCCCGAGCCCGTTTGAGATTATGGAGATTCTAGGCAAAGACAAAAGCATCGCCCGCGTCGCATCGGCTTTAAATATGCTAAAACCCCATTAGAAATATTGTTTCTAACGGGGTAAAATAAGGTTGTGAGACTAATTTTTAAAACCATTGGGGTGGCGGCGCTTTTGGCGCTGGTTTTTATAGCGCCGGTTTTTGCTGCGGATGAAAATGATTTAAAAAACCAGATTGAGCAAAAAAACAAGGAAATCCAGCAATTGGAGACGGAGATTAAGCGGTATCAGGAAAGCATAGAAGAAGCAGAATCAACCACTAATACCCTCAAAGGCGAGATAAAACGGCTGGATAACGAGGTTAAAAAATTAAACGCGCAAATCTCACTTACAGAGAAGCGCATCTCAAAAAAAGAGCTGGAAATAAAAGAGTTAGGCAAAAACATCACTGACACCTCGGCGTCCATAAAAAACCGCCAAGTGGCGCTTGCCAAGATATTGGAGGGGTTAAACGCAAGAGAGAGCGAGGGAATTTTGGCCGCGCTTTTGAAATATGACACAATGTCGGATTTTTTTGACGAGCTTGAGCGTATAAAATCTTTAAATGAAAGCATACACGAGAATTATGAGGAATTAAAAACGCTGAAGCTTAGCTTGGAAGACCGCAAACAGAAGGCAGAGGCGGCTCGGCGGGATTTAAAAAATCTTCAGAACGAGCTTCTGACGCAGCGCGAAATCCAAAAAGACGCAAAGGCGGAAAAAAATAATTTACTTGCCGCAACGAAAAATCAGGAAACGCTTTACCAAAAATTGCTTAAAGACCGAGAAAGGCGCCGCGCCGAAATTTACGAGGAGATAAAACAAATAGAAAACGAGCTAAAAAAACAGATAGATTTCGGCTCTTTGCCGACTTTCAGCAGCGGAATTCTTTTAAACCCGATTGATGGAGGAGTAATCACCCAAGAATTCGGCCGTACGTCGTTTTCCAAATATACCGATGTTTATGGCGGCAACGGGCACAATGGAATAGATTTCAGGGCGGCTGTCGGCACACCGGTGCGCGCCGCCGAGAGCGGCGTAGTCAAGGCAACCGGCAATACCGATTACATTTGCTCCAGAGGATCGTATGGCAAATGGGTTTTAATGGAACACCCCAACAAGCTGGCGACTCTCTATGCGCACCTTTCTTTGGTCAGGGTCGGAGCTAGACAAGAAGTGCAAAAAGGCGATATAATTGGATATAGCGGAAACACCGGTTACACCACGGGCCCGCACCTTCATTTTACGGTTTACGACTCGCGCACAGTGCAGTTGAGAAAAAGCAGGATCTGCGGGGTTTTACCGTATGGAGGGTACCTTGATCCGGCAAATTATTTATAAGGATTAAAAAAGATTGAAATAAGATGCAAAAGCAAAAGCAAGGTTTTGTGCAAATAATAGTCATAGCGGTGCTTTTGGTGGTAATACTAAGTCTTTTGGGAGTCTCCTTAAACTCACTTTTTTCCAACCCGGTTCTTCGGGAGAACTTTGGTTTTTTGGGGCGGTGGTTGGGGATACTTTGGGATAATTATCTTTCTGCAGTCTTTAATTATTTTTGGAATATCTGGGTCAGCATTTTTTGGCAACCGTTTTTGGATACGATGAAGGGCTTTCAAAATGGTATAAATCCTTTTACCCCGACAAACCCATAAGCTAAGGGTCGCAAAAGGCATCTTGTGCGAACCTTGTTGTTATAGAGTAAAACCGCAGTTTTTGCTATACTCCCCTCATGCGCACTTCTTACTCGGCGCTGGCGACATATCAGCAATGCCCGCAAAAGTTTAAATTTCAAATCATAGACAAAATAAAGGCGCCGAAGTCGCCGGAGGCGCTTTTCGGAAGTTCCGTGCATGGGGCGCTTAAATTTATGTTTTCGCGCGACCCCCTGTTCCCCACCCTAGACGAGGTTTTGGTTAATTTTTCCGAGAATTGGAAAAGCGCCGCAACTAAAGCGTCCAAAGCTTTGGCATCAGAACTCGCGCAAATCTACGACGAAAGCGGGCGGAAGATGCTCAAAACGTTTTTTAAATCAAACCCGCCGTGGAATTTTTCCGTCGTGGATACAGAATCGCGCTTTGAGGTTTTACTGCCGGACGCGGAGACCCAGGAAGCGCATATTTTGGCCGGCATCATAGACCGGATTGATAAAATCGGCGACGGGGAATACGAAATTATAGATTATAAAACAAATAGAAAGCTCCCCTCGCAGGAGGCGGCCGATCAGAATTTACAAATGTCGCTCTACCACATGGCGCTTACGCGCAGATGGCCAAGCATTTCTCCGGATAAAATCAAGCTCTCGCTTTATTTTTTAAAACACGACGAAAAGATATCTTCCAAAAGAACCGCCGATGACCTGTCCGCTACAAGAAATTCTGTTTTAAAAACGATTAGACAAATCAGTCAAAGCCAGGCGCAAAATAATTTCCCCACTGTTGTCTCCGCGCTTTGCGACTGGTGCCCCTATAAGCCGATTTGCCCGGCTTGGAAGCATTTATATACAAAAACAGAACTTCCTGTTCCAGATGAAGCCGCATTGCAAGATGCGCTTAAAGAATATTTCGCTATTAAAGAAACGGACAATAAAAACGCGGCACGCGTTAAAGAATTACAAGAGATTATAAAGACCTATATGGATGCCCAGAGGATTGACCGCGTTTTTGACGACCGTGGCTACTTTGTTTCAAAAAAACTCCAGCAGAGATTTAAATACGATTTTGACAAAGTGCGCGAGATTTTATTCGCAAACGGCCTGGCGGACAAGTGGGAAGCTATTTTAGATGCGGACGAAGCCAAGCTTAAAATCATTTTAAAAGAACTTCCCTCTCCCATCCGCCAGCAAATCTCCGACCAGCGCGTTTTGTCAAAAGAATTCATTGTCTTGACTTCTTCATTAAAACCAGCTAAACTTCCTTAATATGGCGCATACAAAGGCGGGAGGTTCTACGCAGAATAATAGGGACTCCCAACCAAAATATTTAGGAATAAAGCTATACGCCGGAGAAAAAGCCAAGCCCGGCGCGATTTTGGTGCGCCAGCGCGGCACCAAATTCATCCCCGGAGCGGGGGCCAAAATCGGCAAAGACGACACGATTTACGCGGTGGCGGAAGGAATTGTTAAATTTGAAACAAAAAGAAAAACAAGGTTTGACGGATCTAGGAAGCGGATTCACAAAGTATCTGTAGTTTGATTTCCTCTTTCCCTAGCACGATTCTGGCGTTGTGCTTGCCGGTTGTTTTGATCGGCTCTTCAATTTTCACCATCTCCTCATTTAAATTCGCCGGCATAGGGAAACCTAATGCTTTCAGCGCGTCTAAGATTTCTTTTGCGGAGACGGCGGCATACAATTTCCCATTTTTGTAGGACTTTTTTCTGACCGCTATCCCCTCTTGCCCGTCCGGCAGGCGGGACTCCGCAATGGCGGTTTTTAAAGCATGGAATTCCTTGTTGTCGTGCTCTCTTTGCGTTTTTTTGCTTTTTGCCTCCGCCTCCGTTTTTTTTATATTTTCCTCTGTTGCCGGCGCGGCGAGATTCCGCAAAATCAAAAAATTCCGCGCATATCCGTCGGAGACGTCTTTTATGTCCCCTTTTTGGCCAAGTTTAACAACGTCTTTGAGCAGTATGATTTTCATTTCCAGTTGTTTAAAATATCTACCGCGCGTTCCATAACATGGTCTCTTCCGGTATTCGTGTCTTCTTTGGCTGTTTTAACTTCAATGTCCGGCGTAAGCCCTCCCTCGGAGATAGATTGGCTTTTCGGCGTGAGCCATTTGGCTATGGTGACTTTCAGAGAGGTATTCGCGGTAAGCGGAACCAACTCTTGAACGGAAGCTTTCCCGAACGTCCGCTCGCCAATCAGTTTCGCGACGCCGTGGTCGCGGAGCGCCCCCGCCAAAATTTCAGAAGCCGAAGCCGAACCCTGGTTTACCAATATGACCATCGGGATATTTTTAAAGGCGTAATACCCTCTGCTCCGGTGGATTACTCTTTTGGATTTGCTCCCGAAGTCCTCCTGCACAACTGTTTCTCCTTGCGGCAAAAACCAGCTGGCCATATCTACGGCCGCTTCCAGATAACCCCCGGGGTTATTGCGCAAATCTATAATGAGTTTGGTGCGGCCTTTTTCAATCATCTCCCGGAGAGCGTCTCTGAATTTTCCTGGAGAATTTTCAGAGAAATTATAAAGCTTGATTACGAAAATGTCCCCCAAATCTTTTTCTCCCTCGCCGCCCTCACCGCCGGCGATTTTGCTTTCCGTATCCACCACTGGTATTTTAATCACGTCGCGCGTAATTTCTATGATGCGGCTTTCGTCTTCTCCGTTTCTCAAAATAGTCAGTTTCACTTTAGTGCTTTTCGGGCCGCGGATAAGCCGTACCGCTTTTTCAACGCTGATGTCGGAGGTGATGCGGTCGTCTATTTTAAGAATTTTGTCCCCCGCCTTGATGCCGGCCTTCTCTGCAGGCGTGCTTTTTAACGGCGCCACGACTACCAAGATTTCTCGTCTTATGGCAATTTCCATTCCCACGCCCTCAAATTCGCCTTTTATGTCGCTTTTAAAAATTTTATTTTCTTCCGGATTGAAAAATACTGTATATGGGTCGCCCAAGGATTTAATCATTCCCGCTATCGCGCCGTAAACCATCTCTTTTCTTTTAACCTTGTCTATGTCCACGAATTTTCCCTCCGCGATGTTCCAGGCGTGCCAAAATTCCGAAAAGTCAACTTCTTCTCTATCGGTGCCTATTTGGGGTGCTGTGTTTAAAATTCCAGAAATTTTACCCTCCGCGGGGGTTTTTACGCCAAGATAAAACCCAAGCGCGAATATTGAGGCCAAAACCACCGCCGCGATGAGCGCAAAGCCGAGGCGTTTTTTTATGTCCATATTTGGTTATTATCGCAAAAAAATATTTATATTACAATATGCTCTAAATGTTTTAATTATGTGCATTATCCTTCACTTGATTTTTTAAACGCTTTTGGCAGAATTGATATATATATGATGCTAGCGCTTATTAAAGCACCACTTAAATTAAAGACTTATTTAAGAAAATTTCAATTTGAAGAAAATTTTAATCTCTTTTCAGCTCTCGCTGCGGGAAGCGAAACGTTGCTTAATTTCTATGATGTAGGTGGGAGAAAGTATGCAAAGTATATAAATGAGTTTTGGACTGCAAAACAGCGACAGGCATCTTCATTACATGAAATTTCTTACCGAGCTTGCTTTAAACCACAATTACCGCGCTTTTTTATTGAACTATTAAGCAAAAAAGGCGATCTAGTTTATGATCCATTCGGCGGTAGAGGCACTACCGCAATAGAAGCTGGTTTATTAGATAGACAAGTGGCATCAAATGATATAAATCCTCTAAGTAAGGTTTTGGCGTATCCACGTTTTTTTATTCCTACTGTAGGAGAAATTGTAAACAGATTAGACATTATTCCTTTGGCTTATAATATTAATGCGGATATAGATTTATCGATGTTTTATCACCCCAAAACAGAATCAGAAATTTTGTCTTTGAGGAATTATCTATTAGGCAGGCAACATAAAAAATTAGAAGATAAATTTGATTTGTGGATTCGCATGATTGCTACAAATAGATTAACAGGTCATTCTAAAGGTTTTTTTTCAGTATATACATTACCACCGAATCAGGCTGTTTCTCCTGCAAATCAAGTTAAAATAAATATAAAAAGAGAACAAAAACCAGAATATAGAAATATGAAACAAATTATTTTAGAAAAGACTTCTAATCTGCTTAGAAATATAGATGCAGAAGAAAAAGAGGTCTTAAGGCGCGCGGGCAATAGTGCATTATTTTTAACACAAGACGCAAGGCGAACTCCGGAAATTTATAATAATTCTGTGCAGTTAGTTGTCACTTCGCCGCCGTTTTTAGATGTAGTCAATTACTCTCAAGATAATTGGTTGAGGTGTTGGTTTAATGGTATTAATGATAAGCAGATTTCTAAAAATATCACAATGTGTAGGAACATAAATACGTGGATTAATGTTATGCGGGCGGTATTCGATGAGTTATTTAGAGTTGTAAAAAAAGGAGGATGGGTGGCCTTTGAGGTAGGAGAAGTTAGGAGCGGCACGATAAATTTGGAAGAGCATGTTATACCAATGGGGCTGGCAGCTGGATTTGAATGCGTGGGTATTTTGGTCAATATGCAAACTTTTACAAAGACATCGAATATATGGGGGATAAAAAATAATATTAGAGGCACTAATACAAATCGCGTTGTAATTTTTTATAAAAAATAATATGAATAATCTTAGTTATACAAAAAATTTAGAAAACGTTATAAAACAAATGCTATTTCCATTAAAAGGTATACCTTTTAATCTTGTTATAGAAAATATATCCGGTAAAAAAATTTTACCTTTTAATAAAAACGATAAAAAAGACGTAATACTTCTGAAGGATTTAAAAAGGGTAGCAAAAATAGCAGGAATACAAATCAATAAAACCGGCATAATGCGGGCTAGGCCCAATGAAGTTGGGAACGACGTAGAGCCGTTCGTTAAAAAAGCATTATTATCTATCGGTTATGAGGCATATACACCGCGAACCATAAAAAGCAAACAGAAAAAAACAATGGGTTACCCGGATATAGAATTTATAGATAAATTCAATAGGACTAGTTATTTAGAATGTAAAACTTTTAATATACAAAACATTAATACTACTCAACGATCTTTTTATCTCTCACCATCTGAAGATTTTAAAGTTACAAAAGATGCTCACCACCTTATTATTTCATATGAAATATACATTGCGGGCAAGATAGGTAAAAAAAATGTATTTAAGTGTAAAAGTTGGAAAATACTCAACATAGAAAAACTTTTAGTGGACGTTAAATACGAATTTAATACTCACAATAGACAACTGTACAGCAAAGCATTAATTTTAGCTGATGGCAAACTCTAAGAGTGTGCTGAAAATTTACAATTTTCTAAGACGTAGAAAGGAGGTTTTCAGGCCTATAAAAAGGGGGCGGGTCGGTTTTTACGCCTGCGGGCCGACGGTTTACAACTACGCGCACATCGGGAATCTGCGCACTTATATTTTTGAGGATATTTTGCGCCGGACTCTGGAATACGCCGGATATAGAGTAAAACATGTGATGAATATTACGGACATAGACGATAAAATAATCGCCGGCGCGCGCTCGGCCAAAAAAAACATCGACGATTTTTCCGCGCCATATAAAACGGCGTTTTTCGGCGATGTTAAAAAAATAAATATTTTGCCGGCTTGGAAATATCCTGAAGCGTCTGGGCATATTCCGGAGATGGTTAAAATAGCGAAGCGGCTGCTCCAAAAAAAAATTGCTTACTTCGCGAAAGACGGAATTTATTTTGATATTTCAAAATTCAAATCTTATGGCCGGCTAGCGAACCCGAAGCCGGGCAATAGAAAAAATTTTGCTATTTGGAAGCGCGCCAAAAAGAGCGAGCCTTCTTGGAAGTCGCCGTTCGGCCCCGGCCGCCCGGGATGGCATCTGGAATGCTCGGCGATGTCTATGAAATACTTGGGTGCTGGCTTTGACATCCACGCAGGCGGGGTTGATTTGCTTTTCCCGCACCACGAAAACGAAGTCGCGCAGTCAGAGGGCGCAACGGGTAAAAAATTCGTAAAATACTTTGTTGAGGGCGAGCATCTTTTGGTTAATGGCAAAAAAATGTCAAAATCGCTCGGCAATATTTTTACTTTGCGGGATTTGGAGCGACGCGGTTTTAATCCCTTAGCCCTCCGGTATCTTATGCTCTCCGCTCATTACCGCTCGCAGTTGAATTTTACATGGGAGTCGCTACGGGCGGCGGAGCATTCATTGGAACGGCTTTATGAATTTGTAAGGACGCTCAAAACTTTGCCCCGCTCCTCAAAACCGGGTTTTAAATCTGCTCAAAAACCCGGTTTTTTCCCGCGAGGCAAAGTTTTAACTTTCCAAAAAGCCATCTTTAACGACCTAAACACCCCGAAGGCGCTTGCCGTGGTGCATGCCGTGATGAATGAATATTATAAAAATAAGGAAAAATTTGCCGCCCGCGCAGTTTTAGAACTTTTCTATGATTTTGACAGGGTTTTGGGGCTTGGATTGGCGGGTGTAAGCCAGAAGCATCCGCCGCCGGGAATTCTGAAATTGCTAAAAGAACGCGAAGGAGCCAGAAAATTGGGCGATTTTAAGAAAGCGGATAAAATCCGCGAAAAGCTTAAGAAAATGGGGTGGCAAGTCAACGATACCGGGCAAGATTCACGCCTCGTCTGACAAGATTCACAGCTTTTTCACATTTGATTCACTCCGCGGCTATTGCATTTAAATATTTAAATATTTAAACTGTAAGTAATGGCGCAGGTATTTTCACCTTTCAGCGTTTCGCGCATGCCCCCGCAGAGTTTGGATGCGGAAATCTCGCTTTTGGGCTCAATTTTGCTGGATGGCGGCACGATTGACCGCGTTGCCGACATCGTAAGCCATGAAGATTTTTATAAAAAAGAGCATCAGATAATTTTTGACGCCGCGATTTCGCTTTTTCAAAAAAGAAGCCCGATAGACGTGCTTACTGTGGGCGATTTTGTGAAGGCGGAGGGCAGATTGGAAGAGATCGGCGGCAACAGCTATCTTACAACGCTTGTAAACAGCGTCCCGACTGCGTCCAACGCCGTTTATTACGCAGAAATCGTGAGAAAAAAGAAGATTCTGCGCGACCTAATTTCCGTTTCCCACGAGATTTCGCAAATGGGCTATCAGGAAAGCGAAGACGTGAATCTTTTGATGGACGAAGCGGAAAAGCGCATTTTTGCAATTTCCCAAAAATCTTTAGTCAAGGGCTTTGAGCCGGTAGCGGGAGCTTTGGAAGAGGCGTGGGAAAGAATAGACAAGATTCATAAAACCGGAGGGCTTCTGCGCGGAGTGCCCACCGGATTTAAAGTGCTGGATAACAAGCTCTCCGGCCTTCAGCGCTCCGATTTCATAGTTTTGGCTGCCCGCCCGTCTTTGGGCAAAACCGCTTTGGCGATGGATATCGCCAGGCACGTGGCGCTTGAAGAAGGCATTCCCGTAGGTATTTTTTCTTTGGAGATGTCAAAAGAGCAACTGGTGGACAGGTTGATTGCGGCCGAAGCGCACGTGAATTTATGGGATTTGCGGACTGGCCGGCTTTCTTCGGAGGACGAGTTTGAAATGATTCGCGATGCAATGGGGAGATTAAACTCTGCGCCACTTTATATTGACGATGAAGTTGCGATTAATATTTTACAAATGCGGGCAAAAGCAAGAAGATTGCAGGCAGAAAAAGGGCTAGGGCTTTTGATTGTGGACTACCTCCAGCTTATGGTGCCCAGAATCCAATCCGACAGCATGGTCCAGCAAATCACGGAAATTTCGCGCTCGCTCAAGGCCTTGGCGAGGGAGCTCAAGGTGCCGGTTTTGGCGATTTCCCAGCTTAGCCGCGCCGTGGAAGCCCGACCGAATAAAAAACCCCAGCTTTCGGACCTCCGCGAATCCGGCGCGATTGAGCAGGACGCGGACGTTGTCGCTTTTATTTACCGTGAGGACAAGGTGAAAGAAAATTCGGACAGAAAAAATCAGGCCGACATCATTATCGCCAAGCACAGAAACGGCCCGACCGGTGAAGTCACGCTATATTTCAACCAGGAAAAAGCCAGTTTTACCTCCATAGAAACCAGTGAATTCTGATTATCTAGCCCAGCTTCGAAAATTATTTGAAAAGCTTCCGGGAATAGGTCCCCGACAGGCCTCGCGTTTCATCTGGGCGCTTTTGGACTTCAGTCTGGAGGAAAGAAAAAATCTGTCCGAGCTTATCGGTGCTTTGGATAAAAATCTGGCAAGATGCGCTGAGTGCTTCATGGCCGGCAAAACCAGCCCCTGTTCTTTTTGTGCGAAGGGCGGAAGCCGCGACCGCTCTAAAATTATGGTTGTGGAAAAAGACAGCGATTTGCTCAATATTGAAAAGTCAAAAATCTACGGCGGGCTGTATCATGTTTTGGGAAGCGCGCTTGACCCGCTGGAGGATTCCGCGGGTGCTGCGCGCGAGCGCGTAAGAGCGCTCTACAAGCGCGCAGAAAGCGCAAAACCGAGGGAAATCATACTTGCGCTCTCCCCCAACAAGCTTGGCGAGTTTACGGCAAGTTATATAACAAAAATCTTGGAGCCCTTAAAAATAAAAACAACGCGGCTCGCTCGTGGCCTCGCCACCGGAACTGATTTGGAATACGCGGACGAGACGACCTTACGCCAGGCTCTTGACAACCGCAAGTAGCATTGTTTGTCGGTGGCCTTTCTTTTTGCGGTAGCGCGTTTTTGAATGATATTTGAAAGTCGTGATTTTCGGGAGCCGTTTTTCGCCTAAAATTTCCGCCGTTATCTTTTTGCCCGCGAGATAGGGTTTGCCTATCTCAACTTTATTGTCATCGGCCCAAAGCAAGACCTTGTCAAAAACAGGGTTTTTTTCAATTTGTATCTTTTGCCCTTCGGAAACCAAATATTGTTTGCCTCCGGTTTCTATTACCGCTATTTGTGTTATTCGCATATCATTCGTTGATTTGTATTATATTACTCCGATTCTTCCGGCTTGTCCAGCAGCGCCGGTTCAAAGTTCATACTCTTACCAGTAATTCTGAATATATCCTTGTCGATTTTCTTGAATTCTTTTGAAGCATTAGTGTAAGCGGAAAATGTTAAATTCAAGTTTTTACCGACTTTGCTGAAATAGTCTTCATAACTTAATAAATGTTTCTCAAGAACCGCAACGTTTTTTACGATTTCTTTTACAGATTCTTCGATTTGTAAGGCCTTTAAGCCCTGAAGTACTGTTTGTAAGTAAGCCAAAAATGATGTTGGCGAAACAATGATTACATGTTTTTCTTTGAATGCGTACTCAATAAGGTCACGCGTATTCACTTTTACCGCGCCAATTTGGGCTACAAGCAAATCGTAGTAGATTGCTTCATGTGGTATGAACATAAACGCGAAATCCAATGTCCCTTCGTCCTGTTTTACGTATTTCGCGGTTTCATCTATCCGATTTTTAAGATCCTGCTTAAATGCTTTCTCTAGACGCTCTCGTTCCACGGGGTCTTTTTCTTCAACTAACCGATTATAGTTCTCAATCGAAAATTTAGAATCTATTGGAATGATTTTGCCTTTTACTTTCACAACAGCATCCACAATTGTGCCGTCTTTAAACGGATACTGCATCTGGTAACTTCCAGGCAAGACGTTTTTAAGTAATGTCTCCAGAAAATACTCTCCAAGAACTCCCCGCTGTTTCGGATTTTTTAAGATATCCTGAAGATCCTGCAATTTTTCCGCCGAAGTAAGCATTTCACGCGCCGCTTCTTCGACTTTTGCAAGACGTTCTCTAACATCCCCGTAGACCTTATTGCCCTCGCCAAACTGCTTCTGCATAATATCCATTTGTTTATGCGACATATCGCTGGTTTGCCCCATGCTAAAGTCCATTTTCCGTGCAATCTCATTCAATTGATTTAGAAGCATTAGAGAATCAGCAGATTTTTTCTTGGATAAATATACTATCAATGCACCAATAAAAATTCCGCCCACCAATAATAGAATTGCGTTAAAAATACTCATAAAATTGAGTTTGATTAAGAGTTAATAATAAGTTTACCCTACCGCCTCTTACGGTTTACTCAGAGTCCATTGCCATTTATGGTTATGGCTACGGATTAGAATATTCAGAGGTTTCCCATGCGAATATGGGCTGTCACCCCAAATTCAACGTCATAGTACTTACCAATTGTAATATTCATTTACTGAGCATGGCACCGCGGCTTGCCCGAGCACAACTTCCGACTCCATAATGACGTTATCGCGCTCGAATCGTAAGAGGCGGTGTAATTAAGAATATCATATTTGTTCAATCGTGCAAGTGGATATCTTTTTGGCACAATTTTTTGGGATATTCTAAAAAGAGCGCGAACCTATTTTGAAGAAAGATGATCGCCTCGCTTCACTCGGCGAATCCGCTTGGGCGGCGCGGGAAGGAAGGGTGTGGGAGGGAATGCCCGCGCCGCCCTCGCTTTCGAAAAAAGCTT